>Ga0164292_10004686_pt1 | contig 11136 bp, 12 predicted proteins | sample GEODES117metaG_FD_111486 | JGI IMG/M metagenome (GOLD analysis project Ga0164292, IMG submission 111486) | Eutrophic lake water microbial communities from Lake Mendota, Wisconsin, USA - GEODES117 metaG | ecosystem: Environmental > Aquatic > Freshwater > Lake | place: USA: Lake Mendota... | reverse complement strand
TAATAAAATTAATATTCATATCGGCGCTACATACAATAACAAAGAATTAGCAGCAAAAACATGGGTAACGAATGTTAAACGATTATCTCCGGCTTGTAAGTCTAGATTAACTGTTGAAAATGACGATAAGGCTTCAATGTGGTCAGTTCGAGAATTGTATGAAATGGTTTATAAAGAATGTGGTGTTCCTATTGTGTTTGATTATCATCATCATTCCTTTTGCACGGGGGATTTATCAGAATACGAAGCTTTATCATTAGCCATTAAAACTTGGCCCGCAGGAATTATACCGGCGACGCATTATTCAGAAAGTAAAGCAGAACATTTAAATGACCCTACTATAAAAAGACAAGCCCATAGTGAATTAGTTAATGGGCCGATAAATTCATATGATCATATAATAGATGTGATGCTAGAATGTAAGGGTAAAGAAGTAGGTTTATTGAACTACAGAAAAAATATTCAGTAAAACATTAGGAAATATGGTAAATATCTTTTATAATAATGATAGGGAACCATATAAAGGTGGGTCTATATTAATTATTAAATAATAATAATATTATAATATATATAATTATAAATAAATAAAGTCATGAGATACAAAGAACAAACATTAACAAAACTAGAAGCACTAAACAATTTTTTGTATTCTATTATTAAAGGATTAGACACTCAAACGTTAACTGCGCCGCAAGTAGCTGGATTATTAGAAGAATCTAGAAAAAGGGTAGATGTGATTATCGCAGCAGTAGAGATAGAATCAAATCCTTAGGTATTTATACGTTTTTACGATCGTATATGAACAGTAACTAATAATCAATAATAAGAATTATCTATTATCTGAGAATTAATTTAAAGGCCTTTAAAACATCTAAATCTTCATTATTAATTTAATGGAGATTTATTTGTGTATATGGAAAAATTGTATTATATTGATATATGAGAATAAAAAATAAAAATAAAAATATATACGGTGAACCTAAAGTAACCGAACCTATATCTAATGAAAATTCCTCAGAAACAGTATACCTTGAAGGTGATTATGATATAAATACGCCAGAATATTTGTTTAAACAAATAGAATATGGTATTAATTTTGATAATGAAGTTATTTATTTACATGGTCAAATAAAGTCTTGTGAAACATTATACAATATAATGCAGGCTGTTAATTTATTTACAAAGTATCGTACACCTGAAGATATCAATAATCCAATTACTATTTCTTTAAATTCAGAAGGAGGAGATATTTTTGAAATGTATGGAATTATAGATTATTTTAATTCTCTATCATTTAAAGTTAATATAGTTTGCAGAGGTCAAGCATGTTCAGCAGCTGCTTGGATTTTAGCAATGGGCACTGGTATACGTGCTATGAGTAAATATTCAACGTTAATGCTTCATGAAGGATTTTATTCTATGGAAGATAAATTTCATAGTATGAAATCATCAATGAACTATTTTAATCATTTAGAAACTGTAGGTATTGAAATGTTAAAAACAAAAACAGGTATAGATGCAGAATTTTGGAAAGAAAATTGTAAAGTAGATTGGTACTTAACAGCAGAGGAAGCATTAAAATTAAAATTAATAGATAAAATAATATAGTTATGAATTTAACAGAAGAACAATTATTAGATAATTGGAATACATTTATTTCAATTATTGATACGTATATAACTGAGCCTAGAAAAACTAGCTTAATAAATATGTATACAGAATTTCAAGATGATTTAATATTAGCCCCAGCAGCAGGTAATGAAAATTATCATAACTGCTTCCCAGGTGGTTATATTGATCATGTTATTAGAGTAGTTAATTGCTCTAAAGAATTATATCAACTATGGGATAAATTAGGAGCAGAAATTTCTAACTTTACATTAGAAGAATTAATATTTTCAGCTATCAATCATGACCTAGGAAAGGCAGGGCAACCTAATATGCCATATTATGTACCTAATCCGTCAGAATGGCATCGTAAAAATCAAGGAGCGTTATATGAACTTAATACAAAGTTGCATTATATGAAAGTTCCAGATAGAAGTTTATATACATTACAAAAATATGGTATTGAAGTATCAGAATCTGAGTATTTAGCAATTAAACTTCATGATGGTATGTATTCAGATGCTAATAAAGGTTATTTTATGGCCTTTAAACCTGAATTTGGATTAAAAAGTAATCTTACATTTATTTTGCATCATGCAGATCATTTAGCTTCTAGAATAGAACATGATAATAAAACTAAAGAATCAGGTAATCACCCTACTACATTAGTTAAGGCATCAAAACCTACAGTTACAACAGTATTGGAAGCAGGCAATACATCAGTGGATGATTTATTTAAAGACTTTTTTAAGAAATAATTATGGGATACATTTTATTAAGTTTGTTACTTTTATTTACGGTATTAATTATTTTTAATTTAATACAAAAACAAGAAAGATACGAAGAAATTTTAGCAGAGAAAACAGATGAACTAAATTCAGTTATTATACATTATTCGTCGGTGCTACAAAAAATTAGAGAAATTGATAATAATGAAATATTTGAAAAAGACGATGATGTAGGTTCAACGTTTCAAATGTTAAAAAATGCGATAGAAGAAGGTAATGAATACTTAATTAAATATTATAATGACGACATTGGAAGTAGTAGAAATAGATAAAAAACAATACTTTACTCAAGCAACTGAAGATGCAATAGTAAGATATATAAATAGTGAAGATTTTATAGAAAAAAGTAAAATATATAACTCGGAAATTAAAAAGCCATTTGAAAAAATAGTAGAGAATTGGATTTTTAAATTACAAGCTTGGAAGTATACAGATTCATATACAGATTTATCAAATGATACAATTACGTTTTTATGTGAAAGATTAAGTAAATATATTCATTCAAATGGAAAAGCATTTTCTTATTTTTCAGTAATAGCTCGTAATTATTTAATTTTATTTATAAAGAAAAGCTATAAAAAATTAAAAAGTAATGTAGATGTAGATTATATAGATAATGAAAGAAATTTAATGAATGAAATATCTCATTCTTCTTTCGTTGAAGATACATACGATTTTATAGAAGATTTTATAAAATATTCGGATGACAATTTACCTATATTATTTAATTCGCCTAAGGAAATGTTAATAGCTGATTCGGTTTTAGAATTATTTCGAGTGCGTGATAATATTGAAAATTTTAATAAAAAAGCTTTATATATTTTAATAAGAGAGCGCACAGGATTAAAAACTCAAATTATTACAAAAACAGTAAATGATTTTAAATTGATATATGAACTATTATATAAAAATTATAAAATATATAATTCGATAAAAATAAGCCCTTATAAATTGCTAGAATTAATTCGGATTCAAAAGATTAAGGCAAAGAGATAATTATTTTAAAATATAATTATGGCGAATATCAATGATTCTGTATACGGTAAAACTTCATTAGCAGATGTATTTAAAGAAATACATGTTAATCAAAAAGAAAAAAACAGACAAATCGATAACTTAATTCAGCAATTATCTCCTTTAGTTAAATCAATTAATGATGCTTCAGTAATAGTACCATTAATAAAAGAATATTTAGATGTTGGCGTAAAGAACGACGAGCAGTTAATAAAAATGACAGCCGTCGTTCAACGACTGTTATCATCAGATTCTAAAGCTAAAGCAGAAGCAGGTATAAATGAGTGGTCATTATCACCGGAAGAAATTAAACAAATACAAACAGATTTAAAAGGTATCAATCAAATAAATAAAGATATCGAAGATTCATTAACTAAACCAATTAAATAATGTTAGAATCAGCTGAAGTAATTGAAGTATTTTTACAAGATAATATTCAAAATTATTATACCGTTCGATTTAAATTTTTAAATAGTCCCGGAAGTAACGAGCAAAATACTAATACTGCAATACCTTTAAATGCTCATATTAAAACTATTCCAGTTCCTGGAGAAATAATATTAATAGTAACGGCAGCTTCTTCATTCGCAGGAAATTTTAGGTTAAATGACGGCACTTTTTATTATTTAAGTACAGTAAATGTTCAATCAAATATTAACTATAATGGAGTCCCTACATCGGCTACAGTTCCAGGTTCTAATGTTACTAGTTATCAAAATGCTTCTTTCGGAGTTACTAGCTCTCCTAATCAATCACAACCTTCAAGAACTAAAAAAACATTTGAAATTGTTAATAATATTAATCCGTTACAATTATTCGAAGGGGATGTAGCAATAGAAGGTCGTGGAGGTAATTCTATTAGATTAAGCTCTACAATTAAAAATACAAATACTATTTCAAAACAACCTACTTGGGTATCAGGTAATCCTGGAGATCCGATATTGATTATTTCTAATACGAAAAAAAATATATCACCTATAGGATTTAGAATTGAAGATATTAATAAAGATGATTCTTCTATTTATTTAACTTCTACACAAAAAATACCAATTAAATTAGCAGGCCCATTAACAATATCAAATTTAAAATTAAACCCTATATCTGGCAATTTATCTGGAAAACAAATAATAATGAATTCCGATCGAATTATTTTAAATGCAAAAACAAACGAAATATATTTGTCTTCGAACAAAGGAGTATCTGTAACAAGTAAAGGTGATATTGTTATAGAATCTTCAAGAGACATCACATTAAATGCACCTACAGTTAATTTAACATCAACAGCTATTTATTCTGCAGTTAATGGAGAATTATTAGAAACAATTTTAAATGCAATTGTGACGGCTATAAGTACTATTACGCCAGCTACTCCCGGAGCGCCTGCAGCTGAGACGGTTCGTTCTTTAATAGCATCCATACCTTTTAAATCTACAAAAGTAAAACTTTAAAAAAATACGTATCTTTTATTGACTTAGATAATTATATTAAAGAGTCAATATGAATACTGAAAAATTTTTAAATCAAATACGACAAATAATTAGAGAAGAAGTTCGAACTGCAGTTGAGTTTGAATTTAATATACTTTTAGAAAGTTTAGATAAAGTATCAAACCGTTCAAATAAAATAGTTTCTGAGCAAAGAGCAGTTACTGCCGAGCCTAAAAAATTTACTCCTAAAAAATCTAATATACCATATTCATCTAATCCTATTATTAATAATATTTTAAATGAAACTGCTAGTTCAGGATTTTCAACTAAAGATTTCCAATCATTATTAGAAGAAGAATATAATCCTGGTCAATCAAATCAAGATGAGTTTAATGAATGGCCGACTATGAAAAATATATCTAACTTAGGAATGTCTTCTATGCCAGCAGCTTCGATGATTCCAAAAACAGATATAGATGGTCGTCCAGTTCAAGAAGTAGCCCCTGAAGTAGAGCAAGCTTTAACAAGGGATTATTCTTCTTTAATGAAGGCGATTAATAAGAAAAAAGGAAAATAATTAATGGCTAGGATATTAAAACAAATACTTGTAATTGACACTGAAAAAGATGTCGCGGTGGGTATTAAACTTCCATTTAATAACCCTACTAAAGGTTTGTTTGATTTATCTTATAGCACTGAAGAACAAGCAATATCTAATCTTAAAAATTTACTTTTAACTAGTAAAGGTGAGCGATTATATTTACCTAATTTCGGGACTGGAATTATAGATTTATTGTTTAATCCAAATACTCCGGAGATAGTAGAAAGTTTATCAGATGAAATTTCAACCGCAATTTCTTTTTGGATGCCATATATTATAATAAACAATATCGATGTGCAAAATAAAATTAATTCATTAGGAAATAATGCAGAGCATGGTATATCTATATCAATTAATTTTAATGTAACAAATAGAGGCGCTAATCAAACAATCGTTTTAGATATTAATCAAAATGGAGCAATTACTGTACAATAATGTTAGATAATAATTTAAAGAAAGATATAAAATATATCAATAAAGATTTTAGTAATTTTAGACAATCCTTAATAGAATTTTCTAAAAGTTACTTCCCTAATACATATAATGATTTTAATGAAACATCACCAGGTATGATGTTTATTGAAATGGCATCGTATGTAGGGGATGTATTATCATACTATACAGATAATCAATTAAAAGAAAGTTTATTATCTTTTTCTCAAGAACGTTCTAATTTATTACAATTAGCACAAGAAAGAGGCTATAAACCAAAAAATACAGTACCAGCGACGGTAGAATTAGATGTATTTCAATTATTACCAGCAATAAAATCAGGGTCAGTATTTTTGCCAGATTGGAATTATTCATTATCAATTAACCCTGAGTTAATTGTTAGATCAACAAATTCAAATGTACAATTTAGAACGATTGAACCGGTTATATTTACCTCTCAATCAATATCTTTAAAAGGCGGCGATTCTTTATCAGTATATCAAGTAGATAATAACAACAATCCAATATATTATTTACTTAAAAATACTGCAAAGGCTGTCGCAGGCACAATACAAACAGCTACTTTTTCGTTTGGATCTCCTAAAAGATATGATAAGATTATTTTAAATGAAACAAACATTATAGAAATTTTAGATATAGTTGATTCAGACGGAAATATTTGGTATGAAGTGCCTTATTTAGCTCAAGATACTATATTTGATTCTATAAAAAATGACCAATATTCTAACGTAAACTATACGGGGTCTCAAGGTATATCTCCATACTTATTAAAGTTAAAGAAAGTATCTAGAAGATTTGAAACAAGAGTAAATGCTGATAACACTATAACAATACAATTTGGAGCTGGCGTATCAACATCCGCTGATGAAGAATTAATACCAAACCCGGATTTAGTAGGTAGCTCGTTATATTCACCTAATTTTGATTATTCTATCGACCCTAGTAATTTTTTATATTCTAAAACTTATGGATTAGCACCTGCCAATACCACATTAACCATTAGATATACAACCGGTGGCGGGATAGAATCAAACGTTCAAGCAGATACATTAACTAGTATATCATCTATTGTATTTGATAGTGACGGTACAGGATTAAATCAATCATTATATTCTAGAATACAAAATTCAGTAGCAGTAAATAATAGTTTACCAGCAGTGGGCGGTAAAAGTTTAGAAAGTATTGACGAAATACGATATAATGCAATTGCTAATTTTGCATCACAAAATAGAGCAGTTACAGTAGAAGATTATATAATACGTACATATTCTATGCCTAGCAGGTTTGGGTCTGTTTCAAAAGCGTATATTACTCAAGCAAAAGATTTTGTAACGGGCGCGGATGTTGTTAGTTCAAATCAATTAGCTATGGATTTATATGTTTTGGGATATGATCTAAATAAAAATTTAACTCCTATAAATTCTATAGTTAAATCTAATTTAGCGACTTATTTAGAACAATATCGAATGATTACCGATGCAATTAATATTAAAGATGGATATATAGTTAATATAGGTATTGAATTTAATATTATAACATTGCCAGGTTCTAACAGTAATGAAGTTTTATTAAGATGTATTGCAAAATTAAAAGATATATTTAATATTAATAAATGGCAATTAAATCAGCCCATTATAATATCTAAACTTTATGCAGAACTAGATAATATAGAAGGAGTACAAACAGTATCAGATATTTTAATAACTAATTTAGCTGGCAGCGATATTGGATATTCTAATAATCGATATGATATAAATAAAGCCACAAAAAATGGAGTGATATTTCCTAGTTTAGATCCTTGCATTTTTGAAGTTAAATATCCAAATAAAGACATTAAAGGTAAAGTAAGTAATTAATTATGATATATCATTTATATTCAAATCAAGACGCTACAATATACGAAAAAGAACCTACTTTAAATTCAGGTTTAGATGAAATACTAGAATTAGAAAAAAACATAATTGGGTCTACTACAGTAAATGTATCTAGGATTTTAATTAATTTTAATGTTAGTAATTCTATAAACTTATTAAGAGCAGATAATTTTATTCCTACTAGCAGTATTCAATCTACATTAAGATTATATAGTTTAGAAGCAATCAATTCACCAGTAAATTATACTGTAGATTGTTATGCTTTAGCTCAAGATTGGTCACGAGGTACTGGAAAATTTAGTTATACTCCGTTTTTAACAGACGGCGTTTCTTGGAAATATACTACCGCAGCTACATCATCTGTATGGAATACACAATCACCTCCCTCAGGGACTGCATATTTATATTCTTCTGTCGATGGAGGCGGTTTATGGTATACAGCTTCAGCAGCAACTCAACTATTTGAATATTCTCCAGTAAAACAAGATATTAATATTAATGTATCAAATATTGTAAATCGATGGATATCAGGTTCTTTACCTGAATACGGATTTATACTTAAAATTTCTGGTTCATTAGAAGAAGATACTCAACCATATGGGCCTATACAATTTTTTAGTAACGAATCAAATACAATTTATGTACCTAGATTAGAATTAGGATGGGATGATTCAGTATTTACTACAGGTTCATTACAACCAATTTCTACAGACAAATATTCGATTATATCTAAAAACATTAATAAAAAATACGATCAAGAATCGATAGATAAAATAAGTATTGTAGCTAGACCTTTATTCCCGGTAAGAACATTTTCTACAGGAAGTGCTTATAACATTATACAATATCTTCCTATAACAACATATTATGCAGTTGAAGATTTTTATACAGGAGAAGTATTAGTGCCGTTTGGCAATTTTACAAAAGTAAGTTGTAATTCAACTGGTAATTATTTTTTATTTAATTTTAACATTCTTCAAAAAAATAGATATTATAGATTTGTGTATAAAGTATTAAATAATAATACAATTAAATATTTTAAATCAGATGAAGTTTTTAATGTAATTTAATATGGAAAGAAATAGTTTAGGTCAAGTTATTGTTAATGAAAGCGGGTCATTAACAATCTCTATTTTATGTAGAGAAACTACTATACCGATTTCAGTATATAATCGATTTTTATTAGATAATAAAGAATTTACGGAATTAGTACCGACAATTGATAAAGATGCTTTAATAAGAGAATTGACCAATCAAGTTGATACTTTAAATAATTCTGTAAATAGTTTAACTACAGATATAAAGGGAGGATTTTTAGTATCAGTAACTGAAAATCAATTTGCATACCCAGTTGTTAAGTCATCGGCTAAAATATATAACGGCCAGCAAGTATATGAAAATATAGGATTTAATAATGATAGCACGACTCCAAATTTTAACAGCAGGCAATCTAATGGTTTAAAGTTTTGGAGTATACCTAATAAAGTCGCTACGATTTACCAAGACGCTAATTCTGCAGGTATATATACTATGAAAGCTAATATTAAGTATAGAATCAAACATATAGGTACTGCAAATATTGATAACATTACAAGTTTTAGATTAAGATTACAATTTTTTCTAAATGGCACGACTGGCGTAGGTCCAATAGCTGATACTAGCTTTAGGCCATTAACTAAAACATTTTATGCCCCGGGAGATGTATCTGAAGAATTTTCAATTTCAGTAGAACATACAGGCGGCTTAGGAGAACTTAGAACAGATGTATTATATTTACCTGTTAGAACTTTTGCAGTAAATCGATTTAATACAGATATTGCTAATAATAACTTTTTATTAGAAATATTACCAAGTTCTACATTCTCTTTATTACCTCAATAATTATATTAAATGCTAATAGATACTTTACTTCAAACAAATCAACCTGTATATGATACCGGGTTTAATAATACTGATATTCAAATTATCGGTAAAGTAAATACTGCGACGCCAGTAGTAAATAGAAGTATGTTTGAGTTAAATATATATTCATTTAATGGTATTTTAATTAACAGTATTGTTGAAAGAAATGCCGTTTTATTTACAATAAGCGGTTCGAATAAATTTTTAAATATTAATAATTTTAATAAATATTTTAATGATTTAAATATAAACTCAGGAAAATATTATTATACCGTTAATTCATTTAACCCTATAATTGGTAATACACCTAAAAATTTATTTATACAAGAAATTTCTCCTAGCAGAACAGAAATACGATTAGGTAGAATTGTTAATTTAACAACATCATCCCCTAATACAAGCGACATTAATAATGTAACTACAGAATTTGTAGGCGATCTTGGTACGGGAGGTATACAATCAGGCGATCCGGGTGCTGCAGGGTCTAACCCACAAACACCTACTGTTACATTAACAGATTTTCAAAAAATACTTACAAGGGATAATAGTTTAAAAAACATTTATTTAAATTTAGGTCAAGACAGATTTTATAGAATTATAAATATAGAATTGGGCGAATCGCCTGCATTTGAAATATTAGTTAAATTGTATGAACCATTACCTATTGATATTAATGAAAGTGATTTTTGTGAATTATCTGATGTAGTATTTAGATATGGAGATATTGCAGATTACATTCAAAATGTAGAAATATTAGACCCTACTAAAGAAATACAAGGTCCGAATTTTGAAATTGATGTTGACATTTATAAAGGTAGCGTAACTGGATTTCAAACTTGGAATGATTTATTAGATATAAATTTATCTACTTCGCAACAAATTATTGATTCTTATTTTGGCCAAGCATTAACTGGTATTAAATTAAATATTGATTACAGTAAACCAGAAGAATTTATATTTTATAGTTCTGCAGAAGAACGATTTAATAATTTTTATTATAAAATACAATTAATTGAAGATTATAACAGTCAATTAAATACTCTTAATGACATTGATCAATCTATTAAATCTGCAAATATTATTGATGTTGTCAAAAAGCGTAGTAAAATAATAACGGGATTTGATGATTTTGAAAAATATTTATATTTCGGAGAACCTAACGGAAATTTATATACATTTTATACTGGTAGCATATCTACCTGGCCAAAAACAACTTCTGGCAGTTTAAATTGGTTAGAGTCATACAATTATTGGGTAGATAGCTATTCTACAGGTTCATTAAATACGAACATAGGATATAATTTAGAAAGTATAAACTCTGCTGTAGTAAACACGTATGCAGAAAATACAATTGCAATTTTACGAGAATATGATAAAAACAATATCAATTCTTTATTAAAAACAATACCTTCGAGCTTCTTTTTAGATGATGCTAATTCTGAATACTTTGTATTTATTAATATGATTGG
>Ga0164292_10004684_pt1 | contig 11138 bp, 10 predicted proteins | sample GEODES117metaG_FD_111486 | JGI IMG/M metagenome (GOLD analysis project Ga0164292, IMG submission 111486) | Eutrophic lake water microbial communities from Lake Mendota, Wisconsin, USA - GEODES117 metaG | ecosystem: Environmental > Aquatic > Freshwater > Lake | place: USA: Lake Mendota... | reverse complement strand
CGTCATTGCGAGGCGCGTAGCGCCGTGGCAATCCATGCCTTCATCCAACGGCCGATGGATTGCTTCGTTCCTCGCAATGACACAGCGGGATCACGACGCCATGACGCAGCCGGGAAACGATGACACAGCCCAGCGACGGTGGTCCACCCCCTCGTCATTGCGAGGCGCGCAGCGCCGTGGCAATCCTCACAACAACGCGTCGCCGGGACTTAGGCGCGCTGGCCTTGTCTCACCACTGTGCCAGCGGCTGCTGGCGCAGCTGAGCCCGCAGCTGGGGGTAATCGGGCACCACCGCACCCACCGTCTCCCAGAAGCGGGGGCTGTGGTCCATCACGCACAGGTGGCTGAGTTCGTGGACCACCACATAGTCGATGACCTCGGGGCTGAAATGGATCAGCCGCCAGTGCAGACGGATCGAGCCGTCAGCTGCTGCGCTGCCCCAGCGGGTCGAGGCGCTGCTGAGCGCCAGGCGTCGCCACTGCACGCCCAGCCTTGGGGCAAAGTGCCTGAGCCGCTCCTCAAAGTGATCGCGGGCTTGCCGCATCAGCCAGGCCTGAGCGGCATCGCGAATCTGCTCGGGCGTTGCCTGCTGGGCCAGCCCCAGGTACAGACACTGGCTGCCGGGCTCCCCCTGCAGCTGCTCACCGCTGGCGTAGTGATGGCCTGGGTCCAGCCGCACGGTCAGCGGCCGACCGAGCAAGGGCAGCTGCGCACCATCGCGCCAGACGATGCGGGCCGATTCCAGCTGCACCTGGCGCTGCTGGGTCTCTTGGAGCTTGCGCACAATCCAGTGGGCCTTCTCCTGCACCGCGCTGTCGACCTCCCGCAGGGGCACCCAGCTCGGCGCGCTGACGGCCAGACCTTCGGGGCCGACGGAAAAACCGATCGTGCGCCTGCGCCCTCTGCGAAAGGTGTAGGCCACGTGCACCCCGGCCAAAACTGCCCTGCGGTTGGCCTGAGGATGGCTGTAGTGCGGCTCGGGCGCCAGAGCAGGGGGGCTGTCGCGGTCGACGGACTTTGCTGGCGCGGGGGAACTTGGCGCTGGCGATGCCTGCGGCGCAGGCGGCGGATCGGCCGCAAAGAAATCGAGGGTCAGTTGCAGCAGGCTGCGCATGGCCGCCAGTTTAGTGCCACAGGACCGCTGCCTCAGGACGGCCCATAGGCCTGGGGATCGAGCCGGCGCATCTCCGCCTCGATCCACTGCTCGACCTCGGCCATCAGTTCGTCGGGCTTGCGCCCCACGCTGGCCATGGCCGGGCCGATGGACACATCGACCACGCCCGGGCGCTTGATCAGGGCCTTGCGCGGCCAGCATTTGGCCGAGGTGACCGCCACCGGAATCACCGGCGCGCCGCATTCGATGGCCAGCCGCGTGCCACCGGATTTGTAAGTGCCCTTCTGGCCGCGCTCGATGCGGGTGCCCTCGGGGAACATGATCACCCACACGCCCTGCGCCATCAGGCGTCGGCCTTGCTGGACCACCTTGGTGAAAGCTTCGCTGCGCTTGCTGCGGTCGATGTGGATCATGTCGAGTCGGCTCATGGCCCAGCCAAAAAAGGGCACGTAGAGCAACTCCTTCTTGAACACATAGGCCAGCGGATGCGGCATCAGGGTGGGCATGAGAAAGGTCTCAAAGGTGCTCTGGTGCTTGACCAGCAGCACCGCGGCGCTGGTCTGCCCGGTCGGCAGGTTCTCCCACCCACTGACCCGCACCTGTATGCCCAGGATCACCCGCGCACCAGCCACCGCCCAGCGCAGCCAGCCCGCGCACATCCAGTAAACGGCCGTGCTGCTCAAAAACAGCGAGCCGACGATGACCGCAATCGCCCAGGGCACGACGGTCACGCCCATCCACAGCAGATGCAAGAGCGAGCGCAGCCAGGCCATGGTGCTCAGGCGGGGGCCACGCCAGCGCCGCGCTCAATCAGGTGATCGGCAAAAGCCGCCAGATCGGCATGCACCCGGGAGCCTTGGGGCAAGCCCTGCAAGGCCTGCTCGGGGCTCAGGCCAGCAGACTTGCCCGTGAGCACCAGATGCGGCTGACAGCCGACGCTGGCACCGGCCTGCAGATCGCGCAGCGTGTCGCCAACGGCGGGCACGCCCTTGAGCGGGACGCCAAAGCGCGCACCGATCTGCTCGAACAAACCGGCCCGCGGCTTGCGGCAGGCGCAATCGTCTTCGGGCGCGTGTGGGCAGAAAAAGACCGCGTCGACGCGCCCACCGACGGCGGCGAGCAATTGGTGCATCTTGTCGTGCATGGCATTGAGGTGGGCCATGTCAAACAGGCCGCGTCCCAGGCCCGACTGGTTGGAGGCCACCACCACATGCCAGCCGGCATGGTTGAGTCGGGCAATGGCCTCAAGCGCCCCCGGCAGCGGCTCCCACTCCTGCGGCGATTTGACGAAGTCGTCGCGGTCCTGGTTGATCGTGCCATCGCGGTCAACGATGACGAGCTTGAGGTTGCGCTCAGGCATGGTCTTCAGGCGGCCAGACGCGAAAGGTCGGCCACTCGGTTCATGGCGGCGTGCAGGGCCTTGAGCAAGCCTTGGCGATTGAGGCGCAAGTCCATCTCCTCGGCGTTGACCATGACGCCTTCAAAGAAGGCATCGACCGGCGCGCGCAGCGCGGCCAGGGTCTGCAAACTGGCGGTGTAGTCGCCGGCCTTGAACTGCGCCTCAGACTGGGGCAGCAGCTGTTGCATGGCCACGTGCAAGGCTTTTTCGGCGTCTTCCTGGAGCAGCGCCTGGTTGACGTGCGCATCGACCTCACCGGCTTTTTTCAGGATGTTGGTGATGCGCTTGTTGGCGGCGGCCAGCGCGGCGCTTTCAGGCAGGGCGGCGAATGCGCGCACGGCGGCCAGGCGCTGCGCCACATCGGCCAGCACCTGCGGACGCAGGGCCAGCACGGCCTCGACCTCCTGGGCGCTGTAGCCTTGCTCGCGCAAGCTGCCTGCCAGGCGCTCATCAATGAATTCGGCCAAAGCTGGCGTGGCGTCGCTGATCTTCTGACCAAAGGCCGGGACCGCCGCACGCAGCAGCGCGTCGAGCTCCAGTGGCAGCTTCTTTTCAGTGAGCATGCGCACCACACCCAACGCATGACGACGCAGCGCAAACGGGTCTTTGTCGCCGCTGGGCAGGTTGCCAATACCAAACATGCCCACCAACGTCTCAAGCTTGTCAGCCAAGGCCACCACCACGCCGACCAAGTTGCCGGGCAGGTGATCGCCGGCAAACCGGGGGCAATAGTGGTCGGAGATCGCGTCGGCAATTTCTTCGCTCAAGCCATCGTGGCGGGCGTAGTAGTTGCCCATGATGCCCTGCAACTCAGGGAACTCGCCGACCATATCGGTCAGCAAATCGGTCTTGGCCAAGCGCGCGGCGAGCACCGCCTTTTGGGCCAGTGCATCGCCACCGAGCTGCTGCCCGATCGCCTGAGCAATCGCGCAGACGCGGACCATGCGCTCGCCCTGCGTGCCCAGCTTGTTGTGATAGACCACCTTGGACAGGCCGTCGACGCGCGATTGGAGCGTCTTCTTGCGGTCCTGGTCGAAGAAAAATTTGGCATCGGCCAGACGCGGGCGCACCACCCGCTCGTTGCCTTCAATCACGGCAGACGCATCATCGGGCGTGATGTTGCTCACCACCAGAAACTGGTGGGTCAACCGGCCGGTAGCATCGAGCAGCGGAAAGTACTTTTGGTTGGCCTTCATCGTCAGGATGAGGCATTCCTGGGGCACGCCCAGGAAGTCTTTATCGAAGGCACACACCAGCACATTGGGCCGCTCAACCAGGGCGGTGACTTCGTCGAGCAGCGCATCGTCCTCGATCGGCCGCACGCCGCCCCCGACCCGGCTTGCCGCGGCCTGCAATTGGCGCTCGATCTCGGCACGGCGCTCGGCAAAGCTGGCGATCACCGCGCCGTCGGTCCTGAGCGCTTGGGCGTAATGGTCGGCATGAGTGAGCACCACCGGATTGACCGGCGCCTCGAAACGGTGGCCCTGGGTGCTGTTGCCCGCCCTCAAGCCCAAGGCCTTGACGGGCACCACGGCGCTGCCATGCAGGGCGATCAGGCTGTGCGCGGGCCGCACAAAGTTCACGCTGCTCCAGCCCGGCAGCTCGCAATCGGTTTCGAGCTGGTACTGCATCACCTTCGGGATGGGCAGCTTGGCCAGCGCTTCGTCGAGCGCCTTTTGCAGGCCAGCGGCCAGGCTCGCACCCTTGACCAAGCTGTCATAAAACAAGGCCTGCGCCTTGCCATCGGGCGCCTGCTTGAGCGCGGCCACGGCTGCTGCCGGATCGCTCACGTCGGCGCCAAGCGCTTGCAGCTTCTTGAGCAGGGCGGGCGTGGCCTGGCCGCTGGCGTCCAGGCCCACGCTCACCGGCATGAGCTTTTGCTGCACGGCCTTGTCGGCCGCCTGCGCGAGCACGCCCGTCACATGCGCGGCCAGCCGGCGCGGCGAGGCATAGGCGGTGACGGTCGCATCCGCAGCAGCCAGCCCCTGGGACTTGAGCTGCTCGCACAGCACGCCAGCAAAAGCCTCGCCGAGCTTCTTGAGCGCTTTGGGCGGCAGCTCTTCGACAAACAGTTCGACCAAAAGGTTTTGGGTGCTCATGGTTCAGGCCACTTTCTTGGCCAGTTGCGCCACCCATTCGCGCGGGGCCATGGGAAAGCCCAGGCGCTCACGCGACTCGTAATAACTCTGCGCCACGCTTCTGGCCAGGTTGCGGATGCGGCCGATGTAGGCGGCGCGCTCGGTCACGCTGATGGCCCCGCGCGCGTCGAGCAAATTGAAGGTGTGCGCTGCCTTGAGCACCTGCTCGTAAGCGGGCAAGGCCAGTTGCTGCTCCATCAGATGCTTGGCTTGCTTTTCGTGGGCACCAAAGGCGGTGAAGAGGAACTCGGCGTCGCTGTGCTCAAAGTTATAGGCCGACTGCTCCTGCTCGTTTTGCAAGTAAACATCGCCATAGCTCATGGTGTCGGTCCACTGCAGCTTGTAGACGTTGTCCACCCCTTGCAAATACATGGCCAGGCGCTCCAGGCCGTAGGTGATCTCGCCGGTGATGGGCTTGCAGTCGATGCCGCCGACTTGCTGGAAGTAGGTGAACTGCGTGACCTCCATGCCATTGAGCCAGACCTCCCAGCCCAGGCCCCAGGCGCCCAGCGTGGGGTTTTCCCAATCGTCCTCGACAAAACGGATGTCGTTCTTTTTTAGATCAAAACCCAGGGCCTCCAGCGAGCCCAGGTAGAGCTCCAAAATATTGCTGGGGGCCGGCTTGAGCACCACCTGGTACTGATAGTAGTGCTGCAGGCGGTTGGGGTTCTCGCCGTAGCGCCCGTCCTTGGGGCGGCGGCTGGGCTGCACATAGGCCGCTTTCCACGGCTCGGGGCCCAAAGCCCGCAAAAAGGTGGCGGTGTGGCTGGTGCCGGCGCCCACCTCCATGTCGTAGGGCTGCAAAAGGGCGCAGCCCTGGGCGTCCCAGTAGGACTGCAGCTTGAGGATGATCTGCTGGAAAGTGAGCATGGTGGGGAGTAAGGGCCGCGTGCGGCCATGGCGCGCCGGGCCGGCGCAGCGTAGGGCGTCATTCTAATGAGCGGGCTCCTGTGGCGCCCGGGAACCCCTAGGGAGGGTCTGCACCAGTGTGTTTTGTCATTGCGAGCGAAGCGTGGCAATCCAAAAAACGTCGATCAATCAGAGGCTTTTGGATCGCCACGTCGCTGCGCTCCTCGCGATGACGAGGTTTTGCAGATCTTCCCTAGGTCGATTTGTCAAGGTTTTCAGATATCCTTGGGGCCCTCGCAACTACCGATCGCCCTCTGGTGTCCGACTCCCCCCCCAGGCCTGCGCGGCCTGAAGACAAACGCGGCTTGCTGCAACGGCTGGCCGAAATGCTCCACCCCGGCCCCGACTCCAAGGCCGAACTGATCGAAACCCTGGTCGAAGCGCAAGACAAGGACGTCATCGGCGCGCAAAGCCGGGAGATGCTCGAAGGCGTGATCCGCATGTCGGACATGACCGCCGGCGATGTCATGGTGGCCGCGCCACGCATGGACCTGATCGATATCGATGCACCCTATGACGAGCTGCTGCACGTCATCATCGAGACCGCGCACTCGCGCTTTCCGGTCTACGAGGGCGAGAAGGAAAACATCATCGGCATCTTGCTGGCCAAAGACCTGCTCAAGCTGCAGCGCGCGCCCGAGCTCAATTTGCGCGCCTTGCTGCGCCCGGCCGTGTTTGTCCCAGAGAGCAAGGGGCTCAACGACCTGCTGCGCGACTTTCGGGGCAACCGCAACCACCTGGCCATCGTGATCGACGAGTTCGGCAGGGTGGCGGGGCTGATCACGATTGAGGACGTCCTCGAGCAGATCGTGGGCGAAATCGAAGACGAGTTTGACGGCGCCGACAACGAGGGCGACATCTTCGCGCTGCCCGATCGCAGCTACCGCATCAATGGCGATACCGCGATCGAGCGAATCAACGAGGCGTTTGGCGTGCAACTGCCGCACGGCGAGTTCGACACCATAGGCGGGCTGATCGCGCACCAGATGGGGCATGTGCCCAAGCGGGGCGAGGCCCACACGCTGGCCGACCTGACCTTTGTGGTGCAGCTGGCCCGAGGCGGCGCCGTGCGCTGGTTCAAGGTCCATCGCAGCAGCTGAGCGCTGCGCGCCAGCCGGCAGCCGCCAGCGCACCCATGTCCAGCGCCCCCCATCGCGCCGCTGCCGGTCGGCTCGCCCGCTTCTGGCTTTGGCTGGCCGTGCCCGCCGGGCTGGCCCACGCGCTGAGCATGGCCTGGCCCTTCGCGCTCGGCTGGCCGCAGGGCCAGCCCGTGGCGGCGCTGCAAGTGGCCTCGCTGGTGGCGCTGGTGGCCTTGCTCGAGCGCTGCAGCAGCGGCCGGCAGGCCGGCCTGCTGGCTTGGCTGTTTGCCACCGCCATGCTCGCCGGCACCTTCTGGTGGCTGTTCATCTCCATGCATGTCTACGGCGGCCTGCCCGCCGCGCTGGCGGTGCTGGCGGTGCTCGCGCTGGCAGCGGCGCTGGGGCTTTACTACGCGCTGGCCGGCGCGCTCTACTGGCGCTGGCGCAGTGGCGGCGCCGCCCGCCGCGTGCTGCTGTGGGCCGGGCTGTGGCTGCTGGCCGAGCTGGCGCGGGTGGTGCTGTTTACCGGTTTTCCCTGGGGGCAGTCGGGCTATGCCCACATCGACGGCTGGGCCCGTCCGCTGGCCGGATGGATCGGCGTGCATGGGCTGAGCTGGCTGTCGGCAGCAGTGGCGGGCGCTTTGGCGCTGTGGCTGCTGCCAGCGCCAGGCCAGCTGCGGCGGCTGCGGCCGGCGCTGCTCCTGCTGGCCGGTGCAATCGCCCTGGCCTGGGCGCCCATTGCGCCCCAGACCCAGGCACCGCGCCCGGCCCTGTCGCTGACTCTGGTGCAGGGCAACATCGCGCAAGACGAAAAATTCATACCGGGCCGGGGGCTGGAGCAGGCGCTGCGCTTTTATGCACAGGAGCTCAAGGCGGCGCAGACCTCGCTGGTGGTGCTGCCCGAAACCGCCATCCCGCTGCTGCCGGCGCAGCTCGATGCGGCCTACTGGCAAGATCTGCGCGATCACTTCGCCAAGGGCGAGCAAGCGGCGCTGCTGGGCATGCCGATGGGCTCGTTCGAGCAGGGCTACACCAACTCGGTGCTGGGCCTGCAGGCCGGCTTGGCCGCGCCCTACCGCTATGACAAACACCATCTGGTGCCCTTCGGAGAATTCATCCCGCCCCTGTTCAAGTGGTTCGTGCGAATGATGAACATCCCGCTGGGCGACTTCAACCGGGGCGCCATCGGCCAGCCCTCCTTTGTCTGGCAAGGCGAGCGGCTGGCGCCCAACATCTGCTACGAAGACCTGTTTGGCGAAGAGCTCGGCGCACGCTTTGCCGACCCGCAACAGGCGCCCACCATCATGGTCAATGTGAGCAACATCGCCTGGTTCGGCGATACGGTGGCGATCGATCAGCACCTGCACATCTCGCGCATGCGCACGCTCGAGCTGAGCCGGCCCATGGTGCGGGCGACCAACACCGGCGCGACCGTCGTGATCGACGCCCAGGGGCGCGTCACCCATGCCCTGCCGCGCCACACCCAGGGCCGGCTGCAGGCGCAGGTGCAGGGCCACGAGGGTCTGACGCTGTACGCGCGGGCCGTGGCCCATCTGGGCCTGCTGCCCTGGTACGGCTTTGCCCTGCTGGGCGTGGTGACGGCCATGGGTCGGCGCACAAGCGGAGCGCGGCCTCATGTATGACCTGCTTTTTCCCGGCCTGCAAGTGGTCGAGCGCGGCTGGCTTTCGGCCAATCTGGTGGTCGTCCACGGGCGCTGCAGCGCGGCCATCGACAGTGGCTATTTCAGCCACGAAGCGCAGACCGTGGCACTGGTGCAAGCGGCCTTTGGGGCAGGCGGGCCGCAGCTGCTGCTCAACACCCACCTGCACAGCGACCACTGCGGCGGCAACGCGGCCTTGCAGCAGCAGTTTGCAGCCATGCGCACGCTGATCCCCCCGGGACAGGCGGCTCAAGTGACGGCCTGGGACGCGCAAGCCCTGAGCTACCAGCCCACCGGACAGCACTGCCCGCGCTTTGGCCATGACGGCCTGCTGCGCCCCGGCGAGACGATCGTGCTGGGCGATCGCAGCTGGCAGATCCATGCGGCCGCCGGCCATGATCCGCACAGCGTGGTGCTGTTCGAGCCGCTCAGCCGCACGCTGGTGTCGGCCGATGCGCTGTGGGAAAACGGCTTTGGGGCCATCTTCCCCGAACTTGAGGGCCTGCACGCCTTCGACGAGGTGGGCCGCACGCTCGACCTGATCGAATCGCTCGAGCCGGTGACGGTGGTGCCCGGACACGGCCCGGTGTTCAGCTACCGGCCAGAGGTCATGGTTCGCGCCCGCGAGCGCCTGGCCAGCTTTGTGCAGGACCCACGGCGCCACGCCAAGCACGGTGCCAAGGTGCTGCTCAAGTTCAAACTGCTCGAAGTGCAGCAGCAGCCGCTAGGCGATTACCTCGCCTGGGCGTGCCGCACACCGCATCTGCAGACGGTGCACCGCAGCTGGTTTTCAGAGCGCAGCATGGAGCAGTGGCTGGACAACGTGCTAGACGAGCTACAACACGCCGGCGCTGCCGTTCTGCGCGGGGGCCTGATCCTCGACCACTGAACTCGACCACTGACCTCGACCATTGGGGCCAGCCGCAGCCAGCCCGCTCAGTTTGAAAACGCGGCGATACCGGTAATGGCGCGGCCCAGAATCAGCGCATGGATGTCGTGCGTGCCCTCGTAGGTGTTGACCACCTCCAGGTTGACCAGGTGACGCGCCACGCCATATTCGTCGCTGATGCCATTGCCGCCCATCATGTCGCGCGCCATGCGGGCGATGTCGAGCGCCTTGCCACAGCTGTTGCGCTTGAGGATGGAGGTGATCTCCACTGCGGCCGTGCCCTCGTCCTTCATGCGGCCCAGGCGCAGGCAGCCCTGCAGCCCCAGGCTGATCTCGGTGACCATGTCGGCGAGCTTCTTTTGGATCAGCTGATTGGCTGCCAGCGGCCGGCCGAACTGCTGGCGGTCAAGCACATACTGACGGGCGCGCTGGTAGCAGTCCTCGGCCGCGCCCAGTGCGCCCCAGGCGATGCCATAGCGGGCGCTGTTGAGACAGGTGAACGGCCCCTTGAGCCCGCGCACCTCGGGAAAGGCGTTTTCCTCGGGGCAAAAGACCTCGTCCATCACGATCTCGCCCGTGATCGATGCGCGCAGCCCCACCTTGCCGTGCACGGCCGGTGCGCTCAGGCCCTTCCAGCCTTTTTCAAGCACAAAGCCCCGGATCGCGCCCTCGTCGTCCTTGGCCCAGACCAGAAAGACGTCGGCGATCGGGCTGTTGGAAATCCACATCTTGGCGCCCGACAGGCTGTAGCCGCCGGGGACCTTGCGCGCACGCGTGATCATGCCCGCCGGGTCCGAGCCGTGATTGGGCTCGGTCAGGCCGAAGCAGCCGACCCATTGCCCGGTGGCCAGCTTGGGCAGGTACTTTTGCTTTTGCGCCTCGGTGCCAAACTCGTTGATCGGCACCATCACCAGCGAGGACTGCACACTCATCATCGAGCGGTAGCCCGAGTCAACCCTCTCGACCTCGCGGGCCACCAGCCCATAGCACACATAGTTCAGGCCGGCGCCGCCGTACTGCTCGGGGATCGTCGGGCCGAGCAGGCCAAGCTCGCCCATCTCGTTGAAGATGGCGCGGTCGGTCTGCTCGTTGCGAAAGGCCATCTGCACCCGTGGCAGCAGCTTTTCCTGGCAATAGGCATGGGCGGCATCGCGCACCTGGCGCTCGTCGTCCGTGAGCTGGTCATCGAGACGAAACGGGTCAGACCAGGAAAAGGTGGCTTTGGCTTTGGACACGAAAGAACTCCTTGAAAACAAATCGGCGAGGCCGAGCCCATGGGTGAGCATAGCGCCGCAGGCCAGGGGCTGCTGAGCCGCGGGCCGATGCCCGAGCAGGCCGCAGGCCCTGTAAATGTTCTATTAATAGAACATTTAACGCCATCCGCCTATTCTGGCACGACCGCCGTGACCTCGATCTCGACCTTGGCTCTGTCCTCGATCAGGGCAGCGACCTCCACGGCCGTCATGGCAATGCTGAAACTGCCGATGGTCTGGCGAAAGATCTGACCGATACGCGCCGAAGCCGCCAGGTATTCGCGCTTGTCGGTGACATACCAGGTCATGCGCACGATGTGTTCGGGCTTGGCGCCCGCCTCGCGCAGCACCGCCACCACATGGTCGAGCGCCTGCTGCACCTGGTCGGCCAGGTCATCGCTGTGAAACACCCCTTGCGCATCCCAGCCGATCATGCCGGCGACGAACACCATGCGGCCGCTGGCGGCCACGCCATTGGCATAGCCCTTGGGCCGTGGCCAGCCGGGGGGAAGTAGGACCTGCATCACTGTCTCTCCTGGTCAAATGAGGATTGCCTGCACAGCCATCGCCAAGGGTTGGGGCCGGTGCGCGCGCGGCTCAAGCCCCGCCCTTGAGCAACTCGCGCGCAATGATCAATTGCTGCACCTCGGTCGCGCCCTCGTAAATACGCAGCGCCCGGATCTCTCGGTAGAGCCG
>Ga0164292_10004683_pt1 | contig 11140 bp, 10 predicted proteins | sample GEODES117metaG_FD_111486 | JGI IMG/M metagenome (GOLD analysis project Ga0164292, IMG submission 111486) | Eutrophic lake water microbial communities from Lake Mendota, Wisconsin, USA - GEODES117 metaG | ecosystem: Environmental > Aquatic > Freshwater > Lake | place: USA: Lake Mendota... | reverse complement strand
TGTAACTAGATACATCTACTTGTGGAAATTCATTAGAAACTTAAATGGTAGATCCACTATACTCCCCTGTAAACTTCTCTGCTCCTGCATTCGAAAGTTGATTAATAGACCCAGAGGCGGTAGTTAAGTAGACTGAATTACTTTGATACTGTACGGGTATAGAGGCAGTATAGGATGTATTATATAGAAAACCTCCTGGTGCTGATCCTTCTATAGTAACCATTCCGATATCGCCAATGCTACCACTTATTACAACATAAGGCTCATGTCTTGCATACTTGTTTCTTTCAAGCATGTGAGATTTAACTACAATACCTGTATCGGCAGAAGCTCTAGCAGGTACCCAATCCTTTATCATCTTAAATAAGGAGTTGTTATAGTATTTAATTACTCTAATAAAGTCCCAAACGTTATATCTACTTGTATATGTGTTATAGAAGTAATTATTACTTAACTCAACAAGTGGAGTATACGAACTTGAATATTGTAAATTAGGTGCTCCAATATATTGCATGATATTGAAGTAGCCTGGCTGTGTAGAAGAGGTTACATATCCTGAAGATGTAATTGATGCGTTGATAGAATCGGCAGGTGTAAATGCTGCTTCAACAGTATTAGAAGTTTTTTCTATGTCGTATTGATAATACTGAGTGGTTGTGAAGGGTGATAATAAACTACTCGAAATATTTAATACACTTCCTGTTAATATTCTAGTATTACTTATCTCTTGAATACCTGCTACACTATAAAAATTGTAACCTCCATACTCATGTACTGGAAGTATTTCTGGTGGTACACCAAACACAGTAATTAGAGCTTGTAAACCTCTAGCTGTACCTCTACTCTTTAATAAGTAGGGTAAGTTATGATAGATACGCTTATAAATCTCTCCTGTTAGCTGTGAGTTAGGTAGAGTATTAAAGATTTGGTTTGAGCCTGTAATGAAAGAAAGTACATATCTGTTTATCTTCTCTTCACCAAAAGGAGGTAAGTACAGAGAAGAACTTAAATAGCTGCTTCCTGTTGCAGGATATAAACTACTACTAGGTTGTACTACTGTAGCATAAGCACTAGAAGTAAGAGGTAGAGAAGAACCGGTCTGGTTAATACCTAAAATAGAGTAGTATATGTTGTCGGAGATACTAGTATTGGTATATAATTGAACACCTGCATTTCTGATTGCATTTGCAACCTCTTCTAAAGAAATACCAACAAAGGGATTATTGTTTGCAGCGTATAAATTAGTTACATCCTTTAAATAAATCCAGATATTATCAAACATCTGACCGATCATATTCACAAACAGGATATAAGGTCCGTTTGCACTATCTTCTAGTATGTAAGAAGGGATAGTTTGTGAAAGTAAGTCTTGATTGGTATCATCAAAGTAAGATGAAGACCAATACATACTCATAGAAGTAAATCCATTTGGAGGGGTAATAGGGTTTCCTAACCAGCTTAGGGCTTGAGAAGATGTAACTGGGTATAAACTGTAAGGAGCTATTTCATTTTGCTTAGGCCAGGCTGTTGATGCAGAGTCAAAGTATAAATAATACTCGTATCCGTCAAAATTAGTGATAATACTACTAATTTGCTCTTGTAATATTACCTTAGCAGTAGCAGTTTGATTAGAAGCTATACCTAAAGAAGCAGATTCTATTAGCTGTAACTTGTTTACAAAGTTATAGAGTCTATTAGTTGCAGAAGAAAAATGAGTAAAGTTACCAAAGTCGCTGTAATCTACATTTATATCTATTCCTCGCTCTTCCATCATGGACTGTAACTGTTGATAGGAAGAAGTTACAGCGGTTGCTAGTAGAGAAGAGTAGCTATAGAAGGGTGTAGTCTGTCCTACTCTATCTTTAACTCCAACTCTAAAATTTGGCCCTTTTATAGTTACGTAATCTTGAGCAATTTCAGGGGTTACGTTGATAGATAGGTTAAATTCAGCTGGATCTGCTACGTCTGTAACAACCCAAAACGTTGATTTAAGGTCAAACTGTTGAGGTAGTGGTTCGTATAGTTTAAATATTATGTAGCTGTTACTGTCTTCCTGTATATAAACAGCATTAATAGCAATAACTAAGACATCTGCACCAAAGTTTAAGTAAAAGTCCGGGTAATAAGCGTCTGCTGCTAGTTCTGCATTAAATACACCAAATGTATCAGCTAATTCTGTATTAGATAAATCCTGTCTTGCAACTTTGATCTCAGTTCTAGTGCTAGAAATCTCTTTTATCCAGAAATTTGTCGAAGGTTCAGGAGAAGAAAGTAAGTGTCTAGTTAAAAAATTATACTTTACATTAAGTACACCTCTATTATAGCCTATTGATTTAGCATCTGCCTCTGGATCTAAGTAAAGTTTATTGGTTGTACCTGTGATAGGATCTACTACACTACCTATATTGTACTTTTCACTATTATAAACGCTTCTTAAAACAACGTTACTTTGGTCTTTAATAAAATACTCTACATAATCATTAGGACCGCCAAAGTTAGGAGTAATAAAGGAAGTATTAATCAAAGCAATATCCGATGGAGCATACGCTTGGTACTGTCCGTCAGATCCTAAATAGCTAATATCTACTACTTCCATTAAATTAGATTATTTAAATTCAAATAATTTGTATTTGCTTCTAACAATTGCTGTCTTAAAGAGTTTATCTCTTCAATATAAGCTCTTTCATTGTCAGTTAAAACTCCTCCACCTAAATATTCTGTACTTCGAAGTACTAAATATTCGTGAGAGTTTACGCTCCCTAACGCAGGTATTTGGAAAAATAGATCATTATAGGCGTCAAAGAAAGCTTCTACTGAGAGTTGAGGTCCGGGAGCTCCAGAAGCTGTAACGGGTATGTATAACTCAGTAAAAGAAGTATCAATTACTCTTGTATATGTATTTCGTCCATAAACCTCTTTTACTAACTTTACTTCTTGTTCCATTATGCTACGATTTTAAACATTAAGTTTTGGCCGCTATAAATTACTTCTTCTGCTGGCAGGAGAGCTAATTGATCGGATCCATATAATGATAAGGCGTCGTATATTGATTGTTCGTTATTATATACTGAAAGTGGTCCAAATGTTGTAGAGTATATTTTAGTCTTAATTAAAAGTTTATAGTATCTATTAATTTCTAACCCGCTTGTATAGAGGTTAAGGTAGTTACCAACACTATCGCAGCTTAACCTCGTATAGGTATCATCAAAATCGATTACTGTTTCTCCGGTTTTAACATCTTGAAGAGCCCAGCATGTATTTTCAGATAAAATTAAGTTAGTTAAGTATACAGAAGAAGTTGTAAATTGTCTTGGAGGATATGTTAATCTTGTAGATAATCTCATTTTATAATTATCTCCTTGCGCAAACTGTCCTGGATTATTAGCTAATGTAATAGTAATTTGATCTGATAAAACGAAGTTACTGCTTTGAGGATAGTAGTAAGAATCATCCCACTTAAATTGAATAGTTGGCGGGTAGATTGTATGAGTATCTACAGAGAAGAATTTTAAATCTAAGAACGCATTTGGATCTTCTTCTATTACTTGTGGATGCTTTACAATTACACCATAATTAGCAATAGATCCTGAAAACCAATTAGTCAAAATGGGTGTAATATCTGTATTTAAATCCTTATTAGACATGTAATCAAAGCTCTGAGTACATCCTAATTCGTCATACCATGCACCACCTCCCGTAATATAGAAAGCTGTAGATGCACTTGGTACAAAATTCCATTGATAGCTCGCACTACCCCATACAGGTATATTATCATTACCCCAGTAAAAGCCGTTTTCAGTCCATATTTGTGAGCTACCAGAAGGGCCTGTATACAGCCAAGATACTCCGTTAACAGATTGAGGTACTTGTGCGTACTGTCCTGTACCCATTGTCCAGGATTCTGATACTGGATATACATCTAGTGAGTAGGTAGTACTTAAATTTTGTGCGTCAGCAAGGTATAATTTTAAATTTGCACTCCAAGAACCGCTTACAGATTGAGATGCAAAGGTATACAATGTGTTTATATCAGATTGAGAAAACTGTATTAAAGATCTTCTTACATCTTCTAATGGGAAATAAGCAGCAGTATTAGAATAATTACCGTTAGCAGCTAAGTCGTAAGTGTAATACGGGTTTTCAGTTATAGGTCCTCTATACAGAAATCTTGTACCGTCTTGAGAATTTTTAACAGATACTTCTAATATAGGGTCTCTACCAGTATTTTTTACTGGGTATCTCGAATAAATTGTAGCATCTGCTGCTGCGAATATGTTGTATACTGCCATTTTATTACATTGTTACTACGCGTCCTTGAATATCAACATCTGGGTATTTAACTTCGAAGATACTTGGATCTAGAGAAGGGTAAATAACGCCATTTAATGTTGCTGCTGAAATGTCATAACTATATTGTGAGTAGCCTGAATTAGTTCCTGCTATGTCAGTTATTGCGACTCTTTGTACTGTTTGTACGCCAGCTACTTGATCTAACATAGAGTAGATATCAGATAAAATAATAGGTTGATTCATTTGCCAGCTATTTCTATTAAAGTAAGTCTTTAAAGTAAGTAGACAAGCTCCAATAACTTCTCTAGATGTAAAACTAGGCCTAACTACAACATCAAAATTAACTTTAATATTAATAATATAAGCAGGTTTTAATATTATAGTATCTGTTAGCATTCTATAATCAGCTAAATAAGTTTGTATATTACGTGTTAGAGCAGTACCAGGAGTTGTAAAAGTACCGTCTGAGTTATAGCTTAATAAGTAAATTGAAGTTGCAAGAGGATCTCTCTCTCCTGGCTCACCTACTAGGTATTGTGCAAAGGTAGCTGTATCTTTAGTTACGTATGCCTTAGCAACTTGACCAAACTTAGAAGGCATACCTAATACTATGCCTAGGTAATCTTGCTGTGTTACTGCTCTCATTTGAGAAGGGAAAGCAGCTAAAGTGTTATACTTTAATGTATCTACTGTATCTCCATCTCCACCGCCTGTTGCTTGTACAGCATTATTAGTAGCTAGAGAAGCAAGTATAGTACCGGCAGTTCCAGAGTTAGTAGTACCTGCAAAAGAAACGCTAGATGTAACTACGTTTGTAAGTTCATTTGTATTAACGTTTGCACTAGCACCACCCCCTACAAGATAGTTAATTGTTAGTGTTGTATTAGAAGGAGCAACACCGTAAGAATCGTTAACTACGAAGTTTGTTGGATCGTAAGCAGTATTTAATAAGTCAATTCCATTAACTGTACCGATACCTACGTTGAAAGGATTAGGTATAGTTCCGGATACTGCTTGAATTCCTGCACCAAACTCTAACTCTAAAACAGAGTCAGTAGTAAATCTAGATACAAATCTATTAGGTGCTGGCAGTCTTTCTAAGATATAAGGTACTTCATTAGCTTCTTGATATAATTGAGGGTAGAGTAGGGAGGTATTAGCTACAGGATTTAAAATATATTCTTGAGCTAGATAGGGAACTTCATACCATCTATTGCCGTTACTATCATATGCACTTAATATTTCAATAATATTTGAATCTTGAATAGATCTAACAGGAAATCTTTCCGCAGCACCAAAATTAACGGTAGTTGTTTTTACTTGTCCTGAAAGAGCTTGTGTTGATTTTTTAAGTAGGTATGTACTGGGATTTCCTCCTGATAGAGTATATACAGATACATCTGTTGGATCTATTGAAGATGATAGAGAAAAATTTATTTTGTTCGGACAGTAGAAATAATTAGAAGTGTTTATATTTGATCTAACCTGTAATCCTTCTGCAATAGTCATAGCATAATTCCAGTCTGGTGCATAGCTAGAGCCAGAAGAAGGTATTTGTTGATAAACATCTACTGTAGTAGTAGCTGCAGAAGTTACTTTAGGTCTGTAGCCAAACATATAAGCTAGCGTATAGAGGTTGTTTATTTGTTTAGCATACTCTAAAAAATTCTCTTGTACTTGATTATCTAGGTAAAAAGATAGTACATCTCCTACATAAGCTGCCATATCAATAAACATGGTACCAGGAGATGAAGTAGAGAAATCATTATAAGAGTTTGGAAAATAAGCTTTCGCATACTCTATTAATGAGCTCTTAAAGCTTGAAAAATCTTTATTAAGATATTTTATATCTACGTTATTAGCCATTTAATTTACTGTTACGTTAAACTTATTACTATGTTATCTGAATCTCCTGTGTTATTTATTGTGTATGAAAACTTAACTATTAGTAAGTTCTCATCTGGACTTCCTCCAAAAGTTAGGTCCGTTATCGTAACATTAGGAAAATACTGCTCTATTCCGCTTCTAATCTGAAGATCTAAATTATCTGTTGTATTTGCTGTTATTTGCTCAAACAACTGACCTCTTATATTTGCTCCGAAACTAGGGTTAAATATCCTCTCACGTTGATCAGTTAGCAAGTAGTTAATTATATTATACTTTAACTGATCTTTAGTAGAGTATACGGTCTGAAAAACGGCTGGTGTACTAAACGGTAAGGCTACTCCTACTCCGGTAGAAGGTCTTAAGTCTAATACATTAATTTTTTTTAAATTATACGCCATTTATACTATTCGTTTATACCCATTTTTGCCATCATATGAGTAAAGTCTGGAACTGCATTAATTTGAATTGCTTCTACACTAGATCTTCCTTTTGCTGATGCAAACATCTCTCCTACTGATTCTACAACAGGAACGTCTCTTTCTACTCCTTGTCCATTTAAATCACCAAATTCATCCATAGTCATAGATTGAGCCGTCTCGGCAAGTAAGCTATTTAATGGATTACCTGGGGATAATACAGGGGCGATAGGTCTAGGTACAGATCTGTTCATAGTAGCAGGAACAGCTGATTTTGCTATAGGTCTTGTTGATTCTACAATAGTTTGCTGTCCTTTATTAGCTATAATAGCTTCTTTTAGGATTCCGGCTAACTCCTGTTGAAATACAGTTCTAACCTCTTCACGGATTAATTTTCTAAGTGCGTCTGAATTTGCCATATGTTATAAATATTTTAATTACTTGTTTTTAGAGTCTGTTTTGAACTATTGGTTTCGGCAGCAACCTGTGTTTTGACAGAAGCTGTTTGCGTAGCTATTACAGATTTCGTTCTCTGTCTCAGCTTCTTTCCTCCTTTTAAGTCGTTAATAAATGCATTTAATCCTAATCCTTGAGTCTCGTCTAAGTTTTCTGGAGAATCTAATTGAGGAAGAGCTATATTTAAGTCATTTTGTAAAACATCGTTATTATCTAAGAAGTTTAATGAATCACTGATTACAGCTAGATTAATAGGATCTATTTGTCCTAATGCAGGTTGTACTAATTTGAGAGCTAGTAGCTTTTGCTTAACCTCGTCTATAATTAAGTTGGTATTTGTAGCGAAGGTTAAATCTGATTGGGTAACAATATTTCCGCTTGTATCTAAAGCGATACCCCTTCTTCTCTTATTTACGATACTCTTATCTGTCAATTCCTCATCAACTACTCTAATATCATAAGCTCCAAACAATGCGCTATTTGGATTAGTCTTAGAGTCGTACTCTCTGATAAAGTTTGCTAGCTGATCGCGGAGATCTATTAAATCTTGTTGAGTTTGTTGTAATTGTAATATTACATCTGAGTTTTTTACTGCTTCACAGCCTTCCAACTTTGCAAGTAAGATTCCTAATCGTATTAAGAGTTCGTTCGTATTTGAAAGTAAATAGCGTATAAAGGAGAGTAATACTGTTAAAAGACCGTTTATAGCTTTCAATAATCTAACAACTCCGTCTGTTTCATCCTTTGCCTTATCTTTAACATCCTGTAACTTAGTCTGCGATCCAGCAGTTCCAAATATAAGAGGAAGTGCTAATAGGTCGAAAAATAGTATTATAAATTTAAATACCTTGTAGAATAGTAAGGCAAGTTTAATTATAAACTGTCCTAAAGTTAATATGCCCTGCGCTTGTTTAGCACTTCTTATGAAGGCTTGTAATGAAGAGTTTATACCTTGTAGTGTAGGTATAATCCTTGTAACATCTATAAACTTTCCAAGCTCTTGTATTTGAGCTCTTATATCAACGCCTAAGAAGTTGCCTGCTAATGCTAATGCATTTTTAAAATCTAGATTCTGAATTACAACACAAACTGATCTTACAGTAGCAACTTTATTAATTAACGCTTGTAGATCTTCGTTAGGTATCTGTCTGTAATCAGAGTACTTATTTATAGTGCCTATAAAATCATCTATAATATTTAAGTTACCTCCAAGACCGGGTACGGTTCGTAATAGGGTTATATCTTCAGAAGTGAATAAAGATCCGGTACCAGGTGCATCTGTAGCAAAAGTCTCTTTAATAGCCTTCATTAAGAAGAATAGATTATACTTCTGAGCTTCTGTACCAGTAGGTGCTGGTGCGTTAGATCCAGTAGCTACTACTGCAGGAGGTACGGCATTTGGGCCAGTACCTACATAAGAGCCTATAAACTCTGTAGGGTAAGCGGTAAACTTGTCTACAGCTTGTTGTACGAAAGCAGCTTGATCTTGTAAAAAATATAAAGCTTCTTGACTAGCATTCCAGGGTTTAGGTGGACGTGCTTTCTTTTTTATATTAATATTATCAACAGCATACGTTAATACACTACATAAATCTACTGCATTAAGTGCATCTAAAGCGTTAAATAGGCCTGAGTTTAGTAGGTTACCTTTTGGAGGTGTTGGATTTTCAGGAACGTTAGAGGTGTAGCTAAAAGAACCAGACACTGTATCATAGCTAGTAGTCATTACGGGTTGAGTGTTGCCAGCGCCCCATAACAATTTATTAACACCAATTTGAACTGTTCCTATAAGATTAGCAGAATTAGTTACTATCTTACCTATGTTATTTGCTAATTTACTTGCACCCATTATTTAGTAAAAGTATTATTTGATAAACACTCAGTATTTAATCTTCCATTAACATTAGTTATAGTATCACTTAGTACTTTTGTTGCTTTCACTATCTCAGCAATTGCACCAGCAGTATCTTCCTCTCCTACTGCTATTTTATTTAAAGCATCGCTTACTTCTTTTAATTGCTCAAATAGACGAGATAATTGTACTACTGTAGTTCTTCCTAGTAATATTGGCTCGTTTGCTTCAAAGCCTAGTTGTATTCTTGGAGATGCGATAATAGTTTTTTCATTAGCATCTACAGTAAAGGTAGCGGGAGAGGAAATAGCTACGCCTTTCTTACCGAATAGAAAAATAAAATCATCGTAAGAGTGATGTGTCACTCTACTTGATGTTATAATCGCTTGATTACCTGTATATGGAAATTGAGGTGTATACATTTTTATTAGCTAGTAGCACTAATTCTTCTGTCTTGTTCAGCAGGAGAGATAGTATCTACGCTTGTTAATTGTTGTTGAATAGGTATTGAAGTAGTAATTATAGTCTGTAAAGTAACCTGTAAGCTAGCTAAGCTAAAATTACGCTGTATATCATCTATTACTATTTCTTGTCCTTGAGTTAGGTAGATAGAAGAAGGATCTCTATTAATATTCTCTACAGTAGGAAACCATGCTATATCATTTTCCTGCCTGCCTTGTCCGTTTCTTATTATAGTAATAGGATTACCTGCAGGACTATTTCTTGACCAGTAATTCTCTTCTTTGTCTTTAGCTGATGTAGATCCAAACCTAATCGAGTTACCCCATCTTCCTTCTAGTGTAGTATCTCCTGCAAATATACGTAATGACTTTATGTTTTGTTTTTCAGGGAAGTTAGGTCCTAGAGGGTAGTTAACAGAGCTTGTTGTCGATACGTTTACGGATTGCTTTTGAAAGCTACTCTGTTCGTAATTTCGTACTGTTGAGTTTACGTAATTACTATAATCTCCTAGATGAGGAAAAGCATTATGATGGCTAGAGTTCCAAATATTGAAAGGTAGAGTGTAGTAGAGGTCTCTAAAATCACTATTTTCATTTAGATTTGTACTAGGTCCGATTACTAAGTATACAAATTCTCCTTCAACAGGATATTGTTTCATAGCAGAATTAATCGGCTTAGCAGGTGGATTACCTGTACTCTGTAAGGTTCTATTTTGAGTTGTATCTACTAGTTGATAGAGGATGTTTCCTATATCATTTGGTCCGCTATAGTTTGGATCGGGAAGTCTTGTACCTTGAAAAAATGGACCGTTTACTACGTGAGTAACCCTAGCTAATAAATAGGTACTAGCATTATTGGTGAGATTTTGCTCACCATTCGAGGTTATCTGATCTACATAGGAGGGATTGTATGACATAGTTATTTAATAGTAGAAGGTAATTCTTTTACCTGTATATCCTCTACTTTAGTTTTTTGAATATCACTAAATAACAATTCAAGATCTTTTTCACTAAATCCGCCTTCGCTACCTTCAGAGCCTTGACTTCTCTTACTTAGTATTTGCGCAAGCTTAACTAGTGCTTCGTCGTTTTTAACCTCTACCTCTAAACATTCTTTAATAGTAGGTACCATAGCAGCTGCTGTACCAGGATCTTCTACCATGTCAATTAAGCTATCAACAAGTGCTTTGATTCGAGATTGCTTATTCTTATGATTATCGACAATATTCTTTACTAGTTCAGAATAATTTTTTCCGTCGTAAATTTCAAAATCCTGATCCATAATATTTTTAAATAAATAGCTATCGAGAGAAAATGTCGATTTTTGTACCTTTCTCTAGATAATCGTTGAGCATTACCTTGTAAATCTCCTTTAATACCTTTATTACCTTGGTTATTACTGGAGTAGGAGCATCTGTAATCTCCTTAATATATATAAAGAGAGCTTTTTTATTAAATATGTCTATGTTCTCTCTTCTCTTAAATAACTCTAAAATAGCATCTCCAACTCTTGCTTCTTGAGCTTTTGGAAAGAGTTCTAATAATTCATCATCTACTTTCTTGATAAACAGGTCTATAAAACTACTCTCTTCGAAGTGTTGAGGTTGAGTTAATAGTAATTCATTTGTAATCGTCTTATCTGTATCTACCTCTTCAACAGTAGCTTTACCTTTTAATCTTTTGTAGTTATTATTGTTATAGACAATTAAATAGCGCTTTGCGATAGTACCAAAATAAGAATAAGCTTTACCTTTATCTTGATTATATAGATGGAATTT
>Ga0164292_10004681_pt1 | contig 11142 bp, 11 predicted proteins | sample GEODES117metaG_FD_111486 | JGI IMG/M metagenome (GOLD analysis project Ga0164292, IMG submission 111486) | Eutrophic lake water microbial communities from Lake Mendota, Wisconsin, USA - GEODES117 metaG | ecosystem: Environmental > Aquatic > Freshwater > Lake | place: USA: Lake Mendota... | reverse complement strand
TTGTTAATGATTTCACAAGAAACACCAGACGGATTCGAATCGAATTCAATCACCGGTGCGGAAATAATTGAAAGCGCACAAGAAGGATTACAACGAACACTTGTTTCAGGAACATCAATCAAGACATTGAACGGAAATTCATTGCTTGGTTCAGGTGACATTGCGATTTCAACGAATCCAAAATTGCTTGGATTTAGTGGTAAAATAGGAACGCAAACTTCAGGAACAGCGGTGACCATTTGTCATTCGGTCTTGATTCCAGCGAACACATTGACAACGAACAGTATTCTTCAAATCGTATTCAGGATGTATCGACAAAACGGGAATGTCGGTCAAATGTATGGACGTATATATTTCAACACTTCGAATTCATTGACTGGTGCAAGCTTATTCAACACAACATTCACAATGAATGGTGGCGGAACGCAATATCTTGGATTAGTCGAAAGGAATCTTTCATATAATGGAACAACATTGATTGGTTATTCAAATGTAGCGTTTTCCGAATTTACCACGGGAACGGCTTTGACGACCGCGTTAAATAGAACGGTTGACAATTACGTTTTGTTGACCATGGCTTGTCAAAATTCAGCTGACATCGCAAACATTGATATCGTAAAAGTATTCGCATATGTGTAATTTAACAACAATACAAAACGGATTTATCATGAATGAATCCGAATTCCATTTCGAAGGTGAAGCGGAAATTCTAAACGATGAACAAGCACATGTTCCGACGGATCGTGGCGTGATATTCATGGACACGACCATGACAATCGACAATGAATCATTCAATAATATCAACGACTTTTTAACGAAGCTTTATGGCAAATAAAGAAGCGGTATTCACCGTCAAGGTCAACACCGGGAATTCAGTTCAAGACCTACAAAACGCGGACAAGGCGGTCAATCAACTTGGAAAAGATTTGAAGACCACACAAAACATTGCGAAAGATTCCAGTGGAACGGACGCAATGGCGCAAAAGCTTGCGGAACTTGACGCACGTCTTGAAGCTGGTGGTCTTTCAATGCGTGAAATGACCAAGACAATGAAGGAATACCAGACGATCGCAATTCAAGCTGGTGCAAGTTCACCAATCGGTGCGCAAGCTTTACAAAATGCAGCTGGATTGAAGGATGAAATCGGTGACTTGAAAGCGCAAACAACCGCGTTGTCATCGGATTTCGTTGGTCTTGACACGTCAATGGCTGGAATCGAAGTCGGCGCGCAAGCGTTCATGGGTGTTCAAAGCGCAATGGCGTTGGCTGGTGTTGAAAATGAAAAATTGACACAAACAATGGTCAAGCTTCAGGCGGTTCAAGGTCTTGTGAATTCAGTCACAACCATTGCAAACAAATTGAATTCGGATTCAATTCTTGGAATTCAGCTTCGAACAGCTTGGGAAAAATTGAAGAATTCATCGTTCGTTCAAGGAACGGTCGCAACCACGGCACAAACAACCGCAATCGGTGCGCAAACGGGCGCAACGTTGGCAAGCGCCACGGCAACGGCAACGGCAACTGGTGGATTGAAGTTATTTCGACTTGCGTTGATTTCAACCGGTATCGGTGCGATTGTTGTTGGTCTTGGATTGTTGATTGCTAACTTCGACACCGTTTCGAAATGGGTGTTGAAAGCGCGTGAAGAATTTGAAAAGCTTGGACCGGGAATGAAGATCGCGGTCGGAATTGCTGTCCTTGCGTTCGCGCCTTTGTTGGGTGTGATTTATGGTGTTGTCAAAGCGCTTGAGTATTTCGGCGTCGTGGACGATGTTCAAACGGCGAAAGCAAAGAAGAATGCGCATGATCACACTGAAGCTGTTGTCAAAAGCGCTGACAAACGCGCGAAGGCAATTAAAAAAGAACAAGACGCAACCGACGCAAAATACACGCATGAAATAAACATGGCGAAAGCTTCAGGGAAGGACACCTACGAAATGGAATTGATGAAGGCGAAAGCGCACCTGAATAGCGGTCGTGTGTTCCTTGAAATTCAAAAGTCAAAGATGAAAGCAATTCAAGCGGAAATGGAATTGTTGCTTGCGAATGAAGACGAAGATTCCGATCGTTACAAAGCTTTGAAAAAACGTCTTGAAGATTCGAAGAAAATAATCGGTGAAACGTATCGTGACAACGTGGCAACAAAGAACGCGATTGAAGTCATGATTGCGGAACACAACCACGAAGTTCAAAAGAAAGCGGACGACAACGCAAAGAAGGCGTTTGAAGCGCGACAAAAGAACAATGAAAAGATTCAACAAGCTGAAGAAAAAGCAAACGCGAAAAGCGCTGAAGATTTAAGAAAACACAATCTTCAAATGATTGCTGAAGAAGAAGCGCGTGACGAAGCAATTCGCCGTTCGAAACAATCCGCAATGCAAAATGAACTTGACGACATTCAAGATGAGTATTTCCAAAAACGTGAACAAGCAAAACAACTTGGTGCTGAAGGTGCTGAACTTGTGGCGCAATTAACCGCTGAAGAAGAAACGAAAAAAGCTGACGTTCGAAAGAAATACGCGGACGCTGAATTGAAAGCGCAAGCGGAACGCGAAACAAAGCGACGTGATCGACAAAAATTCTTGAACGATATTCTTTTGTCGGATGAAGAAAAGGCGTTGTTCGATTTGAACCAGACAACCGAAGACGCGAAAAAAGAACTTCAAAGACGTTTGAATTCAACGGATGAAAACGAAAAGATTTCACAAGAGGAATACAACAACGCGTTGATTGCGCTGGAACAAAAGAAAGCTGACAAGATTCTTGAAATCAACAAAACAGCTTCGGACAAAGCGAAAGAACAAGCAATCAAAGACCGTGAAGAATCTTTGAAAGGTGTGACGGAATTTCTTTCGAATGCGCAAATGGTGCTTGACCATGTGAAGACGGTTGACGCGTTAATGGATGAAATCGACCAAGCGCGATTGAATAAGATTGAAGGACGACGCGAAGAAGACCTTGCGAACCTTGACGCGAAAATGCAAGCGGAATTGAACGCTGAAGGATTGACCGCGCAACAAAAGACCGACATTGAAGAAAAGTTCGCAAAACAAAAATACGCCGTTCAGGTGCAAGCATACGAAGCCGAAGAAAAAATAAAGAAGCAACAATTCATGCGTGACAAAGCAATCAAGCTTGGTCAAGTCGCAATCGATACGGCGTCCGCAATCGTTAAAGCAATTGCACAATTCGGACCACCACCGTCACCGGCTGGTATTGCTGGAATCGCGTCGGCTGGTGTCATCGGTGTGACGCAAGCGCTTGCAATCGCCAATCAACAATACAAAGCTGGTTCAGCACCAAGCGCACCGAATTTTTCAAGTGGTGGTGGCGGTGGTTCAATGGCTGGTGCAAGCGCAAGTTCATTCACGTCGTCGAACACTGGAACGTCAACGGCTGGATTGCTTGGTGAACAAGGTGCAACGACAAACAACATTCCGTCGTCACAAGTGTTTGTCCTTGAAAGCGACATTTCCGCAACGCAAAACAAAGTTAAACTTCAGGAATCCAAAACAAGTTTTTAATCCACGAACGACCGCGCGTTGTTAGGAATGAATCGGACGTTGAAAAACAACCGTACTTTCGAAGCAATTCTTCAGCTTTTGGAATGTTGTCTTTTGCAAGCTTGACGTTGTCACCTTTGCGAATGTATTCCGGTAGGTTCATGTTCAAATAAATTGACTTGATGAAATGGTTGTATCTTTTCCATTCAATCAATTCAAAGATTTCAAGCAACTTGTCGGAATCCATTAACACTGGTGAATGTGTTTCGAAATTCCACAACGGGCGGTCGTAGTATTTCAAGAATTCAATGGTGTTGAACATTGCTTCACGGTAGTGTGACGGATGTCTTGGATTCAATTCGAATTCACCGATATGAATTGGAATGTCGGCGCGAAGTTTTGGCGTGATATAAAAGTCGTCGTTCATGTAGATGAATTCACCGCCACGTTCACGCGCAAAGGTCAACATTTTATTCGTCACGTCCGCGCCACGAATGTTGTTCAGTTGTGGACATGGAATGTTGTCAATGGTCGCGACCTTGTCACCAACGGTCACGATGTGCGCTTCAGGAAAAGACATCCGAATGAATCGAATGGATTGTTGAATGTCGAAGTCGTCACGACCACGACGATAAGGAAATACAAATGTCATCGAACAAAATTACATAATATAGTAACATGAGAAAAGAATTACCAGTTTACGAAATCATGATTGATTTGAATGATCCAGAAACAACCGTTTCATTCAATTCCTTGGTTGAATTTCCAGCGCATGAAAAGAACTTTGAAATGTTCGGAAAAAAAATAAAGTACGAATTCAACGAAGAACAACAAGTGATCACCGGGATTGCGATTTCAGCGGACACACCGATATACCGATACGACGAACAATCAAAGGAAGAATATTACGTCGTGTTCACGAAGGACGCCATTCGCGACATCGTGCTTGATTACGCGCGTCGAAACAATTTCAACAACGTGAATCTTGACCACAATCCACATAAGGTCGTTGACGGTGTCTTCATGATTATGTCGTACCAGATTGACAATGAACGTGGATTCACCGCACCGGAAAGATTCAAGGACGCGAACGACGGTTCATGGTTGGTGTCTTATAAAGTTACTGACAAGGCGTTGTTTGAAAAAGCAAAGAATGGTGAATTCAACGGATTCTCGATTGAAGGCGTTTTCATGTTGCTTGAAACTGACAAGACCAAGGAATCCGAATTCGAAGCAATCTTGAAAGAGGTTCAATTGTGGCGACGCAACATTGAACGAATCCGAATGTTCAATGACTATCCTGAAGCGGTATCGAATAACGCGAAACGCGGAATTGAATTGAATGAAAAGCACGGGAACAAATGTGCCACAAGGGTTGGTCGTTTACGCGCGACCACGTTGGCGAATCGTGACACCGTATCGGTGGCAATCATAAAAAGAATGTATTCGTATTTATCACGCGCCGAAGCTTATTACAACGAAAGCGACACGTCCGCTTGTGGAACAATTTCATTCTTGTTGTGGGGTGGCAAAGCTGGACTTCGTTGGTCCGAAGCAAAGTTGAAAGAACTTGGTGAAATATAAATTCTCGAACAAGATTACATAATATAAAAAACACAATATGAACGCTTACGAAAAAGTAATGAACGAACTTGGTAAAATCAAGTCAATGTTCGAAACGGCAACCGAACAAACGTTCGAAACTGCAACTTTATTAGACGGTGAAACGACCATTGAATTTGATTCTCTTGAAGCTGGTCAACAAGTTTTCATCGTGACCGACGAAGGTCGAATTCCAGCACCAGAAGGAACACACGCACTTGGTGGTGAATACACTGGTGTAACAATCACCGTTGACGCTGACGGCTTTATTTCCGAAGTTACTGACGAACGTGGAAATGAAGAAGTAACAACCGAAGAAACAAGCGCGGAATTTGAAGCGGTGTCCGCTGAAATTTTGCCTGAAGTATTAGAAGGTGTTACCGAAATAATCGCGTCCGAACTTGGTCTTGAAATGGACAAAGCTTACGACGTCGCAAGCGCCGTGATCACCAAGATAAACGAAATGACTTCAAGCGAAGAAACTGAAGCGGTCGAAGAATCAATGTCCGCTGAAGCGATTGAAGGAATAATCAATGGAAAACTTTCAACCTTGACAACTACTTTCGAAGCGGTTGTTGAAAGCTTGAAAAGTATTTCCGATGACAACGCGTCACTTCGAAGTGAAATTGCGTCTTTGAAAGCTGACTTCGAAAGCTTCAAGGCAATGCCGTCGAACGAAACAAAAGAAAACGAGAAATTCTCTCGAGCTGGCAACTTGACTGCTAAACAACAATTTTTGAAAAACTATAAAAACCTATAAAAAATGTCCATTAAAAAGTATGTAAAATCGAATTTCGATTATGATGTGGCTGGATTGTCACCGTATGTTGACGAACAACGTGAAGATTTAATTCACCGTTCGGTAACTGAAGCACAAACACTTTCCTATATTGCGATTCAACAAGGAATCAAAGGAAGTGAAGAATTAAAATTACTTAACGATTCAATCGTTTATCAAACTGGTGATTGTTCAATGTCACCTTCAGGTGATACAATCTTCACTGACCGTGCGATTTCCGTTGAAACAATTGGTTACTTAAAAAGATTTTGTCAAAAGGATTTAGCTGGATTCTGGACGCAACTTGCACTTCGTCCGGGTGCAATGGCTGAAGACAAAACGTTACCATTCGAGCAAATTTTAATCAACTACTTATTAGAATTACACGCGTTCGAATTAGAAAAATTAATCTGGCAAGGTAACAAAGCGACTGGTTCAGGGAACTTGGCGTTCATGAATGGATTCAATCAATTCTTGACTGTTGCAAACGGATGTGTTGACTTGAACACTTCAGGTGCGACGTCAATTGACGCAACCAACGCTTATGACATTTTTTACGAAGCGTTCACGAACACACCTTCGAACATCGCTGAAGGACAAGATTTCATTTGCTTCACTGGTCGTGAGAATTTCAACTATTTATTGAAGAACTTGGTTGACCTTAATCTTTACAACTATAATCCGGGACAATTCGCAACAATGAATGAATTGCTTTTACCGGGAACAAACATGCGAGTTGTTAAAGTTAACGGATTGAACGGAACGACAAAGATTTACACTGGTCGCGCTTCTCATTTCTTCTTTGGAACTGACCTTTCAAGTGACTTCGAATCTTATGACTTATGGTATAGCTTCGATGACGATGTGATTTATTTACGTTCAAAATTCCGTGCAGGTGTTCAAGTACCTTTCTTGAACCAAGTCGGAACATACGAAGGAATCTAATCAAACAAAATTAACGGCGCGTTTCGGCGCGCCATTTGTTAAACTTAAAAAAATAAAAAACGATGTCTTGTTTAATGACTACCGGGTACAATGATAGAACATGTACCAACGGAAAAGGCGGAATCAAATCGGTGTTGTTGTTTCCTTTGGGTGCAACTTCAGGTGCGGTTGTTTCTGGTTCAAACGAATTGACTTCATTGACGGTAACTGGTGAAACATTCCTTTACAAATTGAAGTCAAATTTATCAAGCTACACTGCACCAGTTCGTGTTGACAAAAACAACGGGACGTTGTGGTACGAACACGAATTGTCAATGATCCTTGCAAGCGATTCAAAAGAATTGCGTCAAGAAATTCACTTACTTGCACAAAACGAATGTGTTTGTTTGGTTGAAAACGCTGACGGAACAATCGTTGCGCTTGGTCTTGGTGAAGGTCTTCAGGTTGCCGACGCAAACGAATACACTTCAGGCGTATTGAAAAGCGACCGAAAAGGTCACGTGATTGTAATGCGTGGAATGGAAAACGACGAAGTTCCAGATGTAAACGCAACGCTTTACACTAACTTGTTAGCACAACAATCACCAGTTATTTAATTATAACCTACAACAATTTTAAGGGGATGGGCTTTGTCCCGTCCCTTTTTTTTGTTTAATTTAGTCGTATGGAAATTAAAAAAGAATTTATCGGTTGCAAATGTTGGTCGCCAACAATGGAACGATACGTCAAAATTGAAGCTGACAAAGGTGAACTTTATTTGTCGCTTGGAATTTTGGACATTTACGAATTTGAAAAACCGAACCTTGTAAAAAAAGACAATGTTAAAAATACAAAAAAACGGAACAACACCGCTGGTGGTAACGGTGACGGAAATGACAACGATTCCGAATCCGAATTACTTGTTTGAATTCATTCATGAACAATCGTTCAACACGCAAACATGTGTATTGAACAACATTTCACAAGGGATTCCAAGATACGATGAATTCGTTTTGATTGACAACGTTGATGTTAATTTCATTTACGACGGTTATTACATTTACAACATTTACCAACAATCTTCACCAGCGAATCTTGATCCAGCGCAATCACAAGGACTTGTCGAAACGGGACGCGCTCATGTGATTGAAGCGGATTCACCAAGTTACGAATACGATTCACCGATTTATTTCAACATATATGAATAATAAAATCACGTCTTTGTCATTTCGCAAGGACTTTCAAAAACCTGAAGAAGAAAAAGACCGTTCACTTGGATTCACGAAGTGGGGAAAAAAGAACGATTATCCGTTTTTCTTGGTTGAACTTTACAACGGTTCAGCTTATCACCAAGGAATAATAAAGAACAAAACACACTACATTGCCGGGGGTGGTCTTCAAATCATTTCAGGAATGGTTCAACCATTCATTGACAACAAATGGTCCGACTTCGACATGAATGAAATTGCTGAACGAATGGCGTTCGACCAAGAATTGTTCGGTGGAATGGCGGTGAAAGGAACATGGAACAAGGAACAAACAAAGGTTGTCATGTGGGAACACATTCCGATTGACATGATTCGCGCGTCGGTTGATGAAAGAACCTACTATATTTCGGATGACTGGACGGCGTTGAATCAATCACCAGAAAAAACGAACCTTCGAATTTTACCAGCTTACGACAAGGACAACCGAACTGGTTCGTTCATTCTTTACTACAAAGAACCGCACCTGAAAGGTCGCAAAGAATTAGGTGTTTATCCGAAGCCGTCGTATTATGGTGGAATCACTGCAATTCAAACGGACGTGGACATTTCAAAATTTCACATGTACGAACTTCAAAATGGCTTCAAATCTGGAACATTGATAAACTTTCCTTCAGGTTATCCAGAAACAACCGAAGAATTGAATCGACTGAAGGAAAATGTCAAAGGTCGTTCACAATCGGTCGAAGACGCTGGTGAAATCATTTTGACATTCAGCAATGGCAAAGACGAATCACCTGAAGTATTGTCGTTGAATGGGAACAATTTGGATCAAAGATATTTGGCGACTGAAAAAAGCGTTCAACAAAACATTCTTGTGGCGCACGCGATTACTTCACCGCAATTGTTCGGTGTTCGTCAAGAAGGTTCATTCAATTCAGCTGAATCAATGGACTTGTTCAATATCTTCAAAGCGACTTATGTGAACACAAAGCAAAAGCGAATTGAATGGATGTTGAACTTAATGCTGAAGCTTGGAGGGTATATTGGTGAAATTAAACTTGTCGATGTTGAACCATTTCCAAAACCACAACCGACACCAGCACCAGCACCGACACCGATTGTTCAATCGTGTCACAACAACAATTTCAGCGACGACGAAATAAAGGTGTTCGAACAATTCGGTGAATCAAATGACAAGTTCATCGTGTTACATTCCGAACCGATTGCGTGGGACACACCAAGCGAACAAGTGTTTTCACGAAGTCAACAATTATTCGACAAGGTTGGTGAAATTTCAGCGACGTTGACTGGTGCTGACAAAGACGTTTTGAAATTACTTTCCGACGGTGAATCAAGCGAAGCAATCGCGAAAGCTTTGAACACATCAATTGAAGACGTTGCGAAAAGAATTGCGACGCTTCGTGAACTTGAAATTCTCACGAAGGGGGGTGAAGTGAACACGCTGGGAAAGTCCGTAATTGAAAACCTTGACATTCCGATTTCAAGGTTCGAAGTTCGTTACACTTACCGAACACGTCCGAATGTTCCCGATCCGATTACACAATCACGCGCGTTTTGCGTGAAGCTTATCGAATTAAACCGAAGTTATTCACGTCAAGATATTGACAACATTTCCGTTCGGGTTGACCGCGACGTGTGGAAATACCGCGGTGGTTGGTACACAAATCCAGACACACAAGTCACAACACCGTTTTGCCGTCACGAATGGATTCAACAACTTGTAATTGCACAATAATATGAACTATCTTTTATCCGTTGAAAACCTAAAAAAATTAGGTCTTATTCACCAAAACACCGACACAAAAATTCTTGCCGTAGCGATTCGCCGAAGTCAAGACATTAATGTTCAACCAGCGCTTGGAACACCTTTGTACAAAGCTTTGTTGCAACGTGTTCAAACGAATACATGGACACCGACTTATTTGACCTTGATGAATGATTATGTCGTGCCGTGTTTGGTCGCTTATGTTGACTATCGTTGCGCGTTACTATTGAACGAAAAGCTGACAAACAAATCGGTCGGTCGTGTGAACGATGAACACATTTCCGCGAACAACACACCAGACACTTACGTTTTGCGTGACCAACTTTTGAAAGACGCGCAATTCTACAAAGAACGTCTTATCGGATTCTTAATGGACGACAACGGCGACAACTATCCTGAATACATTGACTGTTGCGGATCACCTTCGATGTGTCATGAAAAAGTAACGAAAGACAACACTGGTTATTCACCGCTTAATTGGATCATATGAACAAACGGTTCACACCAAGCAAAAAAGACATTGAAAAACTGAACAAATACCTGAAGAATGGAAAAGACGCTAAACCAGTTAATGAAGGAATTCGAAACAATTGCGACCGAACACCGTCAAATAAACAGCTTCTTTCAAGGCGACTATCTTGACGCGGTGTCACGCGACGCGGTTGATTATCCTTTAATGGTTGTCACCTTACAACCGGGACAAATTAACGACTTCGGTGTTCAGGTGAACGCAATTATTTCGATTGCTGACAAATACAACATTCAGGAATACCGACAAATCAACGAAATTCATTCCGATTGTTTGTCAATTTGTAAAGATATTCATGTCATTTTGAAGCAATGGCGCTTCGAAGATTTCCTTGACGTGACTGGAACAATGGCGACGCAACCATTCATCAACCGTTCACACGACGTCACGGCTGGTTGGACAATGAACATCGCGATGAACGTTTACGACAACGAAGATTGGTGTCAAATACCTATGGACAATTATTCATTCGGCAATGATTAATCAAGACCACATTCGATTCTTGGCGATTGCTTACTATGTTGCAAGCTTCACGACCGCTTTGTCTTTGTGGTATAGTGATTCCTTTTCCATGATTATGTTCGGCTGGACTATTTTTCTTTTTAATTTATATCAAATCTTTAGTGAATTACATGACAATCAAATAAACGATGAAAACTAACATTCTACTTTTCGCGCTTTCGCTTTTATCCATTCTCGCACCAGTCACACCCATGGTGTTGATTGCTATTTGTTTCATTTGGATTGACCTTTGTGTCGGCGTTTGGCGAAGTGTAAAATTGAAAGGTTGGAAATCAATCCGTTCACGCGGA
>Ga0164292_10004676_pt1 | contig 11150 bp, 10 predicted proteins | sample GEODES117metaG_FD_111486 | JGI IMG/M metagenome (GOLD analysis project Ga0164292, IMG submission 111486) | Eutrophic lake water microbial communities from Lake Mendota, Wisconsin, USA - GEODES117 metaG | ecosystem: Environmental > Aquatic > Freshwater > Lake | place: USA: Lake Mendota... | reverse complement strand
TCCAGAGGAATGCAAAATTTTAGTTAGCGCAGCATTAACGCCTAAATCTTTAAATGACATATATCAACCTAACAAGACATGATGCGCGTCTTGGTGGTGATTTGAGATTAAGACTCGCATGGCGCTTACGAAATGTAAACACATGGTGAACTTCGAGTAGAAGTGTACCCTATTTAGAATTCCAAATTTACAAACAAATTTTTAGAATTTATCAAGAAACTCTACTCTTTTTGCCTTGTATGAATTGGTGTTTTTTGTACTTTCTTCAATATTCCTTGTAGCAAAATCATATCTATGCCATCGTGCGTCACTTAGTTCATCAGAAACACCATTTATTCCAAGCTGCTTTGGCACTATAGCTGTACCTTGATTTTTGTTTACAAACCAAGCTGCCCAAAGCGAATAAGTTGAATTACTTGCTATTAGATTACTGCTCTTGCTGAGAACAATGAAGCTTTCTACATCTGTCAGTTTGGATCTTCGATCAAAGACTTTTTCAGCCCTGTCTACCAAGTTCGGATAAAATAGAACAGCCTGTGAACGATCCTCTACAAAAATCCAGAGCTTAAATTTCTCGTCCTGCTCAAAATATTTTAATGCATTTAGATAATACTCCTCAGGCAGAATTGTAAAGATGTCAGGAAAATCTAAATAATCACCGAGCCTTAAATGAATACAAACTACTCTTTGTTGTTTCAAGAGATTAATGAGCTCCTCTGTGTGACTTGATACCTTTTTAGGTATTAATCTCTTACCCTCTTCATACAAATAATCTGCAAAGACCCAATCTTGAAAGTATCCAGAAAATGACTGTCCAGGTTTGAATTTAAAATTTGCTACTTTCATCTTTTCTTCATCGATAAATTGGGTTCTCCGCAATTGCAGCTTCCATTGTATTTTTCTTAGCAGCTGGTTCGTGCCCGGAAATTTAAAAGATTTTTTCTTGCTAATACGATAAGCAGTATCTGGACTGGTGAATTCAAAATTTAAAATTTGTAAAGACCTTGATTTATTGCTGCCTAATGCGATCATTGAATCGCTAATCTGTAACTCAATATTTAGTCGCGAACTAACTGCGACGCCAAAATGTAAACCAAATAATTGATTTCCTAGCCCTCCTAGTAATTGTACTTTTATAGAATTATTCTTCTTCATTTAAATCACCTTGCTATTTTCATCCACGCTAGGTTGGTTATTTCTAAACTTGCTGCGAATTTTTTGCTCTCTTGCCAAATTCACAGTTGCTTTTAAGCTCCGATAACTGTGCAAAGATTTAAAGGACAACTTAAGTATATTTCTTGCAATTTGAGAGTTTTGCGTTCGCTCTATTGAATTGTGTTTAGATAACAAAATTAAATCACGAATCAACAAAATAGTTCTTTCCTGCTCATAGGTGTTCTCGGCGTATGTTCTCTGAATTTCGGGTAATCCTTCAATGAATTCATTAATGCTGGAGGGGGCTATTCCTATCTCTTTTAATAATTGGTGCTTCTTTTCAATGGCTTCGCTTCTTTTTTCTCCAGTTATAGAATTTCCGCCGAGTCTGTAGTGTAAAAGAACTTTTGGAATTGAGATCAATTTTCCTCGGCGACTTAATCGCAACCACAAGGAGAGATCTTCGGCTGGGAAATCTATTTCTCGATATCCGCCCACCTCTAAGACGGCTTCTTTATCGAAGAGCACAGAAGGGTGGGCTGTTCGAGTGCTGGAAATTAGCGAGATTGTTACTGCTCGACTGTCTATCGCTGTCGGAATTACACCCAAATACTGACCATGCTCTGAGTAAAAATCATAATCTGTAAAAATGCCTACTACTGATTTATCAATATAAGTTCGTTGTACTTCTAAGCGCTGCTTCTCATAGGTATCATCAACATCAAAACGAGCAATCCATCGATTAGTAGATTCTGAAATCCCTTGGTTTAAGGCTGATACCAAACCCTGATTTGTACTTTTTATTAACCTAACCCTTGAATCTGTTTTCATTATATTTCTAACAATTTCTGACGTGCTGTCCTCAGAGAAATTGTCTATAACTACGATTTCATCATCCTCTCTGCATGATTCAAGTATTGAGGATAATGATGCATGGGCGAATTTTGCTCCATTTTTTATGGGAAGAAGAATGGAGATGTTTTCAAACATGTTAAATTGTAACAATACAGATGGCTATTTGATTCCTTTTTTTAACTGTTTCGAAATATCTTGAGCTAATTGAGTCATTGTCTGGTTACCAAACCAATCTTTTGCTACCGAAAGTATAGCTTTTTGCTGACTCTTCATTAAGTCATATTGCTCTTTTATGGAAAGGGATTGAATGTGTTCTATCGCTTCTGAAATTTTTAATGCATTCGGCTCAACTTGAACAGCAGCGGTATTAGGAATTCCAAACTTACTCAACTGAGCACCAGAATAAATCACAATGGCTCCAGAATCGTGGGCATCAAAAAACTTTTCACTGATGTAAGTTTTGGAATTCTCAATTACAACTATAATTCTATAATTTTCACTTATATTTCTTTTATTCTCACATACTCCGTAGAAATTATCTAACTTACTATTTAAGTTCTTCCAAGATTTAATATCTATTAGGGATAAAGGTGTTCTTATCAATCTTCCTAAATACATAAAGTAATTACTCAGACTTTTTTCATTCCAAGATAACCCATACAAGTCCATTGTTTGAGATCGGGAAGTTAAGACAGCTAGTTTTCTTCTAACAGAATAAAGCTGCCCTTCAATCGGTGATGATTTGTTTGCCAAGATCATTACTGCTTTATTTTGTCTTTGACTCCAACGGTTTAACGCAAAGGTTCGACTCTTCAATTTAAGCACGGGCCACTTAAACAGTCGCACCTTGTAATCGTGCCCCCACTCTTTAGTTGGTGAATATATATTTGAGTATTGGTCCAATACTGATGATTTATGAAGTTTGTGGTTAGTTGTTTTTGGCTCCCACAGAATTAAAACTCTCATTTTTCTATCTACGTTGTTACTTTTAGACTCTTTTATGGCCTTTTGTGAGTGAGTATTCGCTATCAAAGCATCAACTGGCGCCCCATAGGGTTTGGTCACAACTTCAAAGCCATTACTTTCCAGCACTTTAACAAAAGAATACCAGGCTCCATTTTTGCCGACTTTCATACAGGGTTCTCCTGAATGACCAACTAATCTAACTCGCATTGCGTAACTCAAAAATCTGATAGTAGCCAACAAACATCCCTGCCATGGCTTTGACCCTTTGGATTGGGTTAACAAAAATAGTGACAGTTAAGGCTAGAAATTTGCCCAAGTTGGACCAATGAAACTCTAATTGAAATCTTCTACCATGTAACTCTGTAACAATTGCGTATCTATTTCTAACCCACATGCAATAAAAGCCAAATTCACTAGGTCGACCAACTTTAGATTCCGAATGCTCCAAAATCACACTTGTATCCACATATAAAGCACCTCTGCTAGATGCCTGCAAGGAAAACAAAACATCTTCTCCTAAAGATTGTCCAAAAAAATTTGGGTTAAATCGCAAGTCTTGAATCACTTGGAAGTCCCAAAGCGAGCAACCAATCAACCAATCAACTTTGACTATATATGGAGCACTGTTTCGAATTTTAGCTGCAATATTTACACCACTTTTTGTTACTGAACCCTCGTTTTTAGAGGATAAAAGAAAAAACCGCCTAAACCTATCACTGAAGAAATTTAGTTTATGTGAACTTAGTCGTTTTGAGTTTCTTGCAAATCCTGACACGCCTACTGCATTTTTTTCTTTGAGTAAACTTATCAACTTGTCAAAATAATCAAAGTTTGGCATCACATCATCATCTAAAAACGCAATATATTTGCACTCCTTAGATATCTCATTCAGGCCAATGTTTCTTTGAATAGCAGCAGATTTTATGTCAGTGTGAAAATACCTAACCTGATTATTCTGGGTGAAGATTTGTTCGTGGTTTTTAGTATTTGATGAATCTACGACAATAATCTCAAATGTGTTTTTAAAACTCAATAATTTATCTACTAGATTCAACAGTTCAAGTTGTCTATTTCGAGTTGGAATCACCACCGTAAGCATAATTAATGTTTATGATTCAATACATCAGCAAAGTATTGGATTGTTTTTATCAATCCATCTTCTCGATTTATTGTTGGTTCCCAATTGATTAAAAGTTTAGCTTTTGTAATATCTGGAATTCTGGTAAGCGGATCATCAGATGGAAGGGGTAGATGGTTGATCTTGCTATTTGAATTCGTGAGTTTAATAATTTCCAAAGCCAAATCTTTCATTGTAATGGGTTGTGGATTGCCTAGGTTTATGGGGATAACACATTTTTCCTTAAAAAACAAAGCTACCAATCCATTAATCAAGTCATCAACATAGCAAAAACTTCTGACTTGCTTGCCATCACCATAAACAGTTATATCTTTATTTGATAAAGCCTGTACGATAAAATTACTCACAACTCTGCCATCTTGTGCCGACATTTTCGGGCCGTATGTGTTGAAAATTCTTGCAATTCGAATATCAAGTCCGTTTTGGCGGTGGTGATCCATAAAAAGAGTTTCGGCTGCTCGCTTACCCTCGTCATAACAGGATCTAATACCTACTGGATTAACGTTGCCCCAGTATTCTTCCTTTTGAGGGGATATTTGTGGATCACCGTAAATTTCAGAGGTTGATGCTTGAAGAATTCTTATATTTCTTTCAGTGGCTAGCTGCAATAAGTTTAAGCTTCCAAGGACATTAGTTCTCACTGTTTCTACTGGATCTTTTTGATACATGACAGGAGATGCAGGACAGGCAAGGTTGAAAATACCCTCAACATCAAAATTTTGATATTGGGTAATATTGTGTTGAACAAACTTAAAATTCTTATTGCTCAGAAATTCATCAATATTTTTTTTGCTTCCAGTGATTAGATTGTCAACAACAATGACTTCATGTCCGTCCATTAACAACTTTTTTGTTAAGTGTGAACCTAAAAAACCAGCGCCGCCAGTTACTAATATCTTCATAACAAAATCCTATCTGGTGTATTGGGTCAGAATCCAAGTAACTTGGCCTGTGAATCGAAATCTGGGACTTGAGCTCTTACTTGGTCAAATGTTCCAGAAGAAATGACCTTTCCGCTATCCATATACACAACTAAATCAGATTTTTTCACAGTGCTTAACCGGTGAGCGATTATTATCAAAGTTGATTTGCCCTTAGCGTTGAAAATTGAATCTGTTAAGTTCAACTCCGTTTGGCTGTCCAATGCGCTAGTTGCTTCGTCCAAAACCAATAGTTCAGGTTTCGTTATAAGCGATCTTGCAATACCTAATCTTTGACGCTGACCCCCACTTAATTTTGAACCTCTATCTCCAATTAAAGTATCTAGTTGTTGTGGCAGTTTTTCAACTACATCTTTTAATTGCGCAATATCTAGCACTTCCCAAATCAACTCATCTGAAATCTCATCTATGTTAAATCCAAGACATACATTTACTCTGACAGATCCATTTGCAATGAAAACTTCTTGAGGAACATACGCTATTGCGCCAGGGTATTTTTGATATATCTCTGTTGGTTTTAACCCTGAAATTCTCACTTGCCCATCGTTGGGTATCAATATTCCAAGAATCACATCGGCTAAAGTTGTTTTGCCTGACCCAGAACGCCCAACCAAGGCCACCGTATCTCCGGGCTTTATATTTAGATTTATTCCTGTAAGAGTTGGTTCACTGTTTTCATCGTAAGTAAAATTCACGCCCTCTACTATCACTTTGCTTTCAAAATTTGAGTGCATGTTATTGAATTTGTTTACTTTCTCTTTATTCATTTCTTGCTTAGATAATTTCTCAATTAAATCTAAGGTTGGAACAGCGGCTCCTGAGGCTGATTTAATAGCAATTGATACTTGTTGAATACGCAAGATTGCAGGACCAATTCGAGTACTGCTTGCTAAAAAGACAGATAAAATTGCGACTGATCGTGCTGCATCATTGCTATTGAAAGTAACCGCACTGATAACAAGGAAACCCAGAACAATAGTGATTTCTAAAACATATTTGCTTATAGTTGGCAGAAATGCCATTTCAGCTTGATTTCTAGCAAGCTGATGTTGTTTTTTTCCAATAGATTCGGAGTAGTAAGAACGCCTACCGCCAACAACTGCTTCACGGAATGAACCCAAGATTTCTTGAATCATTTCGATCCCCCGAACAGTAAGAGAGGCTTGCCTTTCACCTAATTTCTTGGCGCGCTTATGCATTAATAAATAAAGTGCGAGGGCAATTCCGGTAAAAATAAAAGTTGTGAGTAGCGCAACTGTCGTATCAATATAGAAAAGACCTGAGAATAGGACCAATAGCAAAATAAGATCTGCCGATAAAGAAATTACTGCTGAGATTATTCCATTTGTAATCTGATGCACTCCGCCTGTAATCAGATATACGTTTTGCTGAACTGATCTTTGACGAATTTCTTGTAACGATTGATTTAGTAGTCTGTATATTAGATCTTTTGTGATCAATGCGGCTCTATTGCCAAGAAAAAACATGGTTTTACGGGTTAAATAGATTGTTAACAGTGTTTTAGTGACTAACAAAGCAGCTGCTGCTAAGCCTAATATGGCAACTTGTTGAGATAACTCCAAATTTTCAAGATTTAGAAATTCTAAAACCCTACTAACTCTATTTCCAGGTTCCCTAGAAGCGCTCCCATTGATAGTTAGAGCACCAATCATTCCTATAATTGCAACTCCTGCTAAATCCAAAAAGCTCAAACTTATTTGAATAAATATGAGAATAAATATTTTCACTCTGTCAATCTTTGAGAGTATGGAAAATGATCGACTGACAATATGGTTGGAGAAAATCCCGATAGCCGAGTTATTTTTCATGCTTTTTAATTTCATTCACTTGGTTTTGGCTGTTCATAAAGTCAGTTATTTCCTTGTCGCAGACTGTTTTAGGCGAGATTGATTCATTTAAAACTTGCTTCCACCAATCGATGGTTTTTGCCACCGCTTCTTTTTGCGTATATTTGGATTGCCATCCTAAACTTATTTTTGCAAGTTCTGAGTCTATCCCTAAGAAATCAGATTCAAATTTGCTTGTGCTTTCGGCAAATCTTATAGCTATGTCATTACTCCATACTGAAGCTGCTATTTCAACCACCTGCTTTACGGTTAAACTCTCGTCTAAAGGACCAAAATTTAGTATTTCTGGCGCATCCTCCTTAAGCGATTTGTTTATCATCATTAAGTAACCATGTAATGAATCCAGTACATGTTGCCAGGGCCGAGTGCTTGATGCACTTCTAATAACTAACTCTGAATTTGATTCAATTGCACGAATGATGTCTGGAAATAATCTATCTCTTGAATAATCACCACCTCCAATTACGTTGCCTGATCGGGCGGTAAGAAATTTTGGGCCACCTTGAGAAGTGCTTATTTTTCGCCATGCATAAATGACATTCTCTACAGCAACTTTGCTGGCACTGTATGGATCACTCCCACCCAAAGAATCTGATTCTTGAAATCTGCTTTGAGAACCGGTATTTGCATACACCTTATCTGTTGTGGTGGTCAGAACTGTCTTTGTAAAGCCTCCAGCAAAAGCACTTTCAAGAACGTTTATTGTGCCATTGACGTTTACTTCAAAGGTATATCGTGGATCTTTATACGATTCTAAAACTAGGGACTGGGCAGCGAAATGTAGGATTAAAACAGGTTTTGTTTGATTGATAAATTCAGAGACAGCTACTGAATCTCTTATATCAACAAATTTCTCATTTATTACTGATTGGCGTCCAAGCCTTTCAAATAGTGATCCTGGCTCAGGTTTAAGCGAAAGCCCAACAACCTCCAAGCCTAGATATTCTAATAACAATGTCATCCATGTCCCTTTGAAACCTGTATGGCCTGTTATCAAAACTGGCCCGTTAATTCTTCTAATATGAGATAATTGAGTTGAGATCACGATGAAACAATACAGGATTTAATGTTGCTAACGAGAATTTCTTGAGTTTGGAGAGATGTGAAAGAGGACGTTTCGAAAATATCCGATTTCATTGCAAGCCAGTACGCCTCCAGGCACCCTGCATTAACATTTGACCCCGGCGTCAGCGCTATTCCTGTAACCGGAAAGGTTTTTGGCACAGAAGAAATTACGGCCGCAGTCCAAGCTAGTTTAGATTTTTGGCTCACATCTGGACCATATGCTGAAAAATTTGAGTCGGAATTTGCAAAAAAAATTGGAATGCGTCATGCGTTTATGGTTAATTCTGGCTCTTCTGCAAATTTAATTGCTCTGAGTTCATTGCGCAGCCCAAGAATGGGTGAGAAACAAGTGCAACCAGGTGATGAGGTTATAACTGTAGCTGCTGGTTTCCCCACAACGGTAACGCCCATAATTCAAAACGGGCTTATTCCTGTATATGTTGACGTAGACCTAGAAACTTATGTTGCAAATGATGAGCAAATTCAAGAGGCAATTTCACCAAAAACTAGAGCAATAATGATGGCCCATACTTTAGGAAATCCGTTCAATTTAGATTTAGTTAAGAAGTTGGCTCAAAAACATAATCTATGGTTAATTGAGGACTCTTGTGATGCTCTTGGCGGAACTTACCGAGGTGAAAAATTAGGATCTTTTGGGGATTTTTCAACTTTCAGCTTCTATCCCGCTCATCACATTACAACCGGTGAAGGTGGGGCGGTGCTTGTAAAAAAAGCTGCCCACAAAGTTATTGTTGAATCAATACGAGACTGGGGCCGTGATTGTTGGTGTCAACCAGGTTGTGATAACACTTGTTTAAAAAGATTTGAGTGGCAATTGGGTGAATTGCCTGAGGGTTATGATCATAAATACACATATTCCCATCTTGGATATAACTTAAAATCTGGTGACATTCAAGCTGCTATTGGTTTAGCGCAATTAGAAAGACTTGAAAATTTCATCAGTATTAGGAAAAGAAATTGGAAGTACTTGTCGGAGAATTTAAGTGACTTACAAGATTTTTTAATTTTGCCTAAACCTACTGAGTATTCAGACCCATCTTGGTTTGGTTTCGCCTTAACGGTAAGGCAAGACTCGCCCATTTCCAGAAATGACATTGTGAAAAAGTTAAATGAAAGCAAAATTGGTACTCGCCTCCTGTTTGGCGGAAATCTGTTGCGGCAACCCGCATTCATTGGAACTCCGAGGAGAGTTATTGGTGATCTGAAAAATTCCGACATTGTTATGAACGATACTTTTTGGATTGGCGTTTGGCCTGGGCTGAGTGAACAAATGCTGGATTATGTCATTAATCAACTGCACAATTGCTTTAAACCTAAGCCATGAAGGCCATAATACTTGCCGGGGGGTTAGGGACAAGAATCTCTGAAGAAACACATAATAAGCCTAAGCCAATGATAAAAATTGGTAACATGACATTGCTTGAGCACATTATGGAAGTTTACTCGGCTGCTGGAATTAAAGAGTTTGTTATAGCTACAGGTTATTTACATGAATCTATCGATGATTATTTCGATAAATTTACCAAATACAAGGTAACACCGGTTTTTACGGGGGAAAAAACGCAAACTGGGGGTCGGCTCAAAAAAATTTTGGAACTATTTCCAGATGAAAGATTCTGTGCCACATATGGAGACGGCCTTGGGAACATTAACGTCAAAAAGTGTATAGAGTTTCATAATCAGCACGGGAAGTTAGTCACTGTTACTGCAGTTCATCCTCAAGCTAGATTTGGACGTTTGACGATAGAGGAGAAGCAAGTAACAAAATTTGGAGAAAAACTGCAGCTGGAGGAAGGTTGGGTTAATGGTGGATTTTTCGTTCTAGAGCGGGACGTATTAAGTTATATATTCAATGACTTAACTGCTTTTGAGGCCGAGCCTATGAGAAATTTAACGAATGACCGGCAACTAATGGCCTATGAACACTTTGGTTTTTGGTCTCCGGTAGATACTTTACGGGAGAAAATTGAGCTCGAAGATTTATGGAACAGTGGTAAAGCTCCTTGGATAATTAATCAAAATCTGTGTTAATTGATTTTAACTAATTTTTGCTCAACTTGAAATGAAATCTCTTTAATTCCTGAAAAATTCGAATCGGATTTTATAAACTTTAAATCAAAATTATCAGATAATTGAGTTTTCAACTCTGTTAGAGACTTTAGGCTTGATTCGTCCTCAGATTCTATTGTTATTTCTAATAGTTTTGAATTAGCTGTTCCATCACTTGACGGATGTTCCTTGCTAATCCACTCAACATAAAATGGGTATTTGGAGTTTTCTAAAACATCTAATACGCCTAATTGCTTCCACTTTAACAATGATCCATTTGGTTTCTGTCTTTGACCTTCGATAGCTTTACGACCCAAATCGTTCTCAATCTTGGCAATATTGTCTGTTGCTAAAACCCATGCCATCCAACCTCCTCCATCCTCAGACTTTCGCTTTACGGCTCTACCGAAAGGAGTTGAGTCTGTGGCAGGATGATCAAGCGCACACACAATTTCGACATACTGTCCATTAAGTAATGGTGCAGTGAAATTTCTTGTACCAAACTTTGGGTGAATACCGCCATCAACAAAAGCTGTTCCAATTTGTGAACCAATTCGATTTACTACATCAGATATTTGGTCATGGGATGCTACATAAGAAATATGGTCAAGACGCATAAGAGTATTTTGCCTTATCTTTTAGGGTGCTAATTACCACCTTATTAACGTAACTCACACATCAATGCTTCTATAAGTAACAAAGGCGCTGCGTTTTGAGCCAAATTTCGCCTGGTTTTCAGAATTGCCTCGATTTTATCCAATATATTTGCCTGGCTGCTTGTTGCAGATAGTTGATTAATTTGTTCGACTAGATCCTGATTAATCAATGAGTCAGTGGAGTTTGAATGGGCCAGCATAATGTCTCGATATAGAGTGGCTAAATCCAATAAGGCTCGATCCAAATAATCTCTAACCATTCTTGTTGATCTTGATTTTTGTTCTTTCTCCAACTCTTTAATTGCTTTAGAACCACCCGTTACCATTTTGCTGCCGGTTGATCCCCAAGCCTCTTTTAGCTTTGAAATTTCATCTTCATCTTTTTTCTCTGCATCAGCAATCGCTTCTGCTTTAGCAGAGTCAACTAAAAATTGGG
>Ga0164292_10004675_pt1 | contig 11152 bp, 10 predicted proteins | sample GEODES117metaG_FD_111486 | JGI IMG/M metagenome (GOLD analysis project Ga0164292, IMG submission 111486) | Eutrophic lake water microbial communities from Lake Mendota, Wisconsin, USA - GEODES117 metaG | ecosystem: Environmental > Aquatic > Freshwater > Lake | place: USA: Lake Mendota... | reverse complement strand
TCAGCGCATCACCATGCCGCCATCCACCTGCAGCACCTGGCCGGTCATGTAGGCGGCGGCGGGGTCGGCGGCCAGGAAGCGCACGGCGCTGGCCACTTCGGCCGGCTGGCCCATCCGGCCCAGGGGGATGGCCTTGAGGATCGGCTCCTTGTCGAGCGCGGCGGTCATGTCGCTCTCGATGAAACCGGGGGCCACGGCGTTCACGGTGACGCCACGGCTGGCGAATTCGGCGGCGCTGCTGCGGGTGAGGCCGATCACGCCGGCCTTGGCGGCGCTGTAGTTGGCCTGGCCGGGGTTGCCCATCAGGCCCACCACCGAGGTGATGTTGATGATGCGGCCGGCTCGGGCCTTGAGCATTGGCCGGCTCACGGCGCGGGTGCAGAGGAACACGCCGGTGAGGTTGAGGTCGAGCACGCTCTGCCAGTCGGCGCTCTTCATCCGCATCAGCAGGCCGTCGCGGGTGATGCCGGCGTTGTTCACCAGCACGTCGAGGCGGCCCTCCTTCTCCAGCACCGCCTTCACCATCGCCTCCACCTGCTCCTCATCGGCCACGTTGGCCTGGTGGGCCCAGGCCTGGCCGCCGGCCGCCTGGATCGCCGCCACCACGGCCTCGGCCGCATCGGGGGAGCTGGCGTAGTTCACCACCACGGTGGCGCCGGCGCTGGCGAGTTCGGCGGCGATGGCCGCGCCGATGCCCCGGCTGGCCCCGGTGACGAGGGCGACCTGGCCGGCGAGGGGGAGGACTGGGGCCATCGATGCAGATAGGGGGGGAGTGATCGTATGGCCCGCCCGCTCTCAGCCCAGGCCGAGGGCCTGCAGCACGGTGTCGTCATCCAGGCCGGGCAGCTGATCCGGGCTGCCCACACCCCGCACGCCCTCGCGGCTGGGCAGTTCGGCTGGGCTGCGGCCCAGGGCCACCAGCGGCAGCCCGAGCATCAGGGCCAGTTCGATGCAGCTGGCATCACTGGCCAGCACCACGTCGGCCGAGGCGAGCCGGGCGGCCTGGGTCCGGGCCGCGCCGCCACCTGCGGCCAGCGTGCGCAGGCCGGGCAGCCGCTGGCGGATGCGCCCGGGCAGCGCCTGCCAGCGCTGGGCGGGCCAGTCGGCCGCGCCACCGGCCGGGGCCAGCAGCAGCAGCGGGCCGTCACCGGCTGGCAGCTCGCCCGCGGCGGCATCAAGGTCGGCCTTCGCCACACTGAGGCGGAAGGCGTCGGCGTTCAGCTGCACCCCGATCGGCTGCAGAAAGGCCTGCCAGGCCTGCGCCTCCCAGATCCCCGCTGGCTGCTGAACGGTGTCGGTGGCGGAGAATCCGCCGCTGGCCACCCGGGTGGGGATGTGGCTCATCGCCAGCATCAGGTCCACCTGGCGGCCGCTGGCGCGGTTGATGCAGAGCTGGAAGTCGGGTTCGCGCACCGAGCCCAGCAGGTTGGCCCAGTCGGCCAGGGTGGCGGCCTCGAAGGGGAAGGGGATGGCGCGCACACCGGCCGGGTGCAGGCTCCAGAGCGCCGTGACACGCGGAGGACACACCACCTGCACCTCCGCCCCCAGCTGGTTGGCCACGGCGGCCACGGCCGCGAAGGCCTGGAGCTGGCGGCTGCTCTCGCCCGGAATCAGAAACAGGGCGCGCATCTCACGGGCTCAGGCATGGCGGGCTGATTGTATGGAGCCTGTTCCATCGCGCCCGCAGCGCGGCCCTGTTTGTGCATCTGCTGATCGCCGCCGCCGGCAGCGGCCGCCGCATGGGCGCCGCCGGCAACAAGCTGTTGTTGGAGGTGGCTGGCCGCCCCGTGCTGGCCTGGACCCTGGAGGCGGCCCTGGCCTGCGAGGCGATCGAGTGGATCGGGATCGTGGGTCAGCCGGTTGATGCTCAACCGATCGCCGCGCTGGTGGCCGCCGCGGCACCGGCCAAACCCGTGGAATGGATTCTCGGCGGTGACACCCGCCAGGAATCGGTGAGCCGGGGCCTGGCTGCCCTGCCCGCCGAGGCCGCCGGCGTGTTGATTCACGACGGTGCCCGCTGTCTGGTGGATCCCCACCTGCTCAGCCGCTGCGCCGAGGCCGTGCTGGCCGGCCGCGCGGTGATCGCGGCCAGCCCGGTGACCGACACGATCAAGCAGGTGGACGGCGCGGGCACGATCACCGCCACCCCGGACCGCAGCCAGCTCTGGGCAGCCCAGACCCCCCAGGGGTTCCCGGTGGAGCGCCTGCGTCAGGCCCATGCCACCGCCAGCGCCGAGGGCTGGAGTGTCACCGACGACGCGGCCCTGTTCGAGCGCTTGGGCTGGCCGGTGCAGGTGCTGGAGGGACCCCCGTCCAACATCAAGCTCACCACCCCCTTCGACCTCACCATTGCCGCGGCGGTACTGGCCGCCCGGCCCTGAGGCCGGCGGCTGTCAGTGGGGGCTGGGCGGCCAGTCCACCAGCTCCAGCCGGCCGGCGTCGGCGTCCAGCCTGGCCCGGGCCCCCAGGGGCAGGGCGGCGTTGCCACAGCGGTGGCCCAGCGGCAGACCGGCCAGCACCGGGATGCCCAGATCGAGGCTGCGCTCACGCAGCACCTGCTCGAGACGGCGGTGGCCCGCCCCAGCGGCCTCGTCGTCTTCGTCGTCGTCGCAGTCGCTGAAGGCGCCGAAGGCGATGCCCGCCAGCTGGCCCAGGGCGCCGCTCAGCCGCCAGTGGGTGAGCATGCGGTCGATGCGGTAAGGCGCTTCACCCACGTCTTCCAGCACCAGGACCGCCCCGGCCAGGGCGGGCAGGTGGGCCGTGCCCAGCAGGTGGGTGGCCACGGTGAGGTTGGCCACCAGCAGGGGCCCCTCGGCTACCCCCTCCCGCCAGCTCTCCCCCCCCAGGGCTGGAGGCATCTCGCCGAACAGCAGCTGGCGCAGGCGATCACGGCTCCAGGCCGGCTCCGCCGCCAGGGTGGTGAGCAGGGGACCGTGCAGGCCACCGCCATGGCCCTGGGCCAGCTGGGCCCAGAGCAGGGATGTCACGTCGCTGAAACCCAGCAGCCAGCGGGGCGGCAACGTCAGCGGCCGCTCCAGCAGCCGGGCCGACCCCCAGCCACCGCGCACACAGGCCACCAGGGCCGCCCCATCGCGGTCGGCCCCGAGCAGGTCGTCGCGGCGCTCGTCGTCCCGCCCGGCCAGGTAGCCCCAGCTGCGGCCGTGAATCGGCCGGCTGTCCAGCTCCAGGCCCCAGCTCTCCAACACGGCCCGGCCCGCTACCAGCCGGGCCACGGCCTCCGGGTCGTCGAGGGCGGAGCTGGCGGCGGCCAGCCGCACCCGGTCGCCGGGCTGCAGCGGCTGGGGCCAGGCGAGCGGGCTGCTCATGGCCAGCGCCCCACAACCAGGGCCAGCAGCAGCAGGCCGCCCAGCTGCACCTGGCGGCTGAAGTGGCGTCCGTAGCTGGCGGCGGGCGGCGAGCCGGTGCGCTCCAGCCGGCGCAGCAGCCAGCCCTGGCGCACCATGGAAGCGGCCGCCACCAGCGCCAGCAGCCAGCCCAGGGGGTGCAGGCCGCGCAGTCCGGCAGCCAGGGACAGGCTGGTGGCTGCGGCCGCGTAGCAGAGGGTCACCACCAGGGGCGCCCGGCGGCCGAGGCTGAGGGCGCTGCTGCGCACGCCGATGCGGCGGTCGTCATCGCGGTCGGCCATGGCGTACACCGTGTCGAAGCCGAAGGTCCAGAGCACGGTGGCCAGCCAGGTGAGCAGCAGGGGCCAGCCGCCCGCCAGGTTGCCCGTGGCGGCTACCCAGGGAATCAGCACGGCGAAGCCCCAGCAGAGGGCCAGCACCAGCTGGGGGTAGCCGAACCAGCGCTTGGCCGAGGGGTAAAGCAGCACCAGCGGCAGGCAGGCCAGGGCCAGCAGCAGGCAGAGCCCCCGCTGGGCGGGGGGGAGCCCCAGCAGCACCACCGCCAGAGCGATCAGGAGGCAGAGCAGCAGCAGGGCCAGGGCCTCCGCCACGCCCAGCCTTCCGCTGGCCAGGGGGCGGCCGCTGGTGCGCTCCACGCGGGGGTCGATGCGCCGGTCCCAGAGGTCGTTGGCGATGCAGCCGGCGGCGCTCACCGCCAGGCCGCCCAGCACGATCCAGCCCACCAGGGCCAGCGGCGGCGGGCTCTGGGGCAGCAGCCAGAGGCTCCAGCCGGCCGGTATGAGCAGGATCAGTCGGCCGGAGGGTTTGTGCCAGCGCACCAGCTCAAGCCAGGCGCGCCAGCGGGCCGGTTGTGCTGCCCGTTCTGCTGTGCCTTGCATCCCCGCCTTGCGTTGCGGCTCAGGCTAGGGGGCGCCAGGGGTGGCAAAGTGGCGCCGCCAGGATGCCCGCCGACCCCCATGGCCCAGGCCCCCACTCCCCTGCAGGCCGGCCGGCGGCGGGTGGCGGCCATCGATATCGGCACCAACTCGATCCACCTGCTGATCGCTGAGGTGGACGAGCAGCTGCGCAGTTTTTCCGTCCTGCTCGCGGAGAAGGCCACCACCCGCCTCGGGGAGCGAGACCCAGTGAGCGGCGACCTCAGCGCCGAGGCCATGGAGCGGGCCTTCCGCAGCCTGCGTCACGACTGCCAGCTGGCCGAGAGCCACGGCGTGGAGCAGATCGTGACCGCCGCCACCAGCGCCGTGCGCGAGGCCCCCAACGGCGGTCAGTTCCTGCAGACCCTCCAGGAGCAGCTGGGCCTGGAGGTGGACCTGGTGAGCGGACCGGAGGAGGCCCGGCTGATCTATTTAGGCGTGCTCTCAGGCATGGCCTTCGGCGATCGTGCCCACGCCATCATCGACATCGGTGGCGGCTCCACCGAGCTGGTGCTGGCCGACGGCTCCGATGCCCGGGTGCTCACCAGCACCCGCATCGGTGCGGTACGTCTGCAGCGGGAGTTCGGCCAGCCCGACCCCCTGCCGCCCGAGCGCCGCGGCTTTCTGCAGGCCTACATCCAGGGGGCGATGGACCCGGCCGTGGCCGAGCTCAAGAAGGCCCTCAGGCCGGCTGAAACCATGCAGCTGGTGGGCACCAGCGGCACGGCGATGGCCCTGGCCGCGCTGGCGGTGGCCGAAGACCCAACCCCGCCGCTGAAGCTGCAGGGCTACCGGCTCAGCAAGGAGCGGATCGACCAGCTGGTGGCCCGGCTGGTGGTGATGACCCCGGAGCAGCGCCGCGGCCTGACGGCGATCAACGAGCGCCGCGCCGAAATCATCGTGCCCGGGGCGCTGATCCTGCAAACCACCATGGCCATGCTCGGTGCCAGGGATCTGCTGGTGTGCGACCGGGCCCTGCGCGAAGGACTGATCGTGGACTGGATGCTGCGCAACCAGTTGCTCGGTGATCGCTTTTCCTTTCAGAGCTCAATCCGCGAGCGCACCGTTCTGCACCTGGCGCGCCAGTTTGGCGTGGATCTGGAGCGGGCCGACCGGGTGGCCGGCCATGCCCTCAGCCTCTACGACCAGACCAGGGGTGTACTGCACCACGACGACGATGAGGGCCGTCAGCTGCTCTGGGCGGCGGCCCAGCTGCATACCTGTGGCAAGAGTATCAACATCTCGGCCTACCACAAGCACACCTGGTACCTGATCCGCAACGGCGAACTGCTGGGGTACTCCCAGACCGAGCATCTGATGGTGGCGGCCATCGCCCGCTACCACCGCCGCAGCCTGCCCAAGAAGCGACATGAGTCGTGGCAGCTGATCACCGGCCGCGAGCAGCGCCGCTGTGTGGCCGGAATGGCCCTTCTGCTGCGGCTGGCCGCCGCCCTCGATCGCCGTCCGGCCGCTGTGATCGAAGCCATTCGCATACTGCCGGAGCGAAACGGCGATGCCCAGGCCCTGGAGGTGGAGCTGGTGCCCCGCCAGCCGGGGCCCGGGGAGCCAGCCCCGGACCTGAGCCTGGAGCGCTGGAGCCTCCGCGCCTGCTCCGATGTGGTGCTGGAGGCCTGTGGGGTGGAACTCAGGGTGCGGGAGCCGGCGCTGCAGCTGGGCTGACCTCCGGGCTGAAGGTGTACCAGGTCACGGCTTCGATCGGGCCGAGCGGTTTGGCCGGTGCTCCTGCGCTGCTGGCGCTCACCAGATCAGGCCGGCCGGCCAGCACCTGCAGCTTGCCGTTGAGGGGGAAGCGCTGCTCGCCCTCCAGCGTGCCCCGCAGGAGCACCTTGCCGCTGGCGGAGCGCACCTCCACCCAGCTGGGTTCGGCGCTGCGCAGCACCAGCTCAGCCTGGGACGGGCCCGGCCGGCCGGCCTGTTCAGAGGCGGTGGGTGGTGGTACGCGAGGGCCGGGCCGGACGCCGGTGAAGCTGCGCTGCCACCCCCAGGCCAGGCCTGCTGCTGCGATCAGGGCTGCGCCCAGGCCGAGCAGCCGGAGCGGCGGACGCCCTGAGGAGGCAACGGCGGCGGCATCGACCCGTGCTGCCGCTGGACGGGGCTCGGGAATCGGCTGCCGCTGGGGCGGGCGGGCCTGAAAGGCCCGGTTGGCCCGCAGGGCCGCAATGTCGTCGTCGATGTTCAGGTCGAGACTTGCCGCCACCCGGCGGGCCTGGGCCACCACGAACACGGCCTCGGGCAGTTCGTCCCGGTCGCCCTCCTCCAGCGCCCGCAGCTGCTCAGCCCCCATGTGCAGGCGATCGGCCTGCTCATCCAAACTGAGGCCCCGGGCCTGACGGGCTTGCGCCAGGCGCTGGCCCAGGCGTTGCAGTTCAGGAATCAGCTCGGCACTCACGGGCAGGACTCAGACGGGCGGCACGGCAGGTGCTGTGTGCCGGCATTGTGCCCCTGTCCAGCAACGGCCGCAGACATTCCTGCCCAACACAACAGTTCCGCAACATCCCCGGGTGCAACGTTCCCCAGATTGATCGCTGGACTGATCAGCCTGGTGGCTCAATCAGTCACCCAGAAAACACCGATCCCTGTGTTGATCCCAAATGGGCGATACTGGATTCGAACCAGTGACCCCTTCCGTGTGAAGGAAGTGCGCTACCGCTGTGCTAATCGCCCGGTTGTCCCTTGCCCGCTTGAAGCGCTCACTGCAAGGTGTTCCGCAAGCCGATGGGCTGGAGCCAGCCTGCCGGATGCGGCGTTGATTGAGCTTAAAACATGGCCGCCCCCTGCTCCGTAACCTTTCTCCCGGCGCCGAGCTCAGGAGCTGCAGGAGGGGGGTGATCAGCCACCATGGCAGCCTCTGCCCTGTCGCTTCAGCGCCCACCCCGTGAGCATGGCCCCGTCCCAAACCGATGGTTTTCCACTGCAGCGGGGCCGCCAGCCAGGGGATGGGGGGGTGTCCGACCCGGCCACCCCGGTGGTTGACGTGCTGATCGTGGGGGGTGGCGTGTGCGGCACGGCGCTGCTGTTTGAGCTGGCCCGCTACACGGATCTGGCCAGCCTCACCCTCGTGGAGCGCTACGACCAGCTGGCACGGGTGAATTCCAGGGCCACCAACAACAGCCAGACGATCCACTGCGGCGATATCGAGACCAACTACACCCTTGAGAAGGCTGTGAAGGTGAAGCGCACGGCCGAGATGATCGTGCACTACGCCGACCTGCTTGACCCGGCAGTGCGGGAGCGCTGCGTGTTCCGCACCCCAAAGATGGTGCTGGCCGTGGGCGAGAAGGAATGCGCTTTCCTGCGCGAGCGCTTTGCACGCTTCTCCCCCCACTTCCCGGCCATGGAGTTGCTGGAGAAAGAGCAGATCGCCGCGTGGGAGCCGAATGTGGCCCTTGTCGACGGCCAGCTGCGCCCTGAACCCCTAGTGGCCATCGGTATTCGCAGCACCTACACCGCCGTCGACTACGAGGAACTGGCCCAGTCGTTCGTGCACCAGGCCCGTGCCGCGATCGGCCAGGGCGCGCGCCAGCTTGATCTGCTGATGGGCACCAGCGTCACTGAAATCAAGCCGGAGGGGGAGCTGTTCCGGGTGACCCTGGCCCCCACCCCCGGCTGCAGCGACGGCCTGGCCGCCGATGGCCCAGCGGCGGCGCCCCGCGAGATCCTGGCCCGCCACGTGGTGGTGAACGCCGGTGCCCACAGCTTGCTGATGGCCCAGCGGATGGGTTTCGGCCTCGAGTATTCCTGTCTGCCGGTGGCCGGCAGCTTCTACTTCACGCCCGACCTTCTGCAGGGCAAGGTGTACACGGTGCAGAACGACAAGTTGCCCTTCGCCGCGATCCACGGCGACCCCGACGTGCGCGCCCCCGGCAAGACCCGCTTCGGGCCCACGGCCCTGCTGCTGCCGCTGCTGGAGCGTTACAAGCCGGCCTCCTTCTGGGAGTTTCTCCAGGTGCTGCGTCTCGACTGGGCGGTGCTGGCGGTGTTCTGGCAGCTGTTGCGCATCGCCGACATCCGCAACTACATCCTTAAAAATCTGCTGTTCGAGGTGCCCTGGCTGCGGCGGCGCCTGTTCCTGGCCGATGCCCGCAAGATCGTGCCCGGCATGAAGCTCGATGATCTGCGCTTCGCGGAGGGCTACGGCGGCGTGCGGCCCCAGCTGATCGACAAGGCCAACCGCAAGCTGATGCTGGGCGAGGCCAGCATTGCGGCCATGCCAGGTCTGGTGTTCAACGTGACTCCTTCCCCGGGGGGCACCTGCTGCCTGGGCAATGCTCTGCGTGATCTGGAGGCGATTGCGGCCAGGCTGGGTTGCGCCTTCGATCGCCAGCGGCTGGTGCGGGAGCTCTACGGCGAGGCCGGCTGAACAGTCGCTGCGTCGGTTCCGGGTTTGTCCTCGGGCACTCCACCCCGGAACAGGTGGTTGTGGCTGGCGGAGTAGAGCTTGGAGCGGGCCTGTTCGGGGGCAGCCAGGGCTGGGCTCACCACATAGAGGGTGGTGCGGATCAGGGAGCGTTCGCGGCTCACCTGGGCCATCTGGCTGAGGGGCACCACCGTGAGCCATTGATCCGGCCAGCTCACCCGGTAGCCAATGGCCACGGGCGTGTCGGCGGGATAGTGGCGCAGCAGCTCGGCCTGCACCTCCTCCACGTGACGGGCCGAGAGATACAGGCACAGCGAGGCGCGCAGGGCCGCCAGCCGCGCCAGGGACTCGCTCTCCGGCACGCCGGTGCGGCCGCCGCTGCGGCTGAGCACGATGGTCTGTACCAGTCCCGGGATCGTGAGCTCGGCATTGAGGGCAGCGGCGGTGGCCTGGTAGGCGCTGATGCCGGGCACCACCTCCACGTCGATGCCCGCATCGGCCAGCCGGCAGATCTGCTCGGCCAGGGCTCCATAGAGGCAGGGGTCGCCATCGTGCAGGCGCACCACCCGTTTGCCGGCAGTGGTGCGCTCCTCAACAATCGCCAGCACCTCCTCGAGGGTGAGGCTGCTGGTGCGGATCCGCTCGCAGCCTTCGGGGGCCAGGGTGGCGATCTGGGGGTTCACCAGGGAGTCGGTGTACACCAGCACCTCGGCCTGCTCGATCAGCCGGGCCGCCCTGAGGGTGAGCAGATCGGGAGCACCGGGCCCTGCACCCACGATCCAGAGGCGGGGCTGGCTCAACGCACCACTCCCGCCGGGTCGGGCAGCGCCCGGCGGCGCCCCAGCAGCCACCACAATCCCAGGCCCCCGAGAGCGATCAACACCAGACTCGCCAGCTGGGCCATGCGGAGGCCGCCCTCACAGAAGGGGGGCTCGGCGAACAGGCAGAGCGGGTCGATGCGCAGAGCTTCAATCCACACCCGGCCGCTGCTGTAGGCCATCAGATACACGCAGCTGAGTGCGCCAGCCGGAAGCTGGATGCGGCCGCGACTGGCCTGGCGGAACAACACCAGCAACAGGGCACAGACCCCGAGATTCCAGAGGGATTCGTAGAGAAAGGTGGGATGGAAATAGAGCTGTTCGAGAAACTCCGGTGGCCGGCTGGCGGCCGGGATGCGCAGTTTCCAGGGCAGGTCGGTGGGCACGCCGAAGGCCTCGGAATTGAAGAAGTTGCCCCAGCGGCCGATGGCCTGGCCCAGGGCCACCGCCGGCACGAGCACATCGAGCAGGGGCCAGAAGGGCTGGCGCCGCCAGCGGCAGTAGAGGATCGTGGTGAGCACACCGCCGATCAGGGCGCCGTGAATGGCGATGCCGCCGCGCCAGATCGCCAGCGCCTCGATCGGATTGGCAGCGTATTGGCGCCATTCCAGGGCCACGTAGTAGATCCGGGCGCCGATCACGGCGCCGAGCACCAGCAGGGGCAGCAGGTCGGCGATCAGGGCCGGCTCAATGCCCCGGGCCCTCCCCAGACGCGTGGCCAGGGCCAGGCCGGCGAGCACCGCCAGGGCAATCAGCAGCCCATACCAGCGCAGAGCAAAAGGGCCCAGCTGGAAGACCAGGGGCCCCGGCGAGGTGAAGGCGAACAGAGAAGTCAAATCGCTCGGATCGGGAGATCGGCCTCAGAGGCCGGAGGGGGAGCGTGATTCAGACGATGCCTTCGGCGGCCTGAACCTTCTCCACCTGGCGCTTCTTCAGCACCAGCATGATCTGGGCCAGAGCGATGGCGGCGAAGAAGGCCAGCAGGCCATAGATCCGAACTGGGTTCTGCAGGACGATTTCGGCGTCGATCTGACCGAAACCACCCACGTTGGGATCGTTGGTGAGGGGCGCGCCGGCGGCAACCGTGTCACCCACTGCCACCACCAGGCTCGGACCAGCAGGGATGGTTTCGCTCACCGTGCTGCCGTCTTCGGCGGTGATCTCCACCACGGTCGCTCCGCCGTCACCGGCCGTGACCGCTGAAACGCTGCCGGCGGCAGGGGCCGTGTAGACGGTGTTGTTGCTCTTCTCACCGGTGGGGTACACCTGGCCGCGGCCGCGGTTGCCGCCCACATGCAGCTGGTACTTGCCGAAGTGGATGTTGCTGTCGGCGCCCGGGTCGGGGGAGAGCAGCGGGAACACGATCTCCTGGTGGTCATCGCCGGGCAGAGGACCCACCAGCAGGATGTTGGGCTGGTCGTCGGAGTACTGGGTGTAATAAATGCCGGCGGTCTCCTCCTTCAGCTCCTCGCTGAGCCGGTCCTGGGGGGCCAGGGTGAAGCCGTCGGGGAGCATCACCACAGCGCCCACGTTCAGGCCGGTGGCGCTGCCATCACCGGCGATCTGCTGCACCGAGGTGTCGTAGGGGATCTCCACCACGGCCTTGAACACCGTGTCGGGGAACACGGCCTGGGGCACTTCCACCCGGGTGGCCTTCTTGGCCAGGTGGCAGTTGGC
>Ga0164292_10004673_pt1 | contig 11153 bp, 5 predicted proteins | sample GEODES117metaG_FD_111486 | JGI IMG/M metagenome (GOLD analysis project Ga0164292, IMG submission 111486) | Eutrophic lake water microbial communities from Lake Mendota, Wisconsin, USA - GEODES117 metaG | ecosystem: Environmental > Aquatic > Freshwater > Lake | place: USA: Lake Mendota, Wisconsin... | reverse complement strand
TGACGAAAATATCACTGTTCCAGAAGGGTCATACATTTTAAATCGCGGTAGCCCACCTTCTTGAACGGTTATGAAATTATTTGTAGTTGAATCCACTGAAATGCCAGTGATATTGGTTCCTTGGCTGGTAAGAGTAAGCGACGCGGATTGAGGCGCGGATATTATTTTCAAGACATTTTCATTGTAGAGAGCAACATAAACAAACCGCTTACTTGGTCCCATAACTAGCGCGTGAGGACCGTCGCCAATAGAATACGTGGAAACACTATAATTACTTAACGACACGACGGAGATGGAATCGCCACTTTCATTACTGACATAGAGGAAATTGTTGCTAATTGCGTTGCTCTGCGGATTTAAACCAACCGTAATGGTAGAGGTGACGGTAAACGTTGAAAGGTTAATCACAGATACAGTAGTCGTTCCTCCATTATTTACAAACGCAAGCGTATTTTGACTATTGAAACAAACACTTCTAGGATAGGAACCGACCGTGATGGTATGGGTTATACTATTATCACTCAACAATATGCGTTTCACTCTATTCTCGTCAGATACACTCACGAGAGCATATGTTCCAGTATTATCAATTGAAATATTTCGAGGGTTGTTGCCGACACTGATTGTTGTAAGGACCGTATTGGTCGCGGTATCAATGACTGAAACCGACGCTCCAGTGCTATTTACAACATAGATTCTTGTATTCGTAGGGTTAATTGCGAGGTTATATGGACGACCTCCAACAGCAATCGTGGCTACAACCTGATACGTTGAAAGGTTAATAACATTTACTGAATTACCATTCCACATCGTAACATATGCCAATGTATCTGTAGAATTTATCACGATGCCGGTCGGACCATCACCAACATTAACAGTTGTAATTGTAGTCAATGTTTTCAGATTAAAAACAATAACAGTTCCATTCCCCGCGTTTGACATCAATAACCTGCTTTCATCCGATGTAACAGCCATATATTGCGCAACATTGCCTACTGAAATTGTATTAAGGACGGTATTGATTGAAACATCCACGGTTGGGTTCACAGTCGGATACTTATATACGTTTGAATTATTCGTGGTAGACGTCACATACAAATTTCGCTCACTATCCATTGACAAACTTCGGGGAACGTGACCCAAGTAAAATTGGTTTACGTAAACGCCACTCGCGTCAAACATTTGAACGCGGCTATTGTTATCCGAAACATATACATTAAAACTAGTATCTACCACAATACCACCCGGATTATTCAATTGTCCATATGAGTTTCCAAACCCAGAACTAATTCTACGTTGATATACACCTGACGAATTGAACATCTTTACTGTGTGGTTATTCCGATCCGTGACATAAATATTCTCGTTCGTATCAATCGCGAGATACCTCGGTTGATTAAACGACGAATCACCGGAGCCCAGAGAGCCGACTGACCATACAAATGATGACGAAGAGTTGAATTTCTGGATTCGGTTATTGCCCTGGTCTACAACATATATATTTCCGTTCGGGGGATGAACCGCGACACTCCACGGCATATTAAAATAACCTTGGGCACTACTAGAACCGGTGGTTAGGTCACTGCGTGCTGCTAGTGATACACCTGCCGAACTGAATTTTTGTAGACGATTATTATTGTATTCTACAATGTAAACGTCACCATTTGTATCAACGGCGACACCAATCGGTCCGTCTAATTTTCCGGGTTCAGGTCTGTTCCCATCACTTGGCGCAGTATTTCCACCAAATGACATCAAAAATGTTCCGGTATTGGTGAATTTTTTCACACGATCATTGCGAAAATCGGGGACATATATGTTTCCTTGTGCATCAAAATTTAGATAATATGGAATATTGAAACTAGTGTCCGCAGAACCGCCACTACCGAATTTCATAAGGAAATTTCCATTACTATCAAACTTTTGGACTCGGTGGTTTAATGTTGAATTATACGGACCTTCATCTGATATCCAGAAGTTGTTGCTTGAATCAAAAATCATACCGCTTGCGTTATTTATTTGTCCGTCCCCTGAACCATTGTTATTCATAAAGGTTCCAACAAAATTACACGAAGCGTCATATTTACGAATTTCATATCCCATTGAACCGTAAATAAACCCGGAGTTATCCATCGCAATTGCACGAACGGAGCTTATGAATGGCGATGAAAATAAGTAATTGAAACTTGCGTCAAATGCGTTGATTCGATTCGAACCAGCAACATAAATACGGCCATTTGTAGGATGAATAACGATATCGCCTACATCATATAATGAAGCGCCAATTCGGTTTTCAAACTTTGTAATATAGTTGAGACTCAAATCGAAAATTTGAACACGACCATTGGCCGTATCTGAAACATAGATACAGTTATTGTAAAACCGACACGAACGAGGCCACAAAAAAAATCCATTTTCCGTACCATAAGAAGGAAAAAATGGTGTTGGAATCGTATTCGTAATCGTGCCAGTGATATCTAAAACACCTTCATAATTCTCAATATTTTCGTTGAAATAAACCGTCTTCAAGTCAATGTCCGTGCCAGTAGACTCCAGCGTCCAGTCTCCACCAAACACGGATGAGCCCGTCTTGTCCGTAGAAGCGCGAATCTGAACGCCAGTTGACGTAGTAAGCGTATCAATAATATACTTCCAATCATTGCTCGCATATAAAGCACACGCAATCATATCGAAATTCTGGATAGAATAGGTATTCTTTAAGTAGGTAATGAAATCTGCTACATGGGCCCAACTGTCCAAATTTGGTTCACTCGTGATGACACTAGTTATCAACGACGGTTGTGTATGAGGACCGAACAAGTTATAGAAATCCCGGTGTTCATTGTATTCCACAATACCGATAGATGAAAATGACGCGATATTCAACTCGGCAATTTTTGCTTTTATAAAATCCGTCATCGTTGTGTATACAAGGCTATTCACATCATAAACAATGACCCGAACATTGTCTTTCACCGAGGCAACAATCGTCTGATATTGTTGGACACGATCATCGACAAGAAGAACCGCTGTCACTGCGGTGACGCTACTAGTAGTATCAGAAGTCGTCGCCATTACGATGAGTTTGAACTACTTACAAAAGGAGTATATGCGTATTATATAATATAATAACAAAAATGATTATTATATTATTTATTCGGTTATATCGTTTATTCGGATATATTCATTTATGATGATTTATAGTCCTATACGACTCTCTAAATCAACCGTGAAATGATATAATGGTCTCTTTGTTAATTTTGTGTCCCAGAAATTGGTTACCAGTGTTGTCCCGTTGTTCGTAAATATATGTGACGTAAATCCTGTTACGACTTTGCTCCATATGCTTTTCGTCGTTGATGACGTCGGCATACTCTTTGCGTGTGCGGCGTCACGGCCAATCACAACCATCCCTCCTGCTCCTGTCGTCATATACTTCGCTTGTCCATTGATTTCATAATGTTCTAGGTTATGCGTATGTCCGTTGAGATATAAATGAACCCGCGGGTCATCTAAAAACGTGGTCTGAAAATCCACGACATTGATTTCGTCGGCTTTGTGATGCCCGACGACAAAGACCCATTCTCTCGCACCACCGGCGCGACTCGTTGTATCGCGAATGCTGTCAAGCGTCTCTCGCGCCCACATAAGTTGTGCCTCGCAATCTTGCGAGAGAATATTCTCGTGAAAACGACACGGTTCCGCGATAGGCGAACAATCGGGATATTCGGTTCCACAGGGGTCCCAACGACGACGGTCGCTACCCCGATAATCTCTCACACAAGGGTTTGTATCCAGGACAATGATGTTCACGGCGATGCCGTCGTCGTCGTCGTCGTCGTCGTCGCTGCCGTCGTCGTCGTCGTCACCTGCCACAACCACCCGACGATGATAATAACGCGCATCCATTATCCATCCAGGAATCGTTTCATTTAATGAAAGTTGCGCCTCTGGCGAGAATCCATAATCGTGGTTGCCGAGAGAATGATACCAAGGGATGCCCATTCCGCCGAATAATGCGGTATAATCTTCGGTGATTTGTGGATCGCTTGTATTCTGAATCCCGCAATAATAGAAATTATCACCAGTGCTAAAGACAAATGCCGCATTGCCTTGCGCGGCTTTCATCGCCGCCGCCGTCGCCATCGCATTTCGTTGATGAAATCCACCAAGCGCTGCGCTTCCCCAATCCCCCACCGAGAGAAATCCGGGAACCGCCGTCATCATCCTACCCGATGTTGCGGTGAATAGTAATAGTATCCATAGAAGCATATCGACGGACGTATCCACGGTTATTGACTTGCTTAATTATTTATTTTATACTTGTTACAAAATAAATGAATAAATGACTATGAAATATTGGGAGGTCTGGGACGATGATGATACTCACCTCGCGCTGTTTAAGCAGCGTGGTAGGGGTACTCGGAAGTAGAGTCAGCCTCAGTGGGGGCAGTGTTGGTGGCGTCAATGTCGGCCTTCAAAACCAGCTTAATCTGGTAGACACGAGTGTTGAATGCGGTAGGGCGGCCGGTGAGGTCGTGTTGATTGGCAGCAGGAGAGATAGAGACCTTGAAGCTGATAGTGTCGTCCACAAGAAGAGGCACGCTCTGGATGGCGGTAGAGTTGGTGATGCTGGCAAAACGAGAAGGAGCGGCGTTGGCAATCTGGCGCATCAACTCGCGAGAGAAGTTAGCAGCGCCGGGGAGGGCGTTGGTGCTGTACTTGTGACCGGCAGGACCGTGAGCAGCGTTGGCCTGGTTGACAGCGTTGAGAGAAGCGTCAATTGCGCCACGGGCAGTAGCACCCTTGCTGACAAGATCAGACAGAAGAGCGTCTTCATTGCTAAACAGGTCAACACCGTGGGGGGTGTTGAAGAGCTGCTCAGCAAGGTAGCGGACAAAGTCGTGCTTGACGAGGTTCTTCTCGGCGACGATGCTGCCACCAGTTGCCAAAATAGGAGAGGAGGACAGAGCGCCAGCGTGGACGGGGTTCAACTTGAGGTCGGCGGGCCAGTTGCTCATGTAGACGTAATACTGGATATCGGAAGCATCAGTGTTGTTGACATCAAAAGAGTCGGACTGGAACTTGAAGACATCAAGCATATCAGACAACTTCACGTTGTAGACAGCAATGCAGCTGACATCGAGGACGACGGGGGCTTCACCGGCGAGCTCACCGGAGACACCGAGAGTAAAATTCTGGTTAAGACCAGTGAGGGTAAAATTCACGGACATTATTGCGTATTATAATAATAGTGAATATTATTTTTTTGTTTTTTGTTTTTTGTATTTTGCTTCATTCGCTTCGCTCATTCCGCAAAATACAAAAACTCTTTGTTCGGAATCTTGCGGAATAATGGAAGCGAATGAAGCAAAATACAAAAAACTCTTGTTCGAAATCTTGCGGAATAATGGAAGTGAATGAAGCAAAATACAAAAAACTCTTGTTCGGAATCTTGCGGAATAATGGAAGCGAATGAAGCAAAATACAAAAAACTCTTGTTCGGAATCTTGCGGAATAATGGAAGTGAATGAAGCAAAATACAAAAAACTCTTGTTCGGAATCGTGCGGAATAATGGAAGCGAATGAAACAAAATACAAAAAACTCTTGTTCGGAATCTTGCGGAATAATGGAAGTGAATGAAGCAAAATACAAAAACTCTTGTTCGGAATCTTGCGGGCAAATTCTCTAATTTCCATTCCTTAATTTTATTCCTTAATTCTATCAATTTTCTATCAATTAGTAAGGTCAAAAGTAAGGTCAAAAGTAAGGTCAAAAGTAAGGTCAAAAGTAAGGTCAAAAGTAAGGTATTCAAGAATAAGGTCTTCGAGCGGAGTGAGTGGAGTTCGCGCAGCGAACGCAACGAACGCAGCGAGAAGAAAAACGCAACGAACGCAGCGAGAAGAAAAACGCAACGAACGCAGCGAGAAGACCCTTAGTAGGTCGTCGTCAACTCTATCGCCACCGAATAATCGTTGTTTTGGATGTCTAAAGTTTCGCCATATTTGTCAATCAAGTGTAAATGTAATTTCTCTATTTTCACCGGCCCAAAATAATCCCGCTGTTTGAATATCAAGTCACTCGGGTTTGCGTGGTTAATATTCAACGACGGCGCAGTTATCGGAATTCGCGCAATAATATTATTTCCTAAATGTGTCCCACCTCCCGTTTCCGCAATAATCGTATTCGTCGTAAAATTCCGATTATAATCATCGAGTTCCAAAAAGAAATACTGCGCCACCGAACTACCATACGACGACTCGCTTTCAATATACCGATTATAAATCGTAGGTAGAAAACTCGCAGATCGGTCTAATACCATTTGATTCGCCATACTTTTTTTCACCGTGTAAACGTCTTTATAAAACCCCATCGCCCAACCTGCGTTTTTATAGAGTGGACGCATCTTCGTATTTGACCGCGTCACTTGACCTGTATTCGGGTCTAGCCTGGGGCGATAACATTGAAGCGTGCTCGACGTCAAATGCGTTCGTTGTTTCGATGTCGTAGCACATTCATTCCCATTGGGGTCAGGGTCTATCATCACTTTAACCGGTTGCCCGTTTATTGTCTGGGTTTCATAGGTCAACTTTCGGATGAAAATACCGCCCTCTTTATAATAATCCGTAAACGATTTATCCTCTTGAACGTTGAAATCGAGCTCAAAGTAGAATTCTGGCGAATATTGCCGGTTTGTCGCGTAAGACCCATCAAACGCACGATAATTCGGTTGCGCAGGGTTCGATGGATCCGCCGTCGGAAGCGTATCAGTCTTCTCTCGCGAGCGAATAATTGTGCGCGATGAAATGTCGCTTACTTCCAACACTAGATACTTCAACCCATTGTATACGAGCTGGTTTGTGCTTGCGTCGGTATACGCGGAAGGTTCGCGGGCGACATACGTGGGAACGCCCGATATGTCCACTAAATCCGCAACCACTGTGCCTTTGTTCGGCTTAATCGCGCTTAAAAAATAATTACTCATTAGAGTGCCAAAATCACTAGACACATAAAATCCATCGGCTATGATAATTGTCTCGCTATGATTTATGAATACCGTTTTACCGACAGAATTTTCCACGTAATACTGCGGAACATTGTATAAATTTACCGTGAAAATACTGTTTTTCCGGCTCTCGGAGAACATTTTAATAATATTCGGGAACTCCATCGAGACGAGTTTCATTGAAAGCACATTGTTGATGGGGGTCGGCAAGTTCCAAATATAATCCGCCGATGACGTCGTCCCGTGATTCTCTCGGAAGAGCGTATCAATACTGATGATGCGCTTAATCGTGCGGCGTTCTAGTGGATTGATGATACCCTTGGCGTATTCGTGGATGATGGACGGTGTGGCGATGAGATTGGGGTTGATATTCTGGACACGAATATCATCCTTCGGCATCATCACGAGTTTATCTCCGTCGCTCAACATCGACGACGGCGAGAATTTCTGGACAAGGCGATTCTCCACCGTTTTCCCCGACGCCGATGAGAGATTGGAGTCGTTGATAAATGAAACACCGGAATGGAGATACTGAAGAATCCGTTTCTGGGCTTCATTGAAGAAGACGACATATTCGTCATCCTCGCTATAATTCTCGGAGAAGGGCATATCCCCACCGATGCCGGTCGAATTGTAGTTTTTATACTGCTGGACGATTTCCTTCGTCATATTCTTCACATAGTCATCCGTCACATTGCCTTTCTGGCTTTTCGGGATTTTGTAGATTTCCATCAAGTCTTCGATAGAGTAACTGTTGATATCCAGGTCAAACCCGTATTTCCCGCGATTCGTTCCGGAGTCTGTGGACATTGTCGTTGCGGCGTGTCTCGTATGTCGTATGTCGTCTGTCGTGTGTCTTGTATTATTGTTATTCACTATTATGTAATAAGAATAATAAAGTGCGTATATATTGTTTTATGTCGTTGGACCAATACTCGCAATAATCGCACCTAGCAAATCGGGGTCCCAAATACCATTTTCTGGGTATCCATATGTCTTGATATACGTCAAGTATTCTATCTTGATTTCAACAGGAATAACCGTAAAATGTTGTTCTGGAAATAGCGAGATAGCACCGCGCAACATATTCAATTGCGCGATTAATGCGTTGACATCATTGAACTTATCTGCATTTATCTTATACGCGTCTCTCTGGTAGGTAACATCCGAGTTCACATTGTATAAGTTAATCGATTGAAGCAGACCTTCTAAATTTACGAGAATTGTTTTACGTATTGTTTCATATGTAGCATTTAACGGTCTACGCGCAGTATATAAACCTACGGAATAATTATTGTAAATCGTTTGCGTAAGTTGCGCTTTGATTGCGCTGAAATTTCCGGATGAATAGTTTTCACTGATTAGGCCAATATCTTTGACGATCGCGCTATTCATTAGCGCTTCTATCTCGGGGCATCCGCCTTCGCCGCCTCCACCACCGCCTCCACCGCCTCCACCTCCGCCGCCTCCGGTGCCACCAAATCCACCACCTCCGGTGCTTTTTGTAAAGACATAATTTGTTGCGGTTCTTCGCACAAATGCCATTATTGGCGTCGTGTTTTATTATAATGTAGTATGATATTTTCACCTCGCCGACTCCGCGACTCCGTTCACTTCGTTCGCTTTGCGGATCGGTGGCTGTGCTTTTCACGTGTCACCTCGCCGCGTCGGCTCCGTGGATGTGCCTTTTTTCGTGCTTGTGGCTGTGCTCTTCACGTCGCCGAGTCACGGGGCTCCGCCTACATCGGTCTCGTCGTTATCGTAAACGCCGTATTATCAAAACTCGGTGTAGTCGCGTGACCCACTCCACTCGCGCCACCATTGCCCGCAGCGCCTAGGATTCCCACCGTTCCCACGACACTTCCCGCCGCATTGGACACCGGTGTGAGTTCCGCAATGATGTCGATTTGCGCGACACCCGTGCCGCTTCCGCCACCTCCGCCGCCCATTCCGCCATAATCCGAGTTCCCCTCTGTATCTCCGCCATCCGTAATAACGATTTGGCTATTGATGAGTGGTGTCGCGCCGATGCGCGAGTTCGTGCCGATAAATGTGCCTTCCGTGAGACTTGGGGCCTGGGATGCGCGGACACTCTGCCACGTGATTCCGTCTTCGCTCGTTGCGACCGGCGCGGTATTGTTGTTGACTACTTCCACAGCACCGGAGGTCGCACCGGAGGTCGCGCCTGTGGTCGCCGTCGCCGCCGAGTTCCGACCCGTCGCCACCCACCTCTTTCCATTCCAGTGGACATCATTGCCACCTCCCGCGAATAATGTATCGTTGCCGACATACGCTACACTATTTCCACCTGTTGTGAAGAGAGGAGTCGTCGTGGTATCAAATGTATTCGATGAAGAGTATTGGACGCTAGGTGCCGTCCACGACACACCACCATCCGTGCTTACACTCAACGCATTTGTCGCTGACCTCCCCGTCGCAACCAGACGCCCGGTGCCTTCATATGATGCCTCAAATGTGATACTCGTTGCGCCCCCCGAAGCGTCGTTGAACGCTCCCGCCGCCGCATTTGGCACAGATGTCCACGTTCCGTCGGCGCCGGTGCCGTTACTGGAGTAGATGATGCCCGATGTCGCGCCGCTTGCGCCCGTGCCTGATGCGACCAGTCTGCGCCCGGTATACGCTATATCGGACGCGCGGGTGAGCGCGGTGCCGTGTGTGACGGGAGCCCATGTCGTGGTGGCGGCGGCGGCATTGGGTCCAGAGGTCGAAACAATGACGTTGCCGCCGCCGCTGCCGCCGCTGCTGCTGCCATTGTCGCCTACCGCGAACCATTTGTCGCCCGTAAACGCGATACCCGTGCCTTCGCCCGAAAAACACACGGAATTGGATTCACGCACCGTCCGCCACGTTCCCGCTGTGCCGTTGATATCGCGCGAATAAATCACGGAAGAGAAGGACGCGTCGGCTGTGCTGCCGGTGTTTTCGCCCGTGGCGACCCACATTTGCTCGTCGGCATTCCACGTCACCGACCGCGCCGCTGTATCGAACCCACTGGTGCTCGCGTTGGTCGCGGCGATACCGTGCCATCCCGTCGCGCCTGTGGGGTCGGCTGTTCGCATCAAAGTGCTCGTGCTGCCGTTGTCCGTCGCCGGCGCCCCCGCCGCAATCCAGACGTTGCCGTTAAATGCGAGAGAATAGACTTGCGAGAGGATGGCGCCGGTGCCTGCGATGGGTGTCCAGGGTGTCGCTGCGCCGCTTACATCCGTGGAAATGTAGACACACGCGGAGTCGGCGATTGTGATGCCGCCGCCGTTATTCCGCGTTCCGCCAACGAGCCATCTCCCGGCGGATGAGGCGGATGCGGGGGCCTGATTCCAGACACACGTGTTTAATGTGATGACGGGGGTGAGCGCGGAGCTAACTGCGCCGGCGGTCCAACCTGTGCCAGATGCGTCGCTGGTGGTGAGGACGTTTGTGCCGAGAGAACCCGTGGCGCCCGCGCCTACCGCCAGCCATCTCTGCGTGAAGGGCGAGAATGCGATGGCGTTGATGCTGGCGAGATTGGCGATGGAGGGGCTTGTGGCCTTCGTCCAACCGGTGGCGCCACTGGGGTCGGTGGTGAAACCGAGGGAGGCAACACCGGCGAGACCGACGCCGCCGGCGACCCACCAGGGCAAACCTTGTCCTTGTTCGTATCTTAACGTATATGTCGTTCCACTCACAGACAGAGTGCCGGTCGTCGTGGTGCTGCCTTGGGTGGCGACGATGTTCGTTGTGCCCGAGGCACCCGACTTGATAAGTAGGATGGCGTTGCCGTAGATTTCGGCAACGGAGGTGTTGCTGCTGGTGTAGGTTACTTGGTTGGTCACGGGGATTTTGTAGATGCGGACGCGGCCTTCTTCGGTGTTGGTTCCGGTGACGTCGTAAATATAGGACCCAATCGCAACCGTTGTCCCATCCGCCGATAGACTTACACTAAATCCGCTGTTTTCAATCGCTTGATTCCCTGAAATATCCAACCCCAACTGATTCCACGAGGATGTTCCGTTGTTGTATTTATATATTCTGGTACGGCCTTCATGGTTGGTTCCGGTCACGTTGTAACTGAAGGACCCAATCGCAACCGTGTTTCCATCCGCCGATAAACTTACACTAACTCCGCTGTTTTCGCCGATTTGATTGCCC
>Ga0164292_10004672_pt1 | contig 11154 bp, 11 predicted proteins | sample GEODES117metaG_FD_111486 | JGI IMG/M metagenome (GOLD analysis project Ga0164292, IMG submission 111486) | Eutrophic lake water microbial communities from Lake Mendota, Wisconsin, USA - GEODES117 metaG | ecosystem: Environmental > Aquatic > Freshwater > Lake | place: USA: Lake Mendota... | reverse complement strand
GGTGGGGAGTGCCAAAGAGTGGCCATTGCGAGAGCACTCGCCATTGGCCCAAGTTTAATTCTTGCAGATGAACCGAGTGGAAATTTAGATGAAGAAACTGGGGCAAGAGTCATGGATCTCCTATTTAAAATGGTTCATGAAACGAAAACGACACTCATCCTCGTGACGCATGACCATGATCTTGCCAAAAGATGCTCAAGAATCGTCCACTTAGAGCATGGGAGCATTACTTGATCATTAAATTTTTTATTTTCAAAGAATTTAAAAAGTTTCCCTTTTTTTTTATTCTTCTTTTCTTCACTCTGTTTCTAGGAACACTTGCCCTAATTGGCATAAGTGTTATCTCATCTCAGGTTCAAGAAAAATTACAATCTAATGCAAATCAATTACTAACCTCAGATTTAGCAGTCTCTGCGAGAAGAGAACTCTTTCCATTAGAAAAGAAGGCGTTGGAAGAAATTTTTCAATCTCAAAACCACCGTAGCTATCAAGTGATTGATATTTACTCCATGGTTACGAGATCAAAAGATGGAAATTCTAGACTTGTTGAAATAAGAGCGACAGAAGAGGGTTTCCCCTTTTACGGTTTTGTTAAAACTTTAGATGGGGTCTTTTCAAGTGATCATCTTTTTATATCTAAAGACCTCGCTGAGCTTTGGAACATTAAGGTAGGTGAGGAATTAAAAATTGGGGAGTTAATTTTAAAAGTATCTGGTATTGTCATTGAAGATACGTCCATGGGACTAAGAGGCGTATCGCTTGCTCCTCGAATCTATTTTCCTTTGCAGAAATTAAAAGAAACAGGACTCATTAGGCCTGGGGCAACAGGGAGCTTCGTTTTTCATTTTAAATTAGACAATTTTTCCAAAGAGAAAGTGAAAAACCTTAAACGAGAGCTTCATACAAATTTAAAAGATACTGCCATCAAGATCACTCAGCCGGAAGATAGCTCAGAACAAACTGGAAGGGCGATAAATGCAATCACGAATTTCATGGCATTATCAGGCCTTGTTGGCCTCATCCTTGCTCTCGTGGGCGTCTTTTATCTTTATCAATCTCATCTTGTTTCAAGACTAAAAGACATTTGTATCCTGAATCTTTTTGGACTAACAAAGCTTGAGTTAATTCTGGGTGTCTTCATTCAATTTAGCGTCGTTTTTTTTGCTGCTGTGGTTTCGGAAATGATATTAGTTGTCCCCCTTTATAAGCTTATTGCTCCAGAAATTTCTAATTTTCTTGGACTCATGCTTAGTACAGAGGTCAATTGGTTAGAGGTTTTAAAAGACATTCCTCTTCTTTATTTACTCTCTCTTACAATTCTGACCCCTCTTCTTTTAGGTTTATTAAGAACGTCCATGGGAACTCAATTAAAAGCGCAAAAGTTATCACTTGGACGATTTCGGTTCTATGATTTTATTCCTTTCTTAATTTCTCTGTGGCTATTTTCATCCTATCTAGCGCATTCATTTAAGATAGGAAGTCTTTTTTTCTTTTCACTTTTGGTCGTATTTCTCATCTCCACGTTCACTATTAAAGTGGTCCAATGGAGCATTCAAAAATTTATACTGAATAAAGGATTTTTATTACCTCGCCTTGAATTTGGTTTAGCACTCAGAGGGTTGGTTCGATCTGGAAATAAATTAACACTAAGTTTTTTATCCCTTGTGATTGGAGCAACTTTAATTTCATTAATTCTTCAATTGGATAAAATGATTGTTAATGAATTTAGTAACAACTCGAAAAGACCCTCATTATTTCTTTTTGATATCCAAGAGGAGCAAATTGATTCTTTAAAACAGCTTGCACAAGATAATGGTGCTCCTCTTTCCTATGTCACACCCATGATTCGAGCAAGGCTTGAAAAAATAAATGATAAAAAATTTGAGAAAAGTAAAAAAGACTTTGATTTTCGAAGTAGGGAAGAAGATGAAGAAAGTCGCTTTAGAAATAATGGAATGAATCTGACTTATAGAGATTACCTTACTGATGCTGAAAAAATCATTGATGGAAGGCCATTTCCTAAGATGGCTTCAACGGAGGATAGACTCCCGTATATTTCAATCGAAAAACGATGGTCAAAACGAATGGGAGTGAGTATTGGGGATAAGTTGACGTTTGATATTCAGGGTGTCGAGTTTGAAGGAGTCGTCATTAATATCAAAGAGATTAAATGGACCTCATTTTATCCAAACTTCTTTGTGACTATAGAGCCAGGGATGATAGAGGCAGCGCCTAAAACATTTTTGTCGATTTTGCCTGCTGGTCCCAAGGAGATGAAGAGATCTCTTCAGCAACTCGTGGTGGAAAAGTTTTCTAATGTTTCTTTTATTGATGTTGAGGAAATGGTTAAAAAGATGTCTGTGCTATTTGATAAGTCTCGCCTTGCTATCGAATTGATCTCGTGGCTTTCTTTAGGTGTGGGTCTTGTTATCCTTTATGGTCTCTCCCATGATCAAGTTTATCGGAGAACCTATGATCTCGCTCTTATGAAAGTTTTGGGACTTGAAGGTAAGCAGCTCAGGATGAACCTCATCTTTGAATTTGGTTTGATCTTTTTTTCAGCGACTCTTCTTGGCCTATTTTTGGGATGGTTACTGGCGCAACTTATTGCGTCAGAGGTTTTTAAACTTTCCCTAACGGTTGACTGGTTGAGATTATTGGGAACTTGGTTCCTTTTATCACTCCTTTGTTTAGTCACCATATTCTTTTCGTCATGGCGCGCCGTTCAAACAAAACCAAGAGTGTTATTGTCTGAAAGTTAAAATATAATTTCTCTTTGCTATTATTGGAACACTCATTAGAATTTCCTTCATGCCAGATATTGAATTTAGCCATCAGGCGCTCATGACCTTTTTCTCTCAGTACGCGTACCAGCCGATGTATGTTTACTGGTTTGTTTCTCTTTTTATGCTGGCAAGCTCATTTGGATTTCCAGTTCCCGAAGAATTAGTTCTTATAAGCTCTGGCCTTGTTGCCTATATGGCAAATCACCCAGAAAAATTCCCGCCTCCTTATCCTGGAGCTGAGGGAGTAAATGTTTATACTTTGGCGATCGTTTGTTTTTTATCGGTCCTTATTAGTGATTTTATTGTTTTTCTCATCGGAAAGTTTTTTGGCGCTAAAATTATTAAAACTAAATTCTTTCAAAAAAGATTTGCTGGTAAAGGATTTGATACGATCAATTCCTGGTTTCAAAAATATGGTGGTTGGGCGTGTGGGATCTTTCGTTTTACACCAGGCCTAAGGTTTCCGGGACATTTGAGTTGTGGTCTCCTCGGAATTACAGTTGTTAAATTTCTCTTGATTGATGGTTTTGCTGCTCTTGCCTCAGTACCCACACAAGTTTTTATTGTGTCGAAATATGGAGAAGTCATTCTAGATAAACTCGCTGAGTTTAAGATGATCGTTTTATCTATTGCTGGTGTTGTTTTCGTGATCTGGCTTATAAAGAAAGTTTATCAAAAAAACGTTCGAATCAACTCTTAACTAGAGAAAATTCTCACAAACCTCTTCAAGCTTGATGGCAAGCTCCTTTCTAAATTGAGTCAGGTCAACGTATTTAAAGACTATCGTTTTTTTGAATCTTTTTGAGTCATCATCATGCTCAGGATGACCCCAATCAATAATGCCCGTCAGATGAATCTCTCCTTTGTCTGACTTAAGCTCTTTCACAAGCACACTTAATTCATAGATCACTGCTGGGTTCATAGACCGAGGAGTGGTCTTTGCAAGCTCAATGATTCCTTTTTTTGCATCAGGATTTTTTATTTTTAAGGCATCAACCATTGACGTTTCTATTGAACGGGCCCCCCAAACCTTAGGAGAAAGTTCTACAGTCTTTAAGTTCTTGCTTTGAGTCGTCTCTAGGTAACGGTAGTAAAAATTATCCATAGTGGAAAAAAGGTATTCATAAAGGTTAGATTCATCACCAAAACGATTTTGAATCTTTTCCTTCCATTCCTGTATCTGTTTGTCACTCATTGAGTTCTACCTGTAAAATATGGGGATGAAATTAATCAATCCGAGAAAAGATTTTTTAATTGTAGAAGACTTTTTCACACCTGGGCAAGCATCAGAGTGGTTATCCCTCATTTCTTTTCTTGGAGAAGATGAAAAATGCGGATTTCATCATCCTGACTTGAAACCTAATAGGTTTCATAAGTCGCCGAAGTATCCTGTTAAAAAATTTATGTGCTTGGGTCTTTACTGGAACCCCTTGGATTATCTCTATTATCATAAAATTCCTGGCAGAGGAGTTCCTTGTCATAAGATCCCTCATGAATTGGTGAACTTATCTAAAGATATTTTGGAGAGATTTTATCCCACTCCAAACTACATACCGCAAAGTGTGATGGTTAATTATTATACGGAAAAGTCTTCTATGGGCATTCATGTGGACAAAGATGAGCCCTATAAAGAAGCCCCAATTATTGGACTTAATTTTGGATCGACTTGTCGATTTATTTTTGAGGATGAAAATGCTGAAATGAAAGAGATTAGAATTCCAGGAAATAGTATCTATATTTTTGGAGGAGCAGCGAGACTCATGAGACATGGTCTAGGAAGTATTTATTCAAAAACACTCTCGCCCGGTTCAGAGGATTTTTTAAGTAATAAAGAAAGATTAAATCTTACTATCAGACAAGTTTTAAAAAGATAAATGATTGGCGTAATTATTTTGAATTTTATTCAAACTCAATTCGAAAAGTTCAACAAGATGATCTTGATTTTTATTTTTGCAAAGGTTTGAAAAAATAGTGATGAGATTATTTTTTTCATTATTAATTTTTAGATGAATCTCCTTAACCGCATGAAGATACTGTTCTTGAGTCCAAGGGAGTTCTTTAACGGTGCCATTTTTTACAGCGTTTAACTTCTCACCTAAGACGGGATAGAGCTTCATCATTTGGAGAGTGACGTAGTTAAACTGGCCATTAATAATGTCCTGAAAAGCTGGGCGACCACTTTGATCGAACCCGTCAACGATGTCATCGGCCATTTGAAAGATGAGTCCGATTCTTTCTCCTAAAGTTGCCATTGTTTTTATATCTTTATGGCCTGAAAGTTTTGCCGGAGTCGTACAGCAAAAGCGAATAAGACTTCCTGTTTTTTTAATACAAACGAGCTCTAGATCCTCAAAAGTTACTTTATTTTTTGATTTTAAATCATACTGAAGCCACTCACCATCGGCCAAGTCTTGTATACACTTGGTAAGATCTTTTAACAGTTCATTGTTGTTGGCAGAAGCAAGCTCTCCCATGACTGTGGCAAGAACAAAATCTCCAGCAAGGATGGCCGTCGTGTTATTTCTAAGTGAGTTAAGTGTAGGGTGATTTCTTCTTTTATCAGACTCGTCGATCACATCATCGTGAATAAGGCTCGCAAGATGAGTTAATTCAACTGCTCTCGCGTAAACTTTAAGGTCAGCCGGATTTAGATTAAAAACTTCTCCCATCAAAAACATGAGACCCGGTCTAAATTTTTTACCACCGGCCGAGACGAGCCCGTTGATCTCGCTTGTGAGCGCACTGATGGAGTTCTCAGTCATTTCTAACTTGAGTTCCTCAATATTGTTTTTTAGCTCTAGGATGTTTGACACGGGATTATTCCTTAAGTACTCGAAGTTTATTGGAATATTAGGATTTAGGCAAGAAAAGAGGTCTAAGTCTTGTACAAATGTAGCTAGGGAACTTGGACTTTTATTTAACCTCATTTGCACGCATAATAAGCAGACAACCCTTCTAGGAGTTCCTTATGCGTTTTTTGCTGGTTTTAGTGGTCCTTATGTCTTCTGCCTTTGGGAGCGATTTTTATTCCATTACAGAGAAAAGTATTAAGGGTGAGGAATTTAAACTTTCATCTCTTAAGGGGAAAACCGTTTTAATCGTTAACATCGCGTCACAATGTGGTTTCACGGGGCAGTTAGATGATTTAGAGGCCCTTTATAAAAAATATAAAGAAAAAAATCTCGTTGTGTTAGGCGTCCCAACGAACGACTTTGGGGGACAAACTCCAGAGGACGACAAGAGCATGCTCGAGTTTTGTCAGAAAAACTACAAGGTGACATTTCCGATCTTAACTAAAAAGACAATCCTAGGAAAAGAAAAGCGTGAGCTATATAAATTTCTTACTGAGAAGTCTGCAAAAGATTTTCAAGGAGACGTAGGATGGAATTTTGTAAAATTTCTTGTTAGTAAAGATGGGAAAGTCATCGCTCGATTTACTTCTTATGTCGCTCCGGACGATAAAGATTTATTAAAGAAAATTGAGTCAGCTCTTTGAGCATGAAAACACTCGTCGTTGGCGCTGGAGGTGGTGGCATTTCTTCGGCACTTCTTTCTGCTATTAGAGGAGAGAATGTTCATCTTTACGAATCGCACTCGGCTTTAGGTGGTTGCGCCTCTTGGTTTAAGCGAGGTCGGTTTGTTTTTGATGCCGGAGCGACAACTCTTTCAGGCATTGGAGTTGGTGAGCCTCTGGGTGAGCTATTTGAATTACTTGGGCATGCCCCTCATCTTTACCATTCAAATCCAGGAATTGTCTTCCATCTAAGTTCCGGAAAAAGAGTTCACTATTTTAACGATTTTAATAAATGGATGGATGAACTCTACAAGCATTTTCCCCATCTTAATCATCGACCGTTTTGGGAAAAGATCTATTCCATTAATAAAAAAAGTTGGGCGCTTTTAAGGAACGTGAGAACTTTTCCTTTTACACAAATGAGTGATGTCCTTCCCGTTCTAAAAAATCCTGAATATGCCTCATTAATTCCATTCTTAGGCATCTCTACAGAGCAGATGCTTAGAAAATACGGTCTTTTTGATAATGATTTTGTGGAATTAGTGAATGGGATTTTACTTATATCTGCCCAGGCCCCTGCTGAAAAGATACCATTTATTGTAGGTGCGATGGCCTTATCTTACCCAAAGGAAACGTTCGCTATTTATGGTGGAATGAAAGGGTTGATGGATTTCTTTGAAGGTGAACTTCTAAAGCGTGGAGTAAACATTCATTTTAGGAAAAAGATAAAAAGTTTTTCAGATCAAAGAATTGAATTAACTGATAATGAAAGAGTTTCATTTGATCGTTTGATTTTAAATATTCCGGCTTGGAATCTGGCAGAACTTTCAGTAGGTAAATTAAAAGAAAGTTTTACGAAAGAAAGTATAAAGCGGCCAGGCTCTTGGGGAGCATTCACTATTTATTTTGGGGTAAAATCAAGCGAAAAAAATTTGTATCACCAAATTCATCTCAATCACCCCTTAATTAAAAACTACTTTGTTTCTTTTTCTATACCAGAAGATGAACTAAGAGCACCTCTTGGTTATCAATCGGTTTCGATATCAACCCACGTTTTTGCTGAGGAAAAGATAGACAGAGAAGAGCTTTGTAAAATAATCATGGATGATTTTAGTAAAAGATTTCATTTCGAAGAAATTAAATTTCTCACAACGGGAACTCCTAAAACCTTTGAAAGATACACCAATAGGAAAAATGGTTTTGTTGGAGGTTTGCCTTTTCTTTATGGAAAAAATCCTCAATCACTTCTAAGTCCGGTAACTCCCTTTCGAGAGATTTTTAGAGTAGGGGATACCGTCTTTCCTGGTCAAGGTCTCTGTGGAGTTGTTGCTGGTGCCCTTCAGTTACATCATCGTTTAGTCTAGGACTTTAACATTCAAAGGCTTAGAGAGTTTGAGGTTCAGATCTCTCTGAGGATAGGCCATTTCAATTTTGTGATGTTTGAATCTTTCATCAATTTTAAATCGAATAGCACTTCTAACCTCAGTTAGTGAAGAAACCTCATCTAAGTTGCACCAAAAAAGAAGTTGGAAGTCGAGATTACTCTCAGCAAAATTATCAAAAATGACGAGAGGAATTGGGTTTTGAAGTACGAGTTCAGAATTTAAAAGTATATCCATACAAATGTTTTCAACCATTTTTACATCAGTTCCATAAGCAACACCGAAATTGATGTGAGTTCTTACGATAGGATTTTCGTAGGACCAATTGAGAACACTTTTTTCAAGAAAAAAACTGTTTGGAACCACAAAAATTTTACCTTCTGCGTTCTTTAACTGTGTGCTTCTAGTCCCAATGGTTAAGACTGATCCAGAAATATTTTCTAACTCAACGACGTCACCCACTTTGATGGGTTTTTCAACTAGAAGGATAATACCTGAAATAAAATTATTAACGATATTTTGAGAACCAAATCCCACTCCAATCGCGAGAGCACCACCGAAAACTGTAAAGACAGTTAATGGGATTCCTGCAATGGCCAAAGAAAGTGTTACAAAACCGGCCAGACAGCCATAGAAAACGAAAGTTTGGTAGGTGTTCTGTGAACTTTTATCATCTACAAAAGGTCTAATGAGTTTTTGATCAATGGCCTTGGCCACCATTCTCGAAAGTCTGGTTGCAAAAAGGAGCATCGTGAGGGCCATGATAAGGTTGCCTAGGCTAAGCTTAATTCCAGCGACCGTGAGTAATTTTTGGTGCCAGACTAAAGCAAATGGGGCAAGAAATTGATTGATCTGTTCGAGCATGTGGGTCCCTGAGTCATTTCGAGAGTTTAAAGCTCTATAAATTTGTCACGGGGCATGGACTTCGTCTAGAGTTTGATATATAAAACTTCTCTATGGTTAGGGGCTATTTTTCTTATTTTTCAAGTATTCTTCTGGCACATATTCTTGCACTTATGGTGACAATTGAATTATCGCGTCCAGAAATGAGGGAGAGGATTGCTGGTCTAAAAATCAATCTATCTGCAGTGATTGAAAAGAAAACCCTTTCTAGGGCCAATACTCCAAGTGTCGTGCCTCGCAAAATGGTAAAAGATAGTCTTAAAAAATCTCTTGTTCATGAAACTCATTCTGAAAAAATATCTCAAAAATCCCAGGATATGTTGTCCACAAATTCCTCAAATGGAACCGATAACGCCAATGCTTTGGAGAGTTATAAGGCAGAGCTTCGTGCCATGATAGATAGAAATAAATATTACCCCGTTATAAGTAAGCGTCTTGGCCAAACAGGAACAGTCGTTGTTGCCTTTACGTTGCTTGAAGATGGGAATATTATTGATGTCAGAATTGATAGACCATCGAGATTTGATCGACTGAATTTATCGGCACTGGATGCTGTGAAAAAAGTTGAACGCTTTAAGCCTATTCCAAAAGAATTTGGTGGGCCAAAAATGGATGTCAAAGTTCCTGTTACCTTTGTTACCATTTAGTACTTTATATAAAAAAGGATTTTTATGCGATTGATTGATTTCATCAATGCAGGTGGATCGATTACATGGATTTTAGTTGCGATGAACGTTGTTGGCCTTTCCCTAATTGCTTGGCGACTCTTTGTCCTTCGTAGCTTTAAAAAAACAATTGATTCTGAATCTAAGGCCCTCGCAAACGAACTTTGTGATCGCTACAAAACCACAAAATTACTTTCTCAAATGGATCTCGTTAAAGATGGAATTTCTCAAAGAGTTCACGAGCTCGAGCTAGGAATGACGAGTATTAAAGTTGTTGCAACAACGGCACCTCTTTTGGGTCTTCTCGGAACGGTTATTGGGATTTATGAAGCCTTCCAAGTGATTTCTGCAAAAGGGTTAACTGATCCTGGTCAGTTTGCTTCGGGAATTTCTTACGCTCTCATCACTACCATTGTCGGGCTAATTGTGGCGATCCCACATTATATTGCTCACAACTATCTATCTGGTGAGCTCGATTCGCTAGAAATTAACATGGAAAAGCACATCGCCCCGATGCTTAAAGCTGAGTAACAGATGGCACGTCGTCAACGTAGAGAATCTTTATCAATGGATCTGACACCACTTATTGATATGGTGTTTTTGTTGCTGGTGTTTTTTCTAGTGACCTCAACTTTTAAAAAAGATGAATTAGCACTTCTTCTTAAGCTTCCTAAAACGGAAGAGGGTGCCGGAAGTCAGAAGAAAATCGATCAACTCACAATAGAGCTCTCCGATAATGAGATCGCAGTGAATGGAAAGAAGTCATCGATTGAGGAGCTCTCTGGAATATTTGAAAAGACGGAGAAAGAGTCGCTCGTGAACTTACGAGTTGATGGAGAAGTAAAATACACTCGACTCGTCAAAGTTCTTGATCTTCTTCAGTCTAACAAATTAGAGAATATTTCCCTTATTACAGATAAAGAAAAATAGTCATTCTAAGGAGTCCATTGATGGAGTCTGTATCTTTTCCTAAAAACGGTCTTTCAGCTGATTCAGTTCTTAAAGAGATGAGTGAGGCTAAGGCCAATGATGTTAAATGGCTTGAGGGAAAGGCGTTTAGCTTAGTTTATCCCGTAAGTGATGAGCACCATGATTTTGTGAAAAAAGCTCATAATATGTTTTTTTCAGAAAATGGACTAAACCCCATGGCATTTCAATCTCTAAGAAAATTTGAGCATGAAACTGTCAGAATGTGTGCCGATCTCTTTAATGGAGACAGGAATACTGTTGGAGTCGTGACTAGCGGTGGGACCGAATCACTTCTCATGATGATTAAAACCTACCGAGATAAGGCCCGTAAAACTAAACCTTGGATTCTTCGTCCTGAAATTATTGTTCCAGAGAGTATTCACTCCGCTGTTGATAAGGGTGCTCACTACTTTGATGTGAAGGTTAGGCATGCTCCGGTGGGTTCTGATTATCGAGTGGATTTAAAAGCGGTTAAAAAACTAATTAATCGCAATACTATTTTATTAGTAGGGTCTGCTCCTCAATATCCTCAAGGAGTTGTTGATCCTATTTCACAATTGGGTGAGTTGGCAGAAAAACACGGAATCCCTCTTCACGTTGATGCATGCATTGGTGGGTTTGTTCTTCCGTTTATGGAAAAGCTGGGTCATGCCGTTCCTGTTTTTGATTTTAGAATTCCTGGAGTGACATCAATTTCTGCAGATATCCATAAGTACGGTTATTCGGCCAAGGGTGCTTCGATTTTACTTTATCGATCAATGAATATCATGAAATATCAATTCTTCGTGTTCACTGAATGGAAGGGAGGAGGAATTTATGCTTCCCCGTCATTCCCTGGGACAAGACCTGGTGGACCGATTGCTGCCGCTTGGGCAACGATGAAAAAATTGGGCGAAGAAGGGTACTTGGAGCTTACAAAAAAACTTATCGATACT
>Ga0164292_10004667_pt1 | contig 11157 bp, 12 predicted proteins | sample GEODES117metaG_FD_111486 | JGI IMG/M metagenome (GOLD analysis project Ga0164292, IMG submission 111486) | Eutrophic lake water microbial communities from Lake Mendota, Wisconsin, USA - GEODES117 metaG | ecosystem: Environmental > Aquatic > Freshwater > Lake | place: USA: Lake Mendota... | reverse complement strand
CGGGCCGCGCTGCACTGGTGGATGGTGCTGGGCACGCTGCGCTGGGGAATGATCTGCCGCTATCAGGCGCAGCGGCATCTGTCCGGGCAGACCCGGTCGGTGGAACTGGCCGCGATCGGACGCCGGGTGTGCGAGACGGAGTGGGACATCCTGGATCTCCTGCAGGAGTCACTGTGACCGGCGATCATCCCTACGGCCGGTCCACCGCTGCCGAACTGATCGCCGCGGTCGCGGAGTTCCTGGAGACCGAGGTGCGGACGGCCACCTCCGGCGCGGTGAACTTCCACGCACTGGTCGCGGCCAACGCACTGCGCATCGTCGAGCGCGAACTCCTCGACGAATCCCCCGGCGCGACGCGGGCCGCCCTGGCCGCACTCGGTTTCACTGATGAATCCGAGTTGGCCGAAGCGATCCGGGCCGGCCGGCTCGACGGGCGCGAGGCAGAGCTGATGTCCTGCCTGCGGACGGTGGTCGGTCATCGGCTGGCCATCTCCCACCCGGGCTACGACCGGTGACGCCTACTATCGGCCCCATGACCTCGCAAAACCTGCTCACCGACCCGGGCATGGCCGGTTCCTGGACGCTGGAACCCGAACGCTCCTCGGTGCGGTTCGTCAGCAAGACACTGTGGGGTTTGGTGCCGGTCAACGGCCGGTTCACGACGGTGAGCGGCGAGGCCCACGTCACCACGGACGGCCAACTGTCCGGACGGCTGGTGATCCGGGCGGATTCGATTCGCACCGGAATCGGATGGCGCGACAGGCACCTGCGCGCCGCGGACTTCTTCGACGTCGGCAATCACCCCGATATCGTCGTCGACATCACCGGCACCGCGAGTGGCGACTTGTCGGCGAACCTCACCATCCGCGGCATCACCCTGCCGGTTGAGTTGCAGACCACGATCGACCGGCGCGGCGATCGCGCCGTCACCGTCAGCGCTCGCGGACAGATCGACCGGACCCGCTGGGGGGTCAGCGGAAACATGCTCGGCATGATGCCGCCGGGGACCACGCTGCTGGCCGAGGCCGCCTTCGTCCGCTAACGACGCCGTCGGGCGCGTGACTCCAATAGCATCGGCACCGTGTCCGGGCCGCTGCACTTACTGAACTACAGCAGTAATGCGCGCACCCGCGAACAGGTGAGGCTGGCGCTGGGCACCCGGATCCACCCCGACCTGCCCGAGTTGACCTACACCGACGTCGCGACCGGTCCGATGGTCATCACCCTGATGGACGCCGGCGGGTTCGACCTGGTGATCCTCGATGGTGAGGCAGCTCCGGTCGGCGGCCTGGGGATCGCCAAACAACTCAAGGACGAGATCGCCGACTGCCCACCGATCCTGGTGCTCACCGGCCGCGCCGACGACGCCTGGCTGGCCAGTTGGTCGCGCGCCGAGGCCGCCGTCGCACATCCGATCGATCCGATTGAACTCGGCGCCGCGGTGGTCGGCCTGTTGCGCTCCCCAGCCCAGTAACCTCCGGTTAGGCTGTGGCTGACATCACAACCGGCGTCAGCTAGGAGTGGGGCGGCATGAGCCTGTACACCCCGATCCTGGTGCTGGCAGCGATCGCGACGGTCTTCGCCGTGGTGTCGGTGGGGATCGCTGTGTTCGTTGGGCCGCGACGCTACAACCGCGCCAAACTGGCCGCCTACGAGTGCGGGATCGAGCCGTTGGCCGCCGAGGCCGGCCAACGCTTCCCGCTCAAGTACTACGTGACGGCGATGCTGTTCATCATCTTCGACATCGAGATCGTCTTCCTCTATCCCTGGGCGGTGTCCTTCGACCGATTGGGCACCTTCGCGTTGGTCGAGATGGTGATCTTCATGGCGACGGTCTTCGTCGCCTACGCCTATGTCTGGCGCCGGGGTGGACTCCAGTGGGATTAGAGCCAGTGGGATCAGAACCGGGGGTTCAGCGATGGGGTTAGAGGAATCACTGCCGGGCGGGATTCTGTTGTCCACGGTGGAGAAGGTCGCCGGCTTCGTCCGATCCGGATCGCTGTGGCCGGCTACCTTCGGATTGGCTTGCTGCGCAATCGAAATGATGGCCACGGCCGGGCCGCGGTTCGACATCGCACGCTTCGGTATGGAGCGCTTCTCGGCCACCCCCCGCCAGGCCGACTTGATGATCGTGGCCGGCCGGGTCAGCCAGAAGATGGCTCCGGTGCTGCGCCAGGTCTATGACCAGATGGCCGAGCCCAAATGGGTGCTGGCCATGGGGGTGTGCGCCTCCAGCGGCGGGATGTTCAACAACTACGCCATCGTGCAGGGGGTGGATCACGTGGTGCCGGTAGACATCTACCTGCCCGGCTGCCCGCCCCGGCCGGAGATGCTGCTCAACGCCATCCTGGCGTTGCACGCCAAGATCGCCGAGATGCCCCTGGGCGTGAACCGCACCGAAGCGGTGGCCGCCGCCGAGCAGGCCGCGCTGGCCACCAGACCGACCATCGAATTCAAGGGTCTGCTGCGATGAGCGACGTCGACGGTGGCTCAGCAACGATGCCCGGTTCCGACGCCGAGGTCATCGGTGTGCACCGCGGGATGTTCGGCAGCACCGGCACCGGCGACACCTCGGGCTACGGCCGACTGGTCCAGTCGGTCGTACTTCCGGCTGGCACACCGCGGCCCTACGGCGGCTATTTCGACGAGGTCGTCGACCTCCTGGCCGAGGTCCTGGGTGCGCAGAGTTTCACTGCCGCCGTCGAGCGCGTCGTGGTGCACCGCGACCAACTGACCCTCGAGATCCGCCGCGAGTATCTGCCCGCGGTAGCCTCCGCGCTGCGCGACGACGAGAAGCTGCGCTTCGAATTGTGTTGCGGCGTCTCCGGTGTGCACTATCCCGAGGACTCCGGACGGGAGTTGCACGCCTTCTACCCACTGATGTCGATCACCCACAACCGGCGGATCCACCTGGAGGTGGCCTGCCCGGACGCCGACCCGCACATCCCGTCGCTGTTCGCCGTGTACCCCACCTGCGACTGGCACGAGCGGGAGACCTACGACTTCTTCGGCATCGTCTTCGACGGCCACCCCGGCCTGACCCGGATCCAGATGCCCGACGACTGGACGGGCCACCCGCAGCGCAAGGACTACCCGCTGGGCGGAATTCCGGTGGAGTTCGAGGGCGCGCAGATCCCGCCGCCGGACCAGCGCAGGTCGTACCGCTGATGAGCGAACCAGTGATCGTCCTCGGCGGGCAGGACTGGGACGAGATCGTCGCCGCCGCGCAGACCGGCACGGCCGGCGAACGGATCGTGGTCAACATGGGCCCGCAGCACCCGTCCACGCACGGGGTGCTGCGGCTGATCCTGGAGATCGAGGGCGAGACGGTGGTCGAAGCCCGTTGCGGTATCGGCTATCTGCACACCGGGATCGAGAAGAACCTGGAGTACCGGAACTGGACCCAGGGCGTCACCTTCGTGACCCGGATGGACTATCTGTCGCCGTTCTTCAACGAGACCGCCTACTGCCTGGGGGTCGAACGGCTACTGGGCATCAGCGACACCATCCCGGTGCGCGCCTCGGTGATCCGGGTCTTGCTGATGGAGCTCAATCGCATCTCGTCGCACCTGGTGGCGCTGGCCACCGGAGGCATGGAACTTGGCGCGATGACCCCGATGTTCTTCGGATTCCGGGAACGCGAACTGATCCTGAGCCTCTTCGAGGCCGTCACCGGCCTGCGGATGAATCACGCCTACATCCGTCCCGGCGGCCTTGCCGCCGACCTGCCCGAGGACGGCCCGGACCGGGTGGCCGAACTACTGGCGATCCTGCCCGGCCGACTGCACGAACTGGAATCCCTGCTCACCGAGAGCTACATCTGGAAGGCTCGCACCCAGGGCGTCGGCTACCTCGACCTCACCGGCTGCATGGCGCTGGGCATCACCGGTCCGGTTCTGCGCTCCACCGGCCTTCCGCACGACCTGCGCAAGGCCCAACCCTATTGCGGCTATGAGACTTACGACTTCGACGTGGTGACCGCCGACACCGCCGACTGTTACGGCCGCTACCTGATCCGGGTCGGGGAGATGCACGAGTCGCTGAAGATCGTCGGTCAGTGCCTGCAGCGCCTGGAACCCGGGCCGGTGATGATCGAGGACAGGAAACTCGCCTGGCCGGCGGAGCTGGAACTCGGCCCCGACGGTCTGGGCAACTCCCCCGCCCACATCGCGCGCATCATGGGCCAGTCCATGGAGGGACTGATCCACCACTTCAAACTGGTCACCGAGGGATTCCGGGTGCCGCCCGGGCAGGTGTACAGCGCGGTGGAGTCACCCCGCGGCGAACTCGGGGTGCACATGGTCTCCGACGGCGGCACCCGGCCCTACCGGGTGCACTACCGCGACCCCAGCTTCACCAATCTGCAAGCGGTGGCGGCGATGTGCGAGGGCGGCATGGTGGCCGACGTGATCGCCTCGGTGGCCTCGATCGACCCCGTGATGGGAGGGGTCGACAGGTGAGCGTCGACCTGACTCTGGGTCCACGGCCCGAGGAACCCGGCCCCCCGATCGGCGGGCCGGCGTCGTATCCGCCCGAGGTCACCGAGCAACTGGCCGCCGACGCGGCCACCATCATCGCCCGCTACCCCGAGTCGCGCTCGGCGCTGCTGCCGCTTCTTCATCTGGTGCAGGGCCAGGACGGCTACCTCACCGCTGCCGGAATCGGTTTCTGCGCAACCCAACTCGGCCTGACCGCCGCTGAGGTGACCGCGGTGGCCACCTTCTACTCGATGTACCGGCGCAGGCCCACCGGCGACTACCTGGTTGGGGTGTGTACCAACACCCTCTGCGCGGTCATGGGAGGTGACGCCATCCTGGAGGCCCTGTCGAACGAACTCGGCCTGCACGCCGGGCAGACCACCGCCGACGGGGTGATCACTCTGGAGCACGTCGAGTGCAACGCCGCCTGCGACTACGCCCCGGTGGTGATGGTCAACTGGGAGTTCTTCGACAACCAGACACCCTCGGCCGCAATCGAACTCGTCGGCGCGCTGCGCAGCGGCCGGCCCGTCACCCCCACCCGGGGCGCGACGCTGTGCCCATTCCGTGAGACGTCGCGGACGCTGGCCGGTTTGGGACCCCAGGTTGCCGACGACAGCGGCCCCGGAGCGCCCACCCTCGCGGGCCTGCGCACCGCCCGGGCCCAAGGGGACCCGTGCTGACCCCGGTGCTCAGCCGGTTCTGGGACGAGCCGCAACCCTGGACGCTGGCCACCTATCTGCGGCACGGCGGCTACGACGGGCTGCGCCGCGCGCTGGGTATGCCGCCGGAGGCGGTGATCACCGAAGTCAAGGAGTCGGGCCTGCGCGGCCGCGGCGGCGCCGGGTTCCCCACCGGCACGAAGTGGTCCTTCATCGACCGGGACTCGGCCAAGCCGCGCTACCTGGTGATCAACGCCGACGAGTCCGAGCCGGGCACCTGCAAGGACATGCCACTGCTGCTGACCACGCCGCACTTCTTGATCGAGGGCGCGGTGATCGCGGCCTACGCCATCGGCGCCCGGCACGCCTTCATCTACCTGCGCGGCGAGGTGGTCCCGGTGCTGCGCCGCTTGCAGGCCGCCGTCACCGAGGCCTACGACGCGGGCTATCTGGGCGCCGACATCGGCGGCTCCGGCTTCGACCTGGATCTGATCGTGCACGCCGGTGCGGGCGCCTACATCTGCGGTGAGGAGACCGCGCTGCTGGACTCCCTGGAAGGCCGCCGCGGACAGCCCCGGCTCCGGCCGCCCTTCCCCGCGGTGGCCGGGTTGTACGCCTGCCCGACGGTGGTCAACAACGTCGAGTCCATCGCCAGCGTCCCGCCGATCCTGGCCAACGGGGTGGACTGGTTCAAGTCGTTCGGCACCGAGAAGTCACCCGGCTTCACGCTGTACTCACTGTCCGGGCATGTGGTCCGGCCCGGACAGTACGAAGCCCCGCTGGGGATCACGCTGCGCGAACTGCTCGGCTACGCCGGCGGGGTACGGGCCGGCCACGAGCTGAAGTTCTGGACCCCCGGCGGATCGTCGACCCCGCTGCTGACCGCCGAACACCTCGACGTGCCACTGGATTACGAGGGCATGGCCTCGGTGGGGTCGATGCTGGGCACCAAGGCGCTGCAGATCTTCGACGAGACCACCTGCGTGGTGCGGGCGGTACGGCGCTGGACGCAGTTCTATGCCCACGAGTCCTGCGGCAAGTGCACCCCGTGTCGGGAGGGCACCTACTGGCTGGCTCAGGTGTACGCGCGACTGGAGGAGGGCCGCGGCACCGCGGAGGATCTCGACAAGCTGCTCGACATCGCCGACGCCATCATGGGCAAGTCGTTCTGCGCTCTCGGCGATGGCGCGGCCGCACCGATCATGAGTTCGCTGCAGTATTTCCGCGCCGAATACGAGGCACATCTGGACGGCGGCTGCCCGTTCGACCCGTACGCCTCGATGCTGGCCGCACCGCAGGGGGTCGGCGCATGACGCCCCACACCTTCCCGCGAGCAGACACAAACTCGCACAAAAAGCGCCCGCGCTGTGCGAGTTTGTGTCTGCTCGCGGGGGACGGGGGAACGCGGTGAGCGCCGAGACCGAACTGATCACCGTCACCATCGACAACACCACGCTGTCGGTTCCCGCGGGCACCTTGGTGATCCGTGCCGCCGAACTGATCGGGGTGCAGATCCCCCGGTTCTGCGACCACCCGCTGCTCGAGCCGGTGGGCGCCTGCCGGCAGTGCCTGGTGGAGGTGGAGGGGCAGCGCAAACCACTGGCCAGCTGCACCACCGCGGTCACCGAGGGCATGGTGGTACGCACCCAGAACACCTCCCCGGCCGCCGACAAGGCCCAGCAGGGCGTCATGGAACTGCTGCTGATCAACCACCCGCTGGACTGCCCGGTGTGCGACAAGGGCGGCGAGTGCCCGCTGCAGAACCAGGCCATGTCGACCGGGCGGGCCGAAACCCGGTTCACTGACGTCAAGCGCACCTTCCCCAAACCCATCAACCTGTCGTCCCAGGTGCTGCTGGACCGCGAGCGCTGCGTGTTGTGCGCCCGCTGCACGCGGTTCTCCGAGCAGATCGCCGGGGACCCCTTCATCGAACTGCTCGAACGCGGCGCGCTGCAGCAGGTCGGCATCGCCCCCGGGACCGGCTTCGACTCCTACTTCAGCGGCAACACCGTGCAGATCTGCCCGGTCGGCGCGCTGACCGGCGCCGCCTACCGGTTCCGCGCCCGCCCCTTCGACCTGGTGTCCTCACCCAGCGTGTGCGAACACTGCGCGTCGGGCTGCGCCCAGCGCACCGATCACCGCCGCGGCGTGGTGTTGCGCCGGCTGGCCGGCGACGACCCGGAGGTCAACGAGGAGTGGAACTGCGACAAGGGCCGGTGGGCGTTCACCTATACCCGTGAGGCCATCACCACCCCGATGGTCCGCGACGACGACGGCGCCCTGCGCACCGCGTCCTGGTCGGAGGCGCTGAACAGGGCCGCGGCCGGACTGGCCGGCAGACGGGCCGGGGTTCTGGTCGGCGGGCGCTCGACCGGGGAGGACGCCTACGCCTACGCCAAGTTCACCCGAACGGTGCTGGGCACCAACGACATCGACTTTCGCGCCCGCCCGCATTCGGCCGAGGAGACCGACTTCCTGACCGCGCGGGTGGCCGGGATGCCGATGACCCTGAGCTACGCCGACCTCGAGGCCGCCTCGGCGGTGCTGCTGGCCGGATTCGAACCCGAGGAGGAGTCTCCGATCGTCTTCCTGCGCCTTCGCAAGGCCGTCCGCAAGCGCGGGCTGCCGGTGATCGCGATCGCGCCGCTGGCCACCCGCGCCACCACGAAACTCGCCGCCCGGCTCATCGCCACCGTTCCCGGAGCCGAGGCGGCCGCCCTGGACGCACTTTCCGGTGAACTCGACGAGGCGGCGGTGATCCTGGCCGGCGAACGGCTGGCCACCAGCCCCGGTGCGCTGTCGGCCGCCGCCCGCCTGGCTGAGCGCTCCGGAGCGCGGCTGGCCTGGATCCCGCGCCGGGCCGGGGAACGGGGCGCGCTGGATGCGGGCTGTCTGCCCACGGTGCTTCCCGGTGGCCGACCCGTCACCGATCCCGTTGCGCGCCTTCAGGTCAGCGAGATCTGGCGGTGCGCCGAGCCACCCGCATCGCCGGGCCGCGACACCGCCGGGATCCTCGCCGCAGCGGCCACCGGCGACCTCGACGCGCTGGTGGTGGGCGGGGTGGAGCCCGCGGACCTGGCCGATCCGGATGCCGCACTGGCCGCCATCGGGGCGACGGGATTCGTGGTCAGCCTGGAACTGCGCGAATCGGCGGTCACCGCGCTGGCCGACGTGGTGTTCCCGGTGGCGGCGGTGACGGAGAAGTCCGGCTCGTTCACCGACTGGGAGGGCCGGGTTCGGCCGTTCCACGCCGCACTGTCCTCCACCGCCGCGCCCGACCTTCGGGTGCTGTCCGCCCTGGCCGCCGAGATGGGCGTGGACCTGGCGCTGGGCACAGCCGAGCAGGCCCGCGCCGAGATGGCTGCGCTGGGCGGCTGGGACGGCACCCGGCCACCCGGACCGGACGTCGCGGCCGGCCCCGCCCTCGCCCCGCAAGCCGGCGAGGCGATCCTGGCCGGCTGGCGAATGTTGTTGGACGCCGGTCGGTTACAGGACGGCGAGCCGCATCTGGCCGGCACCGCGCATCCCCCGGTGGCTCGGCTGTCAGCCGTCACCGCCGCGGGGATCGGCGCGTCGGACTCGGTGCGGGTGTCCACCGGGCGGGGTTCGGTGCGGCTGCCACTGGTGATCACCGAGATGCCCGACCAGGTGGTGTGGCTGCCGCTGAATTCGCCGGGCAGCACGGTGCACAGCACACTCGGCGTGACGACCGGCGCAGTGGTGCGTATCGAGAGCGGGGATCAGTGACGACCTACCCGGACCCGACGGTCTTCGGCCGCGACCCGTGGTGGCTGATCCTGGCCAAGGCGGTCGGTGTCTTCGCCTTCCTGCTGCTCACCGTGCTGGTGGCGATCCTGGTCGAGCGAAAGCTGCTGGGCCGCATGCAGATGCGCTACGGCCCCAACCGGGTCGGACCGTTCGGGCTGCTGCAGTCGCTGGCCGACGGCATCAAGCTGGCACTCAAGGAGGGCCTCATCCCCGCCGGGGTGGACAAGCCGATTTACCTTATGGCACCGGCCATCTCGGTGATCACCGCGATCATGGCGTTCGCCGTGATACCGCTGGGCCCGGTGGTGTCGGTCTTCGGTCACGACACACCGCTACAGCTGACCGACCTTCCCGTCGCCGTGCTCTACATCCTCGCGGTCACCTCGATAGGGGTGTACGGGATCGTGCTGGCCGGCTGGGCGTCGGGGTCCACCTACCCACTGCTGGGCGGCCTGCGCTCCAGCGCCCAGGTGGTGTCCTACGAGATCGCGATGGCCCTGTCCTTCGTCTCGGTGTTCCTCTACGCCGGAACCATGTCCACCTCCGGCATCGTGGCGGGCCAGACCGACACCTGGTATGTGTTCCTGCTTCTTCCCGCCTTCGTGGTCTACGTCACCTCCATGGTGGGCGAGACCAACCGCGCACCGTTCGACCTGCCCGAGGCCGAGGGTGAACTGGTCGGCGGATTCCACACCGAGTACTCCTCGCTGAAGTTCGCCATGTTCTTCCTCGCCGAGTACGTCAACATGACCACCGTCTCGGCCCTGGCGGCCACCCTGTTCCTCGGCGGCTGGCGCGCACCCTGGCCGATCAGCCTGTGGGACGGCGCCAACACCGGATGGTGGCCGCTGCTGTGGTTCATCGCGAAGGTCTGGGCATTCCTGTTCGTGTTCATGTGGCTGCGCGCCACCCTGCCCAGGCTGCGCTACGACCAGTTCATGGCGCTGGGCTGGAAACTGCTGATCCCGGTGTCGCTGGTGTGGATCCTGGTCGTCGCCGGCCTGCGGACCGCCGGTGTGTCCGGCGTCATTCCGAACCTGCTGGCCGCCGCGGTGCTGCTCGCCGCGCTGGTGGGGGTGAGCGCGCTACGCCGCCGGCGCCGCGCCGGCATTGCGCCCGCACCGCCACCACCTCCCACGCAGGGCGCATTCCCGGTACCACCGCTTCCCGTCGCCCGCCCCACTAAAGCAGCCACACAGGCAGCCACAAAGGCAGAGGAGGCCGCTGGTGTTTAAGTTCCTCGACGCCGTCGCCGGTTTCGGCGTCACGCTGAAGACGATCTTCAAGAAGCCGATCACCGAGCAGTACCCGGAGAAGCCCGGGGCCACAGCGCCGCGCTACCACGGACGCCACCAGCTCAACCGCTACCCCGACGGCCTGGAGAAGTGCATCGGCTGCGAGTTGTGCGCGTGGGCCTGCCCGGCCGACGCCATCTACGTCGAGGGAGCCGACAACACCGCCGATCAGCGCTACTCCCCCGGCGAGCGCTACGGGCAGGTCTACCAGATCAACTATCTGCGCTGCATCGGCTGCGGACTGTGCATCGAGGCCTGCCCGACCCGCGCGCTGACCATGACCGCTGACTACGAGATGGCCGACGACAACCGCGGCGACCTGATCTACGGCAAGGACAAACTGCTGGCCCCGCTGCAGCCCGGGATGGTGGCCCCGCCGCACCCGATGGCGCCGGGCAGCACCGACGAGGACTACTACCTCGGCAACATCGGTCCGGTGGCCGATGCCGGCCCGGAACAGGGTTCCGGGGCGGTCCGGTGACCGCTGAGGCCGTCGCCTTCTGGGTGCTGGGCGCGATCGCACTGGCCGGCGCGATCGGCGTGGTCGCCGCGCCGAAGGCGGTGTACTCCGCACTGTTCCTGGCTGCAACGATGATCGCGCTGGCCGCGCTGTACTTCGTGCAGGAGGCACCGTTCCTGGGCGTGGTGCAGGTGGTGGTCTACACCGGCGCGGTGATGATGCTGTTCCTGTTCGTGCTGATGCTCATCGGGGTGGACTCGGCGCAGTCGCTGGCGGAAACCCTTCGGGGCCAACGGGTTGCCGCGGTTGTGGCAGGTCTGGGCTTCGGTGTGCTGCTCATCGCCGCCATCGGCAGCATGGCCAGTGCCGGCTTCACCGGACTGGCCGAGGCCAACCGCAACGGCAACGTCGAGGGCCTGGCCGAACTGATCTTCACCCGCTACCTGTGGGCGTTCGAACTGACCAGCGGGCTGCTGATCACCGCCGCGCTGGGT
>Ga0164292_10004666_pt1 | contig 11158 bp, 10 predicted proteins | sample GEODES117metaG_FD_111486 | JGI IMG/M metagenome (GOLD analysis project Ga0164292, IMG submission 111486) | Eutrophic lake water microbial communities from Lake Mendota, Wisconsin, USA - GEODES117 metaG | ecosystem: Environmental > Aquatic > Freshwater > Lake | place: USA: Lake Mendota... | reverse complement strand
TTCACGCCTTCGACCATGCGGGCACGGGCGTCACCGCCGAAAACCACGTCTTTTGCTGCCATTTGATATCTCCAGATTCAATTCAATAGGGGGGTGAAAAAGTCGTAGCGATTACTTCTCGACCACGGCGAAGAGGTCTTCCTCTTTCATCACCAGCAGTTCGTCGCCGTCGACCTTGACGGTCTGGCCGCTGTATTTGCCAAACAGGACGCGGTCGCCGACCTTGACGCCCAAGGCCTTAACTTCGCCCTTGTCGTTGGCCTTGCCGGGGCCGACGGCCAGGATTTCGCCCTGATCGGGCTTTTCGGCGGCGCTGTCAGGAATAACGATGCCGGAAGCGGTCTTGGTTTCGTTTTCGATGCGCTTGACGATCACGCGATCGTGCAGAGGGCGAAGTTTCATTGGATCTCCTGATAAGAACAAGTAAGTAGCGAAATCAAGCCAAGGCACCGCGACAGGGGCGGTGCTTTGGCGGCTCGGGGACAGGTGCTGTTAGCACTCAATCCAGGCGAGTGCTAATGATAGGGCCGTCTGGCCCTGATTTCAAGGGCGGGCCTATTTTCTGAGCCGATTGCGGTGTTTTTTGGCGATGAAGTCTGTATAAATATACAGGCTGACCTGCGGCCGCTGCAGTGGCGGCCGCGTACTGCGGTCGGCGTTCAAGCCGCTTCGCGACTTGAACTTGGCCTCAAAACCCGCAACCTGCTGGCGCCGGCGGCGTGCTCAGAGCCCGGCTGCTGCACGCAGCGCCTGGGCCTTGTCGGTCCGCTCCCAGGTGAACTCGGGCTCTTCCCGGCCGAAGTGGCCGTAGGCAGCGGTTTTCTCGTAGATCGGACGCAGCAGGTCGAGCATCTGGATGATGCCCTTAGGCCGCAGATCAAAGTGCTGGTTGACCAGGGCCGCGATTTTCTCGTCGGGCACCACGCCGGTGCCCAGCGTGTTGATGGTGATGTTCATCGGGCGTGCCACACCGATGGCATAGGCCACCTGGATCTGGCATTTCTTGGCCAGGCCGGCCGCCACGATGTTCTTGGCCACGTAGCGGGCAGCATAGGCCGCCGAGCGGTCCACTTTGGACGGATCCTTGCCCGAGAAGGCGCCGCCACCGTGCGGGCAGGCGCCACCGTAGGTGTCGACGATGATCTTGCGCCCGGTCAGGCCGCAGTCGCCCTGCGGGCCCCCAATGACGAAACGGCCGGTGGGGTTGATCAGGTATTTCGTGTCCTGCAACCATTCCTTGGGCAGCACCGGCTTGATGATCTCCTCGATCACCGCCTCCACGAAGCTGGCCTTCATCTTGGTGGCCGTCTCGCTCTGATCTGGGCTGTGCTGCGAAGACAGCACCACGGTGTCGATGCTGTGTGGCTTGCCATCGACGTAGCGCATGGTCACCTGGCTCTTGGCGTCCGGACGCAGAAAGGGCAGGCGGCCATCTTTGCGCAGCTGGGCCTGGCGCTCGACCAGACGGTGCGCGTAATAGATGGGGGCGGGCATCAGCTCGGGCGTCTCGTCGCAGGCGTAGCCGAACATCAGGCCCTGGTCGCCCGCGCCGGTGTTGAGGTGGTCGTCGGACGCATGGTTCACACCTTGCGCAATGTCGTTGCTCTGCTTGTCATAGCAGACCATGACGGCGCAGCCCTTGTAGTCGATGCCGTATTCGGTGTTGTCGTAGCCGATGCGTTTGATGGTGTCGCGTGCCACCTGGATGTAGTCGACGTGGGCGTTGGTGGTGATCTCGCCGGCCAGCACCACCAGTCCGGTGTTGGTCAGGGTCTCAGCTGCCACGCGCGAGCGCGGGTCTTGCTTGAAGATCGCGTCCAAAATCGCGTCGGAGACCTGGTCGGCGACCTTGTCAGGATGGCCCTCGGAGACCGATTCGGAAGTAAAAAGATAGTCGTTCGCCATGAATGTGCTCTCCAAAAAAGTGTTGCTCGGCGCGTTGCCGGCTTGGGAGTCACGGCGAACGCTTTAGCAGTTGGGTTTAACTTCGCCCTGCAAGTTGTTCAGTAACTCGGCGACGGGCGCATTATAGGCACTGCCGGGCTTCTACACTTGGCCCTTCACGGTCCGGACTTTCATGTATCTGTTGTTTCGCTTTCTTTCGAGCTGGCCGCTGCCCTTGCTGCATGCGCTCGGTGGCCTGCTGGGCTGGCTGGTGTGGTTTGTCAGCCCCGCTTATCGGCGCAGTTTTCGGGCGCAGGTGGCGCAGGCTGGGCTGCCGTTCGAGCAGGCCCGGCCCGCCATTGCCGATGCGGGGCGGCTGGTGGCCGAACTGCCTCGGCTGTGGATGCGGCCCCAGCACGAGAGTTGCCTGCCGCAGGTTCAGATCGAGGGGCGCGAAGTGGTCGATGCCTTGCGGGCACAGGGCAGGGGGGTGATCTTCTTTTCTGCCCACTGCGGCAGCTTTGAGCTTGCGCCACAGGCGCTGGCCGAACTCTACGGCCCGGTCACTGCGCTCTACCGGCCCTCGCGTCAACCCTGGTTGGCCGAGCTGATGCGGGTGAGCCGGGAGCGACCGGGCCTTGCCATGGCGCCGGCCAACCTGACCGGTATCCGTCAAATGCTCAAAGCCTTGCGATCGGGCGGATCGGTCGCCTTGCTCACCGACCAGGTGCCTCCCGAGGGTTTGGGTTTGTGGGCCCCTTTTTTTGGCCGCCCCGCTTACAGCATGACCTTGGCGGCCAAGCTGGCCTTGCAAAGCGGGGCGGCCCTGGTGCCGGTTCGCACCGAGCGCTTGCCGGCGGGCCGCGGCTATCGAATGCAATTTCAGGCGCCCGTGCCGGGACTGGACCTCACCCCGGCCCCCGACTTGTTGCAGGCCGTCACATTGGTCAACCAGGCCAATGAGGCGCTCATCCTGAGCCTGCCGGGTCAATATCTGTGGGCCTATTCCCGCTACAAGCAGCCGCGCCGGCCGGACGTCCCATCGCAGGGGGCGGTGTGATGCGCTTGGGCAATGTTTTGACGGGCATGGGTTTGGGCCTGATGCGGGCCCTGGGTCTTTTGCCGCTGGCCTGGCTGCGCGCCTTGGGCGCGGCGCTCGGATGGCTGCTCTATGGGCTGGCGCGCAAGCGTCGGCACGTGGTGATGTGCAACTTGCGCCTGTGCTTTCCACACTTGTCTGAAGCCGAGCGTCTGCGCCTGACCCGTCAGAGCTTTGTTTACTTTGCACAGGCCTGGCTCGACCGGGGCTGGCTCTGGCACGCCTCCCAGGAGCGTCTCGTGCGTCGCTTGCACCTGCATGGCGCCCTGCATGAGTTCGAAGGCACGGACGCCACCGTTGTTTTTAGCCCGCATTTTTATGGTTTGGATGCAGGGGCGACCGCTGTGACGATGCAGGTGGCGCGCCCGTTCTCGACCATCTACACGCGCCAGTCCAATCGCAAGATCGACGCCTGGATCCACGCGGGTCGGCGGCGCTGGGGCCAGGTGCGGTTGTTTTCGCGCACGGACGGCATCAAGGACAACGTGGCCGGCCTGCGCCGTGGGGAAGTGCTCTTCCTCCTGCCCGACATGGACTTTGGGGCCGATGGGTCGGTGTTCGTGCCTTTTTTTGGGGTGTCAGCGGCCACCGTGCCGTCTTTGGCGCGCTTTGCCCGCCTCGGGCGGGCCAAGGTTGTGCCATTGATCGCGCGCATGACCGATACGGGTTATGACATTGAGGTCTTGCCCGCTTGGCAAGACTATCCCAGCGGGGATCTGCAGGCCGACACGGCGCTGGCCAATGAGCGGCTTGAGCGCTGGATTTTGACCATGCCGGCTCAGTATTACTGGGTGCATCGGCGGTTCAAGAGCCGGCCACCGGGCGAGCCTGCGGCCTACTGAGATCCTACTGAGATCCTACAGAGGCTGGCGCTGCAGAAAGCCGGTGATCTGCTCGATCACCAATGCGCTGCGTTCGTGGACGATCCAGTGCGAGGCGTCTGGCACGCCATGCACCTGCAGCCGCGGCACATACTCTTGCAAACCTTCGAGCAGGCCAGGCAGCAAGGCCTGGTCGCGCAAGCCCCAGATCACCAGCGTGGGCACCTCGATGCGCCCGAGGGTCGGCGCCAGAGCGGGCCGCTCGTCAGGCCGCTGGCTTTCGGCCGGTGGGCGCAGCGGGGTGGCGGCATAGTAGGCACAGGGCCCGGTCAGGCCGCCGCCTTGCCAGCAGGCCTTGTGCTGCGCCTGCAGCGCCGCATCGAGCCAGCTGCTGTCCTGGTCTGTCCCCATGCCCCTGAGCAAGGCCCAAAGGCGTCTGAAGTCGTCCTCGGCCAACTTCTGGGCCGCATCTGGGCGGGCCAGGAAGTTCATGTAGGCGCTGGCCGCCTGCTGGGCCGGCGAGCGCGCCAGCTCGCGCGCGAAGAGCACGGGGTGCGGTGCGTTGAGAATCACCAGTCGCTGCAGCAGCGCCGGTTCTTGCGCCGCCAGATTCCAGGCGATGGCCCCGCCCCAGTCGTGGGCCACCAGGGCCGCTACGCCCGGCCCGCCCAGAGCGCGGACCAGCGCGCTGATGTCTTGCACCAGATGGCGCGGACGGTAGGCCTGCACATCGGCCGGCGCGCTCGAGCCGGCGTAGCCTCGCAGGTTGGGGGCGATACATCGGTAGCCGCCATGCTTTGGCTCGCTCCAGTGCAGCAGCATGGCGTCCCAGACAAAAGCCGCTTGCGGAAAGCCGTGCAGAAACACCAGAACGGGCCTACCTGGCTGGCCGGCGGCGCGGCAGGCCAGGGTGATGCCGTGAGGCAGCGCGACATCGAACTGCTCGATGCCTGTCATGTCGGATTTGCGGCCGGATCTGCAGTCGGGATTTGCGGATGGATCCAGTGCCACAGGGTTTGCGCGGCCTGCTCGACGCCCTGGCGCTTGAGGGCTGAAAACATCTGCACCTGACCGCCGCCGGCCTGGAGCTGCACGATGGACAGCGCCCTGGCTGCCTCGCTGCGGTTGAGCTTGTCGGCCTTGGTCAGCAGCACCAGGAAATGCAGTCCTTGCTCCAACCGCGGCCGGATCACTTCCAGCAAGATGTCGTCGAGCTCGGTCAGGCCCAGACGCGCATCGCAAAGCAGCACCACAGCGCGCAGGTTCTCGCGGCTGACCAGGTAGTTGGCCATGACGCGCTGCCAGCGCAGCTTGGCCTGCTTGGGCACGGCTGCGTAGCCATATCCGGGCAGGTCGGCCAGCACCGCGTCGGTCAAGCCTTGCTTGCCCAGTGAAAACAGGTTGATGCTTTGCGTCCGCCCGGGTGTCTTGGAGGCAAAGGCCAGCCGGTTTTGCTGTGTCAGCGTGTTGATGCACGTCGACTTGCCGGCGTTGGATCGACCCACAAAGGCGATTTCAGCGACATCGAGCGCTGGCAAGTGCTCCAGCTGCGGAGCGGTGGTCAAAAAGCGCGCGGTATGCAGCCAGCCCAAAGCCAACTTGGCGTCGACGCGGACCGGCTCGGTGGGTGTCATGGCGGACATAGGTGGAGGCGGCGCAATGGGCGTTGGCGAAAGAAGGCGGTCGGCTGCAGCGCGGTCGCTGCAGGCGGGGAATTTTGAGCGGCGCCACTTCAGCGGCAGCAGCGGCGCAATTGGGCTCTGGCTGCTGCGATTGTGGCCTCAGTTCCAGCCGGTCAACTCACTCATTGTAAAATTGGGCGTTTGCCGTTCGCATGACCGGCCCCCAAATTTCGCGTTCATCAAAAAGCGTTCCTATGAAGCTGCTCGCTCCCGCTCTCCTGGCTGCCCTTTTGGGCCTGTCGGCTCCCCTGGTCCAAGCCGCCAATGCGGCGGCCAAAGCGCCCGCCAAACCCGACTTGGTCGCAGGTGAGGCCAGGTTCGCCGCCGCTTGTGCGGCCTGCCATGGCGCCGACGGCAACTCGGGCTCGCCCATCAACCCCAAGCTGGCCCAGCAGCACCCTGAGTACCTGATCAAGCAGCTCAAGGAGTACAAGTCGGGCGTGCGCAAGAACGCGGTCATGCAAGGCATGGCCGCCGGTCTGTCTGACGAGGACATGCGGAACATCTCGTTCTGGCTGGCCAGCAAGAAGATCAAGCCTGGCTTTGCCAAAGACAAAGAGCTGGTTGCGCTGGGCGAGCGCATCTATCGCGGCGGCGTGGCCGATCGCCAGATCGCCGCTTGCGCGGGCTGCCACAACCCGAGCGGCGCGGGCAACCCGGCGCAATACCCCCGCCTGGGCGGGCAGCATGCCGAGTACACCGCCGCGCAGCTGACGGCCTACCGCGACGGCGGGCGCGGCAACAGCCTGCAGATGAGCCAGGTGGCGTCCAAGCTCAACGACCGGGAAATCCGGGCTTTGGCGGACTACATTGCCGGCCTGCGTTGATCGAGGGGCGTGCAAAAGCGCGTTGTCCAAAGGGACTCGGCGTGTAGGGGCTTGGTCTGATCGCTTGGGGCCGTTACAGTGCGGCGTGGCCAAGACAGAATTTGCCCAGACACAACGCACACAGACGGGCGGGTCTTCCAGGTTTGGAAGCCCCGCTCTTTTTTTGAGCGGTCGCCCGATTTTCAGGCGGCCTTCGCACTGAGGTTGGTTTACACATGAGCACCGACACCACCGAGTTCGACCGGTCCTCCTCTAGCGTGGGAGACGGTGTGGGCAAGGGCTTGCTCGAGTTGCTCTCGTCCATGCGCTTTGCCATCTCGCTGTTGACGGTTATCTGCATTGCCTCTGTCATCGGCACCGTGATCAAGCAGGCCGAACCGGCGGTCAACTATGTCAACCAGTTTGGGCCGTTTTGGGCGCAACTGTTCGGTCAGCTCAATCTGTTTACGGTCTACAGCGCCTGGTGGTTCTTGGTGATCCTGGCGTTTTTGGTGCTCAGCACCTCGCTGTGCATTGCCCGCAACACCCCCAAGATCCTGGTGGACGTGCGGGCGTACAAGGAAAACATCCGCGAGCAAAGTTTCCGGGCCTTTCCGCACCGTGCCCAGGCTGACGTGGGTGTTCCCGCGCATCAGGCCGCGCAGGACTTCGGCCAGGCCTTGCGTCAGGGCGGCTGGAAGGTCAAGTTGCAGCAGCGCGAGCAGGGCTGGATGGTGGCGGCCAAGAAGGGCGCAGCCAACAAGCTCGGCTACATTGCCGCCCACAGCGCGATCGTGATGGTTTGTATCGGTGGCCTGCTCGACGGCGACCTGATGGTGCGCATGCAGATGTGGTGGGGTGACAAGGCCGTCTTCAGCGGTGCCGGCATGATCGCCGATGTGCCCGCACAGTATCGGCTCAGCCCGTCGAACCCCACATTTCGCGGCAACATCCTGGTGGGCGAAGGCACCCATTCGAGCACCGCTTTGCTGGCCCAGCCCGGTGGCGTGGTCTTGCAGGAGTTGCCCTTTTCGATTGAGCTGCGCAAATTCATCGTCGAGTACTACTCGACTGGTATGCCCAAGCTGTTTGCCAGCGAGATCGTCATTCATGACAAGCAAACCGGTGAGGCGATCGAGAAACGGGTGGAAGTCAATCACCCGGTGCGGCACCGTGGCATCGATATTTTTCAGTCCGGATTCGATGACGGCGGCTCGCGCGTGACGCTGCGGGCCATCGCCATGGGCGCGCCGGTGGCGCCTTTCGAGGTCAGCGGCGTGATTGGCGGCTCGACCCCCTTGTCCAACGGCAATGAGCAGATGACCCTGGAGTTCTCAGGTCTTCGGGTGATCAATGTGGAGAATCTGGGCAAAACGGTGAACGATCCGCGTCAGGAAGGCGAGTCCCGGATGGTCCATGCCCTCGATCAGCGGATGGGCGCGGCCAACAAGACCACCACGCGCAAGGATTTGCGCAACGTGGGCCCAAGTGTCAGCTACAAGCTGCGCGATGCCGCAGGGCAGGCGCGCGAGTACAACAACTACATGCTGCCAGTGCTGCTCGACGATCAGCCCGACACCGTGCCGATCTTTTTGCTCGGCGTGCGCGAGACGCCGGCCGACGAGTTTCAGTACCTGCGCATTCCGGCCGATCCTGAGGGGACCAAGCAGACGTTCCTGCTGACCCGGCAGGCGCTGCAAGACGAGGGCTTGCGCAACGAGGCGGTCAACCGCTATGTGCGCCAGGCCATCCCGGCGCACCGCAGCGACATGGCCTCGCAACTGTCAGCCTCGGCCCAGCGCGCTCTGGCCTTGTATGCCGGGGCAGAGCCCCAGCCGGGTGGGCCTGGCGTCAACGGCAAACCGGCGGCAGGCCTGCAGGCGATCTCCGATTTCATGGAGGCCAATGTGCCGCAGGACGAGCGTGAAAAAGCCAGCGAAGTGCTGATACGCATCCTCAACGGCGTGCTGTTCGAGTTGGTGCAGATGAGCCGTCAAAAAGCCGGCTTGCCGCCGCTGGAGTCCAGTCAGAAAACGCAGAACTTCATGGCCCAGGCCGTGCTCAGCTGGTCTGATGCGGGCTTTTACCCGGCGCCCATGACCTTCGAGCTCAAGGATTTCGAGCAGGTGCAGGCCAGTGTCTTTCAGGTGGCGCGGGCCCCGGGGCGCAACGTTGTTTACCTGGGCTGCCTCTTGCTTATCGTGGGGATCTTTGCCATGCTTTACGTGCGCGAGCGGCGCTTGTGGATCTGGCTGGAGCCGGGGGCCAACGGGCAGGGCTCGCGCGCCAGTATGGCCTTGTCGAGCAACCGCAAGACGCTCGACGGCGACAAGGAATTTGAGCACTTGAAGAGCCGACTTTTGCAGGGGACGATATGAGCAGCACATTGGGCCGGGGCGGTATCGTCCTGCGCGAAGGCTATTTTTCCCGCCGTTCCATCTGGGAATGGGTGTTCGCCGCCTTGGTCACGGCCGGTGGCTTGTACGCGCTGACGCAGTACCAGCATGCCATGGACAGCTATGAAAAAGCCATCCTGGTGGGCGTTATCCCCTGCGCCATCTGGCTGGGCTGGTTCTGGCGACCCCTGCAAGGGCTGATGGTGGGTGTGGCGATCGCTTCTTTGCTGGCCCTTTTTTCTTATCAGGGCGATCTGGCCCGCGCCGAGCAGGTCTTCTGGCTCAAGTATTTCCTCTCCAGCCAATCGGCCATTTTGTGGATGGCGGTGCTGTTTTTCATGAGCACGGTGTTCTACTGGTTGCCTGTGCTGATTAAGGGCCAGGGCGGCACGCTCGAGTTGCTCGGCTCGCGCCTGGCCTGGGCGGCAGTGACCATGGCCCTGATTGGCACCATGGTGCGCTGGTACGAAGGCCATCAGATGGGCCCGGACATTGGCCATATCCCGGTGAGCAACCTCTACGAGGTGTTTGTGCTGTTTTGCTGGATGACGGCGCTTTTCTATCTGTACTTCGAGGAGCAATACCAGACCCGCAGCCTGGGCGCCATGGTCATGTTGGTGGTCAGCGCGGCGGTCGGTTTTCTGCTTTGGTACACGTTGGTGCGCGAGGCCCATGAAATTCAGCCGCTGGTGCCTGCGCTCAAGAGCTGGTGGATGAAGCTGCATGTGCCCGCCAATTTCGTCGGCTACGGCATGTTCTCCCTTGCCGCCATGGTCTCGCTGGGTTATCTGATCAAGCAGCAGGCGCAGCAGACGCGCTGGCACAAGCTCGCACCGCTTTGGCTGCTCGGTCTGCTGATTTGTCTGGTGCCACTGGTGTTTCGCAAATCGTCGTACGAAGCCGGCGGCATGTACTGGATGGGCTACATCACCGTCTCGGCTGCGATTGCCGCGCTCATGGTGCTGGCGCGCAAGGCGATTGCCGAGCGACTGCCAAGCTACGAGATCATGGACGATGTGATGTACAAGTCCATCGCGGTGGGCTTTGCATTTTTCACCATCGCCACCGTGCTGGGCGCCTTGTGGGCGGCCGAGGCCTGGGGCGGTTACTGGAGCTGGGATCCCAAGGAAACCTGGGCGCTCATCGTCTGGCTCAACTACGCCGCCTGGCTGCACATGCGCCTGATGAAGGGTCTGCGCGGCACGGTCGCCGCCTGGTGGGCTTTGGCGGGCTTGGGTGTGACCACCTTTGCCTTCCTGGGCGTCAACATGTTCCTGTCAGGACTGCACAGCTACGGCGAACTCTGAGCCAGGCACCGCACGCGCAAGGGCCCTCGTGCCCTGGGCATGGCCGTGCTGCGTGGGCGCACTCGGGTATTGAATTGCCTGTCTAATTCGGCTTGTCCCGAACCACAGGAGCCCGCCATGTTGATCCGCAACGCCGACCGCGATTGGAACCACCGCCTTGGCAGCGAGATAACGCCCGCCGCCGTCTACCACGCCCGGCGTGACTGGATGCGACAAGTGGCGGCGGGAGCCGCCGGGCTGGGCTTGGCGACATGGGCCGCCCGCGATGCACGGGCCCAGATGGGCGCGGCTCGGCCGGGCAAGTTGCCCGCTTTGCCGGCTGTGGGCAGCAAGGTGCCCGGGGCGGTCACGATGGAAAAGCTCACCAGCTACCAGGACGCCAGCACCTACAACAATTTTTTCGAGTTTGGCACCGACAAGGCCGATCCGGCGCGCAACAGTGGCCGTTTTCAGACCAGCCCCTGGAGCGTGAGCGTCGAGGGCCTGGTCAAGCAGCCGCGCACCTTTGCCCTTGAGGACCTGCTCAAGCTCAGCGCTCAAGAGGAGCGCATTTATCGCTTGCGCTGCGTCGAGGGCTGGTCCATGGTCATTCCCTGGATCGGTTATTCCCTGGCTGAGCTGCTCAAACGGGTGGAGCCTTTGGGCAGCGCCAAATTTGTCGAGTTCGTCACAGCCGCCGACAGCAAGACCATGCCGTATGTCGGCTCGGGGGTGCTCGAGTGGCCTTATGTGGAGGGCCTGCGCTTGGACGAGGCGATGCATCCGCTGACCTTGCTTAGCTTTGGCATGTACGGCGAGATCCTGCCCAAGCAAAATGGCGCGCCGGTGCGGTTGGTCGTGCCCTGGAAGTATGGCTTCAAGAGCGGCAAGAGCCTGGTCAAGATCCGTCTGACCGAGACCGAGCCGCGCACCGCCTGGGTCAAGTCCGCGCCGCAGGAGTACGGCTTTTATTCCAACGTCAATCCGCAGGTCGATCACCCGCGCTGGAGTCAGGCCACCGAGCGGCGTATCGGCGAGGACGGCCTGTTTGCCAAGAAGCGCAAAACGCTGATGTTCAATGGCTACGAAGCCCAGGTCGCGCAAATGTACGCGGGCATGGACCTCAAGAAGTTCTATTGAGCTTGGCTGCGGCTGCCTGGCCCGGTGGGCGCGTCAATACCCTG
>Ga0164292_10004665_pt1 | contig 11158 bp, 10 predicted proteins | sample GEODES117metaG_FD_111486 | JGI IMG/M metagenome (GOLD analysis project Ga0164292, IMG submission 111486) | Eutrophic lake water microbial communities from Lake Mendota, Wisconsin, USA - GEODES117 metaG | ecosystem: Environmental > Aquatic > Freshwater > Lake | place: USA: Lake Mendota... | reverse complement strand
GCAGTATGAAAATCAAGGTAAATTTAGAATGAAAGTCCCAGCCCGAAATTTATGGAATAAAATATTAGAAAGTCAAATTGAAACTGGAGTCCCATATATTTGCTATAAAGATAGTATAAATAAAAAATCAAATCAAAAAAATATAGGGACAATTATGAATTCAAATTTATGTTCTGAAATTGCAGAATATTCGGATAACACTGAATACGCATGCTGCACTTTGGCCTCTATTGGATTACCAGCTTTCATAAATGATAATAAATTTAATTTTCAAAAACTTTCATATGCTGTAAAAACAATAGTTTATAACCTAAACCGTATTATTGATATAAATAAATATCCCGTTCCAGAAACAAAGAAAAGCAATTTTCGTCATCGACCTATAGGTATTGGTGTTCAAGGATTAGCAGATGTATATATGCGATTGCGGATGCCTTTTGATAGTGCGGATGCGTCCCAATTAAACAAGGAAATCTTTGCTACTATTTATTACAGTGCCTTAGAGGAGAGTATGAAATTAGCAAAGTTGAAAGCAATTGAATGTTTGAATGCTGTAGATGCTTTATATAGTATGGAAAATCCGTGGGAATCAGAAGTGATTGTAAAAAGATTAAATACTTGTCCAATGCCTTGGATTGGTGCTTATTCGACATTTGAGGGAAGTCCTATTTCTCAAGGGCAATTCCAATTTGACCTATGGGGTGTTAAACCATTAGAAAGAGCTGGTGATATAGAATTTAATTGGGAAGGCTTACGCAATGAAATAATGACCAATGGTATTCGAAATAGTTTATTAGTGGCACCCATGCCAACTGCTTCTACAAGTCAAATTTTAGGATACAATGAATGTTTTGAACCTATAACCAGCAATATATATGTTAGAAGAGTTCTCGCTGGGGAATTTGTAGTTATTAATAGTTATTTGATACATGATTTACAAAAAAATAAACTCTGGAATAAAGAACTAAAAGAAAAAATTATTATAAATAATGGGTCTATTCAAAATATAACAGAAATTCCTAGCAATATTAGAGACCTATATAAAACTAGTTGGGATATGTCTATGAAAAATATAATTGACCAATCTGCTGATAGAGGAGCATATATCTGCCAGACTCAAAGTTTAAATTTATTTGTTGCTAAACCAGATTTTAAAACTATTACGAATATGCATTTTTATTCATGGAAAAAAGGATTAAAAACAGGTATATATTATTTAAGAACTCAAGCCGCCGCTAAAGCTCAACAAATTACTATCGATCCTAATATAGACAAAAAGATAGACAAAAAGATAGACAAAAAGATAGACAAAAAGATAGATAAAAAAGTAGATAATAATCAAGAAAACGAAGGAGGATGCCTTATGTGTAGTAGCTAATGTTACAATCAAATATAATATTGTAAAATATTATTTGGTCTTATAATATCAATTAAATCTAGTATTTCATTATCATCTACCATTTTATTATCATTTTCAATGCGTTCTTTAATATCATTAAAATATTCTACAAATTCATCTTGGTCATTTTCATGTTTATTCGCACAAGTAAGTGATGCTGCCTGTATAATACTATCCATGTAATATATACAATACGTTTTTAGACAATCATATTTATATTTTTTTCGTAAATTTGTAATTATATACGTGTTTCTATCATTGTTTTTTTCTAATAAAACATTAAATGTATATATTTCAACTACTTTAACAGATTTATCTTCATTGTATAAATCTACAAATTCTATTTTTTTTTGTGATTTTGTATTATTATATTGTAAATCATCAATGTCTAAAATATATGGAAGCATTTCAAAATTAATCTCAAACAATTTTTGATTATAAATATCTAGAGCTTCGCCATTTATATACGCCGAACCAAGAACTTTTACTAATATATCCATATTATTTGATAATTTAAACATTCCAGCATATATAGGTATATTGTAATATATCCCAGTTTTTACATTGTTCCATATCTTATAATGTTTTTTTGATATACCTGGTTTATTTTTTTCAAATAATCTAATTTTATATATAATACTGCAAATAGAATTTACAGTAGGGTAATTATTTGATTTATTGATAAAATGTAATGATAGTCTTTTTAAATTATCTTTGATTATATATGCTAAATTTTTATCTTTAAAATCATTTTTATATTTTTTATATACACTACATACTACCATTAATTGACTTTCTGTCCATTTTATCGTCATGCTATATTTATTGTATTATATATCTGCTTTTATATGCATTTTATCAATTTTTAATAAATAAAATTACTAAAATTACTAAAATAAATTATATAAAAAAATTGATTAATATTTAACTATAAATTGGTAATAATAATATATTTAAATATTAAAATATTATGAATTCCTTTTTCATTGGTGCTAAAAATGTATGTATCATGTTTAATCATTCAAAACCTATTCATATAATTCCTTTTATTAATCATTGTGATAAATTATTTGGATGGCCATTACAATATTACACCAAAGGTAGGAGTAATAAAATATATGTAATATTTTCTACATTAGTTAGGGGGCACGAGTTTTTTAATAAAATTGAGAACAACGATATATTTATAGAATTTCCTAGTGAAGTATTTGTTGATAATATACCATATATTGTGCGAATGAGAGGTTTCACACGTGATAATAGTGAACAACTATCCTCACTTTTACCTAATGTCGAAAATACGCACAAGGTTGTTCCTCGAGTTGGTGATTTAGAAAATAACAAAAATATGAAGAAAAATGAATATCAACATTTAGATGAATATATTAGTAAAAAATGTGATGTGTTTTATTCAAATATTGTAATTAAATATGAAGATGAACTAAATATTCTAAAAAATAAAATAAAAACTATAGAAGACGAAAATAAAAATCTACAATTTTTAATTAGACAACAAACTACTGTAACTACTTTAATGTTGGAGAAAACATCGAAAACTGAAAATGATCTTAGCACTTTTAAAAAACAAAATGAATATACTAATATGCTTTTATGTGAAAATGCTAATAATGTATTTAATATCCAGACACAAATAGTGAACTTTCAAAATTGGGCGGATAATACCAAAGAATTACTTGATATAGACGCAGAAAAAATAAATTCTATTAAATTATCAATTGAAGACATGAATCGAAATACACAAATAAAAAATGAATTATTTCAATCAGATATATCAACATTAAAAGACAGAAAAAAATGGAGTGAACAAATTGGACAACATCAACATCAATACGCTTTACAAAAGTTTAATCAATTTGAAAGTAGAATTAGTAAGCTAGAAAAAAATGATAAATCTAATGTATCCAGAGAAATTAAATTAGAAAATATTCCTACGGAGTTAACTCTGGCTGAAAGAATAGATTCTATTACAACATCAAATACTAGTCAAGACCTTAATTTAAACCAAGTAAATACAAATAGTAATGAAAATGATGATTATTATGGTGAAGATGATGAAAACATGTTTATAATCATAAAAGAATAGATATTGTAAATTTATTTTAGTTATTGGCGCCTATAGTTGTGTTCACTACCTCTGATAAACATATTCTAACATAAAAAATTAAATTATGGTTTTCTATTTTAGAAATACCACTATAATAAAAACATGGTTAACTAAATGCCCCAACCATAATACCAAATATCAAATATAGTCGCAAAACATTTATATTTGCTATTTTTATTGTTATTATAATCTTTTATTAGATATTTGCTATTTTTTATTGTTATTAAAATGCTTTATTAATATTTGCTATTTTTGATTGTTATTATAATCTTTTATTAGATATTTGCTATTTTTTATTGTTATTATAATCTTTTATTAGATATTTGCTTAATTAATAAAGATTCATATTTTAAAAATTTCATTAATACACTTTCTAATATTCTAGATATTTCCTGCGAGTTTGATTTTAAATTATATTTATCTCTTAAATTTTTTATTGAATATAAAGCATTAGTAATAAATTCATAATTTTTTACCGTGATTTTATGTAATTCTTTATTACAATAGTATTCATTATATGTATTATATAATAGATTTAAGAATTTACTATATTTTTCCATTTCAGTATTAAAATATTCTGCTAAACTTAATCTGTTTTGATTTTTATATTTGCGAACGACATATCGCCAAGGAGATAACTTTTGTATATATAGTTTATTATCAGAAATGCCTAACTTATCATGTTGGTTTAGGTTTAATAGAGCAGAAAATTGATTATAAAAATTATCACTTTGTTGCTTTAAATAATCTATTTCAAAATCTGTAATATTATATTGTTTGGCTATTTCTTCATTATAATCTGGTAAATTTAGTTGAGTATTATAGTCTATATTTATTTTATCTACTTTATTCATATATATAATATATCATTAATATAATAACATATTTTAAATATCAAATCTATTTTTCAATAGGTGAATAAATATAAAACCTAAGAAATATTAGAAATCTATGTCCATTGATATGTAAAAAAAATTGATGGTTAAATTTTTGTTTTGGACTATGACATTAGTTTATTCAATCAAGCGAAATACAGAACTATGCCTACTGACGCAAAGCAGTGCGATTCCAGCAACCGTTCATCAAATTCTATCGCAATCAATGACGGAAAATTGGAAGATTGTCCCGATAACCGCCACAAAAGACTCGATTTTGCGCGACTTCCAAAGTATTCAATCGTCGATGGAAAATTGAAAAAATTCTCTGAACCCACCCAAATCGAACACTTGAACCTGAACCGAAGCAATCAAACGGGTGGTCCACCGAAGTTAATGAAGAAGCCTTTTTGCAAATTTTGCTACAATCGGAGAAGACCCTCCAGCGAATTCAAGTCACATTTCACAAAAACAGGTCCCGAATTCGGCTCAAAAATTGTCTGCCCATTATTGCTAGCACAGCAATGCGCCCGATGTGGTGAAATCGGGCATACACCAAAGCAGTGTGAAAGTGAGCATTTTCTATGTTGCGACCCAAATAAAAAGGGGAAAGATATACACTATTCCTCTTTTAACTTGGGGTTTCTTGATTCTCCACAACTTTGGCAACATCCTATTCCACCAGCTCTCCAAGCAAAACACGCAGAATGGGAAGATACACAAGTCAAAACATCACGAATCTGGATTACAATGTCTGGCGACCACAGTGAATACACCGATGATTTCGCAATTTGTTACGGTGGCCCAAACTGGGTCCCATTCACCAAAAAACTAAAAACAGAATACGAAAGCAGTGTTGAACAGCATTACCAATGGATGCGACGAAATATATAAAAATAGAAAACATCAATACAAAATATGTTCAAAAGAAAAGTTTTTTTTCTATGTAAATTAACTATACAAAAAAAATACTTACCTCTTACCTAGACAATTGATAGCAAATCACATTGCCGTCTAAATTGCGTTGCTCTGGTAAATCCTCAAAAGCATTTCGCTCTTCCACTGCTCAATCAACCGCACAATCCCAATGGGATTGCTTTCATTTTTGCGAACTCCCAAAGCTTTTCTCGCCGTAGCAATTTTCTTTTCAAGTTGCTGTTGCTCCTGTTCAAACAAGTCCCGATGTCTTTGATACCCCATTTCCCTGTTTTCCTCAGCCTGGATTTTTCCTTCCTGCCGAGCAATCATGGCGGCGGCTTTTTTGTCCCGTTTCAATTTTGCGGCGGCTCTTGCTTTTTCTAAAGGGCTTAACTTTTGCTCTGTGATATTCTTGATGGTTTCGCTGTTCATTGTGGCTTCTCGTTGATAGTCTACTTAGTAGCACCATATTATAAAGTTTTCCATCAATTTTTTTTAACCATGAATCAATCTTACTATGCTACTATATCTTCCATTTAAAATTTCAATAATATGTTAGGTTTAATAATCAAAAAGATAAGCATCATTATTTAGTTCTATAAGATGCTTCATTACAATATAAAAAATTGAAAATAATAAAATTTATATTAATTTTGCTATAAATAATCTTATATTATAAATGGTATTTCCGCACCAAGGTGAAAATCATTCTAATGGTATTAATAATGAGAAAGATATAGTTGTGTTTATGAATACAAATCCTTTATGCAACTTTAACAAATTACTAAAACTTACATTTCAAGCAGACGATTTAAAATGGGAGCATAAAGGAGGAACCACTACCAAGAGTGATGCGATTGTTCATCTTCCATCAAACGAACATATCAATATATCAATTAAAAATCATACTAGTGGGACTTTAGACTGGCTTAATACTACTAAAGGTGTATCGGAAAGTGTAAAATTACGAATTAAAGAATTTCAAAAAAAACACTCATTTAAAGAAAATGTTGATGAAGAGATGCGAGCTGAATTAGAATTAATATTTAGTCAAATATTAGATAACTATGATATTAATGGATTATCTGTTATGTTAGATGAACTATTTCATAAATATCCAGAATTTATTATAGTTAACGACCAGAAAAATAAAAGATTTATAACATTTAACAAATTTAACCTAGAACGCCTTTTTAATAAGGATAATAAGTTTATATTTAAATCTGCACGTGCTAACACTAGTAGACAAATTTGGTTAAAAAATGAAGATGGCACAGAAGTAAACACTAATCTAAGAATTCGCATCCATCTTAATAATGGTATAAACGCACTCTTTAGTAAAAAAGGTTCGGTTCCATGTATTAAAATTCAACAAGATAATGTAGATGAATTTATAGCATCCTGTTCTGATAAGATTATTGACTATTATTAAATCTGGTTAAAATGATGGGGATAACATCTTTATTTACATCATTAATAATACATTTCCGATTTAAATTATAACATGCTTCGGCAGTTGTTCCTGAACCACACATTGGGTCGTACACATAATCATTTTCATCAGTTGTTATTTGAATTAATCGTTCTAATAATTTCAATGGTTTAGCAGTAGGATATTTTCTGATTTCGCTACCTTGACTAATAGAATGTATATCATCCCAAAGGTCTGTGCATGGTTTACCTGGATTTTCATGTAAGTATATTTTTTTATATAGTTTTCCACCTTTTTTTATCGGTAAATGAACTCTATCTTCATCTATTAGTTTTTTTAATTCATCTTCTTTAATTCGCCAACCAGATATTGGATTAAAAGTCATATCATCTATTTTAACTTCATACATATAACCTTTCTTGGTATTTTCTGTTACTAAGTGTCCTAGTGAATAATTACCTTTACTATCTTTATTTTTAAAAGAGTTATTTAAATAATATTCATTTTTTTCCTGAGTAACAATATTAAACTTTGGTTTTGCGATTTTATTACATTTCCAAATAATATCAATAACAGAACCTAATTTATGTTTTACATTATTTTTAGAACGGCACTTCTTCCAGAATATTGGTTCAACAAATTTAAATTTACTGCGAACAACTTTTTCTGGGATATACATACATGATGAAGAAATATGAAAGAATAAAGTTCCATCCGTTTCTAACATTTCATATAATTTATCTATATTATCACTTATAAATTTTTCGTATTCTACATCATTCCATTTATCTGAAAAACCTAATTTACTATCAGATGTTAATTTATAATCACGATCGGAATTGAATGGTGGATCAAAATAAATCATTCTAAATTTGAGTGATGTTGCTATTTTTAATGCATCTCCAATATGAAGTTCTACATTTTCATTTATTTTTTGTATAGTATTCAATAAATCTGAATTATTTTCGCACATATTTATTTTATATAGTATATAATAAATTTTAAATATTTTATATATCAATTTTTTTCAATAATTAATATTATTATAATATTATCATAATCCAATTATAGAGTATCTATTAGTAATTATCTATGGTTAAAAATTATCTAATTAAAAAACCATTGATGGCTAAAAAAAATTGATAGTATTTTTTTAAAAACATGGATATGTAGTAGCGAAACAAGCAAGCGAAAATGACGAATTACGACGAAGAAGAACAGTTTGACTGGCGTGTAGGTCCTTGTGCTGGAATGACCTGGGCAGAATGGTGCGACATCCAAGCTGAAATGTCGGGCATGCCTACACTGAAACAGCTCATGGAGAATGAAGCCGACGAGGACAACGAAGCCGACGACAGTGATGTGAAAGAGATTGAAGTCCCCCAAAAACCAAGGACTGTGTTGCGTTCAGAGAAACGAGTGTCGTTCGGCACAATCGCCAAAGATCGATCCATCCATCACAACGCAATCGAAATTCCCATTACACCAACAAAGTCTACAGAGAGAGTTGTTCAGTGTCCATGTGCCCCCAAGAAGGCAAAGACGCGTGCTGAAAGGCGTGCGGCAGACCCCGAAAGCGACAGATGTGACTCAGACTTTGTGACCCCAAAGAAGAAGGAGCGCCGCACTGACTATTGGGCATTCCAGGATGATTTGCGCATCAAGCGAGCCAAGCGGGAAAGGGCGCTCATCAATTCCGAAGATTTCTCATCAGGCGGTACATACCAGTTTGAGCCTGTTTCCTTTGGAGAAGGTTGGTGCTTGGCCGAAGAATTGCTACTTTCGACCTAAATAGGTCGGTGTTGAACCTGGATTTTCAAGATTTTATACAAATAAATAGGTAAGTCTTGTATGATAATTATATATATATAACAATATCTAACACTTTTACCCCCATACAGGTATTTTTTTTTATTCAATAATTTACACGGAACGCCAATATTGTAAAAGAATTAAATATTTGTTTATATTAAATTAAGTTTGAATATAAACAAAAATCATTATATACAAATATATTCATTATAATGGTAAAAAATAAAAAAAAGAGTATTTCCAAAATTATTATATCTAACCCCATATCAAATGGTTTAGATAATGATAATCATTCAGATTTCGATGTATTGAACGCAAATACGCCCGTTTTAGATGTTAAAGACAATAATTTAATATTAGATGACTCAAAGGCTCCGCATGAACTATCCGAATTGATAAAAAATACGATATCTATCAATAATGTTAACACAAATATAGATAAAGAAAATATACAAATACAATTAGAATCATCAGAAATAATAGAAACAACTGAAACAAAAGAATCAACGGAAACACCAGTTACAAATCTTTCAGAACCAGAACCAACTTTTGAAAAAACAGAAACGAATAAAGATAATATAGAACTATCAGAAGAAAATAAAATTTCGAAAAATATGGATGATAAAAGTGATAATGTTGAGTTAACAGAAATCCAAATAAAAAATGAAGAAACCAATATATCTCAAAAAAAAACATCAGGTTGTAGTCGTGGGTGGTGTTCCATTCTTTAATAGTATTATTGTAAACATGAAACTTATTATTACTAAATTTATTCAAATAAAATATCATTTGGAATTATAAGTTCGAACGGTGTCCAGCTTACTGGATGAACACGGCTATTACCTCCTGGAGAAAGCGTTTGAATATTTTTACACAATATTTGTAATAATGGATAAATGATATTAAATGTTTTAGTGTCACCATAAAAAACTTTTAAACCATTACATTCATACAAATCTTCCTTAATCTCTACAAGAAATTGTTTTAATTTTTGTTTTGAATAATTATCAATCAAATTATATTTTTTCATAAATAATTTTTCATAGGTATCCATTTAATATATTTTATATAATAAATGGTTATTTTAAAATAATATATATATAACTATTTCAACAAATATTAATTTATCAAATATATATATATATATAACTATTAGTTTAATTATGGAAGGATTAACTGGTGATGAAATCCATAGATTATTTCTCACATTAGATGAAGATAGAAATGGTGGTATAAGTGTTCGAGAATTAGCTGGACTTTTTGTAAGTTTTCCTTATTTTCCAAATGATAATATGCCATTTAATTCAGAACAAAAAAGTTTAATTGCACAAGGTAATATAGGCGTCGATAGATTAGGAATATCTACTTATTTTACTAGGTTTGATACAAATAGTGATGGAGAATTAGATATTGATGAATTTCGTTCTATGGTACAGCGAACCTGGAACCCGCAATTTCAAAATAGATTGAGAGCAATAATAAATATTGTTATACCTGATTTACCAGCTGTTCAGGAAGTAGTTCGACCATCATCTGCCTCTTTTCCAGAAGCTAATCAGCAAATATATTTTGATAGTAATACTCCTATAGTGCAACAAATTACATTAGCTCAATTGTTTGGCAATTTAGACAAATTAACCAAAATAGAATTAATTAGACAGAGGGGTAGACAAATTCTGGATGAAATAGAAAGGCTCAAACGCCTAGGTAGGTGTTTTGAAATTCATATTGAATTATTACAAATGGTTGATGTTCAGAGTTGCATTAATAGTTTGGTTACTATTGCTGGAAATGATTACCGCCCAGGTATACACAGGTTAGATCAGTTAATAATAGATTTTCGAAATACATTACTTAGAGGTATTGATGTTATTGTATCACGGCGTTTCGGCGAAATCCCTGAAGGATTAACACGTGATGGACTAATTCAGTTTATGAATTATATACTTACTGACGATGAGGTGGGTATGCGAAGACTTATAGGAACACATATTTTAGCAAAGAATCCTCAATGGAGTTTTGCTCGTTGTGTATATTTAGTGACACGTTTTGTAAATAGTTTTAATAGATTTGGAGATAGGGTTGCTGAAATAATTATTGGTTCATTTACACTTGGATATTTTAATTTTTGCGTAGGTGGTTATGACCATACTTTATCAACTTGGATCGCAGCTAATGGAAGACCGCTAGGAGATAATCATTATTCAGCAAGGTGCGGTCCTGGTTTAGCAGATTGTATTATATATGGTTTAAAAAATGGTATTAGGATTATGATTAGTAAGCTTAGAGAGTTATTACCACGACCACCACCAAGACCATCACAGCCAGGACCTGAAGCCATTCAAGCACATAGTGCTAACTCATCTATGTCTGTTGACGATTATGATACATATTTAGCTTGTTTAGTACAAGATTTCATGAGTTATGGTCATGATGATGAAACATCTCAGGCATTGGCTTTATCATATTTATCTCAGGCATTAGGTGATAGACCTTCCTCACGTGCTACCGAGGCTCCAGTAAGTGCTAGTAGAGCTCCAACAGGTATGCCTCCTCCAGCTCCAGTAAGTGCTAGTAGAGCTCCAACAGGTATGCCT
>Ga0164292_10004664_pt1 | contig 11159 bp, 7 predicted proteins | sample GEODES117metaG_FD_111486 | JGI IMG/M metagenome (GOLD analysis project Ga0164292, IMG submission 111486) | Eutrophic lake water microbial communities from Lake Mendota, Wisconsin, USA - GEODES117 metaG | ecosystem: Environmental > Aquatic > Freshwater > Lake | place: USA: Lake Mendota, Wisconsin... | reverse complement strand
GTTGTTTATAGTAGATCCGTTGTTTATAGTAGATCCGTTGTTTATAGTAGATCCGTTGTTTATAGTAGATCCGTTGTTTATAGTAGATCCTTTGTTTATAGTAGATCCGTTGTTTATAGTAGATCCGTTGTTTGTGGTAGATCCGTTGTTTATAGTAGATCCGCTGTTTATGATAGATCCGCTGTTTATAGTAGATCCGTTGTTTATGATAGATCCGTTGTTTATAGTAGATCCGTTGTTTATGATAGATTCGCTGTTTATAGTAGATCCGCTGTTTATGACAGGTTCGTTGTTTATGACAGGTTCGCTGTTTATGATAGATCCGTTGTTTATGATAGATCCGTTAACCATATTACCAATATATAATAGATATACTTATTATGAATTTATATATATTGATTTAATATATAAATCAATTTTTACATGCTTTTACTTTTTATGGCCATGGTAAGTATATGGCCGTGGTAATAATCATAAAATATTTTAATATAGTAAATTTATATAATAAGTTATATGAATTTAGATATTAGTACTATAGCAATTAAAAATAATTCACACGTAATAAGTGATAATACAGAAATTATTATAAATGGAAAAAATAAAGAGAAGTATGATTATGATAAAAAAATGGAAATTGTTAAAAAGATAAGTAAAATCAAAAAGAAAGAATATTTAATACATATTTTTAAAGTTATTACACAGGATAATAAAGATTATACAGAAAATAATAATGGTATATTTATATTTTTTCACAATTTATCTGATGAAACATATGAAAAAATAGAAACATATATTAATTATATTTACAAATTACATAAATTCAATGCTAATAATTCAGACTCACAATTTATAAATAGTATTACAAACGATGATAATAAAAATATTTCTAATAAAAAAAAAGTTAAAATAATTAGTAAAAAATAAACGCTTATAACCCATCATCATCATAAACGCTTATAACCCATCATCATAAACGCTTATAACCCATCATCATCAACGCTTATAACCCATCATCATAAACGCTTATAACCCATCGTCATAAACGCTTATAACCCATCATCATAAACGCTTATAACCCATCATCATAAACGCTTATAACCCATCATCATAAACGCTTATAACCCATCATCATAAATGTTTATAAGTATAATCTATCAAAAAGCGTATTGACCCCAAGACATACCTCTTCCTGGTGCATAATCTTTTCTATTTAGTTCAACAATTTTATTTTGTTGTATATGCTCAATCCATGTTTGTGTAGGTCCTATTGTATAATCTTGCTCCCATCCTTTTGTAAATACTGTATCATCTAATGCAACGATAGTATCCGTGTGTGCTAAATGATAACAGTTTTCCATATCTGCTTTTGCTATAATATAATCATGTCCTCCATCAATAAATATAAAATCAAATTTTTTATTCTTATTATTTTTAATATAATTAGGAATAGTAATTGTACTATCACCTAATATTAAAGTATGTCTATTAGGATAATGCATATCTATATATTCTTTTGCTGATAATACATAATGATGTCTTCCTAAATCAAATGATGTTAATTTTACATTATCATTATTTAAGAGTATTTCAGCAGAATGACCTGCATTAAAACCAATTTCCATAACGTTAACGATAGGCTTGTTTATATTCCTAATTATACTATCTAAATCTTCTACCTGTTGTGATACTTGTTGACTATATCCTTCAAAATTGTAATATCCTCTACTATTCAAAAAAGTTGTAATGTTCATGTTTGTGTTTGTGTTTGTGTTTGTGATTGTGTTTGTGATTGTGTTTGTGTTTGTGATTATATATATTACGTCTTTTTACGCTTTTATATTACTTTTGCCATATTTACATGCTTATAATAAAAATTGATAAGTCATAAGTATATACCAACAAATATAAACAATTACTAATAACAATTAAAGAAATAACAATTAAAAAAATAACAATTAACAGCAATAACAATTAAAGCAATTATTATTTATAAACGGTTATAGGTATATACCAACATTGTAATAGGTATAAGCAATTACTAATAACAATTAAAGAAATAACAATTAAAAAAATAACAATTAAAGCAATTATTATTTATAAACGGTTATAGGTATATACCAACATTGTAATAGGTATAAGCAATAAACAATTATTATTTATAAACAGATATGGTATATTTATATTACAAAAAATTTCCAAAGGTTGATGATATAGTAAAAGCAAAAATAGAAAAAATAGATCAGTTAGGGATTAAAGTAACATTGCCTGAATATGATAATTTAAATGGCTATATCACTTACAATGAAGCATCAAGAAAAAAGAATTTTAATATTAATAAAATATTTACAGTAGGTTCCGATGTTAATTTAATTGTTATAAATGTAGATCGTAATAAAAACTATATTGATTTATCTAAGAGGACAATTAGTGACCACGAATCTGATTTATTTACAATAAAATTAAAAAAATATATGGTATTATACAATATGTGGAAATATATTTATCAAAGATATTGGGAAATATTTAGTGATATAGACAATAATGAATTTGAAAAATTTTTAAATTGTACATTGTGGAAATTAATGCAATTAAAAAATGATGATACTGAATATATTTATAATATGTGCATTAATAGTGATAGAAACAGTGAGATTATTGAAACACTTAAAATGAATTGCGGTTATGGTTGTGAAGGCGGTGGCGGTGATGGTTGTGAAGGCGGTGGCGGTTGTAAAGGCGGCGGTTATAACCATGATAAAATTAAAAAACTACTTGATGATTACATTAAAATTAAGATTAATGTTATTAAACCAGAAAAGGAAATTGTAATTAATATATTATCATTTGCAGAAAATGGTTTAAATGATATTAAACAAATTCTTGATTATAAAAACTATTATTTTTACAATGATATAATAGATGATTTTGATTTTGAAATATTGTATCAAGTAAATTCAAAATATAAAATTGTTATTAAACAAAAAGATTTTATTATTACAAATCCAAATTATAATATTAACATCATTGAAGAAAAAGTTGTTGATATAATTAATGATAAAATAAAAAATTATGCAGATTTAATGCTTTCTTTTTCTTGATTATTATAAACCAAATAGATTTAACTCATAGTTTTTATATATCCATACAATAATATTTTATTATTTTTTGTAATAACAACTCTATCATTAATTTCACCACATAACTGAACAATACTTGTAAAAGTTAATTCATTTGTTGATTTATTAATATTTGTTGATTTATTAATATTTGTTATTTTAATATTTCTTTTCATTGTATAAAGCATCAATGTATAATCACCTTCTTCTTCCAGTGGTTCTTGAGAGTACATGACATAATCAATCGTTGCGCTATTAAACATAACTACATTCTCTTCATCATGAGAAACAATAATATTTCCAACAAGTCTATCCTCTTTTGATAATGATGGATCTAATGATAATCCTAATGCAATTAATCCACCTGGATATGCTTTTTCTAAATTTGTATTATCAGTTTTAATTGAAAGAACAGTTGATACAAGAGGTATTAATTTATTATTATGTATTATTCCAGGCAATATTTTAACACGATCTCCAATTTTAACTTGTCCTTGTTTAATTGTTCCTCCAATAACACCACCACATAAATCATAAATATTTGTTCCAGGTTTATTTATATCAAATGTCCGAATAATTGACATTTTTAATGGCTTTTTTATTTTTTCATAAAATTCAGGAGTATTAATAGGATTTTCTATTTTTTCAACAATATATTGTAATACATATTCTATATTGTAACCAAATTGTGCACTAATTGGTATCACATTATTAATATTATATTTTGTTTTAATTAATTCATATTGTGCCATTGCTTTTTCTTTTTTAACTAAATCTATTTTATTTTGTAATATTAATGTTTTATCTAATAGTGATAATGCAGATATTGCTTTATAATGTTCATTAATGTATCCACCGACGCCACTGACACCTCCGACGCCAACTCCACTTCCGCCACCGACACCACCGCCAACACCACCTCCTCCGCTCATTTCCAATACATTATCGGTTGATATTAAAAGAAAACAATAATCCATATTATTTGCACCGCTTAAAGCAGTTGCTTGTAAATCATTATGTCCAGGCGCATCTACAAATGAAACATGTAAACATAATTCTAATTTTTCATCACATTGTTTACATTCTAATTTATCATTGGTAACCTGATAACAATATGGTTTAGGACAGTTTGGGCATTTATATATTTTTGTATTTGTATAACCAAGTTTAATTGTCATATTTTTTTCTGCTTCTTTTTTAAATTTCATCAAATTAGTACCAGTTATTTCTCTTAAAACGGATGATTTACCATTGGCCACCTCACCTACTGACCCAATGATTATAGTAGGTTGTTCTGTTATAAATGTATTCATGATTCGTATGTATACTTATTAATAATAAAGATGTTTTTATATATATACCAGATATACGATGCACCAGATATACGATGCACCAGATATACGATGGACCAGATATACGATGGACCAGATATACGATGCACCAGATATACGATGGACCAGATATACGATGGACCAGATATACGATGGACCAGATATACGATGGACCAGATATACGATGCACCAGATATACGATGCACTTGTTAATATATACTAGTTAATATATACCAGATATACGATGGACCAGATATACGATGGACTTGTTAATATATACTTGTTAATATATAGTTAACATATAAAATTCATTTTTTATTATAAAAAGTTAATAATTGCGCACACAACGACATTTTTTGCAGTTTATGGTATATAAATTAAAGTCTTTATGCTTTGTTAGTTCAGTTGATAATGATTTACAACTATGACATTGAACATAAAGATTCATATATTTTTTAAAATTTGATATTAACAAATCGGGTTTATATTTTCCTTTTATTAGTAAATTTTCAGCCTGATTAATTGATGATGTTGTTGTTAATTCCTTTTCAGTAAAATTTTTAATTTCTAATAGTGTTCTATTAATTTCTTTACAATTTTTTCCAAAATTAGACCACACTGTTTTTTTTGCTTTGGTATCATATATAATCTTTGGTTTAGTAATTGTACATTCTTTAAAATTAACAAGTGCTGTATTATTATCAAGTGCATCATATATCTTTGTTAGTAATGTAGAATATATCTCATCAGGGGTTGTGGTATTACTATTATTATTACCAAAATTTATGTCTGTATTATTACTATTACCAAAACTTATGTCTGTATTATTACTATTACCAAAATTTATGTCTGTATTCATATTATTAGATGTATATACTTCTTACCTTTTATATCTTTATTAATTTATATATATGCTTTATTAATTTATATATATGCTTTATTAATTTATATATATGCTTTATTAATAATATTCATTTTTTTATACAAGAATAAAAATTTATAATTTATATATATTATAACGGTTATGAATGAAAATAATGATAATATAAATTCAATTAATACATCCACTACAAATGATAGTTATACATTTTCATCAGACACCTTTTCATCAGACAAAGGAGGACAGGATGGAGAGGAGAAAGGAGGCAATAATATAGATAAGGGGGATGATAATATAGATAAAGGGGATTGGGAGCAGGAGGAAGGGCAGGATGACGGGGAAGGGGGTGACGGGGATGACGGGGATGGGGGTGAAGGGGAAGAAGAGGAAAAGAATTACGGTTATCCAAAAGTAGATGATCCTGATATTCAAGACAAGCTCTATACCAAAAGGGAGTTTTATTATTACAAGTTGCCACAAAGACCTGATTTATCTAATTATAAAGAGTTAGAAGAATATAGAAAGAAAATATGTAATCCAGCAGGTTCTTTACTTGAACATCAGTCATTATTAAGCAATTTTATAAATCCAGATACACCGTATAAAGGATTACTTGTTTTTCACGGCACTGGAACTGGTAAATGTAAACGCGGTTGCGAGTACGATTTTATAAATGGAGAAATGATAAAAGCAGAAGATGTTTGGAATAGATATGCAGATATTACAACCATTGTCCCCGATATGTCTAACGAAGAAGTTGGGGTTGATAAAAATAATAAAGTTAATTTAGGGGTTGATAAAAATAATAAAAATAATAAAGTTAATTTAGGGGAGTGGTGTTACCCAAATGAACAACTTATCGTAAATTCTTTTAAAACGGATATAAATAAAAGTGAAGAAATTGTATTACAGCAAGTTAAAAGATTATATCGTGAAAAAATAAATTCAATAATTAAGGAGATTATATTTGATGATGGAACGAGTATAGGTATAACATTTGCACACAAATTATTTAAAAAAGATTGTTATGATTGGTCAAATGATTTACACGAAGGTGATGAAATCGCAGTTCCCACTAAAATTCATAGACCCCTTACTGCTACCATTAACCCCCAATACACTTCAAGCATCAACAATCCCAACCCCGACCACCACCAGTACACTTCAAGCATCAATAATCCAGAATTATTGGGTCTGTTTTATAATGCTACCATAGAAGGTGAAAAGATAATTTTAAATGTATGTAATGTTAATGATAATGATATAAATAATATTAAAAATACAATTGAAAAAAGTACAAATTATGACATAATCTATAACATATCCCTATCTATAGCCCCTGCCCCTACAACCCCAACCCTCCCAACCACAACCACAACCCCAACCACAACCACAACCCTCCCAACCACAACCCCAACCACAACCCTCCCAACCCCCATAACCCCTTCTACCAATGCACAAGTTATAATATATTGTATTAAATTAGCAACATACATACAAGAGAGTAGAAATAATAATGTTCTTGATATACTTTTTAAGAATGATGATAATACAATTACCAAGTTTATAAGAGGTTTAGATGCGAGTAAATCAAAGAGACAAACACAAGAAGATAAAATTAAAATAAACATGTTGAGGATGATAGTGGAAGGAGGTAAGAAGGGGGTAATAAGTTACAAGAAAATTATTAAAATAAATGTTATAGAACACGATGGTTATGTATATGATTTAGAAATAGATACACACCATAATTATGTATGCAATGGTATTCTATGCCATAATACATGCGCTGCCATAGCAATTGCAGAAAAATTCAAGCCAATGGTTCAAAGATATGGAACACCTATTTACATTTTAGTTCCAGGACCAATTATTAAACAAAATTGGAAAGAATCATTTTTAATTTGTACAGGGGATACATATTTAAAACAAAATGAAAATTTATTGTATATTAACGACGAAGAAAGAGAAAAGCAAAAGAATTTATCAATACAAAATGCATTACTATATTATAAAATAATGAGTTATCGTAGTTTTTATCGTAAAGTTCTTGGTGAAAAGATAGTGGATAAGAAGGTTATTGAGGATAACAAGATAAAAGTATCATATCGTAAAACAGAAGAAGGAGATTTTGAACGTAATATTTCAACAGACCGTTTATACAATTTAAATAATAGTTTAATAATTATAGATGAAGCACATAATTTAACAGATAATACATATGGTGAAGCATTATTAAAAATTATAAAGAATTCAATAAATTTGAAAGTAGTTTTATTAACAGCAACCCCTATGAAAAATTTAGCAGATGATATAATTGAATTGCTTAACTTTATAAGACCACCTGATTCCCCAATACAACGTGATTTGGTATTTACATCACAAAAAAATTATTTAATGGAATTTAAAAAAGGAGGGTTAGAATATTTAAAGAAAATGGCGAGTGGATATGTTAGTCATCTTAGAGGTAATGATCCAGTAACATTTGCTACAAAAATAGAAATGGGAGACAAGCCAAAGGGATTAATATTTACTAATATAACAAGATGTTTTATGGAAGATTTTCAACAAAAAACTTATGATAATGCAGTTATTATAGAAGATGATAGTTTAGATAGAAAATCAGAAGCAGTATCCAATTTTGTTTTTCCTGGTTTAAGTGATGATAAGAAGAGTTTAGTTGGATTATATGGAAGAGAAGGATTAAATACACTAAGAAATCAGTTAAAAACATATCATGATAAGATAAATGATTTAATAGCAAAAGATTTATTTGGATTAAAGAAGAGTGATATTGAATTTATAAATTTCAATGAATCAACAAAAAATATAACTGGTGCGATATTAAAGAAGGAGTATTTAAAGAAATTTTCAACCAAATTTTATCAATCGCTAATAGATTTAGAGGAAAATATATTTAGTAATTCAAAAAATAAATATGAATCAAGAACAGGTTTTGCATATTCAAACTTAGTTAAGGTTGGTATTGAACTATATCAAGAAATATTAATTCAAAATGGATGGAATGAATATAATGAAAATAGTTCAAATTACATAATTAATGATGATACAATATGCTACCATTGCGGTTTAAAACATAAAGAACATAAAGAACATAAAGAACATACATTTAAACCAGCAACATTTTTAGTTGTTACAGGTGGTTCATCAGATGAAGTAATAGATGTTACACAAGATAATAAGCAGAAGATAATATCAAGTGTTTTTAATCATAATGATAATATAGATGGAAGAAATATTAAATTAATTATTGGTTCAAAAGTAATTAATGAGGGTATTTCACTTAAAAATGTTAGTTCTGTATATATATTAGATGTATATTTTAACTTTGGACGCGTTGACCAAGTTGTTGCGAGAGCAATTAGATGGTGTTCTCATATAAATCTAATGAATGAAAAAAATCAATTTCCGAAGGTTAAGTTATACAAATATGCAATTGGTCTTAAAAATGGTAAACTATCATCAGAGGAAGATTTATATTATAAGGCTGAATTAAAATATTTATTAATTAAAAAAGTGGAACGTGCGTTAAAAGAGGTAGCAATTGATTGTGCATTGCTTAAAGAAGGTAATATGTTTAAAGAAGAGATTGTAAAATATAATAAATGCATAAAACCAACACTCGACCTTGCCGATAAACATATTAAAAATGATGATAAAGATAAAGGTAATATATGTCCATCACAATGTGATTATGAAGATTGTGAATATATATGTGACAATAAATTACTTAATAAAAAATATTATGATCCAAATAGAAAATTGTATAAAAATCTTAAAAGTTATAATTTAGATTATTCAACATTTACATTCAACTTATCAAAAAATGAAGTTGATTTTGCAAAAACTAAAATTAAGGAGTTATATATGACAAATTATGTATATAATTTACAAACAATTGTTGATTATGTTAAAGAATCATATCCTAATCAAAAGAAAGATTTATTTGATCAGTTTTTTGTTCAAAAAGCACTTGATGAATTAATACCTGTTACAGAAAATGATTTTAATAATTTTAAAGATGTTATTTATGATAAATTATATAGAGCAGGTTATTTGATATATCTTGATACTTATTACATTTTTCAACCATTTGATGAAAATGAGAATGTTCCAATGTATTATAGAACACATAGACGTATAGCCATACAATCTAAACTTAGTTTATATAATTATATTCATAATGAAAAGAAGAATATGACATCTATTATGAAAAAGGATATGGATGGTTCAGATATTAATAATGATAATGGAAATTATTACAATTTTGACGATGTTATGGATTATTATGATAATAGAGATGAACATGATGTTATTGGAATTATAGATAAGGAACTAAATAGAGGTAAATCTAAACATGCAGATGAAATTAATGATGTATTTAAAATTAGGGAAAAGAGAGAAAAGATATTAGACAAAAAAAGAGGTACTGGTATTCCATCATTAAAGGGGTCTGTTTGTGCAACATCTAAACAAAAAGAATATTTGGAAAAATTAGCAAAAGATTTAGGTATAAAATTTGATAGTAATATTAAACGCGATGACATCTGCATTAAAATTAAAGATAAATTAATTGAATTAGAAAAATATTCTAAAGGTAAAAAGAAGATAACATATATTATGATACCTAAAAATCATCCTGAATACAAATTTCCACTTAATCTTGAAGATAGAACTGAATATTTAAAAAATAATATTAATCAATTATTATCTAAAAATATAAAATTTAATGTTAAGGAAAGTAAAGATGTTATATTATTAAGTTTTTCACTTGGCACACAAGAAATTTCTGCAAATGATATTAAAAAAATTAAAAGTTATGGTTGGGAATCCAAAGATAATAGCAAGTGGACAATTGAAATATCTTAAATTTAATCAATATAATAAAGGTAGTGTTTATTTTCAAGGTAGTGTTTATTTTCAAAGTAGTGTTTATTTTCAAGGTAAATATTTCTTCTTCATTATCCAGGTCAATAGTTATGATAGGGAATCCAAAGATAATAGCAAGTGGACAATTGAAATATCTTAAATTTAATCAATATAATAAAGGTAGTGTTTATTTTCAAGGTAAATATCTTTTAAATATTTATTATTTAATATTTCTTCTTCATTATCAGGGTCAATAGTCAACTTTCCAGTACGCGGTACAGGATAATAATTATGATTACAATATTGTGGAGCATATTTGATAAAACATAATATAGATTCAAATATATTGTTAGAAGTATAAAATTCAAATACTTTCATAATTATTGTAGTGTACATATTATTATTAGCAAAATTACATTTTTGTAAAAATAAAATATTATCATGATATTTTAAATACATATTTATTAAATTTTTAAGAATTTTTACCTGCATATCTTTAACTACGGTATTAAAATTCTTTATTATATTCCAAAATAATGCAGTAAGTAAATCATTTAATGTTCTTATTATTATATAATCTTTTTTTTTCCAATTTTCAAGATCAAATTGTAAATTTTTAAAATCTATTTCATCACTTAATTCATCAATAAATTTTTCAATGTTTTCATTTTCCATATTAATTCCAATTTTTATCTCATTGTATTTTGCTTTTTTTAATATTAATTCTGGAGTTTGTTTATCGTCTCTATCTCTATTAATATATTCATTCATAAAATTATAATATTCATCAACATTTTTTTTATATTTATCATCGGTAATTATAAAATCACGGTATCTATTACTACTAATTTTAATTATGTATTTTGTTTTATTATAAGTAATTTCTTTGGTAAAGTTAATACTGTCTACTGCTTCTACTGATTCTACTGCTTCTACCCCTTC
>Ga0164292_10004663_pt1 | contig 11160 bp, 11 predicted proteins | sample GEODES117metaG_FD_111486 | JGI IMG/M metagenome (GOLD analysis project Ga0164292, IMG submission 111486) | Eutrophic lake water microbial communities from Lake Mendota, Wisconsin, USA - GEODES117 metaG | ecosystem: Environmental > Aquatic > Freshwater > Lake | place: USA: Lake Mendota... | reverse complement strand
TCAGGAGACCATTGTGCTCTTAGTTTTCTTTCAGTTACAGAAACAGTTACTGATTCTAAATCAAAAGAAACCTCACCGATTTTGTCTTCGAATTCTAATTCAGCATATCTTCTAAATACTGCTTGGAATGAACTCGCTTCAGCCGCCGCAGATAAAGTAGTACCTGTGTAACCATCTAAAGATGTTGAGTTACAGTCAGCACATACAGGACAAGATAAGTCAACTTCTAATAAGATACAACCGTTAACGTCACATACACTTTCGAAAGAACCACCACCACCTGATGGGAATGTTGTTGATACATTGTTGTAGTTAGGGTTAACGATACCTCTACCATATTGTTGTGTAACAACTCTAAACAATAAAGGTGTCATTTCAGGAACTGTACATGGTGAGCTAGCAGCTACGGTTAATCCAGTACTTTTAATAATTCTTAAATCAGAAAGGAAAGACTCAGTATCCATTTCAGAACCGTCAGGTCCGATTAATTTACCATATCCTGTGTCATTAAATCCACACATTTTTAACAATACTTTTCTAACACCTGTTGTTGCAGTGTAAGATGCGTTATTGTTACCAGCATCAGCTAATGAACCATTAGACCATACTTGTAAGTTAGTAGTCGCAGTAATAGCTGTCCACTGACCTTTAGAATAATCAAACAATCCTGGAGGATCTAAAGCCGCTTCAGAACCTTCATAAAATAAATCATAAAGATTTTTAGCGTAAGCTCCTGAAGACGTACCATACCCGTCACCTTGCACTCCACCACCTACAGCACCAATCGGTCCGTAATGTGCTCCACTAGCGTTTGCGGAACCACCGTTATAACCTTGGATTTTAGGTACAAAGTAGAACAATTTACCGATAGGTAAGTTCATTGCTTGTACAGAAACTAAATCATTAGCTAATAATTTAGAGAATACACGTCTAACGATAGGAAATACTACAGTTTCGAAAGAACCTGAACTATCAGTTGACGCAGCTTCGTTAATTAGGTGAGACGCTTGGTTTTCATATAATTGTGCCATGTTCTCTTTGATGTGTCCTTTCAAACCATCTAGGAATCCTAATCGATCCCATTTGTTAATTGTATCTTCTTTGATAACTTTAAGGTGTTTTAACCCGATGTTACCTACAAGACCTGATTCTAATAATGCTCCCATTTTTAATTTTTTAATCTGAGTTTATTTTTTATTTTATGTATATAAATATACAGTGTTTTAAAAAAGTTTATTTTTATTTAATTTTTGTCATCAAATCCTTCATTCTCAAGAACTGAGGATTTTCGTACGTTTTACTTTCAATCAAATTAGATGACGATCCTGTTTGTGGTGTTTTATTCACTTTTTCAGAAATAGATTCTTTAACAACATTGTTAGAACCTTTTCCGTCTAATTCGTTTTTGATTGATTTATAAAGATTTTTTGATTCTTTTAAAGTATCGACATCGTCAAATCTTCTAAGAATATTAATCTTTTCTTGTTTGGTTGTTGAATGTTCCGTGAACAATCTTGTTGAATAAGCCAAGTTAGAATTGAATACCGCAACTTCGTTTAATTTATTTCTAAAGAAATCTAAAGCTTTTTTGTATTCTTCATTTTTCTCTTTTAATAAATTCATCTCTTTAGATGTAGACTCGTACGTCATGTTTCTATTAGGTGTGATCGCCTTTCTAAGTCCTCTACCTGATTTAGAACCGTTACCATACGTTCTCGCCGCTTCAGATTTTTCACCACCCATTTTATCGTCTTCAGGTGATAATACGTCTTCATTAGATTCTTCTTTCCAAGAGTCACCATCTTCTTCTTCTTCATTAGAGGTTTCAGCTACACCTCTTTTAAGTTTAGATGGATATTTGAATTTCATTTTTCCAACTCTTCCTTTTGGTTTGAATGCTTCTTTCATCGGTGGTGTCGTCTCGTCCTCATCTTCGTCTTGTTCTAATTTAGGTAATTCGTCTTCGTCTTGTTCACCCACTTCTAATTCATAGAAAACATCATTGTCTTCATCTTCTTCGTTGTCATAACCCATTTCCATATCCATGTCCTCTTCAACATAAGAGTCTTCTTTGTCCTCAAAGTGTAACTCATAAAGGATTTCTTCGCTTAAGTTATTTCTCATTTTTCGTTTTTTACTTTCCTCTAATTGAACAATGTATTCTTTGTCTGTTTCGCTATCTGAGATGTGTAAAAATTTACCATCTTTTTTAACAATAATACCGTCTTCATCACCCATGGCTTTGAAAACTTTCATTACATCAGACATCGGAGATTGCGTCATGTCCAATGGGGGTAATTCGTCATTATCAACAGAAACTTCCATATCAGAATCAACCTCACCATCCATGTACGATGTTTCATCATCCATGTATTCGGTTTCATCATCAACTGATCCCATTTCATCGTAATCCATTTCGTCTTCCTCACCTTCTAAATCTTCGTCATCAACTTCTGGAGTTTCTGTACCTTCTTCATCTTGTTCGTGTAAAGACCTTTTAGATTTTTTTGAACCATTTAATGATTCCCTTACTAATTCACTGATTTCTTCCTTCATTGTAGAAGCAAGTATTCCTTTTGCGTTTTCGCTGATAGCGTCCTCAACTGCTTTAATTTGTAATAAAGTGGATTCTACTATCGATTTTTCTTTTCCTGTCATTTCTAAAAAGTAATGCTTATAGGTTTATTTTTTAAATAAATATGCCGTACTTTAAAAAAGGTGAAATTATTTTACGTTTTTAAACATAAAAAAAAGGAAATAAAAAAAGGGAATACTAAAAGTACTCCCTTTCCCTAAAAAAAATATTAAATTATTCTTCTATAACTTCATCGATTTTACTCTCAACGATCGCAGTTATTCTCCAATCCATTGTGTAAGTCTCATACACTTTAGTTACTTTCGCTTCAACATCTGTTGGTGAATAAGCCTTAACTAATTTTTCTTCTTTAATTTTTTTTACTTTCCCTGTGTTTTCATCCACTATATCAGTGGTTACTCTAGCTACAAAATACTTTTCATCCATTTCTTATAATTTTATTTATCCAAATAATCGGATAATCTTTTCATTAAGTCAACAGATTTTGATAGTGGATTTGAAGTTGATTGTATATTTTCGTGTTCAGTTAGTTTTTCTTCGTACTTAGGTCTATCTTCTTTATTTAAATAAAGATATGCTCCCGGAGTTGATGGGGAAGAAACTAAGTCAAAACAAATTAATTCGAAATCTTCTTGTACTTCATTTTGTTCACCTTTCTTTACCAACGAACCAACACCACGAGAAGAAACCCCCATAGTAACCCCTTGTCTCATCATATTAGCGGCAATATCACCTTTAGATGACACAATACCTCTTTCGTGAAAACCAGGTGTGGTTAATAATTTTATTTTACCCATCATCACATTATCTTCCCACCACACATCTGTAATTAGATGTGCCACTCGATCTAAATCGATAAGTGAGGATTCTGGATGATTAAGTTCAGATATAGACATTCCTTTATTAATCATGTCTTTATATCTTTCCGCTTCTCTTTTTAATATTTTTTCAGGATAAACTCTACCATTTCTATTTGGAACTCCATATTTTTGAAGGGTGGCATAAAATATAAAGGGTTTTGAATAGTCTAATTGACCATACGATTCCTTTAATACTTGGCTGTTTCTATATTCATTTGGGTTTATAATTCCAGAATCGTACTCAACAAGAATACCTTTACCCGTATCACCTGGTCCTAATATCTTCATAATCTTTTTTATGATAAATATTAGATACTTACGGTTTCTTTAATTTTTGTCCTACTTAATGTAAAATACTTTGAATTTTTTAAGTCGTCTTTATATATTGACTGTAAAACATTTTTAATCTTACTTCTTAAAATAAGGGATTTAAAATCTACATTTTCTTTATGTATAAATAAAGTTAATTCTAAATTTAAGAAACTTTTTTTGTTTTTCTGTATTCCACTAGTTCTTAAATCAAGATCCACAATTTGTTTTTTCTCAAATGTTGTGTGGTCAACAACCTCTAATAATGTATGTAATATTTGTCTTTTTATTTCACCTGTAATTTTTGTCCAATTATTGTAATCATCTTTTGGTTCGACCCATGTTTGTAATACTATGTAAATTGATTTTAATTTTTTTGAGTCGACCGTTCCGTAGTGACATTTTGCGTCATCAAAAATGTTTAATTTTGACGTTTTTCCTTTTTTCATTATTCATACCTTATCCGTTTATTGTTTAATAAAATATAATAAAACTTTTTATGGTTGTCAAAAATTAAAAAAATTCCTACTATTTATAGTAAAACAAAAGAAAAATATGCTAATTATACCGGTAAACAATAAAAATATAGAACAAGCATTAAAGGCATATAAGTTTAAAATATACAAAACAAAACAAATCCAAAAATTACAGGAAAGAAAAGAATACAAAAAACCCTCCGTAGAACGAAGGGCTCAAATTCAAAAGGCAATATATAATCAAAAGAATTATTCTGCTGATTGATTCTCTTCTTCTTTTTTATCGGTTTTCTTTTTTGAGAAAATCACCTCAGTAGACGTAAGACCCAAAGACCCAAAAGATAAAAGAGCGATAACATCAATTAATGATTCGTTTGGTGTTAATTTTCCTGCTGAAAATAAAGATACAAATAATGAGATCACTAAAGATATTACACAAATAATACCTGTAAATCTTTTAGATGATAATGTTGTTGAACCGCCACCTAACAACGATTTAAAAAACTTTTTCATAGTTCTGTATTCAACTTTCTTAGTTTATATAAATTATAATGATCTTCTTTAGAATCCATTATTTTATTTATGGTGTTTTGTATAGTGTTATTTAAATCACTATCTTTAGATTCGGTTAAAGTTGTTTTTAACCCTTTAACCACATTTTCTTTTAGTTCTGACATTTCTTTTTTAACCTCATCTGAAGTTAATATAAGAATCTCGTCTAACTCTTTACGGTCATTTTCATTTAAATTACTAACCTCTTTTTTAAGATTTTCATTCGCTATTTTAACCATAGAAGATATTGGAATATTATATGTTTCTGTTACAACATTTTTTACCTCTTCTTTTATAATTACGTTTTTAATATTTTTTTTAGATTCTAAAATTGATTCTAAATTTCTTATTCCTGTGTTGTAAATGGCGTTATCAATATCTGAGTAATTATTACCGTTTGATTTGTTCCAAGAATTAATCCAAGTATTTAAATACCCGATACTTTTAGATTGACTTTCGATTAAAATTTGTGAATACTCAATTGATTCGTTTATGTAATCGTTAGCCAAATCCCCATCAAGACCTTTATTCGTAGATAAATCATCATAGATAAAATACAATTCAGAAATGTCTTTGTTATTTAACACCATACCATTAAATTCAAAAATAAATCTTTTAAATTCTGGTTTTTTTGCCATTTCTATGGCCGTGTTTTCAATATTTGTTTTTATTTTACCAAAAGTGTTCATAATGTTTTATTTATAAATATCACTTATCGATTAAATCTTTCAATTTGTTATTAATTTCAAATAAAGTGTTTCTACCTTTTGACAAATCTAACATATTATTTTCATTAAAAAGGTTTCTTTCTAAGATCAAATTCAAATCATTTCTAACCAATCTTTCTGTTGTCGGTGGTTCTCCGGTGTCTCCCGGTGGTGGAGCTCCTCCACCCATATCCATTCCTCCCATATCACCAGCACCTCCTGCATCACCGCCAGCTTCACCGCCAGCTTCACCTCCGGTTGCGGGTTCATCACCCGGTTTTTTACCATATAGATTATCTATATTATCAAATAACCCTGTATTTGTAATAACCTCGGCAGTTTTACCTAATTCGGCAGAAACCGCTCTCTCAATTCTTTGTTGTTGTAAATCGAGTCTAATCTCTTCATCTGAGAACCCTAAAATATGTTTTTTAGCCCATGACGCAGAAACGGCAGCAACTGAGTTTGGTATTTCAGCAACGGCATCTTTATATAGTAAAATCTTTTCTTTCCACACCTCAACACCCAATAAATCGGCTTGTTTAGATGGGTTATGTAATGAAAGAGTGAAATTTGTTAACTCATCTTCAAACCCTAACAAAAACAAATGGATTATTGCGATTTTATTTAATTCGGCAATCATCGATTTTTGTATTCTATTGATTGTTCTTGCAAATCTAATATCCAATAACGATAAATTTTTACCGTCACCTATCGCCTCTTCAAACCCTAAATATGCTTTAGGTATTCTAAGTGCGGTAACAAGTTTTTTCTGTATATACTCAATATCAGCAATCTCGGATAAATTTGTACCACCAGGAAGTGTTTCTATTGGATTTGTTGCCGCAGCATCCCTAACAGGAATAAAGTAATCTTGGTCAACCGCCAACTGATTGTATCTCATATCAACATTACCCGTATGTGGGTCAGCGATTTGATCCCGTTTAAATTTACTTGCAACTCTTTGTACATATGGATCAACATCTTTATCATCCATATTACCAACAAATACTTTAAATACTCTTCTTTCAGGTGCTCGTGAAACTCTATATATCATCATCGCATCTTCAGAGAGTAATAATTGTTTCCATATTCGTCTAGCCTTTTCTAACATAGACGTTCCATAAGGTAATTTTCTATCATCCCCTAAAATTCTAAAGTGAGCAACTTCCCACGTATTAAATTCCATGTTTTTTTCTTTCCAAACAAACTTCAAAGCATCGTTCTCCATTTCTTGTGAATATTTGTCAGGTTGAAACCTCATTCCCTTTTCCAAACGCTCTATTTGGATATTTGGTAATTGTTGACAACCAACAATCCCCTTTTCTGGATCAAGTTTTATATAAACAAAATTATCACCAAATTTACATGTGTTTCTTGTCCACATAGCCAAGTTAGTATTAATATCTAACTTGTTGTTAAACAAATCAACCAAAACTTGTTTAATTCTTTTTGATTCTGAATATACTTTTAAAATGTGTCCATCCTTATCCGGTGTTGTTGATTCTTCAGAATAAACATCTAATGCTGCCGAAATTTCAGGAGTATATTCCATAGATTCGTAATCATAATACGATGCTAACCTTGTTGGTTCGTAATAAACCGCTTGTTGGTATAAGTTACTCTCAACTTTCTGCCATTGTTTTCCAATGTACATAGTTTGTTGTGCCTGTAACTTTTCATTTTCATATTCTTGTTTGTTTGTTGTTTTTAACAATTCGGTTTTGTCAAACTTAAAAATTGGAGATTCTTGGTCCATTGCAGAATTTGGTCCGAAAACTTTACCTAATCTCTGCCAAACCGTTAAATTATTTTGTGCCATATTTTTTATTTTAAATGTAGTTCCTTAAATAGTAAATTAAACTCTACCATTCCCGAATAACCATAAATACTTTTCATAATCACTTTTAGTCACCGTATTTCTTTGATAACCGTTATTTCCATATGTTGATGCTGGTATTCCCGGATTAAAATTCATAGATGAATCCGCAAATGTATTCTTATCTGTAGTCCAAGAATCCAACATTGCTTTAGTCTGTTCTGTCACTTTTTCTAACTGTGCAAACGACGATTCACCAACATATATCGCAATAGCCATCGCCATAATTAAGTCATCATGTTGACCTTTTTGATGATCGGGTCTTCCATTTACATAAACAAAAGTGTTTAATTCGTTAAATAGTCTTTGTGATTTTAATGAAAAATCAAACCTTAACGCTTCCTCAAACGCTTGGATAATTAAAACTCTTTTTGAGTTAAAGTTTATTCCCGGTATTTTATCTTGAGTTTTTGGATCCCATTTCCATTTGTCTGCTGGATTAACACCATCAACATATAAACTCTTATAACCGAGTTCTTGTAGTTTTCTAGAGGTTGATACACCCATACCACCAGTGATATCGGTAACTATAAATGCGTTGTAGGAGTTCCCCCACTTGAATGCGATTTCCGCCAATATGTCTGGAGGAACTTTCCCTATATATTCTAAAACTTGTTCTCTCTCATCAAAATCAATAACCGATATTGTACTAAAATCCTCACTATCACCTCTAGAAACGTCAACACCCATAATATAACGATGACCTTGTACAGGTTCTTTCCATTGCCATAGAGCACCACCCATAAATTTATTTTCAGGTTCTCTAATGTGTTTTTCTTTAATAGATTTCATTGTTTCAGACGGAATCACATTATCCCCCGATCCTAAAAAGTTACATTCTAACTCTTGTGATATCCTTCTTTTATCAAATTTTAATTTTTTGGACATAGACTCAAACCAAGAGCTATACGCTTTATATCCCGATTCTACTTTTTGTTTTATTTCCTCAAAGTCTCTATCGGAGACTTTTATGTTTGAATAATCTAATGTTATTTCCTCGTCTTTATAATCTGCCCGATTCAACATATAGTGTACGATATCATTACATTTGATGAGTTTTAAATCTTTTGAATATCTTGGATCCCTAAACCAATACATTTCAGTAATTTTAAAATCATTTATACCTTTAACCGCTTGACTGTAGATTGAATAGTATATTGGATCAAAACCATTTGGTGTTGATATTACAATCACTTTACCACCTGTAGATAGGGAAGCCATACAAGCAGACCAAAAATCCTCATCTGCGTTGATGTATGCAGCCTCATCAAAAATTAATATTGTTGGTGTATAACCACGCAAGGCATCCTTTGACGTTGCAACCGCTTTAACCTCACATCCGTTGGTTAATTTAAAATGTCTTTGTGCGTTCTTCTCATTGGAGAAACCAACCCCTAACCATTTTGGCCATTGGTCAACAAACGCTCGGACTTTATTTGCCATCTCAACGGCAGTATCCATTTTATTTGCAATAATTAGAATTTTTTCAGGTTTCTTTTTGTTGGCAAAAACCAATCTTTTTGATGCCCAAGCGGATGTTACTGTAGATACTCCGGCTTGTCGATATTTTAATGCGATATTTTCCTCACAAGTATCGTAATCCTTAACCAAGGTAACTTGATCATTAAATAACTCTAAGGGTACGTATTGCGATTGTGTGTTGTCGTAAGTTTGTAAATAGGTTTTTAGTGCGTATGGAGTATCATTTATACACTTCGCATATTCCAATAAGGCTTGTTCCTTTGTTAACGACATTCATTAGTTTTATCTTTTATTTACTATATTTAGTAAATCTTTTTTTGTTACTTCAGGATAAAGATGTTTTTCAACTAACCTCATTATACTTTCCTCAAGATTCTTAACGTCTTCATTTTCTTTTGTTTCCTTTTTTTTAGGTAAACCTTTGTGTTTTGTTGACGCAAAATCTTCTAAATCTTTTTTTGACATACTTTTAGACATGTCTTTTACTTTTTTAGAAACTTTAGTTTTTGCTGTATCTCCCCTTTTAACAGAAAGTGCTAAACCCATAAGTTTTTGTTGTTGTTTAGATACTGATTTTTCTTCAATTTCTTTTTCTTCTTCACCTAGTTCGGTTTCTGTAGTTGTAATAATTGTTTTCCCTCCTTTATTTTCTACCTTCGCACCTGTAGGTACATTTGCAGAACCATTCGGCGGAACGGTAGTTTGTGTTGATGTTACTTTTTTTACCTCGTTTGGAGGTGCTTGCTCATTCAAAACCCTTGCATATAAAACATTTAACTGTTCTTCAGACAGTCTCTCAAGGGTATGTATAGATAACCCTTTATTAAGTAGTTTAACTATTTTAGGATTCATATTTCTCATCTTGCACTAAATTTTTTTCCCATTTTAATACGATATCTCTTTCATATATTTTGTTTTCAACACTTTCCTCACTTTCACCATATTGAAAAACTAATCGTTTTCTTTTGTGTATTAATATATCATCACTATCTGAACTTTCCCAAGCCAAAGCTATAACACCATCGATTGAGTCGTACATACCAAAGAAATCTGAATTTTGTATTAAATTTAAATTGATTTCTGAGTTTTTTAATACCCCAACTTTTTTTATGTAATTAACATCGGGTGGAGATGGTTTTCCTGATGCTGGTTCAGCATCCCACTCATCACCCCAAACATCATCCAAATCTGAAAAGATAAACTCATATATGTTATCACCTTTATAGTTTGGTCCTAATTCATTTACATATACTAAATTCATATAACTCTTCCTCTTGGTGTTACTTTAAATTGTTTACCGTTTTTAACAAATACTAAATTTTCTTTATTTGTTTTACCTAAAAATTTAGCGTTTTCATTCATTAATTCTAAACTAACTTCCATTTGTATTTTTGACTCACTTAATTGTTTGATTTCATTCTTAACTTTAATTTGAGTCATTTTACTTTTTAAAAAGTCTTTTTTTCTTTTTTCTTCTAATAATGGTTTTTCATTTTCAGATATTTTAAAATACCCTCTAAGTATTCTCTCTACTTTTGATTCTGCCATAGGTGGGATTTCAACCCCTTCAGGTTCTCCCATTCCTGGTTCACCACCCATTACTGGTTCTTCCATACCCATTTCAGGCTCTGCATCCATATCTTCTCCTGATAAATCTAATTCACCCTCACCTTCTTCACCGTACGCTTCGTAATCTTCTAATTTATCTAAAATATCGTCTCTATCCTCATCGTCTAATTTGGTTAAATCAATTGCCGATAAAATTGAATTTACGACGTATTTAATATCTTGAGAATCTAAACCGTTATCTTTATCAAACGATCTGATTTTTTGACTTAACCTACCTGTTAGTTTTTGTATTGTTTTTAATCCGACAGGTCCTGACATATCTTCGTCATCTTCCATACCCATTTCAGGGTCTTCCATCTCTGGTTCTGCACCCATTGCTGGTTCTTCCATTCCCATTTCAGGTTCCGCTCCTACCGCAGGTTCCATTCCCATTTCAGGTTCCGCTCCTACCGCGGGTTCTGCTGCCATTGCGGGTTCTGCTGCCATTGCGGGTTCAGGTGTTGGTGGTGCTTCTGGTGCTGGTGCGGGTGGTGCCGCATCCACATCAGGGGTTGGTCCTTCAGGACTTTTCGTTTTTAATACGAATTTTTTTTGTTCCCCTATTAAAGGAATATTTTCTGAGTAATCACTAACTCTATTAATTTCTTTTGCCGTAAGGTTTAATCTTTTTAATGCTTCTGATTGTGAACGATAATATTTTCTACCTTTCATATTGTCGATGTATTCCATC
>Ga0164292_10004662_pt1 | contig 11160 bp, 10 predicted proteins | sample GEODES117metaG_FD_111486 | JGI IMG/M metagenome (GOLD analysis project Ga0164292, IMG submission 111486) | Eutrophic lake water microbial communities from Lake Mendota, Wisconsin, USA - GEODES117 metaG | ecosystem: Environmental > Aquatic > Freshwater > Lake | place: USA: Lake Mendota... | reverse complement strand
GGCCTTGATGGCGAAACTGGGCAAGACTGCCGACTTCGCCAAATGGGACAACTGGGCTCCGCCTGCTCCCACCGCCTGAGTCCGTCTTCCCGTACGAAAGCAGCCTCCATGACCATCGAAGTTCTCAATCGCATCGGCGGCCAGCCGACGCGATCCTCTGCTCCCACCTTCGAGCGCCGCAACCCGGCGCGCAACGACGAAGTGGTGTCGGTTGCGCCTGATTCGTCGGTTGCCGACGTGACCGCCGCAGTCGATGCGGCAGTGGAGGCGCAGGCCAAGTGGCGTGCCACCACTCCGACGCAACGCGCCGACATTCTCACGAAGGCCTCACGCATTCTCGCTTCGCGCACGGACGAGATCGCCGCAGAGATGGTGCGGGAAGAAGGCAAGCCTCTCGCGGATGCGAAGAACGAAGCATCACGCACTCCGAAGAACCTCGAGTTGTACGCGGGTGAGGCCTATCGCTTGTCGGGGGCCACGTTCCCGAGCGATGACACTCCGCTCGTCTACTCGGTGCTCGATCCCGTCGGCGTCGTGGGCGTCATCACGCCGTGGAACTTCCCGCTCAACATGGCGAGTCGCAAGATCGGACCCGCACTCGCCGCGGGCAACACGGTGGTGTTCAAGCCGTCGCCGATGACTCCGCTCATGGGTGAACGACTCGCTTCGGCCTTCATCGAGGCTGGATTGCCCGACGGCGTATTGAACGTGGTGCACGGTTTTGCTGCCGGTGCCCACGTGGTCAACGACACGCGTGTCAACGCGGTCACGTTCACCGGATCCAACGCCACGGGTCACAAGATCCATCAAGCGATGGGTCTCGGGCGCCGCGTTCAGTTGGAACTCGGTGGCAAGAACCCGGTCATCGTTCTCGCCGACGCAGATCTCGACGCCGCGGCACAGATCGTTGCGCGCTCGAGCTTCAGTCTCACGGGCCAGGCCTGCACCGGTGCCGGCCGGATCCTCGTCGATGCGTCGATTCACGATGCGCTTCTCGAGCGAGTGGTGGCTTTGGCCAAGGCCTACGTGGTCGGCCCCGGCGACGTCGCGGGGGTCACGATGGGACCCCTGGTCGACGAAGCCGCGGTGCAGGCGATGGAGCGTGCCGTTGCCGAGGCGGTGGGTCTCGGGGCGAAGGTCGCCTGTGGGGGAGCACGTCTCGCGGAAGGTGAGTTGGCGAACGGTTGGTTCTATCCGGCGACGATTCTCGTGGATGTCGATCCCTCCAGCCCGCTCAGCTGCAACGAGGTGTTCGGGCCCGTCGTGGGATTCGAGAAGATCAACGGAGTCGACGAAGCCATCGCTTCGGCGAACGCGGTGGAGTACGGACTCTCTGCCGCGGTGTGCACGAAGGATCTGGCCACGGCGCAGCGCTGTGCAGCCGAACTGCAGGCGGGCATGGTCCGTATCAATCGGCCCACCGTCGGCGCGGCGTTCAATGCGCCGTTCGGTGGCATCAAACAATCGGGAACCGCAACCCACAAAGAGCAGTTGGGTCCGACGGTCATGGACTTCTACACCGTGATGCGCACGGTGTGGTTGGGGAGCTGAGCATGGATCTGCAACTCGCCGGACAACGCGCACTCGTCTTCGGCTCGTCGTCCGGACTCGGTCGTGAACTGGCCAAGGTTCTCGTCGAGGAGGGTGCGCGTGTCGTCGTCACCAGTCGCGAGACCGACCGCGGCGAACAGGCACGCACCCATGCCGGCGCCGAGGGCTCGATCGTCGGAGACCTCACCGTTCCGGGCGATGCCGCACGCATGGTGAACGGCGCAGCAAATCTGCTCGGCGGCCTCGACATCTGTGTGCTCAACACCGGTGGAGCCAAGCCCGGCGGCATCATGGTCACCGACGGTTTCGACGACGTTGCCTACAACGCATTCCTGCGTCCGGTGTTGGAGGCCTCGCGTGCCGCGGCGCCGTACTTGCAGAAGGGCCGTCACGCTCGACTCCTCGCGCTCACCGCGCGTTCGGTGGTCGAGGCCACTCCTGATCTTGCGTTGTCGTCGGTGTTCCGCAGCGGTGTCTCGGCCGCGATGCGTTCGCTCGCGCTCGAACTCGCGCCGCAGGTCAACGTGAACGTCGTGGTGACGGGCCAGTTCGACACCCCGGCACTGGACCGTTTCGAGGCCGCCAAGGCGTCCGCAGAAGACAAGACTCCCGATCAGGTGCGCCGCGAGCACGTCGAGGCCATTCCGCTCGGGCGTGTCGGAACCGCGCGCGAGTTCGCCGACGTGGCGGCGTTCTTGTGTTCGCCGCGCAGCAGCTTCGTCACCGGGTCGATGGTACGCATCGACGGTGGCGCAGTTCACGGATTCTGATCGGGGCTATGCCTCTTGCGGGCCGACGTAGGCGACCCATGCGTTCTCCACGTGCCGGCGCGCTGACTTGAGCGCACGTTCGGGGTCGCGATCAGCGATGGCCTCGACGATCTCCATGTGCTCGCTCCACGAATCGGTGAGTCGCTCGCGGATGCGCTTGGCATAGACCCACTGGATCATCGAGGACAGAGTCGACAGATGGTCGGCGAGGATGGCGTTGTCGGCGGTGTCAGCCAACGTTTGGTGGAAGAGCGTGTTGAGCGCCGGCAGTTCGTCAGTGCGACCAGCCTTGGCCGCGGCGAGACCTTCGGCCGCGACACGACGAAGCTCGGTGAGTTGCTGATCGGTGCGACGCTCGGCGGCGAGCTGGGCCACCAGTCCCTCGAGAGTCAGACGCACGACGAAGAGGTCGTCGGCCTGCTTGCGCGAGAACGTGGCGACGCGGGCGCCGCGCCGAGGTTCGATTTCCACGAATCCTTCGACGGCAAGGAGATGGAGGGACTCGCGTACCGGTGCGCGCGACACGTCGAACTCGGCGGCCAGATCTTCTTCCACGAGTCGCTGACCGGGGGCGTAGAGACCGGTGACGATGGCCTGGCGAATGGCTTTCAGGACCACCGCGGTCAGGGGCTGGTGCAGGGCCCCGACTTTTGTGGTTCGGGTGCCTGATGGGCGGGCGCCGGAGCCGGGAGTGACGTCGTTTGCGCGAGGCACATTGGAGAATGTATACAATCTCCGGAACGTCCCGCGAGCGGGACGGACTTCCAATCACATCCCAAACTTTCCTTTAAGGGGGGAAAATGCGTCGACATGTCAAGGTCGTCGCCCTTGCACTGGTTCTCGGCCTTGGCGCCGTGGCCTGCTCGGACGATGACGGTGGCTCAACCACCGACACGCAAGCAGCAACCGAAGAAACCACCGCAGCAGCAACTGATGACACCACCGCGGCCCCGCAGGCCGGCGGCGAGATCGTCATTGCTCTCGGTTCCGAACCCACCAGCCTCGACCCGCAGTTGGTCGACGACGGTGGCGAGCGCGCCATCAACGACAACGTCTACGAGACGCTCCTCGTCCGTAACGCCGATGGTGAACTCGAGCCCGGCCTGGCCGCAGAAATGCCCACCCAGGTCGACGACACCACCTGGGAGATCAAGCTCCGCGAGGGCGTGAAGTTCCACGACGGCACCGATTTCAACGCCGACGCAGTCGTGGCAACGGTCAACCGCATGGTGAAGCTCATTGCCGACGGCAAGACCGACAACAACGGCTTCTTCCAGAGCTTCACGGGCGCCGAGGCAGTCGATGCCACCACGGTGCGCATCACCACGGCTGAAAAGGACGGTGTCGTTCCGGCACGTCTCTACTGGATGAAGATCATCCCCGCCGCCGCTGCCGAATCCGCTGACCTCTCCGAGAGCGTCGTCGGTACCGGCCCATACAAGTTGGCCAGCCGCGAGAAGGGCGTGAACATCGTCCTCGAAGCAAATGCCGACTACTGGGGTGGTGCTCCAGCCCTCGAGAAGGTCACTTACGAGTTCATCGACGATTCGGCCACCCGTCTCGCCGGTCTGAAGTCGGGCAAGTACCAGCTCATCACCAACCTCGCCCCGCAGGACACCGAGCAGGCACCGAAGGTCGCCACCGCTCAGGGTCAGGAGCACCCGGTGCTCATCCTCGACGCTGACGACGGCATCACTTCCGACGTCAACGTTCGCAAGGCCCTGAACCTCGCCGTCGACAAGGAAGCCATCGCTGAGACGCTCTTCGGTGGATTCGCCGTCGTCGACGCCGGTCAGCTTCTGAGCCCGTCGATCCTCGGACACAACGAGTCGTTGACCGCCTACCCGTACGACCCCGAGCAGGCCAAGACCCTCCTCGAGGAGGCCGGAGCAGCAGGCAAGTCGATCCAGCTCGTCGGTGAGTCCGGCCGTTGGCTGAAGGACAAGGAACTTCTCGAGGCCGTCGCCGGCTACTGGAAGGAAGCCGGTCTCGACGTCAAGCTCGAAATCCTCGAGTTCGGTGCCTACCTCGACGTTCTGTTCGATCGTGACAACCGCGCCGACGCCATCTACGTGTCGTCGTCGAACGACATCCTCGACCCGGACCGCCAGCTCTCGACCTACTACCAGGCCGGTGGTATCGGTTCGTCGAACACCGATCAGGCGCTTTCTGATCTCATCACCGCTGGTCGCTCGGAACTCGACGCCGCCAAGCGCGACGAGACCTATCAGGAAGCCGTGAAGATCGCCTACGACAACGCCTACTTCGTGTGGCTGGTGAACAACCAGGACATCTACGGCACCTCGGAGAACCTCGTGTGGACGCCGCGCGTCGACTCGAAGCTTCTCGTGAAGGAAATGTCGCTCGGCTGATTCGTCAGCAGAGTGACGCCACACATCATTAGTTGAACCAGTACGTCGAGAGAGAGGGAGGGAAGTGCGTCGGTATCTGATCAGTCGCCTGTTGCAAGGTGGCCTCGTGGTCTTCGGAGTCACGGTGGTCGTCTTCGTGGCAACGCGACTGATCGGAGATCCGGTGAACTTCATCCTCCCGCTCTCGGCGTCACTGGAACAGCGCGAGCAACTTCGCGCCGACCTGGGCTTCGATCGTCCGATCCTCGTCCAGTTCTGGGACTACATCACCGACGTCTTCACCCTCGACTTCGGAACGTCCACCAAGTTCACCAACGAGGAGACCATCGATGTGGTCTTCCGTTTCCTTCCGAAGACGCTCCAGCTCGTCGCCGCCGGCATGCTCGTGGCGTTCGTCGTCTCGCTGGTCCTCGGAATGCTCTCCGCCGTCAAGCCCGGCAAGATCACCGACAAGTTGTTGGTTGGTCTCAGCTTGATCGGCCTTTCCATGCCACAGTTCTTCCTCGCCCAGATCCTGATCGTTCTCTTCAGCGTTCGCTTCGGATGGGTGCAGATCGGTCCCGGTCCGTGGACCCACATGATTCTTCCGGCGGTCGCCCTTGCATTGCCCGCCATCGGCCGTCTCGCCATGACCGTTCGCTCGGCCATGATCGACGAGTTGAACAGCCAGTACGTGAAGGCCGCCAAGGCCAAGGGCATGCGCCGCAAGCGCATCATCGCTGTCCACGCTCTTCGCAACGCATCGATTCCGTTCGTCACGCTCGCCGGATGGGAATTCATCCGCGCTCTCGCCGGCTTCACCGTGGTGGTCGAGGGTGTCTTCGGCCTGAACGGGATGGGCAGCCTTGCGATTCTCGCCATTCGCGAACGCGACTTCTTCCTCATCCAGACCATCGTCTTGGTCGTTGCCGTGATGGTGGTGCTCATCAACATCCTCATCGACCTCGTGTACAAGACCGTCGACCCGCGCGTGAAGTTGGGTTAGGGGACAGCACATGGACGCACCGCAGCACGCGCCCGACGAATTTTCTTCGCGCGCACACGAAACAGAAGAAGCACTCCACCAAGAAGAGGCATTGGAGGGCCGTCCGTACGAGGTCCGCGCCGCCACCAAGGGCGTCTTCAGGGAACTGCTCTCCGACAAGGCCGGCGCTTTCGGAATCATCCTGCTCGGAATTCTCGTTCTCGTCGCGATCTTCGCGCCGTGGGTCGCCCCGTACGGTCCCACTGAAGGTTCGCTCAGCACCGCCAACATCAACCCGGTGTGGGGTGAGGGCGGATCGTGGAGTCACATTCTCGGGACCGACCCCCAGGGCTACGACATGTTGTCGCGCCTGATCTACGGCTTGCGGACCACGCTGCTCATCGCCACCGCAGTCGTGGTCATTGCCGGAACCTTCGGTATCGCCGTCGGTTTGTTCTCCGGATACAAGGGTGGACGTACCGATCGATGGATCATGGGTTACGTCGACGTGCAGGTCGCCTTCCCCGGATTGCTCATCGCGATGATCATGATCGCCGTCATCGGAGGCAGCAAGCTTGCACTCATCTTCGTCCTTTCGTTCAACGGATGGATGGTCTATGCCCGTATGACCCGAGGCGTCGTGCTCTCGGTGAAGGAACAGCCGTACGTGGAAGCCGCCGAGTTGGTCGGATGCACGCCGAAACGCATCATGTTCCGCCACATCTTGCCGAACCTCGTGTCGGCCATCAGCACCCTTGCAGTGCTCGAGTTCGCCCGCATCATCCTCGCCGAAGCAACGTTGTCGTTCCTCGGTCTCGGCCTCGTCTTTCCCGATGTGTCGCTCGGCATCGTCGCCTCGGCCGGTCGTGACTACATCTTCAGCACGCCTCGTCTCATCATCATTCCGGGTATCGCTATTTCGATTCTCGTGATGTCGGTGAACTTCGCCGCCTCGTGGTTGCGTGTCGCTCTCGACCCGCGCGAACGCGACAAGCGCTTTGCCGCGAGTGCGATCTCCAACAACGGTTCCGGAGCCGGCCAATGACCGCCGAAACGATTCTCGAGGTCAACAACCTCACCGTGGATTTCTTCACGCGTCGGGGAACCGTGCACGCCGTTCGTGACGTGTCGTTCACGATGAAGCGCGGTGAAACCCTCGGCATCGTCGGTGAATCCGGATCAGGCAAGAGCGTCACCGCCCAGGCGATCCTTGGTCTCACCGAACTTCCGGGCAAGGTCACCGGGGGAGACGTGCTCTGGAAGGGGCAGTCGCTTCTCACGGGTCCCGGCGCAGCCGGCACCATCGAGCGCATTCGTGGCAAGGAAATTGCCATGGTCTTCCAGGATCCGATGACGTCGTTGAACCCCGTCTACACGGTGGGGATGCAGATTTCCGAGGTGCTGACCCGGCACATGGAGTTGTCGAAGAAAGATGCCCGTGCGCGAGCGCTGGATCTGTTGCAGATGGTCGGCATCTCGAATCCTGTCGCCCGTCTCGATCAGTATCCGTTCGAGATGTCCGGCGGTATGCGCCAGCGCGTTCTCATCGCCGCGGCTCTCGCCTGTGAACCGGAGCTGTTGATCGCCGACGAACCCACCACGGCTCTCGACGTGACGATCCAAGCGCAGATTCTCGACCTCATCGCCGAACTGCAGGAGCGCCTGCACATCGGCGTCATCCTCATCACCCACGACCTCGGCGTCGTTGCCGGAGTGTGTGATCGCGTGGCCGTGATGTACGGAGGCAAGTTGGTGGAAGAGGCGGCCGCGGCAGAGATCTATCCGCGTCCGTTCCACCCGTACACCGAGGGATTGTTGCGTTCGACGCCGCGTCTCGACATCGTCGAGGAACGTCTCGAGTCGATCCCCGGTGCACCACCGGACCTGCGAGACATTCTTCCCGGATGTTCCTACGCCGAGCGTTGCCCGGAGAAGACCGCGCACTGCTTGAGCAACGTTCCCGTACTTGAACAACGAGGGGAGGGTCGCCGTGTCGCTTGCTGGAACCCCCGCGGATGATCGCCAGCCACTGCTCGACGTTCGCAACCTGACGGTTCGATTCCCGGCCGGCAGTTCGGGCTTCTTCAAGCCCGAGAAGAAGTTCGTGCACGCCGTGGAAGACGTCAGTTTCCAGATCATGCCCGGTGAGACGCTCGGTCTCGTTGGCGAGTCCGGTTCCGGCAAGACCACCACCGGTCGTGCGGTTCTGCGCAGCAACCCGATCACCAGCGGAACCGTCACATTCGACGGTCGTGACATCACCAAGCTCGAGGGCAAGGAACTGCGCCAGTTGCGCCGCGACATGCAGTTGGTGTTCCAGGACCCGTACGCGTCGTTGAACCCGCGGATGTCGGTGTTGGAGATCGTGGCAGAGCCGCTGGTGGTGCACGGCATCGCCAAGTCCACGGAGGATGCCAAGCCGAAGGTCGCCGAGCTCCTGCAACGTTGTGGTCTTCCGGTCGATGCGCTCACGCGCTACCCGCACGCCTTCTCCGGCGGTCAGCGTCAGCGCATCGGTATCGCGCGTGCGCTTGCTCTGCAACCGAAGTTCATCGTGGCCGACGAACCGGTGTCGGCACTCGACGTGTCCGTGCGTGCCCAGGTCGTGAACCTGTTGCAGGAACTGCAGCGTGACCTCGGCATTTCCTATCTCTTCATTGCCCACGATCTGTCGGTGGTGCGTCACATCTCGCACCGCATCGGCATTCTCTACTCGGGGCACATGGTGGAGTACGCGCCCGTCGACAACGTGTACGAGTCGCCCATCCACCCGTACACCGAGGCATTGCTCTCCAGCGTGCCGATTCCGGACCCCGCCATCCAGCGCGGCCGTAGTCGCATCGTGTTGCAGGGAGAGATCCCCAATCCCATCAACCCCCCGCCAGGCTGTCGTTTCGCCAGCCGTTGCCCAATCGTCGAGGATCGTTGCCGACACGAAACGCCGAAACTCGAGGAAAAGGCCCCCGGCCATTTCGTTGCGTGTTTCGTGCGATCGTCGGCCGGTGTCGGCGTTGCGGCGCGCTGAGTCGCGCACACAGTGAGGAGTCCCATGTCGATCGAATCCCCGAGCCCGGCGGCAACGTCCGGATCCTCCGCAGCGGGTCACATCCCGATGATCATTCTGGTCGGCATCGGTGCCGGCTTTCTCTCCGGTCTGTTCGGCGTGGGCGGAGGCATTCTCATCGTTCCGGGTCTCGTACTCGTCGCCAAGATGGACCAGCGCATCGCCCACGGGACCTCGCTTGCGGCCGTCTTGCCGATTGCGGCTTCGAGCATGGTCACCTACTGGGCGCAGGACCACATCGACTGGCCGGTGGCGCTCTTTCTCGCCATCGGTGCCGTCGCCGGAGCAGTGCTTGGTACCAAGCTTCTCCACGTTCTCCCGCACCGCACACTCGGCATCGCCTTTGCCACCTTGTTGGTGTTGTCGGCGATCCGTCTTTTCCTCGCTGACAGCGGAACCGGCCGCGACGAACTCGACGTGGTGATGGCGATCCTGCTCGTGATCGTCGGCCTCGCCACCGGCATCCTCGCCGGCCTCTTGGGCGTGGGTGGCGGCATCATCATGGTCCCGGCGATGATGATGCTCTTCCACATCCCGCCCGTGATCGCCAAGGGCACCTCGCTCGCGGTGATCATTCCCACGGCCATCATGGGCACCTGGCGCAACCGCACGAAGAAGAACGTCGACTTCGTGGCCGCAGCCATCGTGGGTGTCTCGGGAATCTTCGCCGCCATCGCCGGAGGCTGGATCAGCGGACGCATGTCCGACACGTTGTCGAACGTGTTGTTTGCGTCTCTGCTGACGATCGTCGCGATTCGCCTGATCCTGCAGATCCGTCGCGAGGACAAGGCCGCTGCCGCCGAAGCATCCGGCCAGTCCGGTAAGTAACTCGATCAGTAGGGTCGCAGTCGTGTCGCTCGTTGGGTATCTCGTTGCTGTCGGTGCCGTTGCCATCGGTGCCTGCATCCAAGGAACTCTCGGATTCGGCCTGGGTCTCATCGCCGCTCCGGTTCTCGCCCTTGTCGACAAGGATCTCATCCCCGGCCCGCTGTTGTTGATCGGTGTTGCCACCACGACGACGGTCTTCCTGCGCGAGCGCGGCTCGGTCGACTGGCGCGGCATGAAGTGGGCGATCGTCGGTCGCGTCGCCGGAACCGGCATCGGGGCTTGGGCCGTGGTGGCGTTCTCCAAGGATGCGCTCATCGTTGCGCTGTCGTTGTCGGTGATCCTCGGAGTGGTCATGAGCGTTGCCGGCTGGAATTTCCGTCCTACGACTCCGTCCCTCATCGGTGCCGGAACCTTGTCGGGAATCATGGGAACCCTCACGAGCATCGGCGGCCCGCCGATGGCGCTCGTGTATCAGAAGGAGTCTGCACAACGTTTGCGCTCGACCCTCGCCGGGTTCTTCCTCATCGGTGCCACCCTGTCGGTGGCATCGCTCTTCGCCGGCGGCGAGTTCGGATGGCACGAGTTTCGTCTCGGTTTGGCCTTGATTCCCGGTCTCGTCCTCGGTCTCGGCACCTCGCGCAAGATGGCCAGGTTCCTCGACAACCGCTACACCCGGCCCGCGGTTCTCGGATTCTCGGCGTTGTCGTCGTTGACGTTGTTGATCCAGATCTTCGCCGAATAGCCCGCGCGGTCAGCGCGAGAATCGGTCCGTCCGCGCGGTCAGCGCGAGAATCGGTCCGTCCGCGCGGTCAGCGCGAGAATCGGTACGGCGACAAGGCCGCCATCGAGAAACCAAACTCGGTGAGCGGATCGTCGTCGTTGCCGGTGATCTCGGCGCAGACGGCACGTCCGAGTGCCGGAGCGATCTTGATTCCTGCGCCGCCCTGACCTGCGAGCCAGAGGAAACGATCGTTCGCCGGATCGGGACCCACCACCGGGAGTCGGTCGGGGGCGAAGGTGCGCAGTCCTGCCCATGCACGACGCACGGAGCGCAGTTGCGGTGTGATGGTCTCGTTCACGTTCTCGAGGCCGAGTGCCACGTCGATTTCCTCCGCCTGTGCATCGCACGGTTCCGACGGAGTCTCGTCGGAGAGCGAGACCAGCAAGCCACCCGAATCCGGCTCGAAGTAACAACGGTTGCCGATGTCCATCACCAACGGCCAATCGATGACGTTTTCGGAGATGGCCGCAATGCAAGCGGTGCGACGGTACGGCTGCATGCCGTGCGTCGGAACGTCCGCACGTCGGGCGACGAGATCCGCCCACGCGCCGGCGGCGTTCACGACGAAGTCGCAGTTCAGCGTGAATCCGTCGATGTCCATCTGCCATTCGCCGCTCTTGTGGCGAAGGCGAAGTGCAGAGACCATCTCGTGATGTGTGATCACGTCGGCTCCCTTCGCCTTGGCGCCCGACAGGTACGACTGCAGGAGGAGCGCCACGTCGATGCCCTTGGCATCGGGTTCGAAGAAGCCACCGACAGCGACGGCTTCGGGGCGCAGCGCCGGAAGGATGTCGCGTGCTTCGTTCGGGTCGACCCGTCGGGCCGACATT
>Ga0164292_10004661_pt1 | contig 11161 bp, 9 predicted proteins | sample GEODES117metaG_FD_111486 | JGI IMG/M metagenome (GOLD analysis project Ga0164292, IMG submission 111486) | Eutrophic lake water microbial communities from Lake Mendota, Wisconsin, USA - GEODES117 metaG | ecosystem: Environmental > Aquatic > Freshwater > Lake | place: USA: Lake Mendota, Wisconsin... | reverse complement strand
AGACTTTATTGAATGTGTTCCTAGTAACGGTATCTTACAGATAGGTGCACACGAATGTGAAGAATTAGGTTTTTATTATTCAATTGGTTTGACGCATGATAAAATTCTTTGGATTGAAGCAATTCCAGAATTAGTAGAAAGAATGAAATCTACATATTCAACTAATAATATTATACAAGCTGTTATTACAGATAAAGATAATGAAGAAGTTAATTTTATGATCACTAACAATATTCAATCATCGTCTATATTTAATTTAAAAACACATCTACAAGAACATCCGCATATTTTTGAAAAGGAAAGAAAAAAATTAAAAACAACAACATTAAATACTTTATATGATAATCTTGGTATTTCTTATGATACTTATGATTTTATTAATTTAGATATTCAAGGAGCAGAACTCAAAGCATTACAAGGTGCATCTAAAATACTTCCGTATATTCGAGCCATTTATTGTGAAGTAAATGAAAAAGAATTATATGAAGGTTGTGCGTTATTACCAGAATTAGATTTATTTTTAGAAAAATATAATTTTAAAAGAATAACAACAGCAATGTCTCAACATGGTTGGGGCGATGCCTTATATATTAGAATATGATTTTAATATTTTAATATAATAGGTATAATAGATATTATTTATGGATATTAAGAATAAATCACAAGGTATTAAGAAGAAATCACAAGATTTTAAAAAGAAATCACAAGATATTAAGAAGAAATCACAAGATATTAAGAAGAAACATAAAAAAATAATAACAGGCGGTGTATTAAATATTAAGCAGAATGTAAGGGATATGATACAAAGTTATATGGTAGATATTTTTAATAGCATTGATATAGAAACATGTGGTTTAATTGAAACTATATTAAAAGCATTAAATAATCATAATTCTTGTAGAATATTATTTGATACATTAAATCAAAAAGGTATAATTAAATTAGGTGTAGCAAATTTTGTTTATGATATTATTAATGATGCTATAAAAAATGGAATTGTAGAAATATTACAACGGCATGATAAAGATATTCGTTCATTGGCTAGATCAGTAAATACAAATAAATTTTTTATCGAAGAATTAAAAAGAAATATTAATCAATATCTATCAGGATGTAAAATGATATGTAATGGACAACAATTATTTTCAAATATACCTACTCGAGGAGGACCTACTCGAGGAGGAATGAATACTTTAAAAAGAAAAAAAAGAGGAGGAATAATACGTCAAAATGATATTAATACTTTATGGTCTTTTATAATTATTCCTATTGTAGAATTATTTGAAGAAAAAATGCCATTTATTAATATATTTACAGAAATATTATCTTATGATAATTTTAATAAACTATTTTTAGATATTAAACCTAATATTGTACAATATATTATGAATAAATTTACCCTTTTATTAAAGCAATATAATAAGATTATTGATTTAATTAAAATGTTATTTATTCCAACTAAGAATGATCCAAATAAATTTGAAAATTTTGTATTATTAGATAAATTATTAGTATCGGATAGAAATATAATATCGAACTCATTAAATACAATAAATATCCCAATTGATCAAAACGAAAAACTGGATATAGAAGGACTTATAAAATCTAATACAAGTACGTCAAAAATATGTTATAACGCTTTAAAATTATCACCAACATTAATATGGCATGGAACTACACTTATTACAATAAAGAAAAATATAAAATTAATAAAAGATGAATTTTGTACAATAAATCCAAAAATGAATATGTGTCAGAGGAGATAATATTTATCGTTTTTCAGGCGACACATATGGTATTTCTAAATATTTAAAGATATCTTCTTCAGATTTAATAGTTTCACTAGTATCTATAAATTCTTTTGTATTATTATTTTTAAAACCATATTCAGATAACGATAGGCCTTTTTCAAGTGCTATTCTACGCATATATATATTAAAATTATATGAACCTGTAAAATATAATAATCCAAAATAATAATGTTTTGGATCGGTTACAAGAATATCTATACGTCTTGCTGGAAGATCTTCTGCAATTTTACAAATTCCCATAAATTTATTTTTACCAGATGCTAATGTTTCTAAAATATATCCTTTAGCTTCTAAATTATTTATAAATTCTTTTAATTTAAATTTACTATTATCTTTAATAAGAATGTCAATATCACCTATAGTTTTAGTCTTTCTTCTAAAACTTCCTACCATATCAAATGTTATATCTTTTTCTAATGTATTTTGAATTATTTTATAATGTTTTTTAGCTTCTGTCAATGGTATCCTTATTTGTAAATCATTATAATATTTAAGACCAATTAATTGTTTATCATTTAATTGGTCTTGATATTGGTATATATCATCGAATATATTTAATTTTTTCATAAGTTCTTCTATTTTTGCAGGACCAATCCCATAAATTCCTAATAATTTTTTTCCTAAAATATATTTTGGATCATTTAAAATATTTTCTACAGTATGCATTTTACCTGTTGTTATAAATTCTAATATTTTTTCTTCAATTTTTTTACCAATTCCATTTATTTTTTTTATATCTTCTATACCTTCAATATCTTTATCATATAATTGAATATTTTCGATTACCTTTTCATAAGCATTTACTTTTATTTGACTTTTATTAAGTTTTTCATATTCTTGAATAATTCGAAGATTATCAATTATTTGTTGATTCATACTTACTCTTTGCATATTTTTCCTTGGCTTTTTCAGTTTTTCAGTTTTTATCTTTATACATCTTCCGCTTAGAGGATTTAATATTTTACCTTCTGGGCATTGTTTATTCATTATCTTAGTATATAGAAAGAAACAAAAATAATTTATTTATTCATATTATTAAATAAAAAAATAGATTCAAATATAGATATTCTATATCTATTATACATACTTAAAAAATATAAATTTTTTATACATAAATCTTTAACAAAAGAATCAAAAAAAATCGAGTAATCTTTATATTTATGTGATGTATTTAATGTATAATTTATGTTATCTTTTTTTGTATTTAATAAAATACATTCGTAATTATCATACATATAAAAATTATCAATAGTTGTATTACCATGATATTCATTTACTATATTATGATATATCATTATACATTTACAACAATTATTTACAACTGTAAATAATATAAATGGTGATACTTTATTATTTGAAATATATTTTTTAATACTATATGTATTTTTAGGTGGTATAAGAGGATTTTTTATATTATATGATTCTGATTCAATTAAACAAAATAATAAGTTATAAATTAATATCATTTTTAATAATAATTTTTTCATTTATATTTATATAAAAACCTATCTATATTCTTAAATATATTATAATATTCGTTTTATTTCAGTATTTTCAATTTCTTTATTATCAATATGTTGTATTTTATTCAATATATAAAAAAATGGTTTTTTAACAATATTATAAATATTTTCAACAAAAGAAATATGATTATTCATATTTTTGCTACTATTAGTTATATATTCTAGTTTATTTTCAATATCATCTAATCTTTTTTCAATTTTATTAAGAGTTTCTAAATATTTATCTTCATAAGACATTATTATAATATTATTGTCTTATAAAGATATATTTATATATTTTTAATTAACATATTAAATTTTTATATTTATTATTATGATAATTGATAATAATAATTCCCTTTATATAAAAACTATACGAACAAAAAAATAATACCGTTTAGATTCTTATTTTTTTTAACTTATTTTTTATAAGGATGGATGAAAATATTAATTTTGGATCAATGGCATGGTTTAATAGTATTATATTAGCAGTATTATATAGTGATGCTAGTAGAAAATTATTATCAGAAAGAATTAAAGATATTAATTTTAAAAAAGATTTTAATTTAACTAAATATTTTAAACCAAGTGAGATAATAAATTTAAGAGAACATAATAATAAATTTAATATAAGTACTTTAAAAAAGGGTTTTTTGACACAACTCTATTTAAAACCTTTTTTTAAACTTTTAAAAATTAAACCACTGATGCTTGTGCATTTTCCAGATAATGTTTTAGCATATAACATGAAAAATCATGTTAAAATGATAGAATTTGACGAAGATTATACAAATTTTCAATCACGAATAATATGTGAAAAATATAAAGAAAGAAAATTAGCAAGAGATTCAGATGTATTTATTATTGAAACTGTTGATTTGCGTCATAGTGATAGCGTAAAGAATGTTTATAATGATTTTTCATATCATTATATTGATAATATAGATATTGCTAAATTATCCAATCAGTTTGTATATAATGATATAGAATATATATTAGATTCAATAATTATAACAAATTATAATAAATCATGTATGTCTCATATTATAACAGGTTTTACAATGAATAATAAAAAATATATATATACAAGCTTATCAAAAGATCCAATTGAATTTGACTGGTATTCTAATAGATTTAATAAATATTATTTAGATATTTCATGTAATAAATTAAAAAAGATTACTAAAAATATAAGCATTACTAATAATTTCTTAAAATTTTCTTTTAATAAAGGTAAAAGACTTTTTGTATATGTTAAAAAATAAAAAAATGACATAAACATAATAAATTTATTTATAATAATAAAGAATGTTTCGTAATTATTCATTTGATTCCAAAGATCCGTCTAATAAACATTCGTTTGAAATTCATGATGTTGATATTGCTATTATTAATGGTATCAGAAGAACAATTTTAACTGATATTCCTATACCTGGTATTATAGGTGAAGAAAACCCTACTATTGAAATTATCAAAAGTAATGGACCGCTTCACAATGAAATACTATGTCACCGAATTGGTTTAATACCTATTAATATGTCCGAAGATGATATTGAACAGTATGTAGATAATTCTATTGAACTTGAATTAAATATGATAAATGAAGGGAACCTTATGAAAAATGTAGCTACAAATGATATTAAGGGTAAAAAAAATGGTAAGGAACTTACAAAGAAAGACTTAGAAATTTTATTTCCTGCTAATCAAATTACAAAATCTCATATTCTTATTACTAGATTACGTACAAATGAATTCTTACATTTTAAAGCAAATGTTGTAAAAAAAACAGCAAGATTTAACTCTGCTTTCTGCCCTGTCTCTTTATCTAATTTCTATTATATAGAAGATCAAGAACTTTCAAAGAAGAAAGCAAATTTATTAGATAAGGAAAGATCATATTATACTAATAAATACGGAGAAGCAAATGCCGTTATGTTTGAAATTGAACCAATTGGAACATTAATTGGACCTAAATATTTATTTAGTAAGGCTATTGAAATTATAATAGATAAAATAAATAATCTAATTATAAATATTACATCGCAATTAATTAAAATAAAACAATTTGAAAAATTAAAAAATACATATGATTTTATTATAGAAAATGAAGACGATACATTGGGTAATATTATTCAATCTTATATATATAATAAGCATATTAGAAATGATACATTAATTTGCTCATATATTGGTTATATTTGCCCTCATCCATTAAAATCTGAATTAATAATTAGAATAACTTTAGATGATCAAGAAAATCCGAATGAATTTATTAAATTTTTAGAAACAGAATGTAGATTGATAATAGAAGAACTTCTAAATATAAAAAAAGAATGGAATAAATTTATAAAATAAAATTATACTACACGAAAAGGAATATCATTTAATATAATAGCATCATCTGGTATTGTTGTTAATAATATTCTTTTAAAAAAATTATTATATATATTATTTAATATCATTTTTTGATCTGTGAATTTATTACTATATTTTTCTAGCCATTCTTTAAAATCATATATTTTTTGTGATATATTCGGTAATCTATGATAATTAATCCATCCATTTAAAGATTTATTTATAAAAGCATGTGAAATTCTTTTATAATCTTTTATAAAATCTAAAGGTTTTATATGTACTTGATTATATTTAATTGCTTTGCCAAAATCATATATCATTATAGTATAACCATTATCTTTTAAATAATAATTTGTATCATATAAAATATAATGATAATAACCATTTTTAATTTCAGTTTTTTTATATAAAAAATTTCCCCAATGAGCATCTAAATGTAAATATCCAAGGTTATGAAATGTACTTATTGCTAGAAAACATTGACATGCTATATTAACTAATAAATTATCATTATTTAATATATCTATATTATTAAATAATTGTTTAATATCACCGTCAACTCGTTCATTTAATGATACAAAATAACTTCTACTTAATAAACTATGAATATCATTATTTGATTGAATAATAGCTCTTGGATTATCTAATATGACACATTGAAATGTTTTATATGTGAAAATAAAATGTCTTGATTTTTTTTCGTATAATATATTAGTTAAAATATTATTTATTTTTATTTCATTTGCATTTGATTTTGTTGCCTTCATTATTTTAGCAGCAATAGGAGCGATTGCATAATTATTATTAATTGATGATTTAAATATTACACCATATTTACTTGCTGTTCCTATTTGTTTCATTAAATATACTATATCTGCTATATTTAAGACTTCAATTTCCTTACCATTTATATCTTTGATTACTTTACCATAAATACAATTATTAAGATTAATATGATGTAGATATTTTTTTGCTATTTTAAGATATTTTATTCTTTCGTCCAAATCATAATTATTTCTTAATAATTTATTTTTTAATAATGTTTGTATTTTTCCAACAGAATAATTTATTTTAAATTTTTCTAATGTTGGATTTTCTATAGAATGTTCTATCATTTCATCATTATCATCACTTGATATATTAAATATAGACGATGAACTATTTTTTTTACTATTTTGTTTATTTGAAGATTTAGGCAAAGTCTTAGATGAAGATTTTGGGGAAGATTTTGGGGAAGATTTATTTGAAGATTTTTTCTTATTTGAATCCATATCTAATATTCAATGTTATTTTTTATATTATATTTTATAATTAATAATTAAAGAGAATAAATGTCAGATATTGTAGTTATAGATAATATAATTTATCAAATAGAAGATGAACAACTAGACGAAATATCATATTATGAAATCCTTAGCATGGATCAAATTATAAAAGATAATCCTACATTTATAGCTTTTTCAAAAGAAGAAGTTTTTGATGAATTATATGATTTTTTTAAAAATTCATCGAAGGCAAATAGTTTATCTGAATTATTCTTTAAAGATAATAAACAGAATATAAAAAATATAGTATTTGTATCAAGTGCTACTAAAAAAGAAATAGATTGTGATTCAGACGATACTGAATCATTTGTTAAAACAATTGAAAAATTATCAAAACAACAATATAGAACATCGCAAACCGAAAAAAATAAATTATTTTTTGCATTAACATATGATAATCAAGATACTCATTTACGTATCAAACCATATATGAATACAACTATTGAACTTCAAAATAACAAATATAAATATAGAATTTTTTATCCAATTTACGAATCAGATGATACAAATATACCTATTTTAGCAGCTTATTATAAAACTCCTAAAACAACTTGTGCTGATTATTTATCTGATCATATATCATCGTATTTATATCAACAATATTCTTTTAATTATATAGAATCTAATTCTTTTAAAGATATAAAAAAATTATTAGAAATTGTTAAACCAAAGATAGAAACAATATTAAAAACAGAATTAGATAAAGATGATTTTTATTTAGATTATAATCATTTAAATGCTTTCTTGGAAAGATTTGATACATGTCTAGATGATATAAATATAGCTGATTTTGATAAATTGAGACATTATTTAGATAATATAAAAAATATACAACCTGATAAAATAAATTATGTTAAACATAAAATACAACCTATTAAAATTACAAATCATAAGCTAGAATTTTTTAATAAACTTAATAATATTAATAATCTTTTAAATTTTAGTGATAAAACTAAGGCTGATTATGAATTATTAATAAGTAAATTACAAGATGAAAAAATAGATACTAATGCTGTGCCATTATTATATAATAATATTAATGATATTGTTAATGCTTTAATGAATAGAGATATCGAAATTGATGATATTTTACATAATTTATCTATCAATAGAAAAATACTTATCATAGATAATTCTATAAATAATTTAAAAAATATTACACAAAATGATATTGAAAATATAACAATATTATTAAATGAATTAACAAAAAAATTTACAGATATTAAAGAAGCACTACATGATATATTTGATTTTCATTTTATAGATTTTTATCATGATATAAAAGAAATTAAACAAGCAAATGATCATAGTGATTACGATGGAATCCCCGATATATATAGAAATATAGGAAATTATGAAGGAATGGGAGAAATAGCTGATGATCAAGATGAAATCGAATTAGAAGAAATTGATAATAAAATATCTAATATATCACTTGAAAAATATTGGTTATCTATAAAATATAAGGAATCTAATGGATTTGTAGAATTATTAAAAATAATATTACCAATTTTGAATAAAGTGCAAAATAAGGCAAAATTAAATTTAAATATGTCTATATTATGTGATATATTATATAATAAATTTGCTGGAGTTTCGTCAAAATATAATATAATGTATAATATATTTAAACAAAATGATATTAATGTAGTTGATCAGTATATACAAGAAGTTGTAAAAATAACACCAAGTATAGTTTTACAAAATAATAATAAAAATGATATAATGGCTCAATATGTATATCAATGTAATATAGAATATATTGATATCATATTTAATATATTATATTATTCATTGGCATGGTGGTGTATACAAATTCAAGAAGATATTGCTAAAAATGCTCTTATATTCAATGAAAGTTTATCAGATATAATATATATTGATAAATGGTCATTGGATGGAATGCCTTTAAATAATAGCAAAAATGGCGTATTACCATATTTAGCTGCTATTTTAGAAGATATAATGATTGAAATAAATATATATACTGTACCTACACATATTACAACAAATGTAATGAAAAGTATAGATGATAATTTTAAAGATATTATAGAACATATTCGTGAATTATCTAAAAATATAAAGAAAAGAGCGAACAAAGGTTCTGATGTTTATAATCAGTTATTAGATACATTTCGTCATAAAAAAATGGATAAATTATTAAATGATTATATTGACGCATTAATATATATGCCTAGTTATAAATTTAAAAAAATACATAAATTTTTATTAGGATGTTGCTTACAAAAAATTGGTATTGAATTTAAAATAGATAGTGATTTACATACAGGAAATAGAAAAGATTTACTTGGAGCTAAAAAATATTATGCAAAAAATCGCGAAACTAATAAACCAAGATCAATATTATATGCTCCTAAGTATGATATTAATGACGAATTAGAGGAATTTGAAGAATCAAATGAAATGAATTTTATTCGTCCTGAATTAGAATTAGACGATATAGAAGAACTATCTATTAAGATTAAAACAATTGACGATTGGTTAAATAATATGAAAGATAAATCATCGTTATTACCAAATGAATTTATTGATATTTTTAATAAAGGTACTAAAGAAGCCTCTATATATTCAAAAGAATATATTAATATTTTTTGTAAAACAGCAGGTGGAAAAGCCAAAGACTTTGAAATATTATTTGAAAAATCATTTAATTATTATAATATATTAAATATAATATGTGTATATTTAAAAAAATATATAACAGAAAATGAAAATGAAAAAATATTATTAACAACATCGATTACAACAATACATAATATTATAAATGATATTGAAGAATTATTTATAATAATTAATGAATATAATAAACAAGATATTGATCGTATTATTTTATATATTATAACACGTTCTCTATGTTTACCTTGTAATCCAGAAATTGCTATTAATAATGTATTACAATCATCTATTGATGTATCATCTAATTTTATAAATAATTTAACAAATGGTTTATATTTGTCGTTAACAAAATATTTTAATCAAATCAAAATGCCAACACCTGAAGAAAATATTGCAATGATCAATTCAATAAGAGAAGAAAATAAAAATAAAACTTTATCATTAATGAATAAAAAATCACAAGATGATAGAAATTTAATGTCTCAATTAAAGAAAATTGGTTTAACAAATTTAGATATATTTGACGAAGATCAACCTATAATAAATCAAGAAATAATCGAAGATGATATTCAAGAAGGTGAAAAAGAATTTATGAAACAAGATGAAGAAGAATATGATGATAATACTTTAGATGATGAAAATTACGGTTTTATATATTCATAATATAAAATATAATAGTATTATATAATAAGATATGAATAATAATAATAATTCTACTCAATGGAATAAACCAAGATTAGCAAGATGGGTATATAATGAGAATCCCAATGATGGTAAATTTAAAAAATTTATAAAAAATGAAATTCATAATCAACTATATAATAGTAATAGCGGTGTTATAAGAAAAATATTTTATCCAAAAGGTTTTCAATATGAAGAGAAAAATAATAAATATTCAAGTAACGCAGGTGGAAGAAAACAAGTTATTTTTGATTATAAAGGGGTTCAATATCAGCGATATATTTTTACTAATAAACATGGCAAGAGATATGTAAAATTTAATAATAAAAAAGTAGATGTTGATAAATTAAAAAATATTGCTATAATACATGCTAAAATTGAAAGTATATCACCAAATAATTCAACATTACAACATAAAACACCTAGTTATTTTCCAGCAAATAAAACAAAAAATTATTGGTAAATATTTATTTTATATTTATTTTTTTAGATGAGAATTTATATACTTTGCGATTCCATATTTTTTTGAAATCATAATATACTTCATATGGATCAATGTCTCCAAAATCTCTTTTCATATATACGTTTTCAATAATTAAATAAGCATAATTTTCAGTTAAAGCAAATGGATAAACAACAGAACTATTACCCATTATAGAATAAAATTTATTAACAGGTTCTTTCGTTTTGAATGAAAATATTTTATCATAAATATAAACATATTCTAAATCATTTATTTGAACTAAAATAGAAGATCCTGTAAATGGTTTATCATATGGTCCATATTTTTTAGAATTTTTTCCAATAAATATTTTTTGATAATTATTTATTTCATGTTTTTTATTTTCTT
>Ga0164292_10004659_pt1 | contig 11162 bp, 9 predicted proteins | sample GEODES117metaG_FD_111486 | JGI IMG/M metagenome (GOLD analysis project Ga0164292, IMG submission 111486) | Eutrophic lake water microbial communities from Lake Mendota, Wisconsin, USA - GEODES117 metaG | ecosystem: Environmental > Aquatic > Freshwater > Lake | place: USA: Lake Mendota, Wisconsin... | reverse complement strand
GTCTGCGGCAGTGTGCTGCGAAGCGGCGCGGCGCGGGTCATCCAGGACATCGATGCCGAGCCGGAGTTTCTGTGCCGTTCAGTCGAGCGTGCCAGGCTGCCTGCCGAGACGGTCTCTTTCATCGCAGTGCCGCTGCGTGAAGGCGAGCGGGTCTGCGGTGTGCTGGCTGCGCATCGATTGCGGCATCGGCGTCGAGCACTCAATGACGATCTCGAGCTTCTCAAGACGATCGGCACGCTGCTGGGTCAGGTGATCCGGGTCAACGAAGAGCTGCAGCGGCGCACCGCGCTGCTCGAAAATGAAAATCGCGACCTGCGTCAGCGGCTCGGCGCGAAACTGCCCAATTTCGGCATCCTCGGCGATTCGGCGCCCCTGCAGGAGTGCCTCGCCAATGCCCGGCGACTGGCTGGCGGCGATCTCACCGTGCTGCTGCTGGGTGACTCCGGAACCGGCAAGGAACTCTTCGCTCGCGCGATCCATCATGCCAGCCCGCGCGCCGACAAGCCTTTTGTCAAAGTCAATTGCGCTGCCGTGCCCGAGAGTCTGTTCGAGTCGGAGTTTTTCGGCCACGAGCGCGGCGCCTTCACCGGCGCGGTGGCTGCCCAGCCGGGCCGATTCGAGCAGGCCGATGGCGGAACACTGTTTCTGGATGAGGTCGGCGAGTTGCCGCTGGCGATGCAGGCCAAGCTGCTGCGGGTGCTGCAGGATCGGGTGGTGGTGCGGGTCGGCAGCCGGCGAGAGCTCGAGCTCGACGTGAGGGTGGTGGCTGCGACCAATCGCGATCTGCCGACCCTGGTGGCGCAGGGCGAGTTCCGGCTCGATCTCTACTATCGCCTGTCGGTGCTGCCGCTGCGGCTGCCGACGCTTCGCGAACGTCCCGACGACGTGCCGATCCTGGTGCGTCACATGGCGCATGAGGCCTGTCTGGCCTGGCGCCGTGAAGCGGTCCAGTTCAGCGAGCCGGCGATGCGGCTCATGAAGTCGCATCCCTGGCCGGGCAATGTCCGGCAGCTGCAAAGCGTGGTGATGCGCATCGTGCTGATGGCCCATGGCTCGCTGATCGATTCCGCTTCGGTCGCCGCCCAACTGCGTGCCGAACCCGATCTGTCACTGCGGATGCCGCCGGCTCGCCCGCCCGATCCACCGTCTGCACAACCGTCGATTCCGGCGGCGTCTCCCGCGTGGCGCCCGATTGCCGATGACGGCGCACAGGCGAGGGTTGAACTGGTGCGTCCTTACGAAACCATCCTGCCTTCCGACGCCGAGCGGGTGCTCGATGCCCTGAGGCGGGCGGGTGGCAACCGCTCGCGGGCAGCTCAATTGCTCGGGATGACCCGCCGCCAGTTCACCTATCGACTGGAAAAAGCGCAGGCCGGCGATCCGCCGAAGTGAACAGGTGCGCGCCGGTGTGTGAACAATCTGGACTTTCTTTGTCCAATCTGTGATGCACCGGCGGCCGGGATTCGGGTCGATTCCGGAAAACATCAGGCGCCCGATTGCCCTGGCGACACGAATCGCGCGTTCCGAGCGGGGGTTTGCCCAGGGTTGAGGAGGTTTGAAGCCAGTGGCATGGTGCTTGCATGAAAACGGGAATCCCGACTCCTTCCCTGCCAGGACGCCCGCTATGACACTGCCTTCAGCCACCACCGTCGAAACCACCTGGGTCAAGCCGATCGACGCCGCCGGCCTTGCTGCCTTTGCCGAGAAAGGTCGTAACAACCCGGACGCCAAAGGGACGGTGCGCAGCCGCACGGTCTACGACGGCCAGTTTCGCTCGCTGACCTATGTCGGCCATCATGCGCCGGTCGTGGTCGACGAGCCGCCGCATCTTTTCGGCCAGGACACTGCGCCTGCGCCCTCCGAGATCCTGCTCTCGGGTCTGGGCGGTTGCCTGTGCGTCGGCATTCATGCGGTGGCCACCCACCGAGGCGTCAACATCAGCCGGATGGAAGTCGCGCTTGAAGGCGATATCGGCAATCCCTCGGCCTGGGGGGCGGGAGGTGCTGCCAAGGAGCCGCTTCAGATGGGCTTTCAGGCGGTCAGGGCGAAGATCACCCTGGAAGCCGATGCGCCGCGCGAGGTGCTGGCCGAGATCGTCAAGGCGGCCGACTTCGCCTCGCCGATGGCCAACTGCTTTCGCAATCCGATTCCGACCGATGTCACCCTTGTCTGAGCGACGCTGACTGCCATGGGTGCCAATGACTTTGCATTGAATCTGCCTGATTCGTCCGCCCTTGCTGCTGCGGTCTCGGATGCGCTTGATCCGCTGATCGGCCAGATCGATCGGGATGGCCTGTACCCCGGCGCCGCGCTGCGGGCGCTGGGCGAGCAGGGTGCCTACCGCCACCATCTCGCCTCTCAGCGGGCCGATGGCAAGTGCGACATCGTCGGTGCGGTCGATGCGATGACCGCGATCGGTCGCAGTTGCGGCTCGAGTGCCTTCATGACCTGGTGTCAGGATGCCTGCGCCTGGTATGTCGAACAGGGCCGCTCGGAGGTGCTTCGCCAGACTGTGCTGCCGGGTCTCGCCTCGGGTGCGATCCTGGGCGGCACCGGCATGTCCAATCCGATGAAGTACTTCGCCTCGATCGAGCGCATTGCCTTGCAGGGCAGGCGCGTGCCAGGCGGCTGGCGTGTCTGCGGCTACCTGCCCTGGGTATCGAATCTCGGTGCGGGTCATGTCTTCGGCACCGCCTTCTCGCCCCTCGATGCCGCGGGTCAGCCGCCCGCCGGATCGGGCCAGGAGGTGATGGCCCTGATTGCCTGCGACTGGCCCGGCCTGACCATGACCGCCGTGCCGCCCTTTCTGGCGATGGATGGCACCGGCACCTATGCCCTGCATTTCGACGAGGTCTTCGTGCCGGACGACCATGTCCTGGCCGATCCGATCGGCCCGTGGCTGCGCCGCATCCGCAACGGCTTCGTGCTGATGCAGGTCGGCATCGGCGCCGGCATTATCGATGGCTGCATCGGACTGATGCGCGATGCCAACCTGCGCCTGGGTCATGTCAATGTCTTTCTCGAGGATGGTCCTGACGCCATCGAGGATGAACTCGGCAGCCTGCGCGAGCGGGTGGTTCGCCTCGCGCCGGGAGTGCTCGATCCGTCGGACGGACAGTTTGCCGCAGTGCTGACCACGCGGCTGATGACCTCCGAACTCACGCTGCGCGCGACCCAGGCGACCATGCTCCACACCGGCGCGATGGGCTATGCCCTGGCGTCGCCGGCGCAGCGTCGGCTGCGCGAGGGCTATTTCGTTGCAATCGTGACGCCGGCCATCAAGCATCTGCGCAAGGAAATCGATCGGCTGATGAGCGCGGGGACGCGTTGACAGCCGGGGGGCCGCCGCCGCAGGTTGGGCGCAGCGCTGCGGCGCTGCGGCGCTGGCTGTGTGAAGCCTGCGGCCTGGTCTACGACGAGGCAGTGGGCGACGCCGACAGCGGCATCGCCCCCGGCACTCGGTTCGAAGACATTCCTGATGACTGGCGATGCCCGATCTGCGGCGTCGGCAAGGCCGATTTTCGGCCGATCGAGCCCGCCCCTGCTGGCGCAGCACGGACCGCCCCTGCTGGCGCGGCACGGTCAGCGCCTGCGCCAGAGGCGTCAAGCGCCGGCATGCTGGCCGCGCAGTCCCGTGAGGCGGTCGTGGTCGTGGGTGCCGGTGCAGCCGGTTGGGGCGCGGCCCGAGCATTGCGCGACGCCGGCTATCGTGGTCCCCTGACGTTGGTCACCGCCTGCGACGGGACGGTCTATTCCAAGCCGGCACTGTCGGTGGCGCTCGGTCGGGATATGACTGTCGAGCGACTTGGAGAGCAGTCGGGGGCGGCCCTGGCAGCCGAACTCGATGTGCGTCTGCTCGAGCGCGCCTGGGCGGTCGATCTCGACCGTACGCATCGACGCCTGCTCACCACGCGTGGCAGTGTTCGCTACCGGCATCTGATACTGGCGACCGGTGCACGGGCCCGCCGTCCCGACTTGCAGGGCCCGACCGCCTCGCGAGTGCTGGCGGTCAATGACCTGGCCGCCTATGTGACGCTGCGTGCAGTCTTCGATGCCGCTTCGCTGGCTGCCGCCGCAGTCGGACGCAAGCCCAGGCTGCTGATTGTCGGTGCCGGTCTGGTCGGCTGTGAATTCGCCAATGATTTCGCCTGTGCCGGCGCGCAGGTCACGCTGCTCGAAGCGCTCGACTTGCCGCTGCGGGCGCGCCTGGACATTCCCACCGCCACCCGCCTGCGCGATGCCCTGACCGCCCGCGGCGTGAGTTTCGAGGGCGGCGTTGCGCTCGGCGCGTTCACCCTGCCCGATTCAGCCGCAAGTTCGGCCAGCAGTTCGGTCGGAAGTTCGGTCGGAAGTTCGGTCGGAAGTTCGGTCGGAACTTCGGGTCCGATGCACGCCGATCCTGATCGGCGACTCGTTCTCGACTGGTCGAATTCGGCCGGCCACCAGCGCCGTGCCGAGTTCGATCTTGCTCTGGTCGCGGCTGGAGTCGAGCCCGAGGTCTGGCTTGCCAGGCGTGCCGGTCTGACGGTGGCGCGCGGCATCGTTGTCGATGCGCAAAGCCTTTGCACCAGCGATGAATCGGTGTTTGCCCTTGGCGACTGTGCCGAAGTGCAGGGCCAGCTCGGTTCCACCATCGAGCCGATTCTGCGGCAGGCGCGAACGATTGCCGGACAGATTGTCGGCACGCCGGTGCCCTACGACGCACGCAACCCGGTCTGGATTGTCAAGATTCCGGGGCTGCCGCTGACCATCCGGTCCGCCTCGTCGGCGGCTGAACAATTGTAGGCGCCAGGCGCCGCATCGTTGCGGGCAGGGCCTGATGGCTTGTGATGCTGACCGCTGAGGGTCAAGTCCCGAGCGAGGCACGCGCCGTGTGCCTCGCCCGTGCCGATCAGCCCTGATCAGTTGGACGGAAAGCCGCTTTCGATCGGCAGGCCCGGCTCGCGCGACCATTCGTTCCATGAGCCGAAGTACATCCGCACATCCGAAAAGCCGGCTTCCTTGAGCGCGACATAGGTGTTCGATGCGCGCGCACCCTTGAAGCAGTAAAGATAGACCGGGTCCTTCGGCGAAATACCCGCGGTGCGGCAGTCGGCGCGGATCTCGTCGGGGCTCTTGAACATCGCGCCCTGGCCGGTCGGCTTCATGAACCGGTACCACTCGATCCATTTCGCGCCGGGAATGCGGCCCTTGCGCGGCGCATAGTCCTTGCCATAGGGCGACGAGCTGTCGCCGATCCATTCATCGACATCGCGGACATCGAGCAGCACGATCTCGCTGTCGAGTGCCGCGAGCATTTCATCCTTGGTGACCATCAGAGAGGCGGTGCTTGCGGGCATCGGGAAGGTGGCAGGGGTCGGTGCGACCGCGTCGGTGTTGACCGGCATGCCGGCCGCCGTCCAGGCGGACATGCCGCCGTGAAGGATGCGGACCTTCGGATACTTCAGCCAGCTAAGCAGAAAGGAACCACGGCACGACTGGCCGAAGCCGCTGTTCATCGAGTCTTCATAGAACACCGCAGTGGGTGTGCCCGACAGTCCGACCGCGCCGAAGGCGTCGGCGAAGGTCTGCTTCAGTTCGCCCAGGCCTTCGGCGGTGGAGCTTGCAAGGAAGGTGAAGATCTCACGCATGTTCACCGCGCCGGGAAGATGTCCTGCGGCATAGGCAGCCGGATCGCGGGTGTCGATCAGAACGACCGGCTCTGACTTCATGAGCATTTCGAGTTCGGCGGGTGAGATCAGGACGGGTTCAGACATGGCACGGCTCCTTGGAAGGGTGGGGCAGGAGCCAGGGACATCGCAACCACTATGCCAGCCAGGCGGGTTGGTGCGACCGCCCGAGCAGGGTCCGAGGCAGGCGTGCCTCGAGTGCGTGACGCACAGGAATGGGCGTGGCATGCCCGATCTGTGGGAAGTCCTGCGCAGCGATGTGCTGGCGTGACGCAATTTGGTGCGGGCCGCCTGAGATCACCCTCGGACATTGACCGCTCGCAGTGTGAGCACTCTGTAAACAATGGCTGATGACAAGGCAAAACTGCCGCGTGCTGACCGATTCAGTTCGGTGGCACGGCGCTTGCATTGACATTGGGCAACTACCTTCGGGATCTCCACCATGTCCAATGTCTACCAGCCTTATGACGCCTATCGCCGACTGGGTTCGGCCTGCAGCCTGTGCGGCCGTGCGCATGAGGCTGATCGTCCTGATCTGCACGCCGGGGTGACATCGACCGAGGCGGCTGATGGCGCCGCGATCAATGCCGAGCGCCTTTCCGATGACTTCGTCGAAGCAGCGCTGGTCAAGGCGCTGTTCCCGCAGGACGGCTTGCGCCGTCGCTTCTTGCAGGCTGTGGGCGTCAATACCGCCCGTGCCGCGATCGCCTCGGTCCTGCCGATCGGCGCGATGCAGGCGATTGCGCAGGACAAACCCGGTTCGCTCGAAAAGCGCGAACTCAAGATCGGCTTCATCCCGATCACCTGCGCCACGCCGCTGATCATGGCCGATCCGCTGGGCTTTTATAAGCGTCAGGGCCTGAGCGTCTCCCTCAACAAGACAGCAGGCTGGGCGCTGGTGCGTGACCGCATGATCAACAAGGAGTACGACGCTTCGCATTTCCTGTCGCCGATGCCGGTAGCGATCTCGATGGGCCTGGGGTCGGTCGCCGCGCCGATGCGTGTGGCGACCATCCAGAACATCAACGGTCAGGCAATCACGCTCAGCATCAGGCACAAGGACAAGCGCGATCCCAAACAGTGGAAGGGCTTCAAGTTTGCGATTCCCTTCGAATACTCGATGCACAATTTTCTGTTGCGCTACTACCTTGCCGAGGCCGGACTCGACCCCGACAAGGATGTGCAACTGCGTGTCACGCCGCCTGCCGAGATGGTGGCCAATCTGCGCGCCGGCAACATCGACGGCTTCCTTGGCCCGGACCCCTTCAACCAGCGTGCGGTGTTTGACGAGGTGGGCTTCATTCACCTGCTGTCGCGCGAGATCTGGGATGGCCATCCCTGCTGCGCCTTCGGCATGTCAGAAGGTTTCGTCCAGCAAAACCCCAATACTTTTGCGGCGCTCTATCGCGCGGTGCTCGAATCGGCCGCCATGGCGCGCGATCCCAAGAACCGGCCGCTGATTGCAAAGGTCATTTCCCCTGCGGCCTATCTCAATCAGCCGGAGACCATTGTCGAGCAGGTGCTGACCGGCCGCTTTGCCGATGGCCTGGGCGGTGTGCGCAACGAACCGGCGCGAGCCGATTTCGATCCGGTGCCCTGGTATTCGATGGCGGTCTGGATGCTGACCCAGATGAAGCGCTGGGGCTATGTCAAGGGCGATGTCGCCTACAAGGACATCGCGCAGCAGGTCTTCCTGCTCACCGATGCCCGCAAATACATGAAGGAGCTCGACCAGAAGGCGCCCGACAACGGCTACAGAAAGTTCAAGGTGATGGGCAAGGAGTTCGATGCCGCGCAGCCCGAAAAGTACATCGACAGTTTCGCGATTCGTCGCACTTGATTCGTCGTCACTGAGCCGCCACACGCCATGAGTCGATCGATGAGCCTCGGATTGAGGTCCACACTGCTGTCGCTGCTGCTGCTTGCGCTGCTGCTCGGCATCTATCACGTCGCGACAGCGCCTTCTGGCGGGTCGGTTGCGGGCGGCGGTGCCAATGACGAGTACGCCAAGCTGATGGGCAAGGCGGCCGGCGCGACCAAGTCCGACGGCATGCCCACGCTGTCGCAGATGGGCGAGTCGGCGCTCAAGCATCTGTCGGCGCCCTTTTATGACAACGGACCCAACGACAAAGGCATCGGCATTCAGGTGGCTCACTCGCTCGGGCGGGTCGGGCTGGGCTTTTTCCTGGCCGCTGTGGTGGCCATTCCGCTGGGGTTTCTGATCGGCATGTCGCCGCTTCTGCACGGCGCGCTCAATCCCTTCACCCAGGTCCTCAAGCCGATTACGCCGCTCGCCTGGATGCCGATTGCGCTCTACACCATCAAGGACTCGTCGGCCTCCGGCATCTTCGTGATCTTCATCTGTTCGATCTGGCCGATGCTCATCAATACTGCCTTCGGCGTGGCCTCGGTGCGGCGAGACTGGCTCAATGTCGCGCGCACCCTCGAGGTCGGTCCGGTGCGTCGCGCCTTCGAGGTGATCCTGCCGGCGGCCGCACCCACCATCCTCACCGGCATGCGCATCTCGATGGGGATCGCCTGGCTGGTGATCGTGGCCGCCGAGATGCTGGTGGGCGGTACCGGTATCGGTTACTTCGTCTGGAATGAATGGAACAATCTGTCGATCACCAACGTGATGTTTGCCATCCTGCTGATCGGTGTGGTCGGCATGCTGCTTGATCTGGTCTTTGCCCGATTGCAGCACCTCGTGACCTGGCGCGAATGAGCGGCGCCGAATACATCCTGCAGGTGCAGGGGCTGGCCAAACGCTATCCGTCGAGCTCAGGCTCGCCGGCCGTGCCGGTCTTCGAGAATGTCGATTTCACGATTGCACGCGGCGAGTTCGTCTGCATCATCGGCCACTCGGGTTGCGGCAAGACCACCATCCTCAATGTGCTGGCCGGGCTCGAGTCGGCCTCATCCGGCTTCGTCTTCATGGACGGCCGCGAAGTCAACGGCCCGGGGCTCGAGCGAGGCGTGGTCTTCCAGGGGCATGCGCTCATGCCCTGGATGACGGTGCTCGGTAATGTGGCCTTCGCGGTCCGATCGCGATGGCCCGACTGGAGCAAGGCCAAGGTTGAAGCACATTGCCGACGTTTCATCGAGCTGGTCGGCCTGGCCGGTGCCGAGCACAAGAAGCCGGCTGAGTTGTCCGGCGGCATGAAGCAGCGGGTCGGCATCGCGCGCGCCTTCTCGATCGAGCCGAAGATGCTGCTGCTCGATGAGCCGTTCGGTGCGCTCGATGCGCTCACCCGCGGCGTGATCCAGGACGAGCTGGTGCGGATTTGTGCGGCCACGAATCAGTCGGTGTTCATGATCACCCACGATGTCGACGAAGCGATCCTGCTGGCCGACCGCATCCTGCTGATGAGCAACGGCCCGCGCGCGCGCATCGCGGAGATCGTTCGCAATACCCTGCCGCGCGATCGCACGCGTCTGACCATCCATCACGATCCGCAGTTCTACCGGATCCGCAATCATCTGGTCGATTTTCTGGTGCACCGCTCCAAGCTCATCCAGCAGGGCGGCGCTGACCCGTCGTCGGCCGCGGCCAGTGGCCCGATCGAGGTCTCGCCCGGACTCCTGTCCGATGGGGCGGCCGACGTCCCGGCCGACGTCCCGGCCGACTTGCGCATGGCCGATGACATCGCCCTGGACGTACCAATCCATCACCCCCTTTCCGCCAATTCCTAGCCTGGAGATCCGATCGAAATGGACCGCAACGATGTCACCCGAAAAATTGTCGAGACCAAGGTCAGCAAACGCATCAAGTGGGCCGATGTCGCGACCCGCGTCGGTCACAGCAAGGAATGGGTGACCGCCGCCTGCCTCGGGCAGATGACCCTCGATGCAAAACAGGCCGCCGTGATCGGCGACATCTTCGGGCTCAACGAAGACGAGATGGCCTGGCTGCAGGTCGTCCCTTACAAGGGCTCGCTGCCGACCGCCGTGCCCACCGATCCGCTGATCTATCGCTGGTACGAGATCGTCAGTGTCTATGGAACGACGATCAAGGAGCTGATCCACGAAGAATTCGGTGACGGCATCATGAGCGCCATCGACTTCTCGATGGATATCACCCGCGAACCTGACCCCAAGGGCGATCGCGTGCATGTTGTGCTGAGCGGCAAGTTCCTGCCTTACAAGACCTACTGATCAGCCCTGCCGGCGGACCTGTCGAGCGCGCTTGCCGGGCGGCGGCCGGCGGCTTGTACAGGTCTGGGCGGCATGCAATCGGTTCGTCAGGATCTGGGGGATCACCTCCTCTTCGATTTGCCCGAGAATACCGGCGCCGATCCTGAGCCCTTTATTGCGAGCCCGCCCCCATGACAACCGTGCTGCTGATCAATCCCAACACCTCCGTCGGGGTGACCGATCTGATGTCGTCGCTGGTCGCGCCGCTGCTCGATGCGCCCCTCGAACTTGTGGCAGTCACCGCCCGGTTCGGTGCGTCCTATATTTCGAGCGAAGCTTCCTATGCAATTGCGGCCCATGCACTGCTTGATGTCTGGGCAGCCCATCGGGCGGCCGGCGGGCGCTGCGACGCGGTCCTGGTCGGATGCTTCGGCGACCCCGGGGTAGCCGCGCTGCGCGAGATCGCCGGTGTGCCGGTGATCGGACTGGCCGAGGCATCGCTGCGCGAAGCCGCCGGCTATGGCCGCCATGCGATCGTGACCGGCGGTCTGGCCTGGCGCCCGATGCTGCAGCGTTTTGCCGCTGCGCAGGGTCTCGATCGCGACCTGGCCGGCGTGCATGTGCTCGAGCGCAGCGGCGCCGAGCTGATGGCCGATCCGCAGGCCGCCGAGCGTGATCTGCTGGCCGCGCTGCGCGAGGCAGCAAGCGATGGTGTTGGCGCGCTGGTGCTGGGGGGCGCGGCGCTCGGCGGCATTGCCGCACGCCTGGGCTCGCGCGTGCCGGTGCCGGTCATCGACAGCGTCCAGGCGGGTGCTCGCGCGGTGAATCAGGCGTTGCGTGCCTCGGATGTCCTGAACGCGACGCTCACCCCGTCGGCCAAGGCTGATGCCGCCGCCTGGAGCGGTTTGTCAGACGAACTGCTCGCTGCCCTCAGGCGTGGCTTCGACCCTTCTGCCATTGCACATCCGTCCCGCCCTCGTGGCGGTTGAGGACCCGTGCCAGCACGAAGAGCAGGTCGGAGAGCCGGTTCACATACTGGCGGCAGGCGGGTCTGATCGCCTCTTCGCCACCGAGCGACACGATGGCGCGTTCGGCGCGTCGGCAGACGGTGCGTGCGACATGCGCGATGGCCGCCGACCGTGAGCCGCCGGGCAGGATGAATTCCTGCAGGCGGGGCAAGGTCGCGTTATAGCGCAGCAGCAGGGCATCAAGCCGCGCCACTTGCGTGTCGGCCAGATTCTCGAAGCCCGGAATGCACAGCTCGCCGCCGAGATCGAAGAGGTCATGCTGAATGTCGATCAGTGCGTCCCGGATGTCATCGGGAAGCGGCTCGGTCAGCAGCAGGCCGATCGTCGAATT
>Ga0164292_10004658_pt1 | contig 11162 bp, 14 predicted proteins | sample GEODES117metaG_FD_111486 | JGI IMG/M metagenome (GOLD analysis project Ga0164292, IMG submission 111486) | Eutrophic lake water microbial communities from Lake Mendota, Wisconsin, USA - GEODES117 metaG | ecosystem: Environmental > Aquatic > Freshwater > Lake | place: USA: Lake Mendota... | reverse complement strand
GATTCTTGCCGGCGATCCACAAAGTCTAAATATACTCTATATAGCTCTCAGCGAATACAAGATACGACTATCTTCTTTGCCTAAGGCATCTTATGTCTTAGAGCATCTAGAAGTAGTTGACTCTTTACTTGGACAAATAGATAATATTTCATTGCCGGCGGTTTAAACAAAATCCCGAACATAACATCTTGAGTATCGAGATGTGGTTCTCAGTAATTTGATAATATGCATTACCCCCACAATGCTCCATCAACCTATCTTCCACCGACAGGATTCTCCGTTGGGTTTTGTACCTCCTAACAACGTAGAGAAATTTCTGGGAACCGCATCTTAATACTCAATAGTTTATTTAACTATTTTTTTTAGAAAGGGACCAGATAATGACAACTAAAAAGCCTGATGTTATATCTGAGCTTTTAACCCTACACAATTCCCTATGGGATATGTGTGATGAAGTACAGTACTTTGGCAATACCTATAAGGTTTACAAGTCTAAAGATAAGAGCTTTTCCCGGGTTTTACTTCCTGGAAAATCTGGCAAAAACATTATCTATATGACGCAAGATCTTAACGAATCAAACTATGGCACTCTTGCTATTCAACGTGCAGCAAAACTAGGTAAGACATACCGTATTACCTGGATCATAGATCCTTCTCAAAGAGACACAAACTACATAGGTCTAATTCACACTACTGAAGAATTTGACCTAATAGAACAATACACCTCACATGGTACAATCACCTTGTATCATAGTGATCCAAAATTTATGCCGGCGAAGTCGGCTTACTAAACACAGGAACCAAATCTTATGACAACTTATGATCAACTAGAATCAACTAAAATCGAACTCTTTTCAAATCTTATGAACACCGTTGACTTGGCTCGCCAATCAATGAATAAGTTAAATGAGTTAATCATTTATCTCGATTTCACCAATGAAGATATGATACAATCATATTATAACTTCATTCAAGAGATTGAACTAGGACTACATTACTTCAAAGAAGCTTACTGGCACAATGCCAAAGCTTATGGAATTAGTCTAGATAAAACCACTGTTCAACCATAATCAACAACTAACGTTGTTCACCCTCTAATATTATATACCTTTACTCTTAAATACACTATAATTGTCTATGTTTGTAATGTCATTTTATGATATACTAACATAACTTAATTTAAAGTGTATTTTTAATCTCATATTTATACACCTTTATATACCATAAAAAACTACAACAACCGCTTTGCGGTTTGACAGAAAGGTAACATAAAGATGGCAAAGCCAGCTAAATTCAATGCAATCATTGAAACATATATTAATACAAAAATTGGAACAATCATTTCACCTTCAGATATTATCGAAGCTGTGCAATGTACTGCTCCAACTGCTTATGCACATATCAAAAACAATTCACATCGTTTTGAGAAGATTTCTGCCGGCAAGTATCGTGTACTTGCAGCTGTAATCTCCACTCAATACAACGCTAATTAATTTACATTTTTCCTTATCAAACTGTAGATAATTTAAAAATCTACGGTACTATTTCTAATCATCACTAATGTGTGTGATTAGCGCACGGGTTGATGCTTTATTAAAAGCTACCAGCCCGTTCCGTTTGACTGATCTAAAGGAGGCTTATGTTATGGAACCACATTCCGAAAACATACTTAAAGCTCTCCTATTACTTCTTCAGAAGATCAATGATTTAAATTCTACCATAAGTAGAATTGAATCTCTTCTTGCAGAAGTTGTCAGTCCCAAACAGGAGGAAAATAACTGAACATACGTGTAACCAACCCACGAATGTGCTATACTAATACCATGCCCGCAACACAATCCGGGCAGGGGGAGAATCCCCACCTAACAGTTATACTGTGAAGTCGGAGAAGGCACCACTGCTAAGTGTCGAGCGGGCATTTCGTATTTGTCCGTTCATCTTCGGTTTCGCAACCTGCGCGATGCTAATGCTGGTCTTCAACTTAGACTAGCAAACCCAATACGAAAGGAGCGACACCAAAATGCGCAAGCTTACATCTATTATTACAGCACTTGTTATCCTCATATCTATGACACTACCCAGCTCTCCTGCTCAGGCAGGAACATGGAAAAAAGTGTCATTTAAAATGGGGGCACCAACTAAGTACTGGGAACAGATTGCATCCTGTGGAACAGGAAAATCAGTTGCCCAAATAGATTGGTCTAAATCCGGTGAATACGCCGGAGGTTTGACCATACAACATCAAGGCCAATTTGGCGATACTGATATGGGAATGTGGGAAATGTACGGTGGGGAGCAATTTGCTCCATCTCCTGACAAGGCCACTAAACATGAACAAGTTCTCATAGCTAATCGTATTGCCAATCTTGGCTTTAAAACTGTCATAGTTAAAAGAGTATCTGAAGCTGGCGATCCTATTCTTTATCAAAGAATTCGTTATAATAAAAAACCACTCGGATACGAACCATGGCCATGCTTAGTATCAAAGAAACTTCAACCTTATTACAAGAATACTTACTCAGTAAGTCTTCCTACCGATGAATTTTTGTACTGCCCAAAGTATGAAGATCTTTTCAGAAAGTATAATCTTCCTGTAAAAGTCTTTTCTTACATAGCATACCGTGAATCACGATGCAACCCTGGTGCAGTAAATGCTAAATTTAAAAATGGCAAAATTACATGGACCTTAAACAGTAATGGAACCTATGACAATGGTCTCTTGCAGATCAACTCGTCATGGTTCCGTACGTTAAGGGACTATACAGGCTATGAACCAGAAGACTTGTATAATCCAGAAGCAAATGCTTTATTTGCTAGCTGGATTCTACACAATACTTCAGGCAGACTTGGCAACTGGAGTATAAGAGCCTCTTAAGTTCATACATAAATCTGACCATTAAACTCAGTAATTAGCAAGGAGTATCAACCGATGGCAATCATCGAAAGTACCGAAACCCAATTGAATCGCAATCCAAGAAAGTTTGCAGCTGCACAACAGCCTACCAAACTTCTTAAGCGTATCAACGGCGAACCACCCATCAACGCTGGACGTGGCAGACGTCGCAATCCTGTTATTGGAACTATCTACGGAGAGCTTCTACAAAACAGGAACGTTTGGTTTCATATTGAAATTCCTATCATGACAGCTAAACATCTTGCTGCTCTTCGTGCATCTCTGTACTCACGAGCAGCTAAAGATAATCTACGTACTCAAACATCTTCAGTGTTCAACGACACTACCAAAATGTTTGATGTATGGATTATGCTTACTAACTGATACAAGTAATCAGTTCATACAAGAAAAGGGGAGAGTCTTTTGACTCTCCCCTTTTTTATTTTCATACAAAGAAATAACTTAATTATTATTTAACATAGAGAGGCTATCTAACTATGTCCAACCCTCAAGATGAACAGCTAGATCCAGAATGGATTTCTGAAAAAATGTTTGGCGAAATTCCAGATGATGATCTAATCATCTTTCTGCCACAAAATGATGAAGAACCATTCTAGTCTATACAAAGAATAACAGTACTTTTTATTTATACAATACAAGGAACCATGATGAACAATCCCGTATCAAATTTATCTGAAACTACCGATCCTAATGACTTCGACTTCCCTATGTTCAACCGGTTTGCACGAGACCTTCGTACCCTAACTGTTGAACTTGATTCACGCTCTGCGCGTGAAGTAGTATCTGCCTACTATAATCTTCAGGAAAATCGTATGGCATTTGCTGCTCAGGCTCGTGAGCTTGAGAAGCAAGAATCACCAAGTGAACTTGTGAAATTTCTTTCCTATAATCTTCGATTAATGGAAAAATCTCTCAAGGCTCCTTTGCAGACATATGCCGAATCTACTACTGTAGGTTCATGGGCCATTGGCCAATTTGGCATTGGTCCCGTACTTGCTGCTGGACTTCTATCACATATCGATATCACAAAAGCTCCTACTGCAGGTAGCGTTTGGCGATATGCTGGGCTTGATCCCACCGTTGTGTGGGAGAAAGGACAGAAGCGTCCTTATAACGCAGAACTAAAAACTTTGTGCTGGAAAATTGGCCAGAGTTTTATGAAATTCTCTGGCAAAGAAGAATGCTTCTATGGCAAGCTTTATAAGCAAGATAAACAACGCCGTACTGAGAAGAATCAAACAGGAGACTACTCTGAATTTGCTAGTTCAATCTTAGAAAAGAAAAACTTTAAACAGAATCAAACTCGTAAGACTTTAGAATCTGGTAAACTTTCTGACGCTCAGATTGACGCGCAAGCAAGACGATTTGCTGTAAAAATCTTCCTTAGTCACTACCATGCTGTAGCATATCAGGCTCATCATGGCACTCCTGCACCTCGTCCCTACATTATTGCCCATGGCGATCATGTACACGAGATTGCAATTCCTAATAACCCATTTGTTTAGTTAGTTGGGGGTTTATTCCCCCAACTCTAAACTTTAAATCACACTTCATGATTATGTATCATTTAAGTAGAATGAATCAGATAGTCGGACAAGTAACACATCGGATAAATGAATCACCATATTCAATAAGTAACACATGAAGTGAATGAATCACACCCAATGATTATGTACCATTTAAGCAGAATGAATCAAGTTCAATGATTATGTACCATTAAAGGAAAATGAATCATATTACTCTAGATTACCATCTAGAAAAATGTTAAAAACTTTTATTTTATATTTAATTAAAAAATCAACTCTCTACACGTAGGAGAATTATGCTACTTTCAATGATGTTAATCCTAGCAGTCACTTCAACTCTTTTGGAGTTGATGATTGCATCTAAAGTTCCAGCATGGCGTAGGCTATCTGCCAAAAGTCCCTTATTCAATTTATTAAACTCATTGTTTATTTCATTTGTAATGGGTATAGCATTTGGTGCAGCCGGCCTTGTGGCCATGGGTGCAGGTGTAATATCAACTGTACTCTCTGTGCCTGGTTATCAATTCCTTTACTGGAATTATGATAGTCCTCAGGCTAAGAAATTAGGTGGAAATATAATGAAAAACTCCCGCCATAAATGGACTACAGCTTTTTCAGATTTATTTAGAATTATCTACAAAGTTATTCGTGTTATTACTTTTCCAATTTGGGGACTTCGTGTCCTCAATAAAAAGATATATGAGAATAAACAACGTAAGCTTTCAGCTCTTTAGTTATTTCTATACAAAAAAAACATAAATATAAATCTTTCTCATTCATTATTTACTTTAGGAGGTAAATCAAAATGGTTAATCGCCGTACAAACCGTACTTATTCCCCTGCCGTCAGGCTTAAATCTAAACCTAATGGACCACTTCGGTCCGTTAATAACTATCAGTTTGGATTCTATGATATTGGCGTTCTTCGTGACGCTATGGATAATGGATCTTTTTCTGAATACCGTGTAGCTTCTTTGCCTATTCCTCAAAATGATGAAGAGATGCAGAAAGCTAAAACCATCATTAGTCATCCTTCCGTAGAATATGCTATTGTTGACAAAAATAAACTTGTTGTCACACTACTTGACGGACAGTCTAATGGCTGGATGTCAACGCTTAATCATATGGGCTTCACTGTTAAAGGCGGTGGCAAAAGTGCTAAGCGCATGAAATCTTTTCATCGCCCAACTCTTTTCAACGCACACTATGATAATCTTAATATTAAAATAGCTGAACCTATTGAATTTAGTAAATATATATATGATGAAGATGCTCCAGAGTATAACACTCCAGATATACTGGAACGTTTACTCGACGGATGCTTTATTGTATCTAGCCGTTTAATGGCTGCAGGAATTGAAAACCTTCCTGTATATGAACCATCTAAGTCTACTGACACAGATGAATATTATTACGATCCTAATATTCGTCGTCATTTGCAAGACTTTCTTGCAACATCTAAGGTATACAATGCTCGCATTCTTTGCGATCTTGGTATCATAAAAGGTAATATGATTGTTTCTGACAATCTGCCTTTGGATGTAGACGTTATTACTTCTGCTGCCAATATCAAAAAGGAAGTCACCTATACTGGTGGCTACCGTTTATTGGCTGAGCCTCAAGGCCCAAAGTCGCGTGTTATCACCGACGATCAGACTGTTATCAACTTTCCCAAGTTGTTTCGCAAGTCTGACATGGAAATGTGGCTCAAAGAAGAATACGAAAAGATGTTTCAAGACGCAATTAATGGTAAGCTATTGCAGAACTGGAAATCTGTATATACGCGTATGTGGCGAGATTCTGAAGATATTGAAGATAAAGAAATTCAATCTCGAATGAATTATGTTGCATATCGCTGGGTAGCTGCAGGTATGAAGATTACGGATTCTCCGTGGCTCTTCGAAAACCTTGCTGTCTCTCACGCTATGCCACTTCAAAAACGCATACCTATTCCTTGTTCTGTTTACGAACAAATCATTTCCGAATCCATTGCTCGCATGGCAGGATATGATATAAACGTAAGTCCAGGAACTATTAAGCGAATCAATGAAATTGGAGTCCATGTTGTGGACGATATTGATTGGCTTGAGATGTATGAATCTCATGGTGGCCACGATGCCGACGATTTCTTTAAAGTCTTCTATCGCACGATTGAAGGCGGAGAACTCGACGGACAAAAAGTAGTGATTGCTATTCGTTCTCCGAATGGCAAAGGCGAGTATTCTGTATTCAAATATGTTGAAGATCAATGGTCTCCAACATGGATGATGTCAGATGGAACTCCTGTTAAGTTTCCTGTTATAAATGGACGAGGATGGCCTATGCGCCTTTCCGTGGCTATTAATAATAAACAAGTATCTTATTCAGGTCTTCCTTCTACTCACTACAAAAGTAGTGCTCACGTATCAGAATTCTATGACCAAGACCAAGTAATGGCAGATTTATTAGCTGCTATGAATGGTGGCAATGTTGGCAGATATGTCAACGCAGCAATGCTTCATGCTATGGTATTTCCAAATCACCGCAAAGTTCAACTTTGTTCTTTGGAAGACGCCATTGATGGCTGCACTCAAACAGTTGACCCTGCTGACCGTGCTGCTATTGACGAAGAAGCTAAAAAGCTTGTTCGTGAAGTTATTGAATCTGGACGTCCAATCGACCGTGCCTTTTGGCAGTCTCGTAACTTTCAAAACTCATTGAAAGAAAACGAGTCAGTTCAACTTTATGATGGTAAAATTACTCAAATTTATGATTTGTGTTCTAAGTATTTTCAAGCTTACCGTCAAAGAGTAGTTTCTTGGTCTCAAGAAAATTCTCGTCCACCTGAAGTTGTTAACCAACTTGGTTCACGCTTGTACTTCCATGCATTACCACATCTACGCAGGTTCCGAATGGGCATTTATAATGCAAATTCTCCTGAGTTGATTCAAAATAATGCAGCAGTTCAAAGAGATGCTTGGGAATCTCTTTACACTTCTATCATAGATACCATTGAGAGCAATCTTAAACCACAAGATAGGCATGACTTTGTTCTTGCCCTTTACTCTGTATCACTAAACATGACTACCTCTGGTGGTAAAATTAGTGATCAAATTGTAATGAATCGTGTTGTATATCCATATTTAGAGCGTGCTCTTCAACATTATGGTATTGCAGCTAGATTAATTGTTGATCGCAATCCCGATGGAACTATTACCATTAATCAAGTAAAACCTGAGTCTTGGACTTATTCTCCTGAGAATCAAGAATCAAAAACTTTTACTGACATTATTGAATATCAGAAGTATCATTCTAAATATTCTGGTATCGTTCATACTACATCTAACCGTAATCTTTAATACTCAAATACAAAGTTGGGAGGAGGGCTCAGTCTCTCCTCCCGACTTTTATTTTTAAACACTTTACAAGCTAGGATTCAAAATGTTTTTTACTCCTACACACTCTTTAGACATCAGTACAATCGCAGAAGATCCTGTTATGGTAGATTTTATTAATAAATATTTTCCACAAATTTATAATAATGTCTATGAAAATAAATCATTTTCTCTTCGCACCGCTAAAACTTTTGGTAGAACTCTTGGTTCTGTTAAAAGCTTTTTCTCTAAAACAGAAACTAAAGCAGCTACTTTGCTTTCATACTGGGCAGCAGACACTCTGATTGCCTTATTCCTTATTCTAACAAGCACAAATACTTTAGCTCTTACGCTAGCTTTGTCTATGCTTGCCCTACATACGTATGCTACATTCAGTGTAGTAAATCAAATTATGCGGTAGAAAGATAACTATGTTAATTTATTCCGATGATGTTAAAGCTAAGATTTCTGATATTGAATTACACATATCAGCAATCAAGCATTCCTTTGCTATAACTACAGAAGAAACGCCTAACTCATTTAGGCCTTTTGCTGTTTTCTTTTCAGATCCTGAAACAAAATCTTTAGTCATTACTTCTCGACCAGTTGAAGATGAATCTGATTATTATACTGCTATTTCAGAAATGCTTTTCTCATACTCTACTCTTAATTCAACTTCTGTAATATTTGCAATTGATGCAACTAAATCTATGAATGATTTAAGCTATGATCTTCTTGAGATCTATGCTGCTTGTGAAGAACATTGCACTATTTACTCCATGCCCTATGTAATTGATCAAGAACAGAAATTTACTTGGCTAGAAGATAAATTCTCTACTCACACTTTAGAATCTCTTGAACAAGTATATGATTCTAGTAAAAATCTTCATGCTACTCTTGAAGTTTTCGAGGCTTTATATCTCCATACTCATATGGATCTTAAACCTTTTGACTATTCCAAAATTAAATCTTTCTTTGAATTAAACAATTTTGAATTCGTTTCATTCATTGAAAAAGAAAATACTGAAAACCTTTCAGTTTAAATAATAGAAATCAGAAACTATGCTAATTTTAGAAAACCAAAATGTGATTCTGTGGGAGGCTGAATCAATTATAAATAATGTTATCCTTAAATACGATAAGGATTATTTATTTAAAACAATAGAATTTTACATGCAGGAAGAACCATTTTATGGTGATCCTGACTATTCTTATTATTAATATACATAAATATAGGATATAATAATAATATGACTTTTTCTCTACGACCATATCAACAAGAAGCTTTAGATTCAATTGTTACTTTCTCTGAAAAGGGAATTAATAAACAGCTTGTTGTATTACCAACTGGCGCAGGAAAAACTGTTATATTTTCTCACTTACCAAAAATTAAAAGTAACTCACTCCCAATGCTAGTATTGGCTCACAGGTCTGAACTATTAGATCAAGCTAGAACCAAAATTATAGATTCTAATCCTAATCTATCCGTAGAGATAGAGCAAGCAGAACGTAGAGCTGGTCATGTAGACGTTGTTGTTGCTTCCGTAGCAACATTAGGCCGTAATAATACCCCGCGTATTATAGCCTACCCTCAAAACTATTTTAAAACAATAGTTATTGATGAAGCTCACCATGCAGCTGCTCCAACGTATCGTAGAATTATTGATTACTTTAATCCCGAGTTTTTACTTGGGGTTACAGCAACTCCTCAACGATCAGATTCGGTTAGATTAGTGGATGTATTTGAAGAAATCGTCTACTATAAATCTATTCAAGATCTAATTGAAGATGGTTGGCTTTGTCCATTAGTTGGCTACAGAGTCAAAACTAGCACAGACATATCAGAAGTGGAGATAGTAAATGGCGACTATGCCCAAGGTAAACTTGAAGACAAAATTGATAATCCTGAGCGCAATGCTCATATCGTCGCTGCTTATCGCAGTTTGGCGATGGATCAAAAAGCCATTGTTTTCGCTGCCGGAGTACGACACGCCCAAAACCTGGCCTTATCCTTTAGACAAGCGTCGGTAGAAGCGGAAGTAATAATAGGAACAACTCCGCAAGAAGAGCGAGATTCTATCCTTGCTCGATTTGCGGAGGGAAGCCTTCGAGTGGTTGTAAATGTTGGCGTTTTAACTGAAGGATTTGATGAGCCTTCTATACAGGCTATAATCCTTGCTAAGCCTACTAGGTCTACTTTGTTGTATACTCAAATAGTTGGTCGAGGCACTCGCTTACATGAGAGTAAAGAATCTTGCAAGATCATTGATATTGCTGATACAACTAGAGGTAAGAAACCTATTGGTTTACCCACACTGCTTGGTTTACCTGCAGACTTTGACCTAGAAGGTCAGTCTTTAACTGAAGTTGCTAAGAAGTTTGAAGAGCTTGAAAACTTCTGTCCAGGTGAAGCCATTCGTGTTCTTAATCCTCAAGATATTGAACTTGCATATACGCGCATCAACTTGTTTATGCCTCCTCCTCCTAATCCAGTAGTGCAAGAATATTCCAAACTTGTTTGGGCAGAGATTGCAGAGAACGAGTTCTATCTTGGACTCAATTCCTATGAGTCTATGAAGATATACTCCGATGCCCTTGGAAGATGGACTACTGAATTAAATATAAAATCTGGCAAAGACTTTACCACTAAAGTTATTGGCACTGCTGATTCTATCAGAGAATCATTTGCGCGCACTGATAAGTGGATTCAAAATAATAGACTTTCATCTATGTCACTCCTTGATGCTTCAGCAACATGGAGATCAGATGGACCAACAGATCCACAAAAAAAGATGCTTAAACGCTTAGGCATTCCCCTTACGGCAGATATGACTAAGGGAATGGCTAGCCAAATCATCTCTCGTTATTATGAAAATAACCCCAAACCCAAATGGCTGCAGAATAAAATCAGCAGCAAGAATAGGTGGTAGTGTGAAAAAGATATTTTTTAAACTATTCATAATACTTATATTGTTTTCTACACAAAGTAATGTATTCTCTCATCCTCAAGTAGCTTCAGCAAAAGCTTCTATCACTAAATCTAACCATACTGCCAAGAATACTAAGTCTAACCGTATCCATAAAAAGGTTAAACTAGAAAAAAGAATTATAAAAAATAAGTCTAGAATTATTTATCGTAGATTTGTAGATCAATCTATTTCTTTTATTGGTGCAAATTTTGTACATCAATCTGGTTACACTGGCAAAGGTACCTATGTAGTTCTCTTAGATACTGGCATTGACAAAACTCATCCAATGTTTAATAATAAAGTAGTATTAGAAGCTTGTTTTACTGCTTCTAACTCTTGCCCAAATGGTACAGATAAACAGATAGGATCAGGTGCAGCGGCAGCTGTAGACTGGCATGGTT
>Ga0164292_10004657_pt1 | contig 11163 bp, 9 predicted proteins | sample GEODES117metaG_FD_111486 | JGI IMG/M metagenome (GOLD analysis project Ga0164292, IMG submission 111486) | Eutrophic lake water microbial communities from Lake Mendota, Wisconsin, USA - GEODES117 metaG | ecosystem: Environmental > Aquatic > Freshwater > Lake | place: USA: Lake Mendota, Wisconsin... | reverse complement strand
GAGCGGGTTTCGCTCGACGTACCGCAGCACGCGGTAGAGGTACTCCTCGGTCTCGATCGGAAACGATTTGAAGCGGCCTTGATAGACGTGCCCTTGGCCGACGCGGTCGTAGTGTTTCTGCCAGCGCGTGGCGTGCGTGATCGTCAGCCGCTGCATGAAGGCCGCCAGTTGCTCGCTCTCTTCCGGCCAGAGCACGAAGTGCCAGTGATTGGGCATCAGGCAGTAGGCCAGGATCCGAATCGGCGCTTTGTCGAGCGTTTCGCGGAGCACCTCTTCGAACGCGGCATAGTCGAAGTCGTTGTGGAAGAGGGTTTGCTTGTTCACGCCCCGGTTGAGGACGTGAAAGGGCATTCCGGGTGGTGTAGTGCGAGTCGTGCGGGGCATGCTTCCAACTTTAATTACTCCCCCACCCCAAAAACTGGACCTGACCCCGTTTCATCAAAGCTTCACGTTTGTTTAACGATTGCTTCATCGATGGTGGTGTGATCGGTGTTTAATCTGTTACGGACGATGCGGCAGGCGGTGCTTGGCCCGCGATGAAGAACGTGTGAACACTCGGAGACACAACAATGAGAATTTTTACTTGGGCAGTAGCCGCGTTGCTGCTGTTGGGTTCGCACGCCAGTGCGGACATTCGGATTACGGAGGTGATGTCCAGCTCGGGAGGGACGGACGATTGGTTCGAACTTACAAATTTCGGTGGCTCAGCCGTTGACATCACCGGATGGAAGATGGATGACGGCGGTAACGCTTTTGCCGCTTCGGTTGCTCTCAATGGTGTGACTCTGATCAACCCAGGCGAGTCGGTTGTTTTTATTGAGTCCGCTGGCGGTGCAAAGGTTTCAGCCTTCAAGGACTTTTGGTTTGGTGCCGGAAACGCACCGTCGGGTCTTCAGGTAGGTTACTATTCGGGAAGCGGTGTCGGCTTTAATTCAGGTGGCGACGGAGTTGTCGTTTTCGACTCCTTGGGATCGACTGAGGCACCATTAGTCACCTTTGGTCCTGCCACTGCAGGGTCTTCTTTCGACAATTTTGACGGCTCAAAGTTCTCGGGATTGCCGGTTAGCCAACTTGGCGTGTATGGCGCATTTCAATCGGCTAATTCGTCTCCAGCAAATATTGGCTCTCCTGGCGCAGTTCCCGAACCATCAGCTCTCGGTCTGTTGGCCGTGGCGGGTGTGGTGGCTGGTGGCTTGCGACGCAAGCGCAGTTAAGGCAACGCAGCTAGAGGCTGGGCGGCGAGTGGGCTGGATGCCAGCGAGTATTTGCGGCCAGAGAGTGTTGGTGGTGTGGTGAGCGGCTGCTCCCCTCCTCTGCTCTTGAGCTGAATGTTCGCTCGTATTTCGAGAGTTCTGGCCGCGATGAATGACAAACAAAACCCTGGTCGGGCAATTGAGCTCGGCCAGGGTTTTTTCGTGGCTGGGCGGGGTGCTCTGGCCAGGCGAATGCGTAAGTTTGGGACGGACCAGTGGCGCGCGCCAGGCCATTGTTTCTACCTTTGCGGCTTGGCGACTTTGCGCGCAACTCGCAGCACAGAGCTAACTCCCCATTTGCAGTTTCTGCCGGCCGCCGCCGCCGAACGGGGGATTGTGAAACTGGACCTGACCCCGTTTTTAGGTAGGTGTGTTTAGAAATTGTTAAGAAGACTGGGGCCGGCCGCAGGCGGCTTACAAGAAAGCCGCCGATTTGGCGGTTTTAGCTAGGTATCAGCGATTGGTGAAATTAACAAAACGATCATCAAGTCTTAACAAACCACGGATAACCTTTCCTCGTTCTTATGTGGTCCCTGTTGTTTCAGCGGATGGAGCACCATTCGCAACCGCGTAGAAGCCCTGACTGGCACTCGTAAGCCTTGACTGGCACCCGTCAACCTTGACTGGAATCGGGGGAAAACTGGTTAGGAACCCGTTTTTGGGAAAACCTTTTGGAGGAGTTTTTCATGAGCTTGAATCTTCGTCGTCGTCAGGGTTTCACCCTGATCGAGCTGCTGGTCGTGATCGCGATCATCGGCATCCTGGTCGGCCTGTTGCTGCCAGCTATCCAAGGTGTGCGTGAAGCCGCCCGCCGCACCCAATGCCTCAACAATGCTCGGCAGTTGGGCATCGCTGTGATGAACTACGAAAGCGCCTTGAAGTACCTGCCCCCAAGCCGTTGGGGCACAAGCCGCACGATCAGCAACAGCCCGATCGCTGGCGTGACCATCAACACCCACAGCGCCAAGACCAAGGATCATTCCTGGTTGGCCTTGGTTCTCCCTTACATCGAACAGAACAACTTGTCTGACCTGTATGACGGCTCGACCACCTCGTTCTGGTGGAACGGTGCTCCGACTTCGAACCCGGCCTCGAACAACTTGGCCGTGTCCCGAACTCCGGTTGGCACTTTCCTGTGCCCCTCGTCCGCTGGCAGCAACCGCGTTGACCCGTACCTCGTGCTGAATGCCGCCGCTGGCGACTACAGCTCGATCAACGAAGTCAAGCAAGACTTCTACACCGGCGGTTTGGGTCTGGCTGCGGCCGCTGTTCCTTCCCAACGCGCCCGTGACGGCGTTTTGGCCAAGGACGTTCGCAACCCATTGCGTGACGTGGTTGACGGAACCTCGAACACCATCATGATCGGTGAAGCTGGCGGTGCTCCGGACGTTTACCTCCGCCGCAAGCTGATGAACGCTACCGAATACGCTGCCTACATCGCCGATGGCGGTGACAAGGTGACCGACGCCGTCAGCGGCCGTTTCGTCCTGAAAGACGGAACCGGCTGGGCTGACCCGGACCGTGGCTTCTCAATCAACGGCTCGCGGCCTTCCGGTGCAGCCGGTGGCGCCAAGATGATGAACTACATCAATGCCAGCGAACCGTTCAGCTTCCACCCAGGTGGTTGCGTGTTCGTGCGAGCTGACGGTTCGGCTGAATTCGTTGCCGAAACCATTGACCCGGCAACCTTTGCCGCTCGCGTGACTCGTGCTGGTGGCGAAATCACCAATGCAGTTGAGTAAGCGAATTTGAAATACTTTGGTTGAGTAATCGACCTCCAAGTTAGCAATTGAAAAATTGCGACGACCCACAGGGGTGTTTTTCCGAGGCCTGCGAGAGCGGGCCCGCGAGAAACGCCCCTGTGGTTTTTTTATGGTGAAGGTGGTTGGTGCTTTTGGGGCTCCTGGGACTGATGGGACGATAAAATCCCAAGGGTCCCAGTCGTCCCAGGAGTCCCAATCGTCCCACCGCCACAACAGCCTGTCCGCCCTTAGCTGCGGCCCTGATCCGAAATGTCTTTTCGGCACCAGGCTCCAGGCCAGCGAATCGCTTGGACTGCCCGATAGGCATTCAATTTGGCGGTCGGCAAGTTTTCACCCAGGGCCGTGACGCCGAGCACCCGACCTCCAGTCGTCAGGACGCGACCCCCTTCGCGTTTCGTTCCCGCATGGAAGACCTTGGTGTCCGCCAGCGCAGCGGCGGATTCCAATCCACGGATCTCATCGCCCTTGCGATAGGCGTTGGGGTATCCCTCGGCAGCCATGACGACGCACACGCTGGGCCGCGGATCCCACTGCGGTTCGGTCAATTGCTCGAGTTTGCCATCGACGGTCAGATCGAGGATCGGCAGCAAGTCGCTTTGCAGTCGCATGATGATCGCCTGGCATTCGGGATCGCCGAATCGTACGTTGTACTCCAGCACCTTGGGGCCGGTTGGGGTGAGCATCAGGCCACAGAACAACACGCCTTTGAACGGGGAGCGATTTCGCTTCAGCGTGTGAACGGTCGGTACGAGCACATGCTCTTCGACCCAGGCGAGCGTCTTGGCGTCCATCAAGTTGGCGGGCGAGTAAGTCCCCATCCCGCCGGTATTCGGGCCCCGGTTAAAGTCGTAAGCCCGCTTGTGGTCCTGAACCAGCGGCAGGGTAAGAATCGTTTTCCCGTCGGTGATGGCCAACAAACTGCATTCCGGCCCTTGCAGCCGCTCTTCCATCATGAACTGGTTGCCCGCATCGCCGAACTCTCGTTCAATGGCGATTCGGCGAATGGCATCATGGACGTCATCCATGCTCTGGCAGACGATTGCTCCCTTGCCAGCCGCCAGTCCATCCGCTTTGACGACCAGCGGGACGTTCTGCGGATTCTCGCCGTACCGTTCTTCGGCAAACTCGAGGGCCGCGGCCGGATTGGTGAAGGTCCAATATTCGGCCGTCGGAACGTCGGCATTGAATAGCGTTCGCTTGCAGAAGATTTTGCTTCCCTCGAGCTGGGCGGCTGACTTGCTCGGGCCGAAAACCCGCAGCCCTTCGCTTTGAAAGGCGTCGGTCACTCCCGCGCACAGCGGCCCCTCGGGGCCGACAACCGTCAGGCCGATTTGGTTCTGCTTGGCGAATTGCACCAGCCCCGGAATGTCGTCCGCCGCGACGTCAACGTTTTCACAATCGACTGCAGTGCCGGCATTGCCAGGGGCGACGAAAACGCGATTGACTTGAGAACTTTGCTTCAGCTTCCAGGCCAGCGCGTGTTCACGACCTCCACTGCCAATGACGAGCACATTCATGAATCGAGGATCCGGGATGAGGACGGTGTAGGTATTTCGGTCAAACGTTTGTTCGAGCCACGCTTGTTTGAACCGCGCATTGCGATTGGGCCCGGGGGCGACGAAAGGTGTGCAGCCGGGGGCGGTTTCGCCTCCGCCTTAATTTAATGCCCGACCCAGACCGAATCGTAACGGGTTGAGGGGCTGTTTGGCCATCCGGGGAGAAAAGTGACTTGAGCATCGATTTTCGGTTATACTTTCCCCCAGAAAACAGAGCTGGTTTTGCCCGGGCGATGGCTCGCGCCGAACCAGCATTCTCAGGACTCGGTTGATTTGGAACAGAGAATGAAAAAGCAGATTGGTTTGAGCTTGGCTGTTTGGTTGGTGCTGGGACTGGGGACTGCCGTTTGGGCCCAGGGAGATTGGGGACATCTCAAAGGCCGAATCAAGGTCGAAGGCGCAGTTCCGACCCCACCCGCCGAAGAAATCGACAAGGACCAGGCGGCCTGCATGAAGGACGGAGTCAAGCCGCTGGACGACAATCTGCTGGTTGATAAAGAAGGCTACCTCCGCGACGTGTTTGTGATGATGTTGCTCAAACCGGGCTCGGAACCCAAAGTCCACCCCTCTTACGAGGAAAAGAAGTCTCAGCAATTAGTGCTCGACAATGTCAATTGCCGCTTTGTTCCGCACGCCTTGGTCCTGCGGACCGGCCAAACGCTCTCGCTCAAGAACAGTGATGACGTCGGCCACAATTGCCACATCGTGACGATGAAGAATGAGGAAAATGTCAATTTGCCCCAGCATGGCAGCGTGGAGATCAAGCTCAAAGCGGCTGACAAAACACCGGGCAATGTGGTGTGTGACATCCATAAGTGGATGGTTGCAGTGATTCTCGTTCGCGACGAACCTTACGCGGCAGTTACTGATGAAAAGGGAGGTTTCCTGATCGAGAACCTCCCCGCTGGCAAATGGACGTTCCAGTTCTGGCACAAGAAGGCCGGTTACCTTTCAGGGGTCTCTGTTGGCAAAGAGAAGACGGGCAAACGCGGCGAGGTCGAAGTCGAGATCAAGAACGGCGAAACGATTGATTTTGGCGAAATCGTGGTACCGGCGGCCAGCCTGAGCAAGTAGTTGCTTGATAGTTGTGTCTAAAAAGGTCGGAAGTCTCCGGCCGCTCTCCGGCTTTTCGTTGTGCTGGGAGGTCGCGCCGCGGCAGGTCGTGCACGAAAGTGGCGGATTGCTTTGCAGTGGCGACCTGACCTGCCCTGCGAGGCAAAGACCGACACGAAGTCCGATGAGCAGCGCGATGGAAAGGGAAGGGATGAAGTTACCAGCCCGTTTACGCCGAACTTCGTACGAACCGAGGCTGCTGCTGATGGTGGTGCTTTGGGCTGTTTGCAGTTGGTCCGGTTGTGCGCGACCGGATGTCGCCGGGCGACTCGATGCGGCTCCGGACGATGTGGCCGCCTTGCGGGCCCGGCTGGAGCAATTGGACTGGTAAGCTCGCCGGTTCAAATCGATGTTTGGGCCATTTGTCGCAGCTCAGCGAGTTTTGGAGCAGCTCCGTTCGCAGTTAATTGTCTGCTTAGGGCGAGCTAACGGCCGTTGAGGCTAAGCAGCGGTGCATTCGGTCGCAGGTTTCTGGTTTGCGACATTTTGACGGACTGGCGAGCAGCCTCGTAAGCCCTGACAATTGCGAATTGGTTGAGCTTTCTCCGAGGGGAACCGATGGCCGGTATGTGGCGAGCATTGTTATCGAGTGGTGGCGTGTTGGGCGGCTTGTTGGCGCTGGTGCTGACGGGTTGTGAGAAGGTCCCTTCGCCCGAGTTTCGGGCCAATCGAGTGGAGTGGGTCAAGCAGGAGCGGTTGAACCTCGAAACTGACCAGCACTTGCCGGTCGAATATCGTACTCAGGTCGACACCTTGCTCACGTCCCTGTTTGGAACGCCAGACGACCCTCGCCTGCCAGCCTTCTACGGCGAAAGCGATCCACTGGGTGCAATCATCAGTCTCGAGCGGCTGAAGCAGGCGGCTGGGCCAGTTTCCAGCGACGAGCAGGGGCGGCACTTGGGGCTGTATCGGGAGCATTGTGCTCACTGTCATGGGATCACCGGGGATGGAGCCGGGCCGACAGCGTTGGCGCTTTACCCTTACCCGCGTGATTTTCGGTTGGGGAAGTACAAATTCAAGAGCACCCCGCTGCGGCGGCCGCCAACCGATGACGACTTGGTGCGGATCATCCGGCAGGGGATTCCCGGTTCGGCGATGCCAGCCTTTACCACTCTCCCGGAAGACGAAGTTCTGGCACTCGTCGACTATGTCAAATACCTGACGATTCGCGGGGAGTACGAGCGGCGGCTGGTGGCTGAATTGCCTGGCTTGGAGGGCGAGCCACTGGTCGACTTGAATGTCTTGCGGAGTGCCCAGCCGAAGCCGTCGGCTGCTGAGGGTAGCGCTGCGGCGGCCGCGAGCGAGCCGACAGCCGAGCAGACGGCGCTCGACGAGCAGCTGCAGACGTTGGTCGGTGAATACCTTTACGAAGAGATTGTCGAGCGCTGGAGTGATCGGGACGACGCGATCACAGAAGTACCTGCCCCCCCGGCCGAACTGATGTCTGCCGCGGCGCCACCGGCGGAGTGGGTCGCCAAAGGACGGGATTTGTTTTTCGGCAAAGCGAACTGTGTGCAATGTCATGGCGCAACCGGTTTGGGAGATGGCCAAACCCAAAACTATGACGATTGGACCAATGATTGGCTGAAGACTCCCGGCGTTGATGTCCTCAGCCGCCAGACCTATCAACACTTTCTTGAGGCGGGTGCGTTGCCGCCGCGTCCGGTGCGGCCGCGGAATTTGCGGGTGCCGGTTTATCGTGGAGGAAACGCTCCGGCGGATATTTATCGGCGGATCGCCAACGGAATCGAGGGGACTCCGATGCCTTCGAGTCCTTCGCTCACTCCGGAAGAAGTGTGGGCCGTGGTGGCGTATGTGCAAGCGATGCCTTACGAGCGGTTGTCTGGTGGCGATGCGGCCGCAGCTGCTCCCCAGGCAGGCAGTCGTGAAGTCTCGGGCAAGTAGGAGGCTGGCAGAAGATGTATCGCTTTTGGGGCTTGCTGTTTCTCGCCGTGCCGGTCGTGGGCACGTTGATCTACCTCTTGGCGATGCTGGGGATTGCGCCGTTTCAGGGACTGGGGCTCCCTCCGAATTACAACGAAGCGGGCGTCGAGATTGATCACCTCTACAACCTGATTCACGTCATCATGGCTGTCGTGTTTGTCGCGACGGGGTTGATGCTTGGTGGGCTGATTTGGAAGTACGGTGCCCGGCAGGAATTGGGAGCGAGATATTTCACGCACAGCAATTTGCTGGAACTGACTTGGTCAGTAGCGGCAGCCGGAATTCTGGTTTTCCTCTCGCTCTATCAGTTGAACTCGTGGGCCGAGAACAAACTGGAGCGGCCGCAGGTGGAAATCGCCGGCCGCACGGAACCACAACCGCCGCTGGCCAAAGTGGTGGCAAAGCGTTTCGGCTGGGAGTTTTATCATGCGGGGCCGGACGGGCGACTCGATACGCCGGATGATGTTTATGTTGAGAATGTGCTGCGAGTACCCCATGGCGAACCGGTCGTGCTGCAGTTGGAGAGCCGCGATGTGATTCACAGCTTCTTTGTGCCGGGGTTGCGGTTGAAGCAGGACGTGGTGCCGGGGATGCAGCACTTTGTCTGGTTCAAGGCGACCAGTCCGGTAGAGCTGGAGATTATCTGTTCCGAGCTGTGCGGCTGGGGGCACTACACGATGCAGGGGCGGATGCAGTTGGTCAGCCGGGCTGATTACGACCGCTGGTTATCAGAGCAATCGCCATGGAAGCAATTTGCCGCTGAAGGGGAACAGGAATGACAGCCGAAGGTTTTTCACTCAACGGCGGGTCGGATGACGTGGCAGCCGAACATCGGACGAGCCGCAATCCGCTGGTCCGCTTCCTCGGAACCTGGGTCTTCTCTCGCGATCACAAGATGATCGGCTTGCAGTTTCTTTTTTCCTCGCTGATTTGGTTGGCGATCGGCGGACTGCTGGCGCTGGCGATTCGCTGGCAGTTGGCTTGGCCGTGGACGGAAATTCCGATCATTGGCCGGACCTTGTTTGCCGCCGAGGGCGGGCAGATCACTCCGCAGTTTTACAACGTGCTGTTTACCATGCACGCAACGATCATGGTGTTTTTCGTGGTGGTGCCGATCCTTACGGGAGCATTCGGTAACTACCTGATCCCGCTGATGATTGGCGCGCGGGATATGGCCTTTCCGACAATGAACATGCTGAGCTACTGGCTGATGTGGCCAGCGTTTGGTTGCATGATTTGGGCGATGGCGACTCCCGAGCAGGGACCGGACTTTGGCTGGACCGCCTATCCGCCGCTGAGCGTACTGTTTGGTGACGCGCAATCGCTTTGGACGCTGGGGCTGGTGTTTGTCGGGATCTCCTCGATGCTCGGGTCGATCAATTACATCACAACGGTCCTGCAATTGCGGGCTCCGGGGATGACGCTCTTTCGGATGCCGATGACGGTCTGGGGCCTGTTCATTACGGCGATCCTCCAGGCGTTTGCACTACCCGTGTTGACGGCGGCGCTGGTCATGTTGCTGCTGGAAAAAGTATTCCAAACCGGTTTCTTTTTGCCCAACGGGTTGGAGGCCAATGCCATCCAACCGCTCGATGGGAGTGGTGGCCAGCCGCTGCTTTGGCAGCACTTGTTCTGGTTTTATTCTCACCCCGCCGTGTACATCATGGTGTTGCCGGCGATGGGCATGGTTTCGGACATGCTCAGTTGTGGAGCGCGGAAGCCGCTGTTTGGTTATCGCCCGATGGTCTATTCGATGATTGCGATTTCCGGCTTGGGCTTTATCGTTTGGGGGCACCACATGTTTGTCTCCGGCATGAGCTACTTCCTCTCGGTGTCGTTCATGATCTCGACCATGCTGATCGCCCTGCCCAGCGGGGTGAAGGTGTTCAATTGGCTGGGGACGATTTGGGGCGGCAAGTTACGGATGGACTCCCCTACCCTGTTTGGGCTGGGGTTCATCTCGATGTTCATCATTGGTGGGTTGTCGGGGTTGTTGATGGCGGCAACACCGGTGGACATGGTGATTACCGACACCTATTTCATCGTGGCCCATTTCCACTATGTGCTGTTTGGCAGCAGCATCCTCGGCGTCTTCGGGGCGATCTATTTCTGGTTCCCCAAAATGTTCGGGCGGATGATGAACGATTTCTGGGGGCAGGTGCACTTCTTCCTCAGCTTCATCTTTGTCAACGGCACGTTTTTTCCGATGCATTTTCTGGGGGCGCGTGGTTTCCTTCGTCGAACTGCGGATCCTTACGTTGTGGAGGGATTCCGCGATCTCTTGCCAGTCAACCAGTTCATTACCTGGTGTGCGTTCGGGATGGCGGCGGCCCAGGTGATTTTCCTGATCAATTTTCTGGGAAGCCTGTTTTGGGGGCGGAAAGCGGATGCCAACCCGTGGCGTGCCAACTCACTGGAGTGGACCATTCCGAACTGCCCTCCCCACGGTAACTTTGCCTCGATTCCCGAGGTGTATCGAGGACCTTATGAGTACAGCTACCCGGGGCATGATTCAGATTATTGGCCCCAGTCGGAGGCTCCGGCATGAGTGTGATTGAGCAGGAGCTTCAGCAATCGCGGCGAATTGAGCGAACCTTGCCGAGCGAACTGGCTGCAAAGGAGTCTGCGGCAGCGTACAGTCCGTGGCCTTGGCGCGTCGGCGCGTTGCTCGTCGCAGTCGTCTTTCCGCTGATTTGGTTTGGCGGGTTGGTCACCAGCAGTGATGCGGGCATGGCGGTTCCCGATTGGCCGGGGACCTATGGCTACAACATGTTTCTGTATCCATTCTCATCGTGGTTTTTTGGACCATGGGATTTTTTCCTTGAGCATGGACATCGACTGATTGGTTCGACGGCGGGCTTGGTGGCGATCGCCTTGGTGGCGACCTGCGTCGCCTGCGATCGACGGCGTTGGGTTTGGTGGTTGTCCGGAGGACTGCTGCTGCTGGTGATCGTTCAAGGACTGCTCGGTGGATTGCGGGTGGTGATCGATGCCCGCACGATTGCCAAGTTGCACGGCTGTGTGGGGCCCGCTTTTTTTGCTTCATCCGCAGCCTTTTGCGTTGTTCTCAGCCGCTGGTGGCAAGAGCAGGGAGCACGGGCGGGGCAGGCAGTCGGCGGCGAGTTGGGATCGGCTGAACGCAATGCTTGGCGCGGGGCGCAACTCCGGGTTTTGTGGGAGGCGCATCTCTGGTTGGGATTGAGTTTCTCGCAACTGGTCGTCGGCGCGTTTTTGCGGCACATCGGTGTGGATGGCAGCCCGCAAGGATTTCAGCATTTGGTCTACACGCACGTGGCCTTGGCTTGTGTTGTGCTCGGAGGAACGCATTTGTTTGCGGGCAAGGTCCGCCGCATGCAGCAAGTGGAACCTCGAATTCGAACGGCAACCCGCTGGCTCAGTCGCCTGGTGACACTGCAGTTTCTGCTCGGTTTGAGTACGTGGGTTTTGAAATACAACTGGCCATCGTGGCTGGACGGTTGGGCTTGGACGGCTCAGTTCGTGATTCCGGAAAAGACGATGTGGCAAACCAACGTC
>Ga0164292_10004656_pt1 | contig 11169 bp, 7 predicted proteins | sample GEODES117metaG_FD_111486 | JGI IMG/M metagenome (GOLD analysis project Ga0164292, IMG submission 111486) | Eutrophic lake water microbial communities from Lake Mendota, Wisconsin, USA - GEODES117 metaG | ecosystem: Environmental > Aquatic > Freshwater > Lake | place: USA: Lake Mendota, Wisconsin... | reverse complement strand
TGGCAGTACCAGCCGACGGGCAGAACGCGGACAGCTCGCTGCAGGCCGTTCGTCAATGGACGATGGCTCAATCGTTGGTCTCGGCCTACCTTGGAGGAATCGTGGTCAGCAAGACTGATCGCGATGACTTGCTGCAGGAAACTGCCGTCGCGGTATTAACTTCTTACTCCGGTTATGGCTCATCCCGACCTTTTGAGGGATGGGTGCTGGGCATTGCACAAAACGTCTTGCGCAATCACTTTTGGAAGCTTGCCCGTGAACGCTTGATCTTTGACGATGCCCTGATGGAAAGTCTTGCCGGTAGTTTTGCCACAGTCCGGGGAGAGCAGGCTGCTCGGCTGGATCGCTTGGAAGGCTGTTTGGCAAAACTGTTGCCCTCTGCCCGAGATGTTTGTGACTTGCGGTATCGCGAAGAGTTATCGCTCGAGGCAATTGCGACACTGGATTGAGGAGATTAATTTTTCGGGAGAGCCGATATGTTGTGGGCGGTTGATATTGGCGACGGTGGATTTTGAACCGCTCTGCTGTCAATTCTAAGCCAACGGCGGCCGGCGTCACTCTTTTTAAGGTTCGACTTCGTCGGACCCTAGTGGTCCAGAGGAGTAAACGGCGTCAGGCTTGCCGGAATTTGAGCGACAAGTGAACCGTTTGCTCGGGTTGTGCTCCAACCGCTGCCGCAACAATTGGTCCCTACCAAAATCAGAGTTGGGCGAGCTGAGACTCTAACCCGCGAATCCAAACTTCCGCACCTCCTCCGCGGTATGAGCGACTTTGGACGATGGCCTCGCCTTTGGCAGACAAGACGAGCACTGTCGGAAAAGAACGTACGCCGTAGTTGCTGAGCAATTGTCGATTTTGTTCCTGCAGGGCAGGAGGCTGTGGGGTCCGACGAGGATAGTCGAGTTCAAGCAGCACGAATCGCGCTGCGGCCCAAGCTTGAAACTCAGTCGTCTCAACGACTTCCTGATGGAGCCGCATGCAGGGCTGGCAGAAATCGCTGCCGGTGAAGAAGGCGAGTACGAGCTTGCCACCGGCTGCAGCCTGAGCAAGAGCCTCTTCGTAATTATCGGTCCAACTGGCAGCGGCTGGCTGATCGCCCAAGGTCAGGTTCACCCCACCCGGCTCGTCGCTCGAGGAAGCCGCTGGCAACGACTGTTCCCCATCGCCGGTGTTCGACTCGGGAGCAGTGTTGAATTGCGGGTCTGAGAATGTTCGCGATAGCGGAAGCTCTCCAAGGCCAGGAGCGCGACACCCACAGGCGGTAGCTCCACAGGCCACTGCACCCCAAGTCAACCAAAGCCGCCGAGAGATGGCTTCCATGCCGTTGCTCCTGAACAAGAGAAATTTCGGGGCAAGGTTACAAAGCCCTGATCGCCTTGGCTATCCCAAAACGCAATCAACGTCGCAAAACCAGGTTGCTGAGATGGGCCGAGTAGTGAATGCTGCGAATGCTAGCGGCTAGGCCTCGCAATCGCTGTGACTGCGCAGGGCCGTCGACGCCTCCGCGGCATTCGCCGGGGCATCACATTCCCCGCAGATGTGGAACTAAAGAAATTTCCGAACCGGAAGTGCGACAAAGCCTCAAATGGGTTGGACACCGGGATTTTCCGCACTCCGTTCGGACAATCGCCAACCGGCCAAAAGAGGTGGGGACCTTGCTTTCCATTTCCCGGAAAAAAGCAGAGTCGCTCTCGCGGACAGAGTACTTAGCCTGGACTCTGTCCCGCATTTACGGCTCAGCCTTCGCTTTGGGCCAAGTTAGGCTACGGCTCCACTGCTCTGATGTCTTCGGCTCTCGCCCAGCGCGATATTTGAAGTTCCCTCGCCTGCAAGGCTCAAGCTTTGGTCAACCAGCGCTGAGCCAACTCGCGCAGTTCAGTGTGAGTAGGCAGCGTCGTGGCAGTATCGTCAAAAAACCGCTGCTCCAGATCGGAGATCGTTTGGCGTAATTGAGCAAGTGATTCCGGACCAAGCCGCTTGCTCTGCTCCACTTCCTGAAGAATGGCAATCGTTTGAAAAGGAGTCAGTGCTTCTGGAAGCGTCCGCTGCGAGCTTTCATCGGCAGTTCCGCGTCCGGCGCGACTCAACCACCATCCCAGCCCAGCAAGTCCTGCCAACCCGCCGATTGCCCAAGGCCACAGCGTCCGCCAACTGTTGCCTTGCCCGTACCGCTCTACCAATGCAATGGTCCGAGACTCGGTCTTCAAGTCAGCGTCCACATAACGCTGATAGACGACTTCGCTTGAGGCGACAGCTGGCTCGCTGAAAGTAAACTCGCGTGGTAGGGAGGGGCTGGCGGGGTCAGCCATCAGATGGAGGACCCAGCCGCGATCAGAGACAATTGCACTAGTGCTGCTCTCCGGGTCAAACCGCGAGACTGACAAACCGTTATCTTCAACTTCACCCAGCTGAAATCCAGGAAAACCAAGCTGCGGAAACAATGTCTTCAGGTCGGGCATCAAGCCATGGCCTGTTGCCTTCACTTCTACCAGCAGCTCGCCTTTGTCCGCTCGGCGTTCATCGAGAATCTGGGTCACGTTCTTGAGTTCAAATGGCCTTGCTTCTGCGTCTGCGGGCTGGCAATCGAGAGGCAGGGCAGGGGACTCAATTGGCAAAATCGCGTAGCCCGTTGTGTCGAGGAAATCGAGGTCGAGTTTCAACGGTGGCAGGCGGTCGACTTGCGGGCCGCGGGCCTTCAGCAACAAATAGGCGTAGGGAGTCCGGCGCCAGCCAGACATTTCCCCAGCTCGAGAATTGACTTCCGGAACCTGGAAGGTCACTGACTGGATGTCGAAGTGTTCCTGCAAGGCATTGCGGACGAACTCTTCAAATTTATCGCGGTAGTTTTCCAGCGGTCGGCCATAGTTGTACACAAAGGCATTGCTATTGTTATTTTGATTTTGCAGGTAGCGGCCAAACCCGCCGGATTCACGCTCGATTTCTCGCGTGTGCAGCAAGTTGACATAGATTCCAAAAGGCTCGGTCCCAACTCGGTCCGAGCCATCGATCATTGTCTCCAGTTTGATCTCGCGGACCAGATCGTTGTAATAGTCAAATACCGCACGGGCCTGGCGGGCTTGGGGATGTTCACCGACGATGGCAAACCCGCCACGGAGGTAGCGGGCCTTCACCGCTGGTTGAGCGTTGCTCATCCGGTTGAACAGTAAATTGGCAAACCGGGCCAAGTGCCATTCGCCTTGCGGGGCAGGGAGGTTCTGAATTGCGGCCGCAATTTGGCTGTATTGGCTTTCATCCGCGACCTGCTTCTCATCTACCAGCTTCAAGTCGCAGGCGCCCAGGGCTGCGTAAAACCAACGTTCGTACACATCGGTATTGCGTTCACTTGGCTCGAGTTCGTTGACTTGTCGTGCATAGGCTTCGGCGGCAACCCGGAAGGCCTCAAACGCACTCCGCCTCCGAGTGGCAAACTCGGGGCTGCTCTTGAGTTCGGCTTGATAGCCGTTTTCATCATGGAGCAAGGCCGCCCTGAGGGTTAACAAAGCCGGGTCATTCGGATGTTGCTCTGCCGCCGTGGCAAGCAGCTTGTTGGCGGCAGCGTAACCGGCAATCACCTCCGCTTCGACCTCTTTCCGATTACGTTTGGTCTTGGCCTGTTTTTGGACCTCCACCTCGCGCCAGACGCTGGCCAGGTTTTCTCTCATTTTTTGGGCTAGTTGAGCAATTACCTTGGGTGGAATCTGGCTCATCGGCCCAAAGACCTTTTCCAAGTCCTCGGCTTGATAGACTTCGGCAAAACTATGGCTGGTCAAGAAGGCATTGACCAAGAGTTCCGAATCAAGTTCCGCACCGTTGAGCTCGCGCAACTTGGGCACCAGGCCAGCCAGTTCATCGAGATTTCTCTGCTGTTTGGAGCGGGTCAGCGGGATGCTCTCGGCCTTGCTTTCGAAACCGTACATGAACATGTAGGGATTGCTGCGCTGTCGATCGGAGTTTGGATTGTGATTTTTCGTCCAAACTGTCAGGAACTCACGAATCAGTTCCTTGGCCAGGCGAGGATGAGACTTCCCCAGTTTTTCAATGAACGGAAATGAGAGGCTTTCTTCGCCGACTTTCAGGTAGAGTTGGGCTACGCAGTACCAGAACTTGGGTTGCAAGCTGGGGTCGAGCAGGTTGATCCAGGAATCGCTCGGCCGAACGTCGAGCAGGTCAGAGGTCATGATTGGATTGACACGTTGCCCGCGCGTGGGCATCTCGCCCATGCTTTCGTCATAATAAAAGATGTTTCCGAATAAATCGCGTCGCATCTGCGGGCCAAACGTGGTCGAGAGGTCATCCGAATAGGTGATCGGAACTTCGCGCAACCAGTTATTGGCCAGCAGTTCCAAAATGCTTTGCCACTGTTGCGCCTGTTGCGGGTTGGCTCGCAAGAGCGCTTCCACAGCGGTGTTCTGAAGTTTCAACAACTCAAGCCTAGAGCTTTCCTCAAACGTCGCCGCAGTCAAAGCCCGCGAAGCCTGCGAGCCAATGCCGCTCAGGATGGCGATGCCCCGTTGAGGCTCGGCAGTGAAACTCGATTCCAGCCAAGTTTGCCCTAGTTCCTGTCGAACTTTGGAAGCGAGTGAAACGGCCTGAGTCATCGCTTTCAGGTAAACCGGGTCTTCGATTTTCGAGCCCCCCAGCACCCCAAGAGTCGCCTGCCATGCTTGTTCCAAAGTCGATGTTTTGGGCTCGCGGAGATATTCCCCGGCGAAGATGGTGCTTAACAAATTAAGTGCTTCGAATTCATTCGCCTGCAACGCATTTTCCAGCGTGGGTAAAAAGGCTGCAGCCGCGTCGAGCTGCTTGGCGAACACCAGCACTTGGGCGGCTTGGGTGGAGCTGAGTAATTGCTCCGCGGCGGGCCGTGCCACTTCGGCTTTCAGAAGTTCGACAAACTCTTCCCGAGCGCGGCCCTGGTCGATCGCAGAAGTGGTGGCCTGGCCCATGCTGCGCAGCAAGGCCTCCGGAAGAGGTCGTTTCGCCGTAAGTCCGGCCACGCGCAGAATGTCGTCAAAGCTGATTTTCTGTCTTTCCAGAATTCGCGGATCAACCCCGCGGTTTTGATTCTGCATTCGCAGCAGCGTCAATTCATCCGGGGGCAGGTCCGAACCCAAGGCCTGCAACATTTGGGCAACGAGAGGGTCGCGTTGCTCGACGGGAATCAGTAACAGGTTCGCTGCCAGCTTGTCCCAGGCACTCAACGAGAATTGATGTTGCAACTCCGTAAGAAACTTGGCGAATCGCTCCGCGGGCCAAGTCAAGGCATTGCTCGCGTCAACTTGGGGTTCAGCTGGTTGGCTCGCAGTCGACTCTCCGGGGATGGGCTCGGTCTGTTCCGTGGGAGCAACGGGCTGAGCAGTTTCGTCCGCAGCGGTCCCGGAATTGTCGGTGTTGTTCTCAGATGCGGCGGCGGGTAGCTCCGTCGCCCGCCAAGCCTCGAGGATCGCAGAAGGGGTCCGGCGGAATGTGAGCGAACTGAGTTGCTGGATCCGCTGCTGCTGCTCCGCTTGCGCAGCTGCGGCAGCCGGGTCAGTGGGAGGTGTCAGTGATGGCTGGTTCGGGTCTACGACTTGTCCCGCTGCGGCGGCAGGTGCTGCCAACTTGAGAGGCACGGCCTGCACGCCTTGTAAGGACTGAATCTGAACCCCTTGGACGGGTATCGCTCGTCCTACAACAGTCTGAGCCGCAATCCGGGGTTGCCCCCCAAGTGAGCAAAACAAGACACCGGAGAGGATCGACAAGCAAAGGCTGAAACGCATAAACGAGTCCAGTCACGTGAGCAGTAACGATTGAATTCCCACCATCATACGCGAGGCATCAACCCAGTTGCAGCTTGTGATGCCACATTGCCTCTGAATTGTCGTGTGGGGCGGAGGAACTTGTGTCGGCGACGTGCGGAGCAGCCCTGTCGGTTTCGCGGCATTTTTTCTATAATTGGGCCTTTTGGTGACGGGGCTTTGTACGGCTGCCTTTGGTCGGGCGACGGGTGCTGGGCGCTGTCCTGACTGTGATGTCCTGACTGTGATGTCCTGACCGTGATGTCCTGACCGTGATGTCCTGACTATCGCGTCCTGATTGAGGTTTGTAACGTGCCCGGGTTGAACGGGCCGCTTTGAAGGACTCGGTTGCAACGCCAGAGAGTGATGCGGTCATCCCTGCCATCCTTGGTAGCGAAGTTGAGTCACGGTTCCTGGCTAAAAATCGCTCGTTCCCCGAATCGGTCAATCGTAAGTTGCCTTTTCTATTTCCTTTTGGATCTTCACTTTCATGACTTCCGCCAAATTCTCCTCGATCCCCGAAGCGGTAGAACAAATCAAGCGCGGCGGGGTAGTAATCGTGCTCGACGACGAAGACCGCGAAAACGAGGGGGACTATATTTGCTCGGCCGAATTGGCAACGCCGGAAGTAATCAACTTTGTGCTCAGCGGCCGGGGTGATTTCTGCATGCCAATTTTGGCTGACACGGCCCGACGTCTTAATGTCGTGCCGCTTGTTGACCAGAATACGACCAAGCTGGAGACGGCCTTCCTTACTCCGTTGGATCATGTCACTGCCAAGACCGGCATTACTGCATCAGAGCGAGCCTTTTGCGTTCGTGCGATCTGCGATCCGGAAACCAAGCCGGATGATTTTGTCCGCCCTGGGCACGTGCACCTTCTGCTTGCCCGCGAGGGCGGCGTTCTCCGCCGGGCGGGGCATACTGAGGCCGCGGTTGACCTTTGCCGAATGGCTGGACTGCGACCGGCTGGCGTGATCTGCGAAGTTTTGGACGACGATGGGAACCGGGCCACTCGCGACCGGTTAATGGAAATTGCGGCAAAGCACCAACTGCCCATCATCACGATTGAAGAACTGATCTCTTATCGTCGGCTCAGTGAGAAGCTCGTCTCCCAAGTCGCCTCCGCGCGGCTGCCGACGAAGTACGGCGAGTTCAGAGTCATCGCTTACGACGTGAAGTACGAGTCGCAACAGCCGATCGCGCTCGTCATGGGGCAACCGGAAAAGCAGAAGCTCGCCCCCTTGGTGCGGATGCACAGCAGTTGCTTTACTGGCGATTTACTCAGTTCACTCCGCTGCGACTGCGGCGACCAATTGCAAATGGCTCTGGAAATGATTGCCCGCGAGGGGCACGGGGCACTGGTCTATCTGCCGCAGGAGGGGCGGGGAATTGGGTTGGTCGAGAAAATCAAAGCCTACCATCTGCAAGACCAGGGGCTCGACACGGTCGAAGCTAACATGGCACTTGGCTACAAGGCAGACATGCGTGACTATGGGATCGGAATTCAGATTCTGAAAGACCTCGGCTTAAACCGAATTCGATTGTTGACCAATAATCCCAAGAAGACCGAGGCGTTCAATCTGCGAGGGTTTGATTTGGAAGTCGTCGACCAGGTACCGATTTTGCCCCCAATCAATGAGCACAACGTTGGCTATCTCGAAACCAAGCGAGAAAAAATGGGCCATCGGTTACCCAATCTGGGAACTTCGGAGTAGCCTCTGACGGTTTGGCTGCAGGTCGATGTGAGCTGATTTTTGAGCGCTACTTGATTCTAGCGAGAGAGAAATGTCAAAAGCCTTTTTTCGCACTGTTTTTGGGCTCAGTGGCGTCACGAAGCTCTATCGCGACGTTGTGGTTGCCGATCGATTGACCAACATTCGCCCCCTGATTCGGCGCGACCTGCAGCAATTGCTCGAGCGGGTTAATCGCGAGAATCCCTCGTTCAAGGGAAAGTTCAGCGAATTTCTGGCAGCAAATCGAGCAGCCGATGACGCCACATTTTTTGCAAATTACGCCCGCTTGCCGGCAATGTCCAAACAGGATTACGCGCTAGCCGGACAAAGCGTAATGGCAGGCGAACTGGCCCAGGTAGACGCCAAGTCACGGCAGTTGGTCGTGGAAGGTCGGCCGCTGGAGTCGATCATGCGGCTTCGCAAAGGTGATTTCCTGATGCCGATGGCGACCGGTGGAAGCAGTGCCCTGCCGCTGGTCGTCTGGATGACCAAGCATCACATGTTCTCGATGCTGTTCACGTTCTTCAAATGCTGGTACCGGATGGGCTGGCGACCCGGAGAACGCATGATGATTTTCTACCCCAAGAATACTTATAACATCGACGATATGGTGAAGTTTAACCGGTTCAGCTGGCTGACCGGGTTCCGCTATCACCTCTTCGACAAGATTAATGAGCAGACCGTTCGCGGGCTGGTTGACGACCTCAATCGCTTCAAGCCCAAACTGCTCCTTGTCTTCCCCTCGCCGATGAACATGATCGCGCACACCATTCGGCGATTCAAGCTGGACCTTCGGCATCACCCGGAATTGATCAATGTCTCCGGTGAGACGTTCTTTGATTGTCAGCGACGCAACATCGAGTCGGTATTCACTCGCAGCAAGGTCGAGGACTCATACGGCTCGGTCGAGTTGGGAGAAATTGCCCACGAGACAGACGGCGGATTGGAAATCTTTGCCAACGTGGCCTACGTCGAGACAGAGCCAAATGAGGCTGGGCAACCGGAAATGGTGGTAACTCGGCTGGAGTTGAGCGACTTTCCCTTCATCCGCTACAAGATGAAGGATATTGCCAACGTGGAGTTTGTCAGGAACGCCCGCGGAGAAGAGCGGTACTTACTGACAAAAATTGAAGGCAAAGACTCCAATTTTATTCTCTCGGATCAAGGGCGGCGTTTTTACCCCTCGTTCTTTAATGGGTTTGTAAATCGCTTGAATCATCAGTTCGAAAACGCGATTTTGGAAATCAAGGTTTACGAACGCGACCAGCGGGAGCTGGAGATTCAGTACATTGTCCGCGAAGGAACGGATCTGAACAGGCTGGCCGAGGCCACTCGGCAACAACTTCAAGTGGAGATGAGTTCCACGATGGAGTTCCTGATCAAATTTGTGGACTTCATCGATCATGACTATCGCCGCAAGTATCGGGTCATCGAGCGAATCGGTGATGTCGAGTTCGCTGGGGGAATTGTTGGCGATGAAAAGAAACAGCAGACCGTGGCCGAAGTTGAGGCCGACGCAACAGCCAACGAGCGTACCGCCGCAGGCGTTTAGCGGAATGACAATCGTCGCATTCGCTGGTGGGATTGCTGCGGTCATGGTCAATGAAGGCATGAAGTCGGGCACGGTGCTTTCTTTTTCCGCGGAAGCGGAGCCCGCCGCCCGTTCTGCTGCGCGAACCCTGCGGTTTTCATTTCATTCTCCGCGTCGCCCAAAACTGCCTGCTGTTTTCAGGTGATCTCATCAACTGTGGCCCCGCAGTGGCTCGCGAGCGCATGCCAATGCTGCGCAGAGAAAATGGCCGCTTCAACGGGGACTTGAGGCGGACCGAAGTTTCTTCGCGGCAAACCGCCAGCAGCAAATCTGTCTGCAAATGGGAACTGCCGTCAGCGGCGGAGGAGTGCGGGTATTGCGCAGGATGGGAGGCTTGGGGTCCGGATTTCTTCCTGCCCCAACTCAACCTGTTGCGCCGATTGTGACGAAGAAACAGCAGGTACTCTTTCATTGCGCTGAGTGTAGGGCTGAATCATGCTTCGAATAATTGCTAGCTGCTTCCTCTTGCTGGCTTGGTTGCCGGCGATTGGCCTCTGCTATCAGGCGGATTCAAATGGCGTGCCGTGGAGTGGCGGAGTGGAGCGCGACTCCGGTTCGCGTTGCTCGACGGAGGATGGTGGATGTGGACAACCGGGTTGTCAGGGGGCTGGAACCCGAGGCTGTGGCGATGCCAACTGCGGGAAGCAGGGTTGCAGCGAGCCGCCCTGTGGCGGACCGTTGTTTCAGCAAAAGTACTTGAGCTTTTTCGGTGGCTATGCGGACATCGACAACTTCGAGAGTAAAATTGGCAACGGGACGAGCGAGTTCATTACGGGGGCAAAACTCAGGGATGGTTATGCCGCAGGCTTGGCCGTGGGCGGACAGATGATCGAGTATGTCCGGGGCGAGTTTGAATTCACCTATCGGGCCAATGATGTAAGCTCATTTTTTGAGCAGGAGTTCGACACCTCTGGCTCGCTGCTGTTTAGCGATCGAGACCCTGCTACGGGAAATCTCAATAGTTACTCCGGGATGTTCAACCTGATTTTCGATACCTGTCCACGCTGCGTGGGCTCGCCGGCGCTCTATTTCGGCGGGGGGCTAGGGGGGCTTTATGCCGACGGCGGTTTCAACACGGCGGCTGAGCAGTTCTCGGTACAGGATTCGTCGGTGGCGTATCAGTTCATTGCCGGTATCAACTACCCCGTGTCCGAACGCGTCGAAGTCTTCACAGAGTATCGCTACTTGGGCGCAGACCACCTGAACGTTGAGAGCGAGACCTTTGCGGTGAGTCTCGGTGACTTCGGCTTTGACTCCCATAATGTCTTCATGGGACTGCGATTCCGGCGGTAATCTGAACGATAAAAGCTTCCCAGCAGCGGGGCGCAATTTGGCGATTCCCGGAAGGATGGATTACAATTTGAGCTCTGGTGAGAAGGCCGTCCACCTTCGTTTGGGAGCTTGAATGTCGTGATTGCCGAAAACCTTGACTTCGACGTAGCGATTATTGGCGGTGGCCCGGGGGGCTCAACCACTGCGGCCTATCTCAAAAAGTACGCCCCGCAACTGCGGGTAGCCGTGATCGAGCGGGAAGCTTTTCCCCGCGACCATGTGGGCGAGAGCCAGCTCCCACCGATCGGCCGAGTGTTGCACGAGATCGGGGCATGGGAAAAAGTCGAAGCTGCAAATTTCCCAATCAAGCTGGGTGCCAGTTATACCTGGGGCAAGACGACTAACCCTTGGGTGTTTGGCTTTATTCCCGATTCTGAGATCGGTGATCGAGCTCGACCGGCGAAGTTCGAAGGTTGGCGGCAGCGTGTTGCCCTGCAAGTTGATCGGGCCATCTACGACAAGATCCTGCTCGAACATGCCCTCGAGCTGGGCGCGACGGTTTTCCAGCCGCACAAAGTGCTACGCATCACATCGACCGGAACCGGTTCGTCCAAACGAATCACCGGCCTGGAGTTAGAGGACGGACGTCGCATTCAGGCCCGCTATTACGTCGATTCCAGCGGCAATTCGGCAATCCTCCGCCGACATTTGGAGATCACGGTCGATGCTCCTAGTTTGCTGCGGAATGTTGCTTTTTGGAATTATTGGGAAGCGGATGGACTGAATCGGACGAT
>Ga0164292_10004654_pt1 | contig 11169 bp, 5 predicted proteins | sample GEODES117metaG_FD_111486 | JGI IMG/M metagenome (GOLD analysis project Ga0164292, IMG submission 111486) | Eutrophic lake water microbial communities from Lake Mendota, Wisconsin, USA - GEODES117 metaG | ecosystem: Environmental > Aquatic > Freshwater > Lake | place: USA: Lake Mendota, Wisconsin... | reverse complement strand
GCCACGGGAACTACAACTTATTTTAGTTGTGCTAACAATAAAGTAACAGTAACCGCAACAACAATTGGAACTAAAACAATAACCAATGAGAACGGTATAGACATCACAACATTAGGAGGAACCGCTGAAATAAGTGGAATTACTTATGGGCCGGCTTGTAAAAGATATATTTATCCTTCAGACCTTGAGTATTACCAAGTATTAACCGCAATCACCATTAACACAAAGATTCAACCTGGTACCGGCAAAACAATTTATTCATTACCCGGTCAAGTCCTTGACAATGCAGGAAATCCTGACCCAACAAAGGGTTTTTGGAATGACTTAATTGCAGATAATAAAGGGTTTTTATTGTCCAACAATACCCCTGGAGTTCTTGAAAATTATGGTTATGTTGGAGGAATAACCGATGGGAGAGGAGGTACCTTTTCCGCAGGAAATGTAAGACATAATTACTTTCCACCAAATAGTCCTAGTTATAGCTTCCCAACATCAATATTAGATGGATTTGACGAACAAGTGGTTTTAATACTACAAAGAGGGGTTGACCCATACTCACCAAAATTACCAAATAGCTATGGTATTGGAAGAATATTGGGTCACTCAAGTGAAAATGCGGTTGTAATTACAGGAATGACAAGAATGAATATACCAATCCAACCATTACCTTCTAATTCTACAATTTCAGTCCAAAATCATAAAGATGTTAGTGAAATATTTTCAGGTTCTTATTTTTATACACCGGGTATTCCAAATAATATAATACCTAATGCTTCAACAACACCAGGTCTTGCATTTTCATCCTATACTACGAGTAATGTAGGGTATTACGGCGCTTTAGATAGTCGATATATGAGGACAACTACACCACCACTTCGACTAACTATCACTTCAGTTTTAAACCAAGTTTTTCCCGCAAATGGATTTCACACAAGTACTTTTACTGCACGAGGACCAAAGGGACCTACTTCTAGTGAAGATATTCAAATAACGAGAACTAGAAACTATGGGGTCTATCCTATTTCTGTTGGGGTTCCATCGTTAATGAGAGGGGTTGCAGTAACCCCACCATCCCAAAACCTTTTTGGGGTTCAAACCACAACATTTACAGATAATGTTGCGTCTGTTAGTTATGGGGGGAATACCCCTTTAAATCCAAGTACTAGATATCGTTTGGATGAAGACTTATCCGGAGCGGCCTATATGTTTAGAGGACCTTTGGAATTATTCATTTCGGATTATAGAAGAGGTGGTGCAACCGACCTCTTTTCCGGATATAAGGCAACTGAAGGTCAACCATTTAGTTTATATTTTAGTCCATTACTATTACCTGAATTTACAGGAACCACAGGGCCTAACTCAGGGCTCATAATTAGTTCTCCAACTCAAATGGTAATGAGAACTGACCGTTTACCATCTTCTGACGGATTTGATGTTCAGAAAAGAGCAACAGATTTTGCGTTTTTAAATGGTAGTGTTGGATTATTGCAACAAAATTTGTCATTTGCGGTTTATTCTACTGAGGTTGGTTTAAGTTTTGGAGCGCCTAGCTTTTCAACAGGTGCAGAACAAGTTACGGCGGATATTCAAGGTCAAGTATTACAAGCAACCGTTTTTGAAACTATGAATGATTGTGAAAAAATGGTTGGACTTGATTATTATGAAGGTAATGGTTCCACATTTAGAGTAAAACCTGGAGCATTACAAAATGATAATGTTGAAAACGGGTGTTATGTGATGATGAATAGACCATTATTAGATTTAACAAAAGATTTAGATACATTTGGAGAGTGGGGATATAGATTTAGATTTTATTATGGATTATGTAGGGGGGTTTTATCTCAATCATTTGTTAATAATTGGGTGAATGGGTCATTATATATGTTCCCGATGCAAATTGACACTTATTTCGACACTAATAATCAACCATTAAGACCTAGATTTGCTGAAGAAATTGTTTATTTTGACGATAAAACAAATAATTTCTATTATAGGAGTTCTCCATATTCGATTAGCAATTCAAGATTTGTTGGTTCACCTGCTAGAGGATTTGCTCCTGTAAATAAAGATAACTTACTATTCCCAACAACAATAGTTAATTTAGGTTATAAAGATGATTTTTATGGTGAGGTATTATTCGACCCGGCGGCTAAAGGTTATATTATGAAAAGTTTATCACCTACAACGTATTCAGATACTTCAGATTTAGTTAATTTATTTGTTATTAGTAGAATTACGGATAGTGGGTTTTTAACTAAAATTTTATCCGGTTTAAATAGTTCACTTAATATCTTATTCTCAAGAAAAGAGCTTAGAATTGATGGCGATTTAGCTCAAGCTATGTCAATTAATTCTGAGTATGGTGTTATACCATTCTCACCACAATATTATAGTCCTGAAAGTGGTTCTGTGGTGGTACTTGACGGACCAACTATGGGGGTTTTCTTTTCATCAACAACAATTGATTTACAAAATAAAGATTTTTTAAGTCCGGGAATTATTAATTTTAGGTCACCATATAGTTCTAATGTAAACACATATGAATATGGGATAAAATCACAAGTTGTCCCATTTTATCAGTGGGATTTAGCGTCAACAAATACAATATTTGGAACTGAAAAAAATAATTGGAAAACAAACGGAGGTGCAAATAGTGAAGGTATTTTTAGTAAAAAATACCAATCTTTGAATAGAAGAGAACCGGATACACCTAATAATCCAAGTTATTTTATGAGTAAGGGTGTGGAGGGACTTAGTGATATATATAAACGAGGGTATATCTTTGCGGTTAATTCGAATGGGGATTATGCGTTCAGTACTGCAACATCACCCTCAAACAACTATGTTGGAGCGATACCGGATAAATTTTTAGTTGGAGCTCCTAATCATTTTTATTTTGGTATAATCCAAGGTGAAACCGCATTAGATAAATTTAAAACAAAATATTCGGTTGATGAATAAGTATACAATTATTCCAAGTAGTTTACAATTTAAGTCGGCACCATTTGTTGACCAAGAAATTTCATTGTCTTTGGAACAACAAAGTCAACAGATTACTGAATATGATAGAAGTCAGAGTATTAGTTTGGCTCAAATATTTGACAATGAAAGACAGACCTGTTCAATATTTAGACCTACATTTAAATTAAATTATTTGTACGCCAACACTTATACAGGAACTACTGAATATATTCCATTTAGAAATACCTTATATTATGTTCAACCCGAACAATCTTCTTTTAATAATGTTTGGTTTGGGTACCCACAATATTATGAGTTTGATTTTTATAGACCTGATGTTAGTGACCAACATATTAGATATCAAGCAAAAAGTGCTTATACTTACAATTGGACTTATTATGTTAGTTATGCTCACCAAAACAATTATAATAAGAAATTATTTTATGAATTAAATAACACTAGTTTAACATGGACTGCTTCCGAAGGAATCCCGTTCTCAATCTTTAATACAACCCAAAATGGAAATAGTGTTATTGGATTCCAATGTATTGCACCACACGGATTAAATGTTGGAGAATATGTTGAGTTGTCATTTGATTATGACAAAATAAAATTATTCCAAGTTTATTCATTAGGAAATGGTTTATTGGATAGTGATGAATATATTTTCAATATTTATAATGTTGGTTACCGCGGAGGAACATTCTCAAATCAAAAAACAGGTACATTCAAGAGAGTTATAAATCCTGAAAATATTTTGGAAACAAAATCAAAATATTATGTGAGAGAACATAAGATTTTAACAAATCTTGAGGATTGTGTTATGACAAAAAATGCGTTTGAAAAAAATGTATTTAATGAGGAAAGACAACTTGAATTAAGTTCAATTACACCAAATAAAATTACTAGAATTTCTCAAAAAACAAGTAGTAATTCATATAACATCACAATTAAACGTGACTTAGACCTTGCAAATGTATTGGATAATCAGAAAAGACCTGTTAGTGAGTTATTTTTAACCATAATAAATAAAGGTTATACGGGATATTTTAATTACCCGACAAATGGTAACATTGCGTTAAAACAAGGTTGGAAATTTAATTTAACTAATTCACCAAATTCTTGGTGGGACAACACTAATCCGGAATCAAATACTAAGATTCCAACATCAAGTTATTCATTAAGTAATAAAACATTTTATTATAATCAAAATTTAATTTCGGGAGATACCATAGATGGAGATTTTTGTGAGTGGAACGACTATGAACAATTGGAAAGGGTTATTTCTCCGTATTATCAAAAAATTAAATATAACCAGAGTGTATTTCAATCGTCTGACATTCCGGGTGATACTAATTCACCAGGGTTCTATTACCAACCACATACACCAATGACTATTAGAGTGTTTTCGGATTATATTGAAACAGGTGATTTAGAATTTATTGAAGGAATACCAAACTATGCCTATTTCTCCAATTCAGACCAACAATTTAGATGGAGAGATTTGTACACTTATGGGTTTAATGATAATTTAGGTAGAGGTGTTGATTATCCTTTTTTAAATTTTGCTCAATACCCATTTAAGGATGTTCAATTTAGATTGATACCTGAAGGAATAAACTATAACTCCGTAATAACTGGAGTTGATTTCCCAATAAAACCTTTGATAGATGGATGTGAATAAAATACAAATAAGGAAAGACGGATTTACAAATAAAGAATTGGTTATACCTATTCAATTAACTTGGGATTATCTTGGGTTAGACCAAAGTATTGATGAATATGAAGCTGAAATCATTAAACAAGTTACTGGCGATTATGGTGATTTTGAAGTTGATAGATTCGCTCATGCTCCAATAACCATTCAAGACCCGTTAAGTAATACACCTTTTGAGTTTACTGACATTCAGTATGAATTTAATTTTTGGTCAGGAGGGTCTTTAAATACTCCATTAAGTTGGAGCGGTACATACCTTTACGAAGGATTCACCACTCAAGAAATATATTATTACACAAATAATTTCTCAAATTCTTTTTTCAAGTTAGATTTATACGATAGTGTTGATGAAAAACGACAAACGAACTATATTACAATAATAATACCAACACAACAAGGGTTAACTCAGGATGCTTTGCTGGATAGGACTCCCGTTAAAATTAAAAGACCTTATTTTGTTTTGGATTATGTCGGAGATAAAGAAGGGTTTTTTATCTATTGGTTAAAGAAAAGAAATTTCTTGGACATATCAACATTCTATATGACCGCAAAATTTTATGATGCTAGACGAGGATTTTTCACAAAAATGATGAACATGCCTCAATCATCAATACAGGGAGATAAATACGTTTTTGATTATAAAAATTATTTTTATTATAGAGTTGACTTAGATTATGAAAAACAAAACTATCAAGTTTTTAATATAAACAAATATCAGAATATATATAGTAACTTAAATAACAGGGCGGGTGCGACTATACCCATAAAATGGTATGAATATGTTAATCCTCAATAATGGAAGATTTTTATAAAATAATAGTTTCACCTGAGACAATAAAAGGTGATTTATTTTTAGTAAATTTACAAGGAAACAATGTAAGTGGTAATTCTACCGGACAAACTGTCGGTGTTTACTCTGCAATGACCCAAGTTCTTAGTTCCGGGCCAAACGGGTCTTCATTATTAACAGGGTTAACGGTTCCAATACTAATTAGACAAACCGCAATAGATGTTGGATATTATAGTCCATTTGATGGTGCGGTATTACAAAAAGATGTTGTTACGAATTTTATATTTTCTTCTACAACCCAAACCCCATATACGGTTAATATCTACAATACTTCAAGTGAATTTCAAAAATTTTTGGAGTTGTCTTCATATAAAATAGATTGGGGGGATGGTAGTTCAAAACAGACAATAACAACATATACACCAAATTCCCTAAGTCACACATATCCTACAGCAAATAAAACTTATCAAATTACATTAGAACAGACAAACCCTTGGGGGATTACAAGAGTAAGTAAAACGATTACAACACCTTATACTAATGTTGTCCCAACCAATCCAAACGGTGAAGCATTTTTCACACCTGCTGGCGGTAACTGGGTTCAGACCCCTGTTAGTTACGATTATATATTTTCGGGTGACTCGGTTAATGAAGTTCAACCTCAAACATCAATTAATTACGTGACCATACCATATACGGTTTCCGGAATAACAAAATCAAGTATTACTGATTTGGCGTTATATGGGTCGGTAAAATATGAAGTTAACACACCTGTAATTAAAAATAATCAAATATGGGGTATAATTACGGACATGAATCCAATATATACGGCCTATACTATAAACTCTGTTAATTACTTTGATTATATCGATGGAACAACAATATTTTTTGAACAATCTTCGGGATTTACTGATAATAATTTGACTGCGGTACCTATTACTAAAGATGAAGTTTTATTAAAAGTTGTTGCTCAGGCACAAATACAATCCGATATTTTTATTGAACGCGGAAAGAATTCTGCATATGAAAGAATTCAAAGATTAGGAGAAGTTGATAATTTAGGTGATATGATAAACTATGGGTATGGATTTTTTAATGTTGAAAAAAAGAACTAAACTATTTATAAATAAAAAGACAAAATGGCAATTGGAAGCTACGGCACGATAAGACCTTCAGACGTAAGTCCTGAAGATGTTCAAATCATAATGAACTATACACCATCAAGGGATGTTACGGATAATTTCATCCTAACAGAACTTGATGCTCAAACATTACTAAAACCATATTTTAATAATACAGAAACAGGTGGGAATGCGAATGTTGAAATTTTGGGGGGGTTATATAATTTAACATTACCTGCCGAACAATTTAACGCTCTTGGAATTTATACTTTATATCTAAGACCTGCTCAAATTAGAACCGTAATAACAGATTGTGGTGTGTTAAGTGCATTACCAAATGTTAAAGGTATTGTAATTGACATTACAAATGTACCGGTTCAATATCAGAATAAATTTGTTCCACAAGGTTTGGTTGGATTTAGAATTGAATATTTGAATCCAGATGGCTCAAAAATACCAAATTTCTTTAGAGTTGTGACTTCATCTTTCTTTTGTGAGCCGGTTGTATCTAATGAAGTAAATACAACTCAAAAGTCAATAAGATATAGATATGTTGATGGTAGTTCAAATTTAATTTTTTTAACACTATCACCATCATCTTCTCCGACAAATAAACCAAATGCAACACCTTTTATTGGACAACCTGACCAAAATATTATAATCACAAATACATTTTTCAATCCGGTTACATTAGAGGTTGAAATGGTTGAATATGACATATCATCTCTTGCAATTGCTCTTTATGGTAATCAGACTAAATCTATTGATGATGGTATCTACACAATTTACGATTCTGAAAATAATATTTACAGACAATACAATCTATACGAAATTAGAGACCAATTTAACGCTCTTCTTTATGAGGTTAGACAAAGTAGAGGAAATAATATTGATTTTAGTAAAAACTTCACAACAATAACGAGTTAATGGCGGTAGAGATAAAAAATACTAAATACTTTTATCCGCCGCGTCCTGGTAATGGTGCGGGGACTTTTTCTGACAACATTGTAGGATTACAAACCGTTGAAGGGGGAGGACTTACGCAAGGTAATTTTGAGTTTACTACGGGTGTAACGGAAAAGGTGAACAGAACCTTCAATGTCGGAGCTTTCTCCGAACCAATATCGTTAGACATGTTGGGTGTAGACAGTTTGGAACAAAGTAGACTAATACTTGCAACACAATTTAGAGTTTATCCTAATTACGATATTTCCCAAGTTCTTAATTTTTCAATGTATGGTTCACTATCTAAAAGATTTAGTGTGTCGATAACAAAAATTATTAATTACTTTCCGGCATCATTAGATGTGATGTTCACTAATGATGATTATGTTACAGGTAATACCGCTTATGATATTGTGTATGATAGTGAAGCTGATGAAACTTATTTTAAAGTAAATGTAGATAGAATTAGTAACCCTTTTGATATTGATTATTCTATAAATGCTACAACTAATTTAAACATCAGAGAGATTAGTGTGTCACCATATAGAAATCTATATAATACTTACTTGGATTATTGTGTTAGTATTAATGATAATATTTTTAATATATTGGCGTTTGTTCCATCAGAAACATTATCATTAGGATACATTCAACTTTACGCTTCAGGGGCACCATTCGGAACCACCGCAACAACAATTAATGATGAGTTCCAAGTTAGACCCAACGACTATATCGTTGATAAAACTTTCCAAGAATCGTTTGACGAAGTTGAAAAATTCTTGGTTAATAGATTAGTAAGACCTGAATATACTGCAGTATTCCAAGTCCCACAACAAAATGAATATGGTCAAACATATACTGAATACAAACAAGTTACTTGGCCGAAAAAAGGACCTTGGAATTTAGATATTAGTTCATTTCTATTCGACAACTATCTTGAAGAAATTCAGGCAATTGCGATTAATTTAGATTCTTTCAAAACAAACTTAATCTCAAGATTTTTAGTTACAGATTCTTTAAAAGAATTTGATACTTTAGGTCAAAAAGTTGAAAAAATATTTCAAATCTATGGTAGAAGTTTTGACCAAGTAAAACAATTCATTGACGGATTAGCTTATATGAATTCGGTTAACTATAACCCTTCAAATGACATCCCTTCAGAATTGTTGGTGAATTTGTCAAGAACATTAGGGTGGTCATCAAACTTTTCTCCAATAACAAATGAAGATTTTTTAAGTTCAGTTTTTGGTAATACCTCAACTCCAACATATCCTGGATACGCAAGAGCCCTGACTCCAACAGAGTTAAATTATGCTTATTATCGTAATTTAATTCTCAATGCTTCCTATCTTTTTAAATCAAAAGGAACAAGAAGGTCAATTGAGTTTTTATTAAGATTAATCGGAGCACCTGATTCATTAATCGAATACAATGAGCACATCTATTTGGCTGACCAAAAAATTAATCTTGAACAATTCGATACTCAATGGGCTGCTATATCAGGTGGAACTTATGTTAATAATGTTCCTAGTTATTTACCAAATGACACATACAAGATTCAAGGAAATTTATATACCGCATTTACATCGAGTGAGATATACCAAGATGTTAATGTAAATTTAACTGATTACCCTATTGATACTGAAGGGTATCCAAAAGCACCTCAAAATACGGAAACATTCTTTTTTCAAATTGGTGCAGGTTGGTATGAAGTAACACCACAACATAGAAGTCCTGATGCTGTCCAAATAACCGGAAATGTATACACAGGACAAAATTTTAATATCCAAACTCAACTAACACCGTTCACTTACGGTCAGACTTATCTTAACCGATACCGAAACTTTCCATATATGAGTGAAGGTTTCAAATTACAAAAAGTTGTTGATAATAATAAATCTTGGTTATCTAGCGACGATAAAATAAGAATATCGACTCAAGGAGATTATAACGCTTATTATTTTGTGGATAATGAAAAATTAGTGTTGAATGTTAAAAATGTTGATATTTTCTTAAATCCCGCGCAAGGTCTCGTATATGATGTTTGGGACCAATCAAGACAATATGATTATCCAATACCTGAATCGGGATTAACGGTGGGATATCCGGTACCTGGAGGAGTCGATTGGACATACATTAATCCTGAACCAAAGAAAAAAACATTCTTTGAATTTTCTCAAACATTTTGGGAGAATATGATTAACACAAGAAATAGACAATATATTTCAGATGGAAAAACCGGAGGATACCCAACACTCCAATCAATCTTTTGGAAATATATCGAATCGGAACAAACAGTTGGATTACCAAATAACCAATATACTTATCAAAAGTTAATTGATTATGTAAATGGAATTGGACCATATTGGACAAAGTTGGTGGAACAAATGGTTCCTGCAACTACAATATGGAATGGGGGAGTTAGATTGGAAAATTCTATTTTCCACAAACAAAAGTTGGCGTATAGACGACAACGAGGTTGTGAATTTATTTTAGTTCCTGTCAATCCATGTTATATAAATTCAGGTATTTTTGATTACACTTGTAATTCAGAAGAGGCTACCTTTAACATTTATCCATGGTTTAATCAGGATATAAAAGTTTCAAACTTCAGTAGTATCTTAGGTTATACACTTAATAATATGTTATCACAACAAGGTTTAACCCTAAATGATTGTAACCAAAATTCAGTATTAACTGAATGGTATGTAGATTTAGTTATTGATGGGCAACAAATAATAAAAGAACTTTTTTATACTGGATACGGTATATTAGATGTCCCAACTCCAAATCAATGGAGATTTGCATTGCTTAATTATTTACCACAATTAATAAATTATGGATATTCTTATTCGTTTAATAGTGACAATTTAGTAAGTGGTAATATATTAACAATAACGAATTTAAATTGTTTGAATAATACAACAATTAGTTCAGTTTCACTCTATGTAGGAATAAACATTAATATTAATTGTGCTCGATAATGAATTATAATCTATTAATAACTGGAGATTGTCAAAGTAACGGTTCAGGTGCAATATCTCTTTCAATTAATGGTGGTAATGAACCATATATTGTCCAATGGACATTACTTACTACTCCTCCAACAAGTTTGGGGACAGATACAATAACATCTCTGTATCCATCAATAAGAACTTCATTAAGTTCCGGTAATTACCTAGCCACCGTTAGTGATAGTACTGCACCTGTTCAACAAACTTTAAATATTAGTATACCTGTATCATCAGGAGTATGTGCTAGTATTCTTGGAGTCCAAGGGACAACCTGTTCTTTAGATAATGGTTCGGTTACAGGAACCTCATCCTCAAATTTTTCAACTACACAATTTTATTTATATGATTCTAATGATAACGAAATCACGAATCAAAGTACTAATATAAATGTCAATGATGTTATTTTTGGTACTTTAAGTGCCGGAACGTATTATATGAAAGTGGTTGATATTGGAGGTTGTACAGGATATAGTCAAAATTTCATTATTGAAGACTCAACTCCTTTAGATTTTGGAATATATAATGTGCCAAATTCTTCTTGTGGAGGAACACCTATAGGTAAACTTTTTGTTACAGGAGTCACTGGGTCTCCCCCGTATAGTTATATTTGGTCTAATGGAG
>Ga0164292_10004653_pt1 | contig 11170 bp, 7 predicted proteins | sample GEODES117metaG_FD_111486 | JGI IMG/M metagenome (GOLD analysis project Ga0164292, IMG submission 111486) | Eutrophic lake water microbial communities from Lake Mendota, Wisconsin, USA - GEODES117 metaG | ecosystem: Environmental > Aquatic > Freshwater > Lake | place: USA: Lake Mendota, Wisconsin... | reverse complement strand
TGCACTTGCCTTGGCAGCTGAGAAAGCTGCACTTGCCTTGGCAGCTGAGAAAGCTGCACTTGCCTTGGCAGCTGAGAAAGCTGCACTTGCCTTGGCAGCTGAGAAAGCTGCACTTGCCTTGGCTGCTGACAACGCTGCACTTAAATTTCTTGAAAAGAAATTTGCAGGGAGAGATCAAGCATTAAGTAATTTTCGGGTATTCGGCAAAGTGCATAATTTCTTGTCTAACGACCGATCGGGGCAATTCTAATAAATGCATTAAATGCCGAAGGAGCATTTTTCATAACCAAAGGCTCGGTAGATTGCGAACTAAAAGCATTCTCTTAGAATTGAGTAGAAGTGCTGTTTAGTCAAAGTTACTAGTCAGGTAGTACATCTGGCACTGCGTTGCTAATAAGCAACGAGGGGTCCCCTCTTTTTAGTCCTTGTTTTTCTCTGTGTAATGACTCATACTGCTCTTTGATATACGGATAGAGCATCTGGTGCTCTGACTGCTTCAAAGCACGTCAGAAACTTAGTGAATTCCTAGATGACCGAAGGGCCTAGGAGTTCACAAACTACGGATCAGAAGGCTAGGGGTTCAAATCCCTTCGGGCGCACAAAGGTTGAGGTTAATTTGGAAATCTTGGCTAATCTTTAAACCATCCAACCGGAGCAGGTAAGGGGCTGGGGATCTTTATTGTAGATTTTTCAACTCCAGTGAAGTAAAACCAAACCTCAGTGGTAGGTTCACACTTGTTATTTAACAAGGTATTTTTCCGATAGAAAGTAGTTTTCTGACCATAGTCAAGAATCTCGCCCATTAAAGTATTTCTATTGTCAATCAATGTCGCATCGCCTGTGACTTTATAAGGTCCGATATCCAAAATCCCTGAATCGCCATAGAGAGAATAAAGAACTCCCGTAAGGAGTGATTTCTTATAGATTTCAAATTGAGTGTTAGCTGACACCGAATCTATACCAAATACATAGTGGACTAAATCACCCCTGCACTCTGAATCTTTATAGACAGAATAGAGACCGTCTGTCGGTGAGAACTTACCGGTGGCGTAATCTAAATTCCAATAGTACCCATCTTTAAATACAACACCATCAGTTACAAGGTCTTCTACTATCTTGCCACTTGCGTCTTTAAGTTTTAGGTTATAAATACTTGTCGAAGCATCACCTTTTAATCCCTTTGGGCCCTCTGGGCCAACCGGGCCCATTTCCCCTGGTAAACCTTGTATGCCCTGGGGACCAATGGAGCTTACCTTTATCGCCTTGTTACCTTTTAGGCACTTACCTGATTTTGAATAGGTAAGAACTTTAGTCTTATTGTTTATGCAGAAAATATGCTCAACGGTGTTCACACTAGATTCGGACGCCACTGCATATGCGGCAATCCCTACCAGCGCGGACACAACAAAGATGGTGTATCTAGAGTGCATATTTAGCACTATACAACCTTCGTAGGAGTACTCGTTGGATTTAGATATCGGCTCACAATGATTTCTAGTCTTAACATTATTCTAAAAAAATTTCTTAAAAAATATCAAAATTCCTAAAAATCACAGTTCCTTTATTCTGTGTGTTAGTAACTCATTTTAGAACCATAAGTGATATACGGATAGAGCATCTGGTCCTCTGACTGCCTCAAAGCACGTCAGAAACTTAGTGAATTCCTAGATGACCGAAGGGCCTAGGAGTTCACAAACTACGGATCAGAAGGCTAGGAGCTCAAATCTCTTCTGGCGCACATTAAAAACTAACTTGAACTAAGTTCATGTTCAGAGCATGCAAGTACTCAATTTAGAACTTGCAACCTGCCGAAGAGAAAGTCTTTTTGTGTTGTGCAAAGTCTGAAACAGGAAATTGAAGTGTAACTGTGCCTCTGGATGATGGGAATTTTAGCGATATACTTTTCTTCGCTTTCGCCAAAGAAGTCGCAAAAGTTTTAGCAACAGAAATAAAAATCGCCTCATTATCAGTAGACTTTACAAATCGATAATTCTTTATCCCTCCAGAGTCAAACTTAACTTTTACACTTCCACCAGACGTGTAAGCAGATTTATAGAACATCTCGAAGCCATCACTATTCGCGTAAACTTCTAATTTCCTAGAAGTACACCTTACGACAAGAGAAAATCCATAGTCAGAGCCCCCGATATTGGAATTATCAACATCGACCGATGCAATTATAATTTTGTCAAACCCATCATCTTTCTTTTCAACATTCCAATAAATTTCTTCACAAATAGGTTCAGCCTCTTCATCAAAGTCTATCGCCACATATCCAAACGGACACGATCCAGCCGCATGAGTAGGAGAGACTCCAAAGGTAGTCAGAGCGACGAGTAAAGAAAGCACAGTTAGATTTTTAAGGGTACGAAGTTTAAACATGATATTAATGTTACAGGGTAAACCCCAAGCCTGAATAAGTGAGCTCTAGAGAATTTCTGCAGCGTGTCAGGCACTCGAGTCTCTGGGTAGTTTGGTTCCTATATTGCAGAGTTTTAGGGAGATATCACTATGTGCCGAATTCCAGAAACCTTCTTTGGGGTGTATTGAACCTGTAGATGGCCCTCGGGCCTAGAAACCTACACACTACGGATCAGAAGGCCAGGGTTCAAATCTCTTCTGGCGCACTTCTTTTACTTAAGTAAGAAATTTAAATAGGCTTACGTTGTGAGTTTATGTTAAGAGTAATTCGCCACCGAATCATGAAGAAGTTGGCTTTGTTTGTGATTTTTTCCCTATGTATTTTTTCTATTCCTGCATCTTATGCTGAAGGTAACTCAATAAAGAATTACCTAGTTGATTTTGTAAATATCAATACCCCGATCGGAAACTCACCTTTCAATGAAAGCATTGCCCGCGCATTAATACAGAATGCGGATATCTCATACTCTCAAATCTCCAATAACAGAATTAGATTTACCTTTGGTAATTTTTATGATCAAATCAAATCTGAAACTGCACTTTCAAGTTGTTCTGATATAAAAAACTTACTTGCTGATAAATTTCGTAGTGAGGCAGATGGCTACTCAGCTGTGATCACTGTTGGTGGTATGAGGGAAAATCCAAGTTTAGGATTTGCAGGTCAAGCTTGTGGAAGTTATGAAAGTAGTGGTAAAAAAGTTCTCATTACTCGTTCAACTCTCCTAAATGGTTATTCCAGTTTTGCCCTAACCACAACTACTACGTTACTACACGAACTAGGTCATAATTTAGATTTGTCGCATTCGATGACCATCACCTGTGCAAAAAATGGGCAACAAGTTAATTGTGATTCTTCTGAATACGGAGACCATTCGGATGTTATGGGTAGCTTCGATGCTGTCATAAATGGATTAATTACTCCAATCATGAGAACCTCAGCCAGTAATTTAGATAAATTAGGGTTGTTGTCGGATAAGCAAATTATCTCTGTTGACAATTCGGCGGAGATTCAACTAGCCCCTGTGTATCCCGTCGACTCACCTGGAATAAAAATTGCCTATCTGCCGGTTTATGACAAGAATTCTTATGCACTGGAGTATCGAACAGCCACTGGACCCGATTCAGGTTTAGCACTTTCAAAAATTGACATTCTCAATGGTAAAGGTTGGTTCACCCCCAATAAACCTTCATACGGTCTGCAAATAAGAGCATTGAATGCTGCCGCAAATGAATCACAAAATTTATTACCTTTTGTCACGAAGTCTGGTTCCATAAATGGTTTATTCACATTGCCAGGAGTTGATAGACAAGGATTTGATCCCGGAGCGAAGTTCACATTGCCAGATGGAAGTATCATTGAATTTATTTCAGCCGACGCAAATGGAGCCAAGGTCAAAGTGACCCGACCAGTTGACGATCAACCACCCACTGTTGCAATCAGTAGAGTGGTATTTGACTATTACGATCTCAAGCAAGACAAAGAGGTAACCTATAAAGTTACCAAGGATCCTTCAGATATCCCTGAGCTCTCATACTTCTTTGGAGAATTAACTGATAACAGGAAAATCGCTGAAGTCGCAATTGTTTTGGATGGTGTTTCATATCCAATTTCTAATTACGCTCAAAAGGAAGCAAGCATGAAAGTGTCTACTATTGGCGAACATGTTTCTAGCGTAATTGTTAAGGATACTGCTGGAAACATTTTCAAAAGCAATGAAACCACATTTAAAATAGTGCCGTACATTTACCCGCCAGCTCTAAAAGATATCGAAGTTCAATCACGAGCGAATCCTCAAATAACAGTATCTATTGCATTTTATCTCGACGAAGAAGCAGATTTTGATTATAAAATAATTAATTTACCAATTGGTGCTGAAGTAAAAAGCACGAGGAACGAAGAAGGTTTGAAATTTGAAATCACCAAACTAAATCGTGGCGCAAAAATCAACGCAATTTTAAAGCGTACTGATCCTTTAGGAAATTTAGTTGCCGATACTCCAATAAAGGTGCAGATTCCTGGGCCAAAATGCACTCAATCTCTCTGTTATGTTGGAATGGTTTGGAACGCCGGAGATTACTACTGGAAAGTCCCGGCACCAAAGCTAGAGTTGCAACAGAAAATTAACGGCAAGTGGGTTACAGTTGCCTCAGCATTCCCTACGCTGAAGCCGGGAGTTGTTAAAGGAAATAATTACTATTACCCCCTGAATTACACTTTCCCAAAAGCTGGGACTTTTACATATCGTGTATATCATCCGGCACACACTTACAAAGGACAGAAATACTTAGCGTATGTTGGAAATCCCTATACTCAAAAAATAATTCCGTGAATCCGTCACGACTGAACTGACGACTTTACGCTTATTAGGCGGATGAGTCGACTCTTAGTCAGTGAAAGCCTTAGCTGTTTTACCCAAAGTGGGGGGTTAGTAAACGACGAATCCAGCCTATGGACTGGTCTGGAGCTTTGAGCGAACTTAGCTTCATCAATGAACCAAAATACAGATTAAGGTTGATTATTGCAATATTGAGTTGGATGATTTAAATATCAAATAAAAAAGTAACTAAAATGACATCTTCTTAATGCTTTTTCTAAGGATTTATAGCAAACTAAGACAATGAAACGATTGCTAATTTTTATTATTAGCTCAGTAATACTCTCAAATCAAATTGGTGCATTTGCAGCAAACAATTTGCCAAAAGTAGGTTCTGCTTGTTATAAGTTAAATAAAGTCGTAACAGTTGGCAGCCAACCATATACTTGTATAAAAAAAGGCAATAAACTTGTTTGGGCATATGATCCTTGGGCCCTACCAAGGAAATTTCATGTTGTGGCTTTTACACCTAAAAATCAGCCAGAATTTTGGAGTCAGAAACCAACGCTTCAACAATTCGGTGAATACGGCCAAATAGGTACCAAGCTCTATGCACCTAGTTTTGATATTTTTGGAGAATGGACCTGGCAAGATTTTCTAAACGATTCCATTAAACAATCAATACAATTCTGGAAAGATTCTTCTGATGGAAAGTTGAAGTTTCTAGAACCAGAGATAATTTTCGCTCCTGCTGGAAGTGCGAAACCAAGCACAAGTTGTAATTTCAGACCTGATCTAGATTTGGCACTAAAATATGCCGGCTTTAAGAAGATTCCTATCAGTACTCACCTAGTATCACTAAATATGTTACGCAAATGCGATTATGCCCAAGGCGAAGCGATTATGAATGGTGTCACGATTACATTAATCAGCATGTATGCCTTGGCACATGAATTTGGGCATAATCTTGGATTCGTACATTCTTCAACCGTAAATTGTGTCGACAATGATCTAGACAATCTCAATAATAATAAATGTATGGAAGTCGAATATGGAGATGCAACAGATGTAATGGGTCAAGGTTCCATGACCACAGGTTGCAAAGTATCTGCTACCACAGGACACATTCATTTAGGTATTCCGAATGCCGTTGATGTCAAAATTGGTGAGACCACAACTGTTTTACCAAATGTCGGCAACGCAGGTAATAAGCTATATCGATTTAAATTAGACAAGATCTGGTATTTCTTTGAATACAGGAGTCTGACAGATGGTCTAGATGCAAAAGGCTGTTACTTTGAAGGGGAATCCGGCATTGAACTACGATTCGTAGGAGCTAAATGGCCGAGTCGAAACATTTATCTAGTTGAGAGATTCAAAGCAGGGGAAGGTAGAACCCAAACTAAGTCTGGAAATACAATTTCAACCAGGACGGTAGGGGAGCCAATATTTCGTTTTAAAGATGGAGAATCAATTTACCTTCCAAATAGTAAGAATGAGTACCGGTTCACCACTCTTTCAACTGATTCAGATAAAGCCACTTTCATAATTCAGAAAGTTGGATAATTGCTTTTCATTTGTGGTAAATTGCTTCGAACCCTCACTTTGCTTTTCGAGAATAGAGAGTTCTTTCTTGTGGCACAAGTCAGAGTAATTGACGCAGTACTAAACTTCAAGAGTTACGATTATTTTCTGTTAAAGCTGCCAAGGAAAGTGCTCTAGTTCAGAAGAACCAACTTAAGTAGTAAGGAGCGCGGGATTAGAAGTTTGTGAAGATTTTAGTTCTGCATAGCACAAGAGCTAACCTCGGCAAATACCAACAAAGTCAATAAAGATGGTTGGTCTGGCTGCTATTTCTTTAATCGATAGCCAGCAGGGCATTTAGGCTTTAGTGCAGTTATTTTCTTTTTAGTCTTTCCCTTTGTGCAGGTGATTGTTTTCTTTTTCGCTGCCGCAGCCTCAGCTTCATACTTAGCTTTTAGTTCTGCCAAAATCCTTGTCTGGGTTTCTTGTTGGGCTTTAAGCTCTGCAGCAACTTTATCTTGATTAACTATAGTATTTGGAGTGGGAGTGGGAGTGGGAGTGGGAGTGGGAGTGGGAGTGGGAGTGGGAGTGGGAGTGGGAGTGGGAGTGGGAGTGGGAGTGGGAGCCGAGGAGAAAACTACATTTCGTAGTGATATTTGAGATCGACTTTCTAAAGGATAACTTTCTTTGACATATAAATAAATTGTTGATTGAACTTGCGAAAAAGTTGAATAAGAAAGCGTTATAGAAATACTGCCGATACTGTCCGCAGTGACTCGCCCTAATCTTCCTCCCCCAGAAAGCACTCGATAGTCGTATCCATCCCTTTCAACTAAGGCAATTTCCACCGATGGCACATCAAAAGAACAGATATTCTTATAATTAATAATGTAACGACCCTCAATTATTTGGGTCGGATAAGCAAGAGGATATAGTGATACAACTTGGAGTGTTATACACTTTGACTTCAACTCAAATCCATTAGCTGAAATTGGAATTATAGTTAAGAGCCAGGATAAATATAGTAAAACCGATAGTTTAACAACTTTAATCACAATCCGATGGTATCAGACAATCATTTATGGACGGCGTTCTTTTAAAACTTCAAAAGTTAAATTTTCTTCGCTAATGAGACATTTTTCTATTTCTGTTTATAGCCTAAAGGACATTTGGGGTTAACACCAATCAGTTTCTTTAAAATATTACCTTTAGAGCATGTAATTGTGATGTTTTTAGGTTTTTTCTTAATCGTATTTGTTAGAAATGAAACTTTATTCTCAAATATTTGCACTGATTTAATAAGCGAGTCATTAAAGACGGTTTCAGAGCTAACAACAGGTGTTTGGATTTGCACAGATTTAATCTCTTTTATATATCCAGGACTTTTCTTCGATAGACCTAATAGACTACCTTTTAATGAATCAATTAGACTGATCAAAGCTTCGTTGAGTAAAATTTGTTTGCTCCCTGAAAAAGGCAAGGCTGATTCAGCGTTAGTGCTACCTAAATCTGTGTTTAAGTAGATGGTGAATCTGTACTCTCGGTCAAGTAAAGGGACAAGGCACGATTTTTTAGAGTAAAATTCAGTACAGAACTCTTCACCACTTTCGGCATCTTTAATCAGAATACGAAGATTAGTAGTATTCGCATCTCCAAGCTCAGTTATCTGAGCCCACTCGATCTCAAGTATGTTTCTGAAAACTTTAATGTTTTCAAGGACTGGAGGTTGAGCGTTCCTCAAAAAGACATTAATTTCAGCTTGAGGACTTTTGGTATCTTTATAGTGTGCGAAAATAAATAATGCATTTGAACCAGTGGAAAGAGTGACGCCACACGTATTTAAGCTTGTCTTACATACTTCTTCACCTTGTGAATTTTTAACTGTGAAGTAATCTACAAATTTAGTGAAAACCGCAGGGGGATCCCAAGATACTGTTCCCATTAATCCAAGCCGTGTTATTTTTGGGTTTAAAGGAGCGGGTAAACCAATACTGAAGGTGGGGAGTGCAGGATCACTATTAAGAAATTTACCTAAAGAGATGACTTTAAACAAGTTATTTCCTGGCCTCACAGAGACTTCGCAGAACGTTGCATTGCTGCTAGTCCGACAAATTTCAACACCATTTTCATCTAATACAGAATATCCAATAATCTTTCGGGCATCTTCATCTTTTGAAGCCCAACGAAGATTTCCAATCTCACCAACATTTGATAGGGATAGAATTGTGACAGTGCTTGGTTTCTGTGAAACTATAAAATCATTTGCTTTAGAGAGAAGGTGTGTATATTCACCAACCACAGTAACTGACATACTTCCCGACGTACTTCCATTTGAGCAAGGGCCACTGCCTCCACTCGTAACTCCTACGAGGTAGATAATTCCTTTGTGTTCAGAAATAGCTGGCCCACCAGAGTCTCCAGGGCAAGCTGAGCCACGTGAGTCTGCAGCGAAACTCATGTACGTTCTTTCGTATCCTGAGAAGCCGGAGTATCTTCTCTGTGGGATCGATGTTGCAGTAAACATATTTGGAATGGAAACAGATGGTCCATTACGTTCTGATACTCCGTAGCCATAAATCTTGATTGGAGTAGTGGAGTTTATTATCTCTATTGATTTTTCATAATTTGCCAATCTTGGAAAAGAATTTATCTCAAAGGGACGATCGATAACAATGAAGGCAATATCATTTGGCTCTGTGGAGCTATCGTAATTGTAATAATTTGAAGGGTAAGCGATGTATACGCCTTTAGCAAAAGTAGAAACTGTGCTTCTATTCACGCCCGGGGGATAGATGCCAATCGATCCAGGATCTACAGCCCTTCCATCTTTAATGACACAATGTGCGGCGGTAACAATTAGATATCTATCAATTGGCACGGCAGAACAAGAAGAAGATCCACCTATATTAATGCCTATCACATAGTTACTTCCCAGGGCGCTTATCCCATTATAAATTGCCGATACAGGTACTTTGCCCTGCCAAAGAAGAAGTAAAGAGGATAGAAAAAAGACCAATAGTAGATTCATATGTCTTTTTGGGCGCATTTTACTCTTTCAACTTTGGCTGCTCAGAACCATTATTTTACGCAGCAAAGGCATAGGGCTGAATTTTTTGCAGACTCTGTATCTGCTTAAAAAGAGGGACAACACTCACCAAACATTAGCTAATAAATCCTAGAATGCCAATAGTCAGGCAATAAAGTAAAATATTTTGACAATTAGTTATAAAACGTAATTACTTCAGTGTATCTTTGTACTTGTTATTTTTCGAAGTCACTTTTTCAACTAAAGATGAATGGTTAAAAGGCCCGCGTTGGACGAACGTAAAAATTATTACTTTTAAGATAGTTAAGAAAAAAAGCATAGTCGAGAGGCTGGCTCCACGCGTTTTTCGCATTAGTTTCAGATGAGGACCAGTAGTAGTAGCCAGCGAATCCTTTGCGCAAGGTCCCCTTTTCATTGCACTCCACATCACTTTTCCCTATGGGTTGAGAGCGTAGGTATTTACATAATTCGTTAAGTTCGTATCTTGATGGCAAGTTCCAATCACTCTTACCTCCACCTCTGTATGCTCGAGCTAGAACACCAGCACCCGATCTACAGAATGCAACCATTAAGTCCGTGTTAGCTTTGCCTTTTCCAATTTCAACCCCAAGGGTTGCTCTGAGAATTGCATCTTTTATCGATGCAGTGAAGTCCACATTAATGACATTGCACCAAAATAATTGAGGATCTCTGTCAGTTCTTGCCCAGCCATCAGGTGCTACCTCAAGATATCGTCCCCAAGTTTGTTGGCTACCAGCATCATAGAAAACCTCTCCGCCGCCTGGACCAGTACTTCCTATAGGACATTTTATGTTTGGTATACAAACTTTGGCCGCAGCATCAGCAGCAGCTTTGGCCGCAGCATCAGCAGCAGCTTTGGCAGCAGCTTTATCGGCAGCAGCTTTATCGGCAGCAGCTTTATCAGCAGCAGCTTTATCAGCAGCAGCTTTATCAGCAGCAGCTTTATCAGCAGCAGCTTTGGCTGCGGTGTCAGCAAACGGATTTGTCAGCGTCGGCGTTGGCGTCGGCGTTGGCGTCGGCGTCGGCGTTGGCGTTGGCGTTGGCGTCGGCGTTGGCGTTGGCGTTGGCGTTGGCGTCGGCGTTGGCGTTGGCGTCATAGTGGCGGTTGGCTTAGGTGAGGGTGCCTTAAAGACAATACCCTTATTCCAAACTATTTTCTTTCCAGATTTAATGCAGGTGTAAGTCTTTCCCTTGTAAACTTGTTGAACTCCTACTTTTGAGCACTTTGTGCCCGGCTTAACAACAACCTGTGCATGTAGAGCGGTCGTGTTTAGGGTTAAAAAGGTAATCAGGAGGTATGCGACTACTCTCTTCATTTAGTCATCTTACCAAATTCCCTCAGGGATGAAGTGAATTGTTTGATAGTAGAAAGCCCCAGAAATATATCCTCTATGAATCAGAAAGATTAGGGTTCGAGTGCCTACGGGCGCGCAACATGTATCTCTTAAAAGCATCAGTTGACCAGAGAGCCCAGAAAACTAAGAGCAGTTGAAATAAGAGCCTTATCGCTCGCTTTCGATCGGTATCTAAACCAAATGCGTCAATACCATCAGTATATTGCCGGATATTTCCAGGGAAGATAAGAATAAAGAATAACGCTGTGGCCAATCCAACTTCTCTTCGAAATTTCCACAAAGTAAGTAATGAAATGCCAAGTGCTATCTCAACATAACCTGAGGCAAGTACTACAAAGTCTGGGTCAAGACCTAACCAGGGTGGTACTTGAGCTTGGAACTCTAATCTTTGAGAGGTGAGATGAAGCGTTCCGGTATAGATAAGAGTGACTCCAAGAAGAACTTGTAAAAGCTTTCTGATCAGATCTACTAACCTAGTAATGGTCTTA
>Ga0164292_10004652_pt1 | contig 11172 bp, 2 predicted proteins | sample GEODES117metaG_FD_111486 | JGI IMG/M metagenome (GOLD analysis project Ga0164292, IMG submission 111486) | Eutrophic lake water microbial communities from Lake Mendota, Wisconsin, USA - GEODES117 metaG | ecosystem: Environmental > Aquatic > Freshwater > Lake | place: USA: Lake Mendota, Wisconsin... | reverse complement strand
GCAACTCCTGATCATCTCATTGGAGTTTTAAATCAGGGGGAGAACTTGCCGGACACCAAGCTTGAAATTATCTACCCACCTATCACACCTAATGTGACAATGCACAAACTGCTCGTACAGCAGCCTACAACACTGATTACTTCACCATGTGTCACACATAACCTGGAGCAGACACCGAAATCGATACTTAGAGTATCTGAAAAGCAGATGTATGTAACACCGGCAAAAGAAGGAGCAGGAATGCAATCAAGGGGTCCATCAAGTCACAGACATCCATGGACGTTGAGATCTGCAAAAATCGATACTCCAATCAGGTCATATGTGCTGACCCCAGCTAAAGCAACAATCCATCAGAATTTGAATCGTCATGCTGAGGTGACTCTAAAACCTGTCATGGAAAGACAGATTTCAAGGATTTATACTCCGGTTACTCCAATTGAGCACTTCAATACTTCAAGAGACAAAGATTCTAAGTGTGATCCGAGGCTCACTGGAGAACCTCATTTGAGAACACCAAAATCTTCAAAAGAAGTCAAGCAGATATCTAAACCACTGACACCAGTCACGCCAAAGAATACTGATTTCATGACTCAGGAATCCTCTACATCGAAGCCACTGACACCGATCACTCCAAGATCTGCTATGGATATGCAGGATATGGACAAGAAAGGGTTGACACCAACTGAATTTTTGACACCCTCCAGTAATTTACCATCGAGTGGAAAGACTAAATCGAAGAAGCGGAGAAAGTCCAAGAAGAGTGAGATTGAAAATCTTATCATTGAGCCTCAGCCAAATGCCTTGACAATCCTTGGAGATGCGTTGATGAATGGTATCCGTACTATGTCTGAGAAGACTAGGTACCCTACACGGGCATCTAAGAGATCCTGACAGGTCTCCCTGGTTACACATCGTGACCAGGGCTTCCAAGGACGATCAGTAAAAATAAAAGCAGATCAAACAAGAATATTAGTGTTTCATGACTCCGGCTCAAATGTGATTCTCTTACCGCAGAGATATGTCCAGATGTATACTATACCAAACTCGGTACACTGGGACAAAGGTACACTACATGGTGTTGGATCTCTGGAGACTCTAGGGACAGCATGTCTTGTTTTACCATTAGTAACGACCGACAATGATACCCACGTTTTCACGTATCCAAATGCGATCATCCTGAAAGATGACACGGGCCCAAATGCCATCACACTTTCGGGACCTATTATGGAGTTTAAAGGATATAAACATGCATCTGACAGAGACAACATGTTCATTACAACACCGGATGGGAAGTCTTTGAGTGGAATCAGAAATCTAAAGAACTCATTCTGGTACTTTGAAGCCATCTATGATTCCAAGAAAGCTGAAGAACTCAAAGCTAAATTCAAAAGGTATTGGGAGCCACCAACTCCAGCTGTTGTTGCTGCGAATGCGATTACTAAGACACCGGTAACTACAATGAGGATCCCACAAGGTCTCCCAAAGGTGAAATTTTCAGCATTACCAGAAGCGATACACAAGAATGTTCAAAGAATCCATCATTTAACGGGACATGCAGGAATCGACAGGCTAAAACATCTAGCCACAAATGGATTGCTAAAAGGTATAGAATACATTTTGGCGATTTCTGACCTAAAAATGGATACATGCACAGATTGTGTCCTGGGCAAAATGAGGCGGTTACCCGAGCCAACGAAAAGAGTACCTCGACCGAAACACTCTCCGTGGCCATGCATGTCTATTGATATTTCAGGACCACACAAAGAATCTGTACAGGGATGGCGATATTTCTTAGTAGCCCGACATACAGCTACTTATGATGAGAATGGGAAACTTGATCTGGGATCTAACTACACCATTACGATTGGATTTCGGCAGAGAGCAGATGCATTAATTGTGGTCAACCACATTTGTAAATTAACGGGCATGCCTGACAGAATCCATACAGATAATGCGCCTGAATTAGTTTCAAACACAGTACAACAATTCTGTGCCCAACACAACATTGTCCATACTACAATCATTCCCTATCACCAATTTCAAAATGGTAAAGCAGAGAAATGCATTGGGGATATTAAGCGAAAGGCGAAAACACTGATGATGGCATCTGGAGTGCCTGATACTTTCTGGGGATTTGCAGTCCAACACGCTACGGCTTTACAAAATATTACAGGTCTGAATCAGGCAAAGACGATGACTGCATACCAGGCTTATTATAAGGAAGTACCCTCTGTTGAAGGACTTTTCCCTTTTGGGGCACTATGCTTCATGTTCCTAACGAAGGAACAAAGAGCATCACAGGGCATAGACACCTCATTTGGACCGAATGCAATAGCAGGTATATACCTTGGTGTTGCACATTGGGATACTCATGGATTACCATGGCACCATGTTTTTACATCAACAGCTAATGGTGGGACGCACTATGCAGTGCATTACAACATCCATGTTAACCCGGAATTATATCCACTCAAGCCAGCTCTTTATACTACACCATCAGAGTTGAATTCGGCATTCTTAACAACGACACAAGATGACCTGGTTGATGCAGAGTTCAGTGATATCACATACACAATTGCAGCTAAGTATGCAAAGAAGGCACACAAAGCTAAGCTACAAAAGCAATCAAAGGCAAATGTACATGATCAGCACATACTCAAGTCAAAGACAGGTAAATTACCAGCAGGCTACTATCATGTGGAATGTATAGTCAGACACAGAGGAACACCTCCGAATGTCGAATATGAAGTGAAATGGGAAGGATATGATGACAAGTACAACGAGTGGCTTAAAGCTAAAGATATCACACCAGATCTAATGAAGGCATACAAAGAAACTTTGCAAAGAAAGCATTCACCATCTACTCAACAGACTCCAACGACAATCAGAATGATTCCAGTGGATCTAATTAATGGGGACAAAACAGAGGAAGATACATTCAAGATCATGGAATATGCGAAAGATGATTTACTGAAGTATCCTGAAGCTAAGATTATACCGGACTTACCAGCAACATGGATAGAACGGCAACCTTATCCGAATGCCCATTATAAGGAGCTTATACCGGCATACTCATACAAACCAGGCACCAAAAAGAACATCTATGTAGGCAAGAAAGTACGAATGTACTACACCGACTATACAGACCCTTCTCTTGATGTCCAAAGTGAACTTGGTGAAATCATATCATTTCATGTGGCTACTCAAACATGGGAAGTTGTATGCACAGATAACACAGTGGTTGATCTGGATATACACCAGCTTGAGTTCATGATGATAAACTCTGAGAATAGAACACAGCAAGAAGAAACTATGCTACTCATCCGCAAAGCATCTTATGAAGCATACCTGATGACAGAACCTCAACATGATGCACCCAAAGGCCTGAAAGCTGCAATGAACCATCCAGAAAAAGATGCAATCATTGAGGCAATGAAGAAGGAACTTCAAGCATTTAAAGCTCTCAACACATATGATCCTGTACATTATAGCAAAGTCCCTAAAGGTGTTGAAAAACTGTTATCACACTGGGTATTTGCTAGGAAATTCAAGATCATTGATGGAAAAAATGTTTTCGACTGTTGGAAAGCAAGACTGGTCTTTAATGGCAAACACCAAAATGAACATGGTGACACATATTCACCGACTCCGACACTAACTACAATAAGATTGATGTTGGCCACATGTTGCACACCTGAATGGAATGTGACCCACTGGGACCTCTCAAATGCTTTCTGTGGCACACCTCTTGAAGGAAAAGAAGTGTACATTATACCACCAAAGGGAACACCTGGTATTGACCCAGATGAGATGTGGAGAATCAAGAAAGCAATCAATGGGTTGAAGGATAGCAATAGACTCTTCTATGAGTATCTGCAATCTCATATCCTCAGCTTTACTTCAACGACAGGATACATGTTCAAGAAGAACTCGGCTGAACCGTGCATGTATGTTTGCACTGACAAAAATCATCTACCAATAGCCTACGTGGCGGGATATGTTGATGATCTCATTACTGCTGATAAGACTGCAAATCAACACCTCAGTAAGGAACTTATCGAACACCTCCGAAAACATTGGAATATAAAGGAGATAGGTCTCTTAGAAAGATTCTTGGGAACTACGTTTACGAGAACCAGAGATGGTGGATGGGAGATATGTGCATCAGCATATATTCAATCAGCGGTATCGAAATTTACAATGTACCCGTTACCAGCTGCACCAATCACTCCGATTGCATCAGGATGGAGTATTGACCTTACTGATTGGGACAACTATGAAGTGGATAAAGATCTCTTGAAGCACTATCAATCAATCATGGGCATGCTTATATGGATTTCACAAACTGTGAGATGGGATATTGCATACCATGTCTCGATGTTAACACAATTCATGACAAAACCCACAGTTCGATTAATGCAAGCAGCATACAGAACAATGGGATACCTCGTGCATACAAAGAATTTCTTCATTCGATACAAGCTACCAGACCAACAGGATCAACAATACAAACTGTATGCAGCTGCTGACTCTGACCTAGCAGGAGACCCGATCACTAGAAGAAGTCAGACAGGCTGGTTTGTCTTTTATAATGATGGTCCTATTGCATGGAAGAGCTGCAAACAAGATGTTGTATCACTGTCAACAGCTGAAGCAGAATTGAGAAGCTTTGTGGCTTGTACTAAGACTGTGATCTACCTGAAAAGAGTCTTAGCACAAATGGGAATAGCACAAGACAAAATCTGGATCTTCGAGGATAACAGGGCATGTATTCATATTACGGAAAACAATATGTCACCTGGTAATCAAAGGACAAAACATGTTGATATCCTTGAGAAATTCCGCTCTGAACTAGAAATCAACAATGAGGTTGGGGCAGTATATGTTCCGACACAGCACAATCCGGCTGACCTCCTCACCAAGATTCAGACAACTGAAGCTTTCCTACGCTCCAAGAAACAAGCATCAGCTCCACGTGACATTCTGCCCCCCCTGGTGTCAGAATGAGGGGGAGTATTGAATAGTAAGACTACTCAAAGGAGTGATGCTATATTTATTATCCAAATTAATTTAGAAAAGAAAAAATTAATTTATAATTATACATGACTCACTTGATCATGTCTAAGATATTATAAGACATGACTCATGTCAGGTCTAGGATATTGGAAGACGTGATCACTAGAGATCATGTCACCTCACCTCACCTCTACGACATGATCACTAAGAAGGATCAACGTAGAAGGTACTAGGACATGACTAAACTAATAACTCATGCATCTCCTATGTGGTAAACCCAATGATGAAATGACATGACTTGTGAGTAAAGTAGTAATCAACATCTAAAGGAAATGTAAGATGTTTAGTCAAGTCATAATTAGTATGAAAAAGGAATTTGAGAAAACCAAATCATTCTGAAATTCATTAAACTTGAAACAAACCAATCTGAGCGCACACGCTCATCTCAACGCTCAAGACACAAGGATATCGAGGACGCTCGTTTGTGTATTGAGTCATTCCCATAGCTATCTATCAACGATAATTATATCGTTGAACAAGGCTAGCATTTCTATACGGTAGAAGCTAGCTCCATAGGTTAATAGAGCCCGTAGGCTTGCTGCAAAACAGCTACGCGAAACACAACTTAGCTAGATACAACACTAGCTAGAGAAATAGCATCGCTCCATCGTAGAGTGGGAGCGGAAAATAATCAGTTCACAGAACTGACTATTGATACCCAGGGGTATCTACAAACATCGACTACTCTTCTTCGCGATCATCCGAAGAAGAAGAACCGACGTCTTGATCCTCGTCGAGGTCAGCGTCACCACTGCCGGTGTTCACGGGTTGACGCCACCACCGCCGGTGCTCTAATCCCCTTCCGAACTTTCGGAGCTTGAGGTCAAGCCAGTTTTACCGCCGGCATATCCTCCTCCAGCATCATCGTCTGAAGACGAGGAGGACGACGAAGAAGAACCGATAGTCATTGTCACTGGGCTTTCAGCAACAACCTCTACTTCAACGCAGGAGGCAGAAGAGGAGGAAGGGCTTTCCTTGGAGTCGCCCATCTTCGACTTTACATTGCGGTCCAGTTTGACGACACTTTTCTTCCTGACCACTTTACGCTTCACGACAGAAGTACTGGGCTGACAATCATCGTCATCCCTAGGGAAGCCCCCATTGCAACGGGAGCTCTTAATACCACCCTTGTCCTTGACCTTATTCTTGGTCTGATCGACAAGTGCCTTGGGATCATCTTCGGGGACATCGGGTTCCGGATCGCAAGTGACGGTCCCTCCTCCACACATCGCCCAGTAGGCCAGCATCATCATAATACTAGAGAACATTTCGGCTTTCCTTTTCTGATCGGCAGGCACAACAACACTATTGGCTTCGATTAACTCGACGGCCTCACGTATTTTCCATACGACATCGGCAAGGCTTATCGGATCGGACTGCTTTTGCAAAGCCTCGTCATCCATTGTTACACTTCTTCCTTCCCTGGATTACAACTCCAAGACTTTATAAAGGCCTTGATATCTGCAAAGGAACGTACTCGCTACGGAACAACCTTGCTGACAACCTTAAGTACCCCACATTTCTGGAGGCCATCTGTGCTCAGTACTCTTTGTTTAGCTGCTGACAACCTTGAGTAGCCCACATTTCTGGAGGCTATCTCGGCTTGTACTCTTTCTTTGGCTGCTGACGAGACTGTCAGGATCTTGCTGACGGAGTCATCACCCTCCCTCCAAGTTTAGGGATTCTGCTGACAAACTTTACGGCAGAAAGTGCAAGCAGAAGTGTCCTGTCTCTCTGAGGCTGTACGAGTTTTACAGCGAAAGAAACTCGGAAAAAAAAGTGTTTGAGGACCGTCTGTAGTAAAGCGACGTATTTCGGAACATTATTGAATCTTTCCAAGAGAACAGCTGACAACGGGAAGAGTGAATACTTCAACTTTGGGTGGAGCCCTTTTCTGCGGAAACCACTTTTCTTCGCGGAAGGAGTTTTTTTGAAAAAAGAACTTGACAGATCGGTGATTGATTTTTTGGTCACGCTTGAAGGGAATATGAACAACTTGGAGGATCTCCTGGAGACCTCCTCTGTGAAAGAACCCAAACCGAAATTCCTTGCTGAATACCGATTACCTGGACAGAATGACATCATTACCATCGATATTCGATCAGCTACTCCAGCTCAAATTGCGGAATGGTTTGATACTATCGACTTGTGGGAGGTGCAACATGCATTCCTGGAAATGAGAGAAGCGTACAATGATGTCATCAAGAGTCAGCCTACAACACCTACTACGGGTGTGATTATCAATACAGAGATGCTCAGGGACTTTACGGTGTATGCTGGGACGAATCTGAAAACATTTGCTATTGAAAATGGCACCTCTCTTCAGACTACGCCAGTCCTGAATAAGCGCATAATGAAAACTGAAGACCGTGCGAAAATCATTAATGATCTTGTCAAAGTCTGGCGGGACAACATTCGCAATCATGAGGATTGGAATAAATACAAGCGTCATTTGGCATACCAGTTTGAGAGGCTCGGTATGTACCCTACTGTCTTCATTGTCAATACCAAGGAAAGGGGTGAGCAACTTATCAAAGCTTGGGTGAACTATTTTGCTTCACTTATTGATGCTGAGTCTGAGAAAGATGATAAGGACATCATACGCCAAGTTCAAGATCAAGAGTCAGAAATCCTGTATCATGTCCTCAAAGCAACCCTTCAAAAGGACACTAATCTCAATGTTCATATTCAGGATGCTAGAAACCCGACCTCATCCGTCCCACGAGATGTGTTAGGTGTCTATATTCTTGCACATGGAGGAGAGCGATTTACCGAAATGACGGTAGACTCGTTGATCAAGACCCTAATGCAGAACTTTACTTTCTTCACAAGGGCATCCAGGTTCAAGACATTTGAATCCTGGTTTCTCCAATACATTGAGCACACCAAAAGAATGATAGAAACGCATGGTAATATCACGTTTCACCATTTGATGATCGCCAACGCAATCTTGGCACTTGACCATATGGTTAGATACAAGACGTGGATGCGTAACAAACGCGTTGAATTTCCCCAGCGTCTGAGTGATATATATGCTGATGCTCCGAAATTCCTCAATGGCCTTTTGCAGGACATCAGAAGGCTAGATGCTACATGGGTTACTCATAATGACAATGCGCAGACAAAGATGCCTCCGATGCAACACCAGAAGGCGATGATTACATTTATTACCAACATGCTGGGTGTGGATCTCAAAGATCAGCATGTGATGCCGACACCGACTACCTTTACCACTTTTAAAGATGACAAAGGGCCATGCACGTACTGTAAACAAGATACACATACGTGGGAACAATGCCGTAATCGTACACAGGATCATCAGCTCAAGAAGGATGTAGGATCACTCCATGTCTTGCTCAATGAGCAAAATCGACTCCTCACTAAGATTGTGGATAAGAAAGTGGAAAGCAAAGAAGCTCAAGAGATCCTTGCAAAAAATCTTCAGACCTTGTATAGACTTACAGTTGCTGGTCGAAAGATTCAAGGCACCCAAGTTCAGAAGGCTAATACTCCAAGTACACCTCAACAGAAGAATGTTGGAGGACAGCAATCTTTTAAAGAGAACCGCAATATTGGCAATGTCAAAAGCCAAGGTCCAACTAATCATGCGCCCAAATTTCAGCCCAAGGCTAACGTGGCTATTGGTGCGAAAACAGCTTCGAAGGCTAAAGAGTCTGCGACTCCACCACCGAAGACTCCAAAGAAACAAAAATTCGCGGGCACGATGATGGCAGATGTCTTTGATCCGGATATGCTTTGCTTCCATACACAACTGGATGATGAGGATGAGTTTGAGACAATGCAAATGCGACCATACAGTGGGCACCCATCATGGTTGCAGCACAAATTTCCTAGCCTTACAAGTAGTGATTGGTATACTGCAAGTCAGCAAGAACTGGTCTTCGAATATGAAGCAGGAATATTGACGTCTTGGGAGTACTCTGCTGAGAATGAAAAATTGCTTGATGTTATGGCTGGCAATGGGATTCTTGGCAAGAATGAATCTCCTACAGTGTGGGAAACAAGGGCCCCATGCTATGACATCCTCTTGACAGATACAGACTGTTTTGCGCGAACGACAGATGGTGCATTGATCTTACACAATCATGTTCAAGTCAATTGTCTTTATTCTGCGATCCTGCAACTGACCTACCTTCGAGGCTCTATTGCTGCATATGATGGAGGTACTCTACCTGCACCATCAAATCCGAAGCTTGCTATCTTACAGCAGTTCAGAGGCAAAGGATTGCAGGGGCACTCGCATGCAGTCAGACAATATGTGCAAGATCATGTAACATATCTATCGCAAAATCTGGGTGCAAAGAACAAGGATCTCATGAGTCGGGGTAACCAATCCCACACCTTTCGGGAACTCACAGCAAGTTTTACACCGAAGGAATGGGAAATGTATCTGGTTCTAAGCAAGCATGAGAAGCAACCAGCCACTCTCATAGAGGTCGCGGCATTATCTGATATGTTGGGTGAAACAATCGAAATTTACAGGTTGACACCTAGACAAAATTATCAAAAATATGTGACACTTCGCCCATCTGAAACGGCTAGAAACTATGAACACAAGATACCTCTCAAATTATTCTTCCATGAAGAGCATTACTTTGGTATCACACCCAATCATTTTGACGTTATACCAGAAAAAATTCAGCTGGTCACTGATAAACAATATGTACGAGTTCAAGGAGGAATGATGTATGTGGATACTACCCTTCACCCCAAGAGCAGTTCACAAGGCTTGTCAAAACTGCAATTCAAACTCCATGTTATGGGGTCGAATACGTACACTAGGATGAGTACAATCCCGTCGGGTAATGATAACAAGGGTAATCATTTTGCTCCTTTGAACATGCCGCAGGAAATCATCACAACCATTCTACAGGAATCACCTCTCCTGATGCCAGATATCCTTCGCACAGACACGGAAATAACAACATATATGCCAAGGCTTGCTGAAGTCGTGAACCGAATGCAAACACTCGTAGAGGATACATTGAACACAGTCTCTTCTGAATATGGAATACTGAAGGGTCACTCGACTATTAACCCAATTGAAATCTTCAGAGCTAACACTTACCCTGCAGTTGAGCGCAATTATCAACTCCAGAAGAATATCGAGGAATTCATGCGGGTGACAGGACCAAATGCTGACATGCAATATGCTCAGCTGTGGGATACATTGTCTCACAAGGTTAATGAGTATAAGCAGTACTTGAATGAAAAGTCGACACATTTGACGAGGTCAATCCCCAATGCAGGATTCAAATTCAAATTCTTGCATATGCAACAACTCTTGAATGTGAGCCTTGACTCCATGCAGCTTATTATTCGAGAAAAGGATCTTACCAACAAAGTATTTACCAATAACGGAAATCAGAAGATTGACTTCATACATCCTGTGGAAGTCAAGAGTGAGACATCCACTTCACCATCACAGGACCTTTTCATTGATACATTAGCAGCGTTGTTAGTGCCTGATCAAGAGACAGTCTCTCCGAAACAAAAAGAGAAACTCATTCAAATCTCACACAAGATGAAGGGCAACGATAAGGAGACTATTCCAAGGACTCCCTTACTGCTGCAGAATGATTCCAATGAACATCAAATTGTATCCATTGATACCATCGAGCACCCACCTGCCTTGGATCTTACCAAACTTACCGAAAAGGGAGTTATGAATCTTTGTATTCAATGCCTACAAGCCCCAAAATATGTGGAACCTGACGGAAGGATTCATGAATATTGTGGCAAAAGCTGTGCTATAAGTGCAGGAGCACTACCATTTCCATGTATGTCCATGACCACATGTCCACAATGTCAGACGACTCCAAAATGGATTGAGGATGATGGTCGGGTACGCGATTATTGTGGAAAAACGTGCGCAATGAAAGCAGGAGCTTTACTGAAGGCAACAGAAACCATGTCCCTGCATAATCCACAACCAATTCCACTGGTAGACCCTCATCAATTCAATATCCAGCTAGAAAGCTTAAGAAAGTCCTTCTGGAAATGGAAAGTGACGGTCATTGAATCACACCTAAGGAAAAGGTATGATGTTCAAGATTGGAGAGGAATTTTACAACT
>Ga0164292_10004651_pt1 | contig 11173 bp, 10 predicted proteins | sample GEODES117metaG_FD_111486 | JGI IMG/M metagenome (GOLD analysis project Ga0164292, IMG submission 111486) | Eutrophic lake water microbial communities from Lake Mendota, Wisconsin, USA - GEODES117 metaG | ecosystem: Environmental > Aquatic > Freshwater > Lake | place: USA: Lake Mendota... | reverse complement strand
GGAGGAATCGCTGTTGATGAATCACGTCGAGGAGAAGGCCATTTCCAAACACTTTTTCAAGACGTTTTAGCAGAGAAAAGAAGTGATACAACTTTTTTTCTCCTCTGGAGTGATCAAGAAAAACTCTATAACAAATTTGGATTTCATCTTTGTGGGACGCAGATTGAAATCGAAAAAGAAAAAAAAATTTCACCATTTTTGAAAACAACCTTTGCGAGCCTCACAGATAAAGAGAAAGTTGAAATCAAAGATCTCTACAAAAACTCATTTGCAAAAACATACCTCACTATCGAAAGAAGTGAATCAGACTGGAAACAGATTGAACAAATAACATCTGCCTGTCTTTTTTTAAGAAAAGAAAACGACATCATTTTGGATTACTATTTCATGAACAAAGGTCAGGATCTTCCTGGAATCATTTATGAGTATGGAAGTCAAAAGGATATCACTCTCCTCGTCCAAGAAATTTCCTCCTATGGCAAAGTTTGGCTGGGAAGAGATTTAATTTCAGGAGAAAATCTTCAATTTCAATTTTTCATGGCGCCTGGAGATTTAAGACTCTTTACTGATTTCGTTTTTCAATTAACCGGTGAGAAATTTAAAATTCGAAATATAAATCCAATGAAACAAGAAGTCTTTTTTGACTTTAATGATGAAACTCTCTCCTTAGAATTACCTGAATTTTTGAGAGGAATCTTTGGGCCAGGGATTTTTGAGGAAATTGAAGTAAAGCCGTTTTTCTTAAGTGGGCTTGATAGTATTTAAGACACTCAAAGTTAGTTAAATGAGATATGATCCATCACTAAACTGACATACACTCTGCTCATGTCCATCATGATCTTTACCAATGATGACTTCCCCCCCCATGAGTTCTTTACATCTTACTGCTGCGGGATTTTTTCCTCCCAAGAGTAAATCTCGGGGAAGAGATTTTTTCGAAAATTGCATAAATTTTTGATAAGCTTCACATTTTTTACTCTTACAACTTCGGTTGACGTAAATCCCGTCAACTTTTGCGAAGATAACCTTGAGTTCTCCAAACGTTAATACCTGATCTGCTCCAAAAGCATTCAGGGAAATCATGCATATGAGAATAAACCGGGTCATCATGGAGAAGCCTTGTTCACTAATTGTGAAATTTCATTGGTGCTATCGACTAAAACATCTTCTTTCACCCAGAATTTACCATCGCGGTTTCCACTTTTATCAAGCGAACATTCGATAGCAGAATTTTTGTCACCATCGCTTACTGGACAACCTTGGTATTTCCCCCATGAATTGAGGAGTTGATACTCAATTTTACCATCTTTGCATCGGTATCCGGAGATGGTCATCTCATGCAGAGAATGTCCATCAACACCCTTTACTGGCGTTTGACAAAAATTTGTCCGAGCACTTGGATTATCCATAAAGGCCGTACAAACACTGATGCCGAGAGCGCGATTGGAGGAAATATTATTAAAGACTTTCATTCTCACAATCGCTCTTGCACTTCCAAAATCATAACATCCTCCCTTGGGGCCCGTGTAGGTTGTATTTGATAAATCAATATATTGGGATTGATCACACATACTAAAGGAACCACAAGATAGATTTTTTATATCAATCAAGTTTTCTTTTTTACTACAACCCGGTAGGAGCAAGTCTTTTAATTGTCCTCCATATTGGGATAATGGATTCGTCATTTTATTTACTAAAGACTGATCAAGGGCTTCCCCTATCTTCATCATTGGGGCAAGAGCATTAAGCATTTCATCTAGTTGGGTCTCGGGAATACACTGATGAATGTTACTGTTTTTTACAGCCTCAATGATGGCAGCATTTTCAGAATATGCGCTACATACATCTGACTTTTGAAGAAGTATGCCGTTATAGAAGCTCGTACCCAAATCCACTGGATCCACTTCAATTTTTCCATTAGGAGATCCAGGTGGACAGCTGGCATTTTTGCCAGGAGTTTTAAGTTTTGAGTTTAAGAAATCTGCTACAACGGAACCAAGTTTTTGTTGAAAAGCACTATTATTAAGTGCCTCTTTTTGATCTTTTTTTAAAAAGGCTGAGAGCTCTGGTTTTATTTTCGAATTAACTAAAAATAATTCAAACTCTGACTCCAAAGTAGGAGGAATGACTAATTTGATCTGATCCTCAGTGATGATCGATTTCGCTCCCAAGATTTGTTGAAATTTTTCGGCCTTAAATTTATCGCATGGGACTGATAGATCTAAGTTAATTAACTCTAAGCCGATTGCATCATCTAGGGCTTTCTTCAAAGGCAGATCTTTTCTTTTTTCTGCCTCACAGGATTGTATCACTTTGCTCTTTTCAAGATTAACTGAATCAATCACTTTCGCTAAATTAGATTTTAATTTTTGAAGTTTTGCCGGATCCTTTTTAACTTTATTAACGGAATCAAAATAAGTACCCAAGTTTTTCATCAATTCGAGTTGAACATTACTATTGATTAATTCTTTGTTTTCTAAAATGGAGTGTTTTGAGGGACAAGCCCCACCAGCTTTTTTTATCGCAGCAATAGTATCACAAAAAAATCCACCATAAGTGAGCTCACTACCATCATTTTTGACATATTGATTTTTTCCATCACTCCAATTTTGAGACCAGCCATTGGTCGAGGACTCAAGAGCTGCATGAATATAGGAAACATCAGGTGAACCGGGAATCACCGATTTTAGAACGGCCGATGTTGTATTAGCATAACAAGTTCCGAGACCATCTTGGTCTTGAGTTTTATGAGTTGAAAGTGATTTTCCAGATTCAAAAAGAGAAACCTCACTATTATCAGCAATTGAAATATGAGTTTTCCCATTGCTCATTTTGCAATCGGCGAGAAGGTCCATATTCATTAACAATAGAAAAAAAACGATGTAGCTCATCAGTTTCTTTATCGGATAATTAAAACAAAATTCATGACTTTATTTAAAACTTTCTAAGAAGAGCGATCCTAACCATTAGATAGGAGGCAAGGCCCCAGAAAATCCAGCTTAAGAGTGGAACATCTGATAAGGCAGTGACCTGAATATTCCTGACAAAAACAGTTCCACTTAAAACGAAGACACAGGCCAAAAGTGACAAACCAAGGCTATAAAAAGACCTATTAATACTTTTTGAAACTTTATCAAGGTCACGAATTCTTAATTCAATAGAATAATTATTTCTCGACACTTCTTTCAAAAACCACTTGAGATGCTTTGGAACGATTCTTATCGAATTGATAACATCTTTTGCCACCCACATTAGTTCTTCTTGGGCATTTTTTTGAGACAAAAGTTCAGACATAAGACCAGGCAGATCCTTTTCTAAAACCTTAAAGATATTAATGTCGTAACCAATGGACTTACCAACTCCATCTAAAGTCATGAGTGCCCTAAAAATGATGAACCACTCCCTTGGCAGGTAGAGCTCGTGTTTCCCTAATGTCCGAATGAGATTTCGTACAAGCTCTGTCATATTGGTTTCTTTTACACTTAAACCAATATAGGGAGAGACAGCATCTTTAATATCTCTAATCAGCTCTTCATGATCTGGAACTGACTCATACTCAGCTACGTCTAAAAATTCATACACGAGATTATCAAAATTGTAGGTCAGTATTGAGTAGAGAATCGCAATAAGGTTTGCACGATTTTTTTTACTCAAAGTCCCCATGAGACCAAAATCGATAATTCCTATGGTTCGATCCCGCATAACAAAAAAATTACCACCATGAAGATCAGCATGAAAAAAACCATCGGCCAGTAAAGTATGGGTAAACAACTGGATACTTTTCTCCAATTTTTCAACCATGTCATGACCGATATCATCCAAAGAGGTAAACTGATTAAAGGGTCTCCCATCCAGAAACTCCAAAACAAGCACTTCTTGACTGGAATATTCTCTATAGACCTTGGGAACGACAAGATAACGATCAGTATCAATTGTCTCTAGATTTTTTCTAAGCCTCTCACAATTCTGAGCTTCAATCAGAAAATTTAATTCTGTCTGAGTGCTTTTAAAAAAATCTGAAATCATCTTGGATAATCCAAGAAAACGTAGATCAGATGAGACCCTTTCAATTTTATTGATAATATAAATAAGTATTTCAAAGTCCGTTAGGATAAGTTTTGAAATGTTAGGCCTTCTAACTTTCACTACAACTTTTTGTCCATTATGCAATTCGGCTTTATAGACAACCCCAATCGAGGCGGTTCCAATAGGTACTTGATCAATCGAAGAAAAAACATCAGAGATACTTTTTCCAAGATTTTCTTCTATAACTTTTTTAGCAACTTCAAAGGGAATTCCTTTAACCTGATCTTGTAAAAGTTTTAATTCTTTTATAACTGAGGGTTCAAGAAGATCTTCTCTCGTTGCAAGAAGCTGACCCAGTTTTATAAAACTTGGCCCCAGTTCTTCAAAACTTTTTCTTAGTTGTTCTCCAAAATGCTGCCACCATTCTTCTTTAGATAAGTCTTCACTTTTTAATTCTGAGACTCTTGATGGGAGCACAAATCCTGGGATCACCTTATCAAGGCCCGATTTGATTATCAGTTCAGCAAAACCATGACGACTCAATACGTTTAGAATTTCACGAAATCGTGAAACGTTTTTTATCGTTTTTGAGATACCTATTCCGGTCTTAATAATGTCCATAAATAAACGAAGTCGCTTTTTATTTTATGGTAAGTTAAAATGCTCTTGGGACCAACGTTCATATAAATAGAACTATTTACCGCTATGTTAAAACTGACTGTTTTATTTTTTTTTCTTACTAGTTATAGCACCTGGGGAGCACAAACCTGCTCTCGAGTAGCGACAATTAATTACCAGGAAGTTCTCGTTGATGTCAGTAATGCGACTCGAGGAGAGGGTTTAAGGTATTACCTTGAAAAGGATGAAGTCTCTAAAGCTTTATTGAACGAATACCAAGAAAACAATAGGCCTACTTGGAAAAGAGCGGCCCTTAGTACCTTAGGCACGGCCATGATTCTAGGTGGATTGCTCAGAACCTCTGGCGGAGACGAAGGAGGAATTACCGGCAAAAATTTCCTTTTATTTGGCGGTGCAACCATGATTGGAATTAGCTATCTTATTTCAAAAACCAATCAATACAATAATGAGTATTTACTTTTAAGATCCATTGAGGAATATAACAAGCGAAATACACCCAAGATATTTTTCGCTCCTACTGATCTTAAACTAGGCATAGGCGGAGGAATTGGTATTGGTCAGGAGTTTTAAGTGTCTCTAAATTGCTATAAATGCTCTAAACCTCTTTCTGAAACTTTCAAAGTAATGGTTGGAAGAAGGGATACATGCCCCTCGTGCATGGCGGACCTACGATGCTGTAAAATGTGTCAATTTTACGATCCAAAGGCCTATAATGAATGCCGAGAATCATCTGCAGACAGGGTTCAAGATAAAGAGAAAGCTAACTTTTGTGATTATTTTAAGATAGGCTCTCCAGGATCAAATCCAGATCAGGCGAGACAGGATGCCCTAGCGAAAGCAGCAGCACTGTTTAAGAAATAAATTAGAGGAATATATGAGCGAGCCCATGACAATGCTTGGTAAAAAACTTCTTGAAGATGAACTCAGTCATCTTATCCGCGTTGAACGTGAAGAAATAAAACAGGCCATCGCGGAAGCTAGGGAGCTTGGAGATCTTAAAGAAAATGCTGAATATGCGGCAGCAAAAGAAAGACAATCTATAATCGAGGGAAGAATTCTTGATGTTCAATCTAAGATTGCCCGCGGTCGAGTGGTAGATGTTTCCTCACTTCATACAGAAAAAATCGTTTTTGGTGCCACGGTAACTATTTTTGATAATCAAAAAGACTGCACAACGACTTTTCAAATCGTCGGCGAAGACGAGGCGATGACTGACCCTAAAAAAATCTCTTACAACTCTCCCTTAGGAAAAGCTCTTATTGGAAAAGAAGTTGGAGACGAAGTGATCGTCAAAGCTCCCAAAGGTGATTTGACCTATGAAGTCCAAGATATTAAGTACTGCTGATATAAATTGGTTTTCACCACTATCTATTCTTCATCAGGGAAAGAAGCCTTCTCCTACAATTGAGAAACTAGAATCTTCAGGAATCCAAACGATTCGTGATCTTCTTTGGATTCTACCGCTAAGAATCCATAAAACGCCTTCGGCTAAACCCTTTAGAGATGCGGAATTGAATCAATTCTTTAAAGGATCAGGAAAAGTCATTCATGTTGAAATTAGGCCGGCATTCGGTAGAAGAGGAAAGGGAAATATCCTTCTCTATAATGGGTTTGCTGTTTTAAAGGACGATTTATCCCATGAATCCATAAGCCTTAGGTGGTTTAATCTTTACCCCAACCAAAAAAAACAAATTGAATCATTGGAACAAATTTCTTTTTTAGGCCAGGTACAAGAATATAAAGCACAAAAACAAATTATTAATCCTCAAATTATTGACTCTCAAGCAGAGAATCCTCCTTTTATTATTGAATATCCTACCGTAAATAAAGTCAGTGGGACGCACCTTAAGAAAATAATCGATCTCATCCCGCAACACCTGTGGAGACAAATACCGGAATTAATTCCAGAATTAGAGTACAACAAGAAAATGGCACTGGGAGAAGCCTTTCAAACGATGCATGGACGAATAAGTCCGGAGCATTACCAACCAGAGCTTAAAAACAAAGCTGAAGAAAGACTCATCTATGAGGAATTTCTCGTTGATCAATTAAAAATATTAACGAGAAGAAAATTCATCAAGAGAAAACAAGCTCCCGTTATTTCAATTGAAGAAAGTCGAATCAAAGACCTCGCCTTCAATCTACCTTTTGAATTAACCGCTGATCAATTAAAGGTTTATGAAGAGATCATTAAAGATCTTAAATCAGGACATCCTATGATGAGAATGATTCAAGGGGATGTTGGATGTGGGAAAACCATCGTCGCTTTTCTTGCCGCCCGAGTTTCTAATAAAAGTGGTTATCAAGTTGCCCTTATGTGCCCCACAGAAGCTCTCGCCAACCAACATTTCGAATCATTTAAACAATTAAATCCAGCTCTTGAAATTGAACTCCTACTCGGCTCAACGAAAGCAAAAGAAAAAAAACAAATACTAAAAAATCTTAGTGAGGGAATAACAGAAATTGTCATCGGTACTCATGCCCTTTTTCAAGATTCAGTAAAATTTAAAAAACTTGGTCTAGCTATTATCGATGAACAACATAAGTTTGGGGTAGAGCAAAGGCTTAAATTGATCGACAAAGGTCAGGGCACTCATAGTTTAATTATGACAGCGACACCGATCCCTCGAACCCTAAGCCTTGCCCAGTACGGAGATCTTGATATTTCTTCCATTAAAATGATGCCATCAGGTAGAAAAGGAATTAAAACTCGTATCACGGAGAGGGTTAATTACGACAAATATCTTGAGTTCATTAGAGGGAGATTATCGATTGGAGAACAAGCCTATTTTGTTTTTCCTGCCATTGATGAGAGTGAAACCCTAGATATTCAAAATGTAAAAGAGGGTCACAAAAAATATCAAAATCTCTTTTCAGGATTTAAAGTTGAAATGCTTCATGGCCAAATGGATACGGCCGAAAAAGATCAAGTCATAAAAAATTTTAGAGAAAAAAAAATTCATATTCTTATCTCAACGAGTGTGATTGAGGTCGGGATTAATATCCCAAATGCCACCATCATGAGTATCTATAATCCTGAACGTTTTGGACTCTCATCACTTCATCAATTAAGAGGAAGAGTGGGTCGGGGGGACAAAGCTGGTTTTTGCTTCCTCGTTTTAGATAAAGAAGTGTCTCCCGAGGCCTATCAAAGACTCAAGGTTATTGAAAATAATCTAGATGGTTTTATTATTGCTGAAGAGGATCTAAAGTTTCGAGGAGAGGGAGACATTTTTGGAGTAGATCAATCAGGAACAATTACCACAAAGAAACTTGCAAACTTCATCACACACACATCGATACTCGAGCAAGTTATTCGCGATATTGATGACATACAAACAAAAAGACCAGAAATTCTTGCTCCACATTTTGAAAAACTCGCAAAAGATCAGAAAATCCTCGATACTATTTAAGAGGATGCAGTCATGATACATTTTGAAGTTATAAAATCTCCTGACGAAAATGTTTTGTCGGAATTTAAGTATTTCCAAAATCAAATTTACATTGGTAGAGGACAGGGTGATCTTTGGATTAATGACAATGATTTATTAAAGTCACACATTATGCTGGAGGTCCTTGATAAAGATCTTCTTCTCCACCCTCAGAAAGATGTGCCATTTTATCTTCTAAACGGAAAGAGGGCCTCAGCTATTCGAAAGCTAAAAAGAGGAGATCAGATATCCTTAGGAAGCACGACCATAAAAGTCATCACGTTTGAAGAAACGATGAAAGAAAGTAAGAAGCAAATACTTAATGAAAAACTAAACTCTCTCATTGAATCAAATGCTTCAAGACTCTCTGTCATTGAAACCTTATCTAAACTTATGAAGCAGTAGTATGTTTAAATTTAACGACTCTAATTTTTTTAAGACGAGTGATGGTGAACAAATATTCTATTCCAGAAACTTTGCTTCCTTAGATCCTTCTAAACCAGTGATTGTTCTGAACTATGGCCTGGTTTGTAGTAATCATCATTGGAAGTTTCAAATTCCTTTTCTTGATAATCTAGGTTACCAGCTCCTTATTCACGATTACCGTGGGCATTTTCAATCAACAGGTGCTCAAGATGTTAAAAAAATTACTTTTCAACAGATGGCATCTGATGTTTCAGAACTTTGTGGATTTTTAGGTATTTCGAAAGCGATTATGATCGGTCACTCGATGGGAGTAAATGTTTGCCTTCAACTTGCAAAAGATTATCCCTCCCTTGTTTCAGGAATGATTTTAATTTCTGGAACTTTTCTTAACGTAAAAGATGTTATGTTTGATACTAATCTGATGGAGTTTATTGCTCCTCTTGCTTCTGTAGGATTAGAAAAATATCCCGAAATTTTTAAAAAAATTTGGGCCAACTCTGGAATGAATCCCGTTGTTCGCGAACTCATTCACTCGACTGGTTTTAATCGTGCCAAGGTTTCAAAAGAATTTATCGAAATCTATTTAAATCGAGTCGGACAACTAGGGGCAGAAGTTTTCTTCCAACTTTTTAATGAAATGACGAAACAAAATATCACAGGAAGTCTGGAGAAAATGAAAATGCCCTCCTTAATTATTGGAGGCTTTAAAGATAATGTGATCCCTAATCATCTTCAAAGAACACTCGCCTCTCTTCTTCCAAATTCTGAAACGTATTTTCTAAAAGATGGCTCCCACGTCCCACAAGCTGACTTCCCAGATATGATCAATGAAAGAATTGAGCTCTTTGTAACGCAAAAATTTAGTCAATCTTGATGTTATTTAGTTCAATGATTGGACGAAAAATTCTCTTCATGGCCGACTTTAGCTGCGATTTTTTATACTCAGCATGTGAAGCCTCACCCTGAGAATTTTTCATGTGACTGTCGTTGTCTGTGATTTGAACCTCAAAGGGATAGAAAAAACGAACATCTCTTGAGATGGCTGAGGTATCCAAATTAAGAAGTGCCTGAGAAATTGGATTTTGCTTATCCTTAAGAGCAAGCTTTCTTACTTCATTAAATGACGCCATGAAAGGATTTCTATATTTTATCAATTGTCTTCCAGTAAAGTGAATCGCTCGATATTCTTCTAATGTGTGTTTATTATCATGACCCACTTTATGTGGAACACAATCCCCTATGAGCTTATTTAGCTCCGAATAAAAATTCGACTCATCCATTTGGCTTCGAATCGCTTGTTTATAAAGAGTATAAATCTTTTTCCTCAGATGACCGAGATCAACTAAAGTATTTTGCGAACGACTTGGCTTAATATTATTGATCATGATGACATGATTTCTGTGAAGAAATTTTATCACCCTTAAGGCATCGAGCTTATTTTCAGTGATAATTCTTACTCCAATCCTATCAAAAAGTTCTTCAGCTACATTTTCTTGCTTATGAAGAAGCTTAATCACGATGGAGTCCCTCGTCTTTTTGGCTTTCGTTTGAAAATCGACAAGAGGGATCAAAGTTCCTGTTTCGTTTTTAAAAAATAATTTATTTTCCTCATTACGATGGATAAATTTATAGAAACGATCAAAAATTTGCTGCTGAATTGTAGAGTAATAGCGATATCGGAGATCTTTATCTGTGTGCAAAAGTGTATGCATCACCTTGAGAACAACTCCGGCCCAAAGCTGTTCATCCGTTTTTAATTTTACCGTTGAGTGTCCCGTAGCTGCTAAAAAGAGTTCGGAAATATTTGTGATTGTAAAAAGGTAGCTAGGAACCTTTAAATCAAGTCCATCTGGGTTTCCTTCTTTTAAGAAGTATCTTTTGATAAACTGTACCGCTTCTTGAAAAATACCAAAGAGCTCAGCACTTTCTACAGGATCAGAAATATCAAACCCATATCCATAAAGAAAATTTGCGACCTGATTTTTATCGTGAAGTTCGGTGAGATAGTTTGTTGCATCTAGAGATGATTTTCCACTGCAGACTACATCAAAGGTCTCCCAGTTAAAGCCATACTCAGAAAGGTAACTTGGTCTTTCGGCCATATTTTTGCCAATCTCTTGTCATGCGTTTAAAGTTATAAAAAGGCAAACTAGCGTAAATAATATGAAAGAGCAAAAAATTCAGGGTCCTTCCTTTCTCACAACTCTCTTTCTTTCCTGGTTTTTTACGGGAAAATCTCCTAAAGCCCCTGGGACAATGGGAAGCCTTGCAACACTACCACTGATTTATCTCCTGCATTACCTTTATATAAACATTTATTCTTTAATTATTCTGGTTATCATTCTTTACGTAGCAGCTGTTGTGATCACCCAGAATGTTCAAAAGAAATTTCATTTGCATGACCCCCAATGGATTGTGATCGATGAAGTTATTGGGATGCTTATCACTTGGAGTTTTGTCCTTTCAATCGAACTTCCTACTCTTGCCATGGTTTTTATAAGTTTTAGATTTTTCGACATTATTAAAATCTGGCCAGCTTCTTATTTTGATCGGCTTGATCACGGCATAGGAACAATTACAGATGATGTAATAAGTGGCATCTATGCCGGAATTTTTACCTTTTTCATCCAGAAGTTTTTATAATCCGCTGC
>Ga0164292_10004649_pt1 | contig 11177 bp, 10 predicted proteins | sample GEODES117metaG_FD_111486 | JGI IMG/M metagenome (GOLD analysis project Ga0164292, IMG submission 111486) | Eutrophic lake water microbial communities from Lake Mendota, Wisconsin, USA - GEODES117 metaG | ecosystem: Environmental > Aquatic > Freshwater > Lake | place: USA: Lake Mendota... | reverse complement strand
TGATATCGTCTACCATGCCTAACTCGATGATGGCATAGGAGTCTGTACTCACTCCCGTGTCGAGGAACAGGTTATGGATATCTTTCAGCCGGCACTGAACATCATTGAGGCGATATTCACTTTCCCCGCTTTTGTAAAATTTCCGGGTAACCGTAACCGTATTGAATTCAGTGGGAAGAAGATTTCTTGTGTTCTCAAACGTAAGGCTTACTTCCGCAAGTCCTGATGCACTTCTGGATTTACTGCCGTTAAAGACCAGGCTCTCCAGATTCTCACTACGCAGGTTACTGATCTTATGTTCCCCGATCACCCATCTGATCGAGTCAACGATATTGGATTTACCACAGCCATTAGGCCCGATGATCCCTGTGATCCCCTCGTCGAAGTTGATCGTGGTTTTATCGGCAAAACTTTTAAACCCCTTGATTTCCAGACTTTTTAATCGCACACTTGGGTATTTATGTTGAAATGAAAAATGAAGATTCAGCGTGTAAAATAGTTAGAGGTTTTGGCTTTAGGCCCGTTTGTATTCACCACTTATTCACAATGGTTAAATAAATATTAGGGAGAAATTAAAAAGGCCAAATGAGCCCGAATGGATTGAGTTTCAGGGATAGGTATTAAATTTTTACTTGAAATAGCATTGGGCCATGAACGACGGCTCAGCCTTCCCCTTCACCTGGCTGGCCATCATTGAAGCAGAAGGCTCGGAGGCAGTGCTCTAGCTATATGAGCGTCCACCTTTTTTTATAATTTATAAAAGTACATTTGCCATGTAAATCGTATATTTTATATACGTTTTTCATGATAAATGAGCTTAACGAGGAAAATAGCACCTGCATTTGAGGAATACCTGAAAATATTCCCTGCGACTGGCATAATAGGACCAAGGCAGGTGGGTAAAACTACCTTAGTTAAAGAATTTGCGTCTCAAAAGGAGCTTTTCTACCTAGATCTGGAAGATTCTAGTGATAGAGAAAAATTGGTTGATGCAACATTCTATTTTGATCAATTCCCTGAGAGAAATTTCATTCTGGACGAAATTCAATTCATGCCTCAGCTTTTCAATGAGTTGAGGGGTATTATCGATTCAAACAGAAGACCTGGAAGATTTGTGGTAATAGGATCCGCTTCGCCTGATATCATTCGTGTTAGTTCTGAATCGTTAGCTGGTCGAATAGGATACCTTGAGCTTACTCCTTTTAGTTTAGCAGAGGTGGATAGTACTTCAAAATTGTGGGTCAGGGGTGGATTCCCATTAGCCTACCTGGCGGACACCGATCGAATCAGTTCCTTGTGGAGAAACAACTTTATGTCCACCTATATTCAACGCGATTTGGGGCTTCTTGGACTTCAAACTGATGTCCAGATCATGGATCGTTTCTGGAGAATGCTGGTAACTTCCCAGGGTAATCTGCTCAACACTGAAAGTTTTGCAAGATCATTAGATGTAAGCAGGCCCACTATCCTTCGATTTCTTCATTTTCTCGAAGGTGCGTTCATGATTCTAATGCTTCGTCCCTGGTACGTAAATACCAACAAACGATTGGTAAAATCGCCTAAGGTGTATATCAGGGACAGCGGACTGCTTCATTCACTGTTGGGGTTGCAAACTTTCGAGTCAGTCATTAATCATGTTCAAATGGGCGCTTCATGGGAAGGATTCGTCATTGAGCAGATTATACATAATCTGGAAAGATCTATTCAACCGTGGTTCTATAGAACCCAACAAGGAGCCGAATGTGACATTCTGCTTGAAAGAAATGGTAAAGTAATTGCAGCCATTGAGATAAAGCACGGCAGCAGTCCTAAAGCCAGCAAAGGTTTCCGTGTCGCCATCCAGGACACTGGTGCCTCTGCGGCTTATATAATCGGGAATACCGACAATACCTTTAAGATAGATGACACTATCACAATTACTAACCTTTCGCATTTCCTAACGGAGGTATTACACAGATTGTAACCATCAAGTTAACGATACCTCCATCACTCCACCACAATATCATACTTTCCCAACAAACCCGGAAGCCCGTTCAAAGAGAACACGGCCTTCTTCACCATATTCTTGCCTGGATCTAAGGAGTAGTTAATGGCATTGGAAAAGTTCGCCCTGGTTAAATTGGTTCTATCAAAAATGGCGCGGTCCAGATTGCAATGATCAAACACACATCCGGATAAATCAGCCTCCGAAAAATCAACCTCCTTCAACTCACTGTCTTTAAACTTCACCTTGGGAAGTTTAACAGAAGTAAATGAACTCAGGTCGAGGATGCAATTGATAAACTCCGGCGCCACCAAAAACGGAAGCGCATCTTCAAAATGCAGCCCCACCATCTTGCAACCCTCAAACAACACTTCCTGAAACGATGCCCGGCCAAGTTTGGCCATACTCAGGTTGGTGTCCTTGAAGCGGCAGCCAATGAAAACCATATCCGAAAGATCAGCCTTGGAAAGATCACAGTTCCTGAATTCGCAATCTTCATACTCCCCCGGCTGCAAGGGTTCCGCTTTAAAATCAACCTTATCAAAAACTTTGTCCGTCATCCGCTTCCTATTTGCCATTCAAAATACTGATTTATGCTAAACACAGCTTTAGATCCTCTGAAGCCAACCATCTTCCTTCCAATTTGTTCTCGCTGTATTAAATTGCATGATGAGGTGGAAAGATGTTGTTTTGATGGCTTTTATACTCCTGCCCTTCTCCCTGACTGCCCAGCTGATCAGGGGCAGGGTCATGTCGGACAACCAACCTCTTGCGATGGCCAATGTGATGTTGTACGCATCCGCCGATACCCTGCGCCCAGCGGTGTTCATCACTACAGACAGCACCGGCACATTTGTGGCCGTTCCGCCAAAAGCAGGCGACTATATCCTGCGTATTCAACTGATCGGCTTCGAACCTTTCAGCAAACTGCTCAGCCTTAGCGAGGACCAGCAGGCAGACATCGGAACCATCAACATGACAATGTCCGGCAACACCCTGCAGGAAATAACGGTCACGGCACGCAAAAAACTGATCCAGCGAACCAATACCGGATTCACGGTTCAAACTGATGCGATCCTCACCCAGGCCGCCGGAACGGCAACGGACCTGCTGGCCAACATCCCCACGGTTTTGGTGGATGGCGAAGGGGGCGTTTCCATCCGTGGCAAATCACCCATGATCCTGATCAATGGACGCAACTCAAACCTGGGCGCCAACCTGGAAAGAATTCCCGCCAGCAGCATCGAAAGAATTGAAATCATCAACAACCCCGGCGCTAAATATGACGCCGATGCAGAAGGCGGCATCATCAACATCATCCTGAAAAAAAATGCACAGAAAGGGACCAATGGGGCCTTTGCGATCGGTGGCGGGTACGGTGCCCGCGAACGGTTCAACAGTTCCCTCCTGCTGAACCACCTCGAAGGCAATACCAACCTGGGGCTTTCGTACGATAACCGCATGGGCCGGCGGACCAGGACCGTGAATACGGACCGGGAAACCTTTGCTGCTGACGACGACCATTACCTGCACCAGGACCGGTTCGACGAAAGGAAAGAACTCACCCATAACCTGAAGCTAAACGCCGATCATACCACCAAAAGAAACGACCAGTTCAGCTTTGAAGGCATCTATGGATATGATAACGACTGGAACTACGAAACGCTGCGAAGCCAGTTTAAAGACCGGTCAAATGCATTCACCGAGGGCAACCAACGCATTTCCGATGAACGCCAGTTGGAGCATAATTGGGAGGGCAGCATGAATTATATACGGAAATATGAAAATGAAAGAAAGCAGCTCTCTGCCAACCTCTCGCATTCTTACGGCAACGAATCTGAAAACACCCTGATTACCACCACCCCGATGAATGAAACGGAGAACCCGATCGGCGACGATTTCCTGCAAAAAACCAGCAACCGGGAACGCACCCATATCACCACCGGACGATTAGACATGAGCTGGCCACTGAGTTCCAGAACTACCCTCGACGGAGGATATAAAGGCATCTACCGGAATGTGAATGCCAATTTCCAAAACGCGTATGAAGAAAACGGAGGCTTTGTTATAGATCCCGTTTTTAGCAATGTGTTTGTTTTTTCCGAACACATTCATGCCATGTATGGTAACATAAAGTCCACCGCGGGACCGGATGAAGAATGGAAATATGAAGCCGGTCTGAGGCTGGAGCAAATGAATAATAACGGGGAAAGTGACAAAGCCTCCTCTGCTTTCAGCAACAGCTTCTTCAATATATTCCCCAACTTAAATATTTCACGGCGTCTGAATCAAGGTTCGATGATCAAGCTGAACCTCAGCCGACGCATCAACAGACCCTGGCTGGGACAGTTGAATCCCTTTATCGATATCACAGACTCCCTCAACCGGTATGGCGGCAATCCAAATCTTAAACCGGAATTGGTCAATACCGCTGAAATAGGTTGGGGTAAAGACTGGAATCGTTTGTCCCTGAATGGCAACCTGTTTTACAGAAGGGGGACCAACACCATACTTCCATATACCCAACTCCTGCCTGGCGGCATCGCGTTTACACAACCTCAGAACATAGGAAGCTCAACAACTGTTGGACTGGAAGCATTTATCACCACCAACTTCGGCAAGGTATGGAATTCAACAGCCAGCATCTCGATGTTCCACCAAGAGATCGACGGGGAGGTGGATGGCGATAATTTGAACAGCTCAGTGTTCAGCTGGTACACCAAATGGGTGAATAACTTTAACATCGGGAAAAATACCAAGGCCCAGGTACTCATTAATTACCAGGCGCCTACTGCGATCCCCCAGGGGACGCGTATAGAAGTGTATAACGTGGATTTCGGCATGCAACAGAAGATCATGAAGGGCCGCGGGCGCATAGGCCTTACGGTCACAGATGTTTTCAATACGTTAGAGAATGGTAGCCAGATCAACACCGAAGACTTCACTATAACGCGACTGACCAAATCAGACACGCGCGTAGTACTGCTGACTTTCGCCATGACCTTTGGTACGGCCTTCAAAGAAAAGCTGATGGAAAACAAGTTTTCTGCGGAATAACAAGAGAACTTAATCCTTCACAAGGAAGGAACGGGCAGGATCGATCTTCACCTGCTTACCCGTGCTCCGGACTTCAAGCATCATTTTCTTCACGATGATCTTGTCGCCCGCATTGAGCTGGGCAAGGGCATTCCGGATCTGGTCCGGGAAGGTATCGCCGATGCATGAATAGAGTTGATCGCCGATCTGGATCTCAGAACACGAGATAAAACACTGGTCAAATATCGAAGATCCTTTCCCATCCCCTTTCAAACGGATCGATGTGGCTTGCCGGGCTTGTTCAACAGTTAACGATGACGCATCGAATGAAGAATCCCCTACGCTGATCCTCGGATAAGGTAAATATGTAGCCATATAATCTACTACCAAACTATCGGCGTCCTCTGTCGCCAACCGGATACTAACGGGACCGGCCAAACGGGGCTTTACCACCAATGTTGTGGAATCGCCCGAGATCGTAACAGATGCTTCTTTAGAGTATGCCGAGAGAATCTGCCTTCCGTAATTTTGCTTTAGTTCGTTAGTCACCCCGATGTAGATATAACGGGAACCATTACCCCAGGTATTGACCAGATCATTGTCCTGGCAATACGACTGCAGGGATAAACCAAGTGAAAACAACAGAATCAAACTTCGCATGTGGCTAATTTTCAGCAAATTACATGTCGAAATCTAAATAATAAGCTAAAGTTCAACCGGTTATATGTTACCCGAAACCTTAGACTAAATCCAACAGCGTGTCAAGGAGCAGACAAACCATTGTGATCATCGGGTAATCATATAGACAAACAACCCCAAAGAAACAACAACGTGCATCAGTAACCAACCCTTCTGATAAAGTGGTCTTTCCTTAAATGGCTGCTTGGGGTCGAAAGGATCAAACGCCAGTGCGATGCCAATGTTGATAACACCTTGAGATAAGTCCTTCGAGAACAACAAGAAATAAATCCCAAGCAGGATAAAGCCGCCATATAAGATCTTGTTGAAACTTTTCGAGTAATCCCGGGTTTTGGTCGTTACAGTTTCCTCCATTTTGAGTTATTTTTCAGGTTAGTTTCCATTTGCAGGGATTTGTTACAAAATCGGTACATTAAATGATGAATCTTTACAACAGGCAGGCAAAGCATGAGATGGAACGATGGCAGAAAAGAATGCAGCGAAAGCCTTCGCTGATCAACCGCATGTCAAAGGGCATGCAGGACAAAATGAACAGCTATATCCCGGAAAAGGTACACCGGGTCATAACAGAAGCCATCAAACAAATGACCCGCGGCCTCATAACCGGTGCCGGCATCATTACCCCCGCGCCCTCAGAAGAAAGCTCTTTCGAGATCCGCGAGTTGGTGGCCATGGAACGGATCCGTTTTTATAAGAACACGGCAGCAGTAGAAGGTGGCATCACCGGGGCCGGCGGCATCTTACTGGGCCTGGCCGATTTCCCACTCTGGCTGAGTATTAAGATCAAGATGCTGCTTGAAGTGGCCGCCGCCTACGGATACGACGTGAAAGACAGTCGTGAAAGAATCTTCATCCTGCATATATTCCAACTCTGCTTCGCGAGCCAGGCCCATCGGAACAAAGTATTCCTCGACATGGTCAATTGGATCGATGATGATGCTCTTAAAAATGAGCAGCCCGACTGGCGAAAATTCCAGCAGGAGTACCGCGATTATATCGATCTCGCCAAACTGCTTCAACTGGTGCCAGGCATCGGCGCCGTTGTGGGCGCCTATGTGAATCATACACTAACCAATAAACTCGGGGACACCGCCGTTCAGGCCTACCGAATGCGTGAATTCAAAAAATAATACCGACTTCAAAGCCCCCGACCCACTGAATGCTCCCGTCCCAAAAAAAAGCCCCCGGAGAAAGTCGGGGGCACTGAAAAAGTGGTGATGCTAAAACCACATTCCACGATGATCCCTGATAATATTCGGATCATAATTTTTCTCCTTCTTTTTATTCTCCCTGTTTTCATCGGGCAATGCCTTGCCCGCCTTCGCATCAGCCTCCTTTTTTTCAGTGTCCGGCTTAACGATTTTTTTCTTTTCAGATTGAACCATCACGGAATGAGTGGGGAATGCATACATGGCTTTTGATTTATGGGTGAGAAATAAATTTCTGCTTCATCTATATAGAACCCGATATTCACAACTTTGTTGCTCGTCGTCTTCCAAGCTTTTGTTAATGACCCCTCTTTTACCAACCCTTAGCTATATAAGGAATGAATTATCTTTCCATGTAAAGCAAAACGCATGAATACATTCAAATGGGGCATACTGGGTTGCGGTCGTATTGCAGGAAAATTCGCGGCCGACCTGAAACTGGTGGAAGATGCAGAGCTGGTGGCCCTGGGCTCGAGATCCATGGAAAAAGCAAGTGCTTTTGCAGAAACTTATCCAGCGAAGCACATCTACGGAAGTTACGAGGAGCTCGCTGCCGACCCCAACGTTGACGCGATCTACATTGCCACCCCTCACTCCCATCACCATGAGCATACCCTGCTATGCCTTCAACATAATAAGGTAGTACTGTGTGAAAAAGCATTCGCTATCAACGCCCGCCAGGCCCTAGAAATGATCCGGGAGGCACGCGACAGAAAAGTTTTTCTGATGGAAGCACTGTGGTCCCGTTTTCTGCCGCATTTCAACGTGGTGAAAAATATGATCGATGAGGGACAGATCGGCAAGGTGATGTCCATGCAAATGAACTTTGGTTTCAAGCCGGCAGACCCCGTTCCCCAGCGCATTTTCGATCCCAAGCTGGGCGGTGGCACCCTGCTCGATATCGGCATTTACAATGTATTCTTTGTACACGCCTTCATGGGAATGCCCGATGAGATCCAGGCCATCATGAAGCCCGCTCCAACGGGCGTAGACGAGCAATTGGCCGTGCAATTCAAGTATAACGATGGCCGGGTGGCGCAACTGCTTTCGAGTTTCAGTTCCAACCTCGGCACCGAAGCAGATATCGCCGGCGACGCCGGCCGGATCAGGCTACACAACAGGTTTTACGAGCCATCCACCAGCATCAGCTATTTCCCGGACAAATACGATTCCCTGCAGCATATCCCTTTCCCAAAAGAACCCGGATGGGGATATCAGCACCAGGTCCGGCACGTGCATGAATGCCTGCGCAAGGGCCTTACGGAAAGCCCGGTGATGACATTGGACTACTCTCTTGAGCTAATGACGCTCATGGACAGAATCCGGCACATTGCCGGCATCCATTACGAAGTAGATTGATGCTTATTTAATACCTGCTCTTTTCTTAAGGTCAGCAACCGTGATGGTCATGAACCGGCCTACCTGTTTACCATTTCTATAGCTCACCACGCGCAGCGTCTCTGCATCTTTAGGCACATCAACGGCACTACTGTATTTGGGATAAAAATTATCCGGGTAGGAGTTATCAAAACTATAGTGCAGATCAAGTCCGTCTATCTCCGGCACCAGTTGCACCTTCATACCCGAACCTGATTTTACTGCCTTGATATCCGGTTCATATATACTCGGCGCATACTTGGTGCCGGCTATCTGCAACCTGTTCATGTGATCTTCCACGCGTTCAACAAATCCCGGCCAGTTCTTTACAGATCTGGGCGACCAAACCGCTTCCGAAATAGCGAAGGCGCGGGGCCAGGTCATGTACTGCAACTGGCGCTGGTTGTACACCTGCTCCGTCCACAGGTTACCCTGTCCGCCTTTAATGAATTTTTCGTCCACGCCCGCAGGTAGTGGCTCGAAAGCATAGGCTTTTTTCATCCTTAAACTGGCGTACACCTTCGGCTCCATGATCTCATCGCCCTGCATATAGTCCAGGTAAACAAAATCCTGTGGTGTCATCACCACTTCATGCCCCATCTTTGCCGCTTTGGCACCGCCGGAAATACCGGTTACACCTGCCTGTGCCGAGCGCCAGTTCATCACAGCCGCCCCGGGAATTAATCCGCCATCAAGGATCTCGTCCCACCCGATCATCTTCTTACCTTTTGAGGTGATGATCTTGTAAACACGACCTACAAAATAGGCCTGTACTTCGTCGAGGTTCTTCAGCTTTTCACGCTGCATCAATGCCTTGATCTCGGCACTTTTCTCCCAAAAATTCCGGGCGGTTTCATCGCCGCCCATATGGATATATTCAAATGGAAACAGCTGGGCTACTTCCGTGAATACCTTATCGAGAAACGTGTACACACCCTCACGCGCCGGGCTCAGCGTGTTATCGATCAATCCATAAAAATGTCCTTTTGGCGGCCATTCCATGAACTTCTCTCCGGAGCTTACATAATATTTTCCCGGAGTGGCCACCAGGTCCGGGTAAGCGGCAATGGCAGCCAGGCTATGCCCGGGCACATCGATCTCAGGCATGATATTTACAAATCTCTCCTTAGCATATTTAACCAGCTCTCTAATATCGTCCTGGGTGTAAAAACCTCCGTAATCACGGGGCTCAGTAGAATCGGCTTTAGAAAAAGTCCCGAATCTGCCCGTCTTCTTCACGTTCCATGCGCCTACCTCTGTGAGTTTGGGCAGTGATTTGATCTCGAGCCTCCAGCCGTGATCGTCCGTCAGGTGAAGGTGTAAGACGTTATACTTATACTTTGCCATGTCATCGATGTATCGCTTCACTTCCTCTTTGGTGAAAAAATGCCTGGATACATCAAGCATCAGACCGCGCCATCCAAAACGTGGCTGGTCGTTCACCTCCACCACCGGAGCCTGCCATACTATCCCTGCTGCCACGGTGGTGCCCTCCACTTCGTCGGGCAGCAACTGTTTAAAAGTCTGTACCCCATAGAAAATACCAGCAGGCGTATTTGCCGTTATGGTGGTAATGGTTTCAGTGACTTTAAGCGCGTAACCTTCCTTACCCAGCTTAGGGTCCGGGACTGCATTGATATTCATCGTGATATTACCAAGGCCGGTGGTCATAATGCCTGATAAAACCGGGAATTTATACCCTGTAACGCGCGAAAGTTGGCTCGCCAACTGATCGGCTATCCATTTTGTTTCCGCATTATTGGCGGGGCAGCTGATTCCTGAATTGGGATTCAGTTTGAAAAACCCCTCGCCCTTTTTCAACTCCGCGGGCTGGGGAATGATATGGATCTGGGCTACAACACCCTGAACAAACAATAACACAACAAAAAGCAGGCAGAAAAAACGTTTCATACTCGTCAGATAAGAGGTTAAAGTTAAATCAAACAGACTTGTTTTTAGGCAGCTGGTCAACATTCCTTTGTTTGCTGCGTTTTCATGATTCAGGCATACCTTTACCTTAAATCAATCCCCGAATATGACACGAATTGTAGTGCCAACGGATTTTTCGGAAACCTCCAGGAATGCCCTGAGCTATGCCATCGATATGGCGGCGGAACTGCCAGGCTCCAAACTGATCCTGTTCAACAGTTATGAATCTATGTCGCGGGGCTCAGACGGCACCCCCCTTCATACCGACGAAGGGGTTAACAAAACCATTTCGATGATGGCCCTTGAAAATCTGAAAAATGAGCTCATGGGTGACAAGGATGTCGCTGTTCAGCTGATGGCCGTAGAGGGTTCGTTAGATTCAAGTCTGGAAAAACTTACTCAGGATCAGCAGGTGGATATGGTGGTCATGGGCATCAATGGGGCCACACGGATGGAACAGATCATGATCGGCAGCAGTACGCTGAAAATCGTATCCCTATTATCATGCCCGGTACTCATCATCCCCCCGGATGCCCGGTATAGCCGTATCAAAACGGTGGTATATGCGAGCGATATGAAAAATGTTAAGGAGTCCACCCCTGCCACCCAACTGCGTAAAGTGCTGTCTATTTTCAGGCCCAAACTCTATGTTGCCAATGTAGACGTTGAACATTATGTAGAGATCACCGAGGATTACAAAAAAGAAAAGGCCGATATGGACGAGTTGCTCGATGGTTTTGAGCCCGACTACGCCTTCATCCGCCTGTATGACTTTACGGAGGCGATCAACCAGTTTGCAATAGACCGGAAGGCCGACCTGATCATAACCGTGCCCAGGCGGCATAATTTCCTTAGCCGGGTGTTTTCTACCAGTCATACAGAAAAACTTGCCTATCATACGCATATCCCTTTACTTGCAATACACGAATGACCTAATTTAATAT
>Ga0164292_10004648_pt1 | contig 11180 bp, 7 predicted proteins | sample GEODES117metaG_FD_111486 | JGI IMG/M metagenome (GOLD analysis project Ga0164292, IMG submission 111486) | Eutrophic lake water microbial communities from Lake Mendota, Wisconsin, USA - GEODES117 metaG | ecosystem: Environmental > Aquatic > Freshwater > Lake | place: USA: Lake Mendota, Wisconsin... | reverse complement strand
TGATTCTGTTAATATAGATGATATTTTAGTAGGTGATAAAAATGCAATAGTATTAGCAACAAGACTATTAGGATATGGTCCTAATTATAATATTTCATTTTATTCATCCAAAGCAGGAAAATCCATCGAAACAACAGTAGATTTGGCTCAAATTAAAACAAAAGATGTTGATTATTCTAATTTTGCTAATCAAAATGAATTTGAATTTACAACACCAAGTGGTAATAAATTAACATTTAAGTTACTTACGCATGGTGATGAGAAGTTAATTGATAAGGATATAGCAGCATTGGAAAAAATGAATAAAGATGGTTCGTATGAAATTACAACTAGATTAAGATATATGATTAAAAGTGTGGATGGTAATTCAGATTTAGGTCATATCAACAAATTCATTAATAACGCATTTTTAGCAAAAGATAGTAGAGCATTTAGAGAACATATTAAAAAAATCTCTCCAGATATGAACATGACATTTACATATGTACATGAAGATGGAGAAAGTGAGGTGGCGCCTATTCCAATGGGCGTAGGGTTTTTTTGGCCTGGCGATGAATCATAGTCTATTACTCCACACTCAAATATTTGAAATGGTGGAGTATAGTAATGGTTTTTCGATGATGGAATTGTATAGAATGCCAACCCATCTTAGGAGATTTTACTATAATAAATTAGTTGAATCGAAGAAAAAAGAAAACGAAGATACTAAAAAAGCACAATCTTCCAACGCATCTAAAGTTAGGATTAAGAGATAACCACTCTTATTCCTAACTTTTTTCTTTTATTAGATATTTATAGATTGAATAACTATAAACAAACGAAGATGGCATTACATTATAAAATAAAAAAATCTAAATTAAAAGAATTTTTTGGATTGTTCACTAAAAAGAGAACACCACAAAAACTTCAGAAAATGATTGATAACGACCCTGTCTTACAAAAATTAAAGGCTGATGTGGATAAATTAAACTACAAATATAAGCCTGAAATCGATAAATTAAAAGATGATAAACCTGAAATGTTCAAAATGTTTCAGGATTGGGGATTGATACCAAAAGATTATAATTAATGGATAGATTATCAGATAGTGCAGAAGAGATTAGGTTAGACCTTCTTAGAGAAATTGAAGAAGTTAATCAACGTATTGAGGAGCAAAATAAAAAGGCTGCGATAGTTGGTGCGGAAGAACGTAAAAGACTTGAAAAGAGAATTGAGAAAGAGAAGGAAAAGCTAAAGATTTTACAAAAACAAGCAGAACCATTAGAGAAACAAAATACATTAGCGGAAGAATATGAAGATTTACAAGATACTTTAGAAACTTCTTTTACAAAATTAAACATTAATGCTAGAAAATTAATAACTACCAATAAAATAGGTGGTAGTGCATTTGCTTCTCTTGCTAAAGATATTTTAGATTTAAAAGAACAACAATTCGGATTAAGCGATGATGAGTTAAAAATTAATCAAAAAAAATTAGAACTATATTCAAACCTATATACATCTATTACAACTCAAGCGGAAGAAGCAGCTAAAGTAAAAGATGAAATTTTAGGTCAAAATGAAGCAGCTAATAGAAGACTTAAATTTGAAGAAAGTATTGCAAGTTTAGGACCCGAAGAGCAAAAAAAATTAAGGGATTTATTTGCATTAAATGAAAATTTAATTCAACAAGAAGAACGATTAAATCAAATAAAAGAAGAAGGTAATAGATTATATGAAAAACTTCCAGGGTTTCTTCAAGATGGTGTTGATTTAGCAAAAGATTTAGGTAAGGGGTTAATGTCTGGAATGTTACCACTTGTATTGATAGGATTATTATTAGCAGCTGCTTTAGATTCATTTACAGAGTTATCCGCTGCATCTAAAAAGTTTAGAGAAGATACTGGAATAACTGCATCTCAATCAAAAGATTTAGATAATCAGGTTAAAAATATTAGAAATAACTTTTCTCAATTAGGATTAAAGGCCGATGATGTATATGATACCATTGGTGCACTTAAAGGAGAATTTGCTGATAACGCTAGATTATCTGAAGAAGTAGTATCATCAATGACTGTATTAAATAAAAACTTTGGAATTGCACAAAAAGATGCAGCTAAAGTAGCTATGATAATGCAGAGTATGGCTGGGTTATCTGCGGAAACTGCACAAGGAGTTTCACAGCAAGTAGCTGAAATGGCAAATTTAGCTGGTGTAGCCCCATCGCAAGTGTTCAAAGATATAGCAGATTCTGCGGAAGAAACATATACATATTTTAAAGGAGATGTTAATTTAATAGCTAGGCAGGCTATTGAAGCTAGAAGATTGGGTAGTACATTAAAAGATGTATTAAAAACAACCGAAGACCTTTTAGATTTTGAAAATGGTATTGAAAAAGAATTAGTAGCTGCAACATTTGTTGGAGGACAATTTAATCTATCGCAAGCTAGAGCATTAGCATATGCTGGTAAAAATGTAGAAGCTCAAAAAGAAATATTAAGACAGGTTGAGAGAAGTGGTAAGTTTGCTGACCAAGATATGTTTACCAAAAAAGTATTAGCTGATGCAGCAGGTATGACGGTTGAACAACTTACCAAACAACTACAAATACAAAAGTTATTATCAGGTCTTTCTGATGAAGAAGCTCTTAAAGCGCAAGCAGCAATAGATAAAGGACTTAATCTAAATGGTTTAACTCAAGACCAATTGATGGATAAAACCAAAGAGTTAGCAAAACAAGAAGAAATAGCTGATAAGGTAACTCAAATGGAAAATTCGTTTAAAGGAATAGTTGCATCTCTTGGTACTGCTTTATTACCACTAATGGAAGGATTGGCACCTATTATTACTATATTGGCTGAATCATTTGGATTTATATTTAAAGTATTAAATTATATACCTGGCGTATTTCCTGCAATTATAGCAGGATTGACAGCAATGTGGTTAATGACTATGAAAGTAGCTATTGCAGCTAAAATGGCAGCAATTGCTAAAGTTTGGAGTGCGTATGGAGCAATGCCTTTTATTGGCGTTGCGTTGGCAGCTGGTGTTGTGGCAGCATTAATATCATCTGTAGCTAAAGCAAAAAGTGTGGGTGATGTTATGGCACCTGCGGATGGTAAGACTAGAATATCAACAAAGGAAGGTGGTTTATTAGAATTATCTCCAAATGATGATTTAGTAGCAGCACCAAATGCAATTCAAAATTTAAATGCAGCATCTAAATCTAATAATACATCACTCACACCAACGATAGGTGGAGTAGATAGTTCGGCAGCAATTGATGTTTTAGTAAAAGAAATGAAAGCATTAAGACAAGAGTTTTCTAACAAACAGAATAATGTTTATTTGGATGGACAAAAAGTTACAAGCGGTATTGTTTTAGCATCTGAAAAGAGTAGTAGAAACAATTTTTCATACGGACAAAGAAAATAAGATATGCCAAGTTTAGAAGAATTATTTAAACAGAAAAAAAATACATCGGGTCCTAATGCTGGAAAAACCGCAGAAGAGATTTATGCTCCGCAAGATAGTAAAAGAATTGTACCTATTACATCAAATAGTTATGCAATTAATCAATTAAATAGAACAACCCCAAGACAAGGATTGTTTGGTAATATTGCTGCAGGATTTGATGTTCTGTCAAATATGAATAGGTTGAGAAATACCAGAAGTATAAGACTTTCGGAAACTTTAAATGAACAAGAGGAAGTTGGATTAAAACAATTTCAAAACTTTGCAAGACCTGTAATATATGGATTGGATTTTACTAGAATTACAAATAAAAATACACAAACTTTATTGGTAATGAAAAGAGCAGCTGAACAAGGTGCAGCTGGTGGTCTTGATGATGTGATTGGTGATGCGGTTGGTAAATACGCTGGTGATGCTATGGCTAATTTCCTTACATTTGGAAAAAAAGCAACATTACCACCTAAACCAGATATAACACCAATAGCACTGAATGCAATATCTGATGTTGGTAGTAGATTATTAGGTGCTATATTACCAGGACCAATGATTCCAAGTAAAGTAGCTGAAGAATTTGGAAAAGGATATGATTCTAATAAAAGAGATTATGTACGTGAATCTGATATAAGAAAGAAAATAATTGATTTAAAAAATAAAGATAAAGTACCTGGGTTTGTTAATAATTTATTAAAACCCAACAAAAATATATTAGCACAAGGTAAAGATTTTTTAATATCAACGGGTGCTGGTATTGTATCTAATTTATTTAAAGCCGGAGCACGTTTATTGGTTAGTAAAGCAGTAGGAGCGATTACTGGTAAGCAAATGGCAAATGTGATACTTGGACCCGAAAGTAGGAGAAGAACAGACCCAACTATTCCGGACCAAGCTAAATTATGGTGGTCTAAAAATAAATACGAACAAACTCTAATAAAATCCATCAATCCTAACTATTTAGGAGACCAGAGAGATTTGGAGGCATATCATAGAAGGAATATATTAAATGGTTTAGTTGCAGCTGGGGCAGCTTACATAGATCCTGATACTAATATGGTTGATTTCCCCGGTCAGGGAGGTCAGATAACAATGGATATGGCATTAAACCTGGTTTTACCTGATAAAAACAACTATTCGGATACACATAATAATTTAATTAAAGATACTATATTTTTAAGAAAAGGTATTAGTACGATTGGTGATTTTTTAAATTTGAGTGATGACATAATGCACCCTGGTACATATGCATTAGATGTTGATGGTAAAAGTTTTGATGAATGGGATTTTGTAGCACTTAAATTTTATAGTGAGTACAAACAAGAAACATTACAATTTAGATGTACAATTACTGATTTGCAAGAAACATTTACACCAACTTGGGAGCCTAATAAATTTATAGGAAATCCATTTAGTTCATATACATATGGTGGAGTTGAACGAAGTGTATCATTTAAATTCAAAGTATTTTCTATGAGTTTAACTGAACATCAAAAGTGCTGGAGAAGATTGAATGCATTAGCAGGTATGGTATATCCACAGGGTTATAAAGGAGTAGTCAATGCACCAGCACCTCCTATAATAGCAATAACATTGGGTGATATGTATAGACAAAGAAATTGTTTTATAGAAAATATGACATTTAGTATTGATGAAAATTCACCTTGGGAAGTTGGTATGAATGGTCAATTATTGAATGGTCAAATAGCAGCATCTGACTGGAAAAATAATGGTGGTATAATTGGTTATAAATATGATTTTGACCCTAATATATCTCCAAACAAATGGATATTACCTATGATAGTAGATGTAGATATAACTCTTAAATTTATTGAAAGTAAATCAACGGTATATAATTCATTGTATGAGCATGGTAATACATTATATGATTATTTAAATCCAATAGTACCAACTACACCTTAATAAATTTTATAGTATGGGAAATATATTAGATGGATTAAATCCTGTAAATAAAATTGGAACGGTTCCGATTAATTTCAATAGTACATTAAATACATTACCAACACAAGGGTTTAGATTAAATACTGGTAATCTCTTATCCAATATTACAAATACAAAAGGATTTACGCCACCAGGCGGTACTAAATTTGCAAGTGTAGTTCCTAATGTAGAAACCTTATCACAGGCAAAAGCAGGGCCAGGGCCTGGAAAAGTACTTGTAGAATCTAGTGGATATGATGTGACAACTCTAGGTGGTAAAACCGCATGGGTGCCTAATGGAAGTTCTTATAATGAGGTTGCAGAATTATTAGGTGCACCTAGTAATAACGAAGTTATAGGCGCAGTTGTTGATGGAGTTTTTACTACTATTGATTTAATAGCTTTAAGAGGCGCGGGTAGGGCCATTTCAGTTGCTGGTAAAGTAATAGGTACAGCCGGTCAAGTTAGAACCGCAGCATTCCTTTTAAAAACTGCGGGCACTGCTTTTAATTATAGTTACGGACAGGGCTATGATTTACCTTCTTCATTAATAGCGGCGTTCGGTACACAAGCTAACTTTGCAAATCTTAAACTATTTAAAGATACCAAATTTGTACAAAACAGTCCATTATTAAGTGTTGCAGCAAATACAAGCGAAAAGTATTATGACCTTTTACATCATAGCGAACTTATCCCAAGTATTGGGAAGTACAAAAACAAATTTGCTGGTGTAAAATTTACCCTAACGGATAATTTAGCTGTTAAATTTGGGTTTTTACCATTTAATCCTGGTGGATATATTTTAAATAAAACATGGGCTACTCCAACTGCATTTTTCAAAGGAAAAGTAGGAAAATCACAACAAGAATACGAATCAAAATATGAAGCGAAGCACGAACAGGAGGAAATAATATTGACGGGTTTGCAGGAACTTGAAAATCAAACTTCAACAAAAGAAACGCATGGTAGTGTTGAAAATATTTATGAAACCAAATTTTTAGAAGTTTTAGGTAAATTTGAAAATCAGAGAAAGGCCGCAGATTTAGGTGGGGCCTCTAAAAGATTAGCTAATAATTCCGATAATATACAAAAAGAGGGATTAAATATTCTTGGTAATACTGCTGCATATAGTAGAGCTATTGCAACATTTGCATATGAGCAAATTGATGAATTTCAAAGTTATAAAGCAGAAAGAAACGCTTATCAAAAAAAGTTAATGGACGCAACTACAGATTACTATGGTAACATAAATTATCCTGCGTTGGTATTTGCAACTGCAGAAGGTGCAAAAACAGCCGTAATAAATATTGGGCTTAGTACAGCTAATGTGGCATTAGGTGCAACTCGTTTAGCTATAAACACTGCTGAAGTATTAACTTCAATACCTGTTACCATTTCTAATTACGGAGTTATACAAGCTCAAATATTAGCTAATAATTTAAAAATAGGTTTAGAGAAATTATCTAATTGGTGGAACGATGTACCTGATAAAGTAGAAATGGTAACATCACCAGCCAGCTCAAAAATAACAACCAAAAAGAAATCACCTACGGCAAATGTAACAAATACAATGATTAACATGCCGGCCTTCATCCCTCCTACAAAAATGACAGACAATCTACGTGTAGCAGGGCCTGTATCAAATAATCCAGCTATATTAGATAGATACAAAACCCCAGAACAAATAGCTATTCGTGAATCAAGTAAATTTGTTCAAAATGTAAGGGCCGAACAACAAAAAAAATTAGATAAACTTGTGGAAGCCCATGAAGTAGGTTTCTTCACTTTCTCAAAACCAAAATGGACTCCTGAAGAACTAAAAGAACAACAAAAATTAACTCTTGAAATACACCAATTAAGTTTACTTTTAAAAGGTGTAGCTGATGCAGTAAAAAAGGGAAGACTAAAATATGACCCATTTACAAGAAAAGTATCCAAACTTTGGTAAAACGTAATATATATTGATATGAGATATAATAATAGTCCTATTAAAAAAACATTAGATGGTAGAGAAGTTTATAGAGCATCTGTACTACCATCCATCCCAAAAAGTACTTTGGATGTAACCATAGCAACTGAAACTGGTGACAGGCTAGATACGTTGGCAACGCAATTTTATGGAGACCCAAGTTTATGGTGGGTAATTGCATCTGCAAATAATATACATACTGCTCCAATTGGATTTAAAGATGGAACAATTTTAAGAATTCCTGTTAATTATCCAAGATATGTTAAATAAACAAATACAATAGTATGTCAACATTTCCAAAATTTTCTAAAATAGGAGCAAACCAATTTAACAGTATTACATCTGGTATGACTGGAACTGCTTACCAATTTAAAAATAGAAATAAAACACTATCTGGAAAATTTCCTTGGATACGAATTTTTTCTGGAGCAGAGGATGGGTTAATATTACAATCAGCAACTTTAGATGATGATTTACGAATAGTTGACCCGTCTGGACTACCACCTATACTTGCAGGTTTAAATATGAGAGGTAGTTATGGAAATCCAAAAGGTAGCGGCCCTATTGGAAAAAGCTTTAATAAAAAATGGGTATATCCATCTGTAGCATATCAAAAAGGATTAGTAGCATCAAATACAAATGAATATAATTCGGAAGACCAAGAATGGGCACTAAGACCATCTCCAATTGTCACCAGTTTAGAAATAAAAGAAGGAAAAGACCATATATCAAGAGTAGCTACTTTGGTAATAAAATGTTTTACATTACCTCAATTGGAAGAAATACAAAGATATTTTATGGAACCTGGTTTTAGTATATTAATAGAATATGGTTGGAATGACCAAGAAGCGTATGACCAATTAATAGATACAGATGATACTAAAACTATTGTAACACAAGCGGCAGATGATAATTTAGATTATGATGTATTACAAACTAAACGATTTGAATCTTACGGAAATTATGATTCATTTTTTGGATTTATAGTTGGTGGAAATGTATCATCTGAAAACGAAAATTTTATAGTAAGTGTAAGTTTAAGAGGTATGCCTGGCTTACCAGCTTTTATGCAGCAACAAAAAAATGTAAATGTATTAACTGTAACAACAGCTTCAACGGGTAAAACATCAAAAAAGGTAAATAACTTTCCTTCCGTAAGATTATATAGTATATCAGATATATCAACTCCTGGTAATGTTGGAAAAGATGTATCTGGTAGACGATATAAGTATATGTTTAATTTGTTACCTCCTGAAAGACAAATTGGAGAAGTTGCAAAATTTGTAACACAGGCTAGCCTTGGTACTGGTGGATTTGATTATAGAGATTTAATTGGGTTTGACTATACTATTAATAATATTATAAATTCATATAAAACAATTAGTAGTGTAGAGAGTGTAGGACAGAGTTTAGGACTGATGAAAGAGTTTAAAATTGGTAGTTGGAGTGTTCCTAGAGAAAAATTAGGCTCTGACCAAAAATATATAAACTTCGGATTAGCTATGAGAATTTTAAATTCAAATAATGGCTTAACTACATATAAAGTAGGAGACCGAGAAGTTCAAGTAAGAATAAATCCATCTTCAACAATTGGAGCTTTTCCAAAAATATTTTCAACAAATCCGGCTAAATTAGTAATACCGGGAAAAATACCTGATTTCTTTACATATTTTTTAAATGATAGTGAAGTGCCGGTAGATTCGATATTAAATTCAGAATTTGATGCAAATATTGGTGGATTATCATTTGTTCAATATAACGATATGCCAACTGGAACTGACCCAAAAGGCAATGCTTGGAATTATAAAACGTGGCCGGGTTACTTTGAAAAACCTGGATATTATGGAGATATTGAAAATCTTTATATTAATTTTGATGTATTTTGCAAAGCTATAAAAAATTCAGCAAACAAATCAATGAAAGATGTATTGTTGGATATGCTAAATGAAATGTCGGATGCTGTAAATTCTTTTTGGAATTTTCAAATAGTGGAGCAAGTTGGTGAAAACGGAGATATTGAGCTTGGAATTATAGATGAAAACTGGGCAGGTTATTGTGCTATACCAAGTAATAGAGTACAAGTATTTAGACATTCTGGTGAATTGTCTGTATTTTTAGAAGCTAATCTTCAAGTAGATATTCCATCTGAAATGACTAATCAAATAATTTTAAAAAGAGAAAACTATACATCAAATCCAAGTTCACAAGGATTAGATGTGGGTGGGATATTTACAGACCGAAAAGATTTATTTTTTAGTGGAATTGGTTATACTGATAATACCCCACCTGGAACTGCACCAATTGGTGGAAAAACTACAAGTGTTCTTAAAGCCGATTTAGCTGCATTAGAAGCTCAAAAAACAGCGTGGACTGGTAGATTAGTAAGTGATAAAAATCCAAAAACAAAAAAAGGTAAGGTGTTTAAATGGATTAAGATAGGTTTATCAAAACAGCAAATTGTTGAATATAGAGACCCGGCAAAAGGAAATATTTTAGTTTATTCCGAATATATTAATTTTAATCCTGGTGCAGTTGAGGCCCTTAGACTTGCAAATGACCCATATTATAATCAAAGAGGAGATACTACGAACCTTGAAGGACAAAATTGGGAAAAACTAAAAGCAGATATAAAATCTTTAAAAAATCAATTAGAAGCAACCGCAACAACTACACTTACAAATAATATAAATAAAATTGATATAATAGCAAATCCGGTAATAGCAACTATGACTGCTGATAGACCAAAGCAGGATTTTGAAGACACTACGAGAAAATTTGTAAATTTAAGAAATGATTTTAGAATATATTGTTGTACTGATACTCAAATATTTGATATTATAAAAAATAATGCATTTGAATCATATGGTACTGTTGGAAAAACTTCTATACTATTACCAATAAAATATACTTTTAAAATTATGGGAAAGAGTGGAATTAATAGAGGGGATATATTTAATATAGTTGGTATACCTGAACGATATGAAAAAAATGGATTTTTTCAAGTAATTAATATTGAACAAAATATTGAAGGTAACTTATGGACAACTACTGTAACCGGACAATATAGACAACATTTTGAAAAATAGATAATATGGAAAATGGATTAACAAATGTATTTTCATATACAAAATTAATATTAAAAAAAAATATCGAAGGATTTTCTCCAGCTAAACCCATATCATATATTCCAAATCCAACTGAAGATGATTATAGTACTGGGTATATACAAAGGAACTTTGCACAAAAGACAAACGATAAAGATGCTCCAATTTTTGAAATAAATATAAATGATGATAATACGATAAATTCATTTAATGATTATTATACTACTGTATCGATTCAATGGAGATTAATAGGAACTCCTCAAGAAATTATGGATTCTAATTCAAAATCCGTAAAAGCTGCAACATCTACTATTTTAAACTTATCACATTATCTTTCAAATCTTTTGCAGTTTGCAAAAGTAAAATAATTTGGTAGATTCAAATTAATTTTGTATATTTACATATCAAATGGGGATGCCATGGATTTGATTGCGATGAGAATGGTAGTACCACACGTAGACAGAAGTGCTAGATGTCTTTAAATCTGTACAAAACAATAACTGACGAAATGTCAACTATGACCTTTGATGACCTTATGGCTTTCATTGGTGCTGATGAGTACGCATACGCTGCTTAATCCCTCCCGCATCACTCGTGGGACATTTAAATAGAAGTGAACAAAACGGAGCTCTACCTATCGGCTCTTAAAAACTGATAGGTTGGTGGAAAGCTGTACTAACCATACGGCCCCAATTATTTTGGAAAGTGAATAAGATTAAACT
>Ga0164292_10004646_pt1 | contig 11182 bp, 8 predicted proteins | sample GEODES117metaG_FD_111486 | JGI IMG/M metagenome (GOLD analysis project Ga0164292, IMG submission 111486) | Eutrophic lake water microbial communities from Lake Mendota, Wisconsin, USA - GEODES117 metaG | ecosystem: Environmental > Aquatic > Freshwater > Lake | place: USA: Lake Mendota, Wisconsin... | reverse complement strand
GCGAAGCGATGATGTCCGGAACCGATGAGTTTGCCGTCTTTGATGATGACGGCGCCGACGGGGGGGTTCGGTCCGGTGAGGCCGATGCCCTGGCGTCCCTCACGGATGGCCATGCCCATCCAGTGGGCATCAATGGGGTCTTCATCGGGGGCAGGGTTCATTTTGGGTCGGTCTCGGGAGGAGAGGTGGACGGGCCTATCATGCGGGAATTGAGAGCTGCGCGCAAGTGCTGGGAGGGCGGTTGTTAAAGATGCAGACCCAGTGAATACCCGTGGCAAAAGTTGGAACGTGCGCTAGCCTCCGCCGCGCATGGAAGCCTGGATTGTACTTACTCTGCTCGCCATCACGGTGGTGTTGTTTGCCATGGAGAAGATCTCCGTGGACGTGGTGACGTTGTTGCTGCTGTGCACGCTGATTTTGACCGGGATTCTGACGGTGGAGGAGGCGTTCATTGGCTTTAGCAGTGAGATTGTGGTGATGCTGGCGGCCATTTTTGTGATTGGGGCGGCGCTGCGGGATAGCGGGGTTTTGGACGCGGTGGCGCAGGGGATGGCGCGGGTGCTGGGTTCGGAGCCGACGCGGCTGACGGCGGTGATGATGAGCGGGGTGGGGTTGCTGTCCGCATTCATGAACAACACGACGGTGACGGCGATGTTTGTGGGGCCGATTGTGCGCTTGTCGAGGCAGGTGGGGGTTTCGTCGTCGCGATTGCTGATGCCGTTGGCGTTTGCGTCGATTTTGGGTGGCACTTGCACGTTGATAGGCACGTCAACCAATGTGGCGGTGAGTGGTTACCTCAAAAAGCACGGGTTGCCAGAGCTGGGGATGTTTGAATTCACGGGTATTGGCGTCACGTTGATGGTGGTTGGGGTGGTTTACATGGTGGTGTTTGGACGATACCTGCTGCCGGAGAGGCATGAGGAATCCGAGACGCTGGCACCCAGGGAATATCTGGCAGAGGTGGTGATTTTGGCGGGTTCACCGTTGATTGGTCAGGCGGTGCTGAATTCGGATTTTTCGGTTTTGGGGTTTACGGTGGTGAAGATTTTGAGGGATCGGCAGGAGGTCGGGGCGGTATCCGGGGAGCATTTTGCGGAAGGCGATCTGGTTTTGGTGGCAGGCAAGGTGGTGAACCTGATCAAGATCAAGAAGATTGAGGGCTTGGACATCAGTGAGGATGTGGAGTTGAGGCGGGGAGGGGTGAAAATGAAAGACGCGCACATCGCGGAGGTGGTGATCACGCCGCGCAGTCGATTGGTGGGGCGGACATTGCGGGAGTCGCAATTTCGGCAGACGGCAGGGCTTTCGGTGCTTGCCCTGATGCGGGGGGATCAGAGTTTATTGGGTGCGATTGCCGATACGCCGCTGAAGGCGGGGGATTTGATGCTGGTGCAGGGTCCGCTGGATTTCATCCGGCGTTACGAAGAGGATGGGGAACTGGTGGTGATTTCGGATCACCCAGGAGTAGCGTCCGGGTTGACGCGCGGGATGGTGGTTCTGGGGTTGTTCCTTGCAGCGATTGCAGCCGGAAGCATGGAGATTTTGCCTGTGCCCGTGGCCCTGCTGCTGGTGGCGTTGTTTGCGGTGCTGACGCGGGCGGTTTCGGTCGAGACAGCGTATGAAAACATTGATTGGCGGTTACTGATCCTGATTTCGGGGATGATGGCTTTTGGAGAGGCGATGACGTCTTCTGGAGCTGCGGACATGGTTGCGGGAGCTGTGGTGAGTCTTTTGCTTCCGATGGGTTCGCTGGCGGTTTTGGCCGGGTTTGCGTTGCTTGCGATGTTGTTGACGCAGCAGATGTCGAATGCGGCGGCTGCTCTGGTGGTGCTGCCTGTGGCATTGCGGGCGGCGGAGACGTTGGGGTTAGAGTCGAGGCCGTTTGCGATCACGGTGATGCTGAGTGCGTCAGTGGCGGTGCTAACGCCTTTTGAACCGTCGTGCCTTTTGATTTATGGGCCGGGGAAGTATCGGTTCAGTGATTTTTTCAAGGTGGGCAGCGGTTTGGCTTTGATCACGCTGGTGATCATTTTGGTGATGGTGCCCTGGTATTGGCCACTGAAGGCGCAATGAGGTTAGGCGCCGGGGGTTCCGATGGTGATGCGCTTGGATGGAATGGGACTTTCGATGATGCCGAGTCCGGTTTCGTGTTTGAGACGGAGTTGACCGCAGGCGGCGGCGATGTCGTGGCCTTTTTCGCGGCGTAGAGTGGCGGGGATGCCGGCATCGGAGAGTACTTTCAGGAAGGCGTCTTGTTGGGCTTCGTCAGGGCGTTGCCAGGAGAGGCCTTCGACGGTGTTGTAGGGGATGAGATTGACCTTGGCCTCGACGCTGCGGGCGCGTTTCACCAATGATTTAGCTTGTTCCAGGGAATCATTGATGCCGGCGATGAGGATGTATTCGAAGGTGAGGCGCTGTTTGTGATGTTGCTTCCAGTAGGACAGGGCTTCAAAGAGTTCATCGAGCGGGTATTTTTGGTTTACCGGCATGATTTGGTTTCGGACCTCATCGCTGGCACCGTGGAGGGAGATTGCGAGGCGAATCTGAAGGGGGATGTTGGCGAGTTTTTTGATTTGAGGGGCGAGGCCGCTGGTTGAGACGGTCATGCGTCGCGCTCCGATGCCGATGCCCCAGTCTGAATTGAGGACTTCGATGGCTCGAGTGAGATTGGAGTAGTTTGCGAGGGGTTCGCCCATTCCCATGAAGACAATGTTGTCGATGCGCTGGCCGGAGTGGGCTTCGGCTTGGACGACCTGTTCGACGATCTCGGCGGCGGAGAGGTTGCGGGTGAAGCCGGCGAGGCCGCTGGCGCAGAATTTGCAATCGTATGCGCAGCCGACCTGGCTGGAAACGCAGAGGGTGAGGCGATCTGATTTATCGCCGTAAAGAGCAGGAGAGGCGGGGATCAATACGGTTTCGACAAAACGCCCATCGTGAAGTTTGAGGAGGAGTTTTTGAGTGGTATCGGCACTGCCTTCGACCTGGGTGAGGGTCATTGTGCGCACGACCGCGGCTTGGGTGAGCGCTTCGCGCAGCGGTTTGGGGAGGTTTGTCATGGCCTCGAAGGAGACCGCGCGTTTTTCGAAGATCCATTCGACGAGTTGTTTTGCGCGGAAGCCGGGTTGGCCGAAGCTGGTGACGAGCTCTGTCATTTCCTCTGGCGTGAATCCGAGGAGGCCAGGGAGTGGGAGGAGCGCGGCAGCGTTGGTCATGGGGCATGTTCGTCTTGACGGGGGCGATGTCAAAGCATGCTCAAGACTCCTGGTGACACAAATGAGTGCAGATTGATTTGAACGGCCCGTTATGGATTGTGCCGAACCATTGAAATATGAGCATCCACCGACACCTATTTTTGTTTTTTCTACTTCCGTTAGCGGCTGTTTGCGCCGGAGAGCCCTTTGATGAGACACAGGTGAGAACGCTGTTTGCATTTGATAGCGTATCGATACCACACACTCAAAATTTGAGGCTGGAGATGCGACAGCCTGAGCGACATCCGGCCAATCCGGTGCTTCGGCGGGGGGCGCCGGGAACGCCTGATGCCTATGGGGCGCAGTTTTATGGATCAGTCATTCGGGAGGCTGGGAAGTACCGGATGTGGTATGTGGCCTTTGACGATGATGAGGGCAACAAGATGGCGTCGGCGCGATGGAGGCCGGCCTATGCGGAAAGTGTGGATGGGGTGAACTGGACGAAACCAGATCTTGGGTTGGTGACATTCAAAGGGAACAAGCACAACAACCTCATTTTGACGGATCCGACGCCTCTTGGTTTGGTGAACTTGAAGGTGTTACTTGATCCCGATGATCCCGATCCAAAGCGGCGTTACAAAGCCACCGGGCATGCCTATTTTCGGCATAACACGCGACTGGGCAGTCTTGCTCCGTTTGTGAGTGCAGACGGGCTGTCATGGACGATGACGGCGCCCGGCAAGACAAAGGGTGCTGAATTGGTGAAGGAAGACTTAGTACTGCCGGCAGTTCATTTTGAGCCGAGTGGAGGCCTCTACAAATGGGAGGGGTTGTTCTACGCAAGCGGGCAGAATTCGATGAATGCGCCACAGCCTTATCACGGCCGGGTGACGCGGATGTATCGTTCAGCTGACTTTGTGAACTGGTCGCAAACGAGTGCGATCGGGTTTGTGCGGGTTGCACAACACACGTTGCTTGGTGCGGGTCGAAGTCGGGAGGGGGAACAAACCCATGAGGGCATTAGCGTGTGGAATCGTGGCAATGTACTCATTGGTGTTTCAGGTCTTTGGCATGGAGCGAAGGAATGGAAAGACGTGACGATAGATTTGGGGTTCATGATCAGCAATGACGGCCTCAATTTCCGGGAAGCCGCCCACGAATGGGCATTCATCAAGCGTGGCGAGGACGGCGCGTGGGATCAAGGCGGGTTACTGCAGGGTCAGGGGTTTGAGAATATCGGGGATCAGACTTTCATCTACTATGGGGCTTGGGACCCGAGACACTGGGAGGATGTGCCGACTCGAGGTGGCGTGGGTATTGCGGTGCTGCCGCGAGATCGATATGGAGATCTGGTGGTTGAAGAGGTGGGGAAAGGTCCGGGAGACTATCAAATGCCTGAGATTACGAGCGAGTTTGTGACCGCCTCAATTCCGGTCAAGCCGGGCAGTTCGCCTCAATTCTATGTCAATGCCGACGGGCTCGGTGAAGGAGCATTTTTACGAATCGAGCTTCTGGATGCACTTGAAAAACCGCTTGCGGGTTACTCCGGACTTGAGGCTGCTGAGGTTCGCAGGAGCGGATTCCAGACGCCGGTCAAATGGGGTGGCGGGCTTGATGGCAAGGGCCTGCCGGAGAGTGTTAAGCTACGAGTATTCTTTGAGGGAGCCAGAAACACCGCCATTCGGTTGAGTGCCATCTATGTACAACCTTGATCGAGTCGTCATCCTGCTTTGATCCAATCCACTTTCAGTGAGAAGCTGCGGGTGCGTTTGTCACCAATAAGCAATCCGACTTCTTCGACCTTTGAAAGATCTAGAGGAGGACCGTCGAGTGCGTTGCCTCGGTAGGTGGGTTTGAATGTGGCAAAGGGAACGGTGACCTCGATCCACTCGTCGGTTTTCGTCGCGAACTCGGCGCTGTAAGAAATGCGCGAGCCTCTGAACCGGGCGTCGGTTGATATGCGCAGTTGGTAGGTTCGGCCGTCGCCTTTGACTCTGAGGATCATGCTTTTGGCGGTGGTCAGGTCATGACCTTTGCCTGGGGTGCGAATGGATGAAAAACCGCCGTTGTTCTCCAGGGACAAGCTGCCGCTGAAGTGAAGCAGGCCGTCTTTGATTTTGGCCGATCCCTGCGAAAGGCCGCCCATTACTCCGTCATTAACGGCTATCCAAGGGGATTCCGTTTTTGATTCATTGAAGTCCATAAGCGTTCGGGGAGAGGGAATTTTTTGATCTGACTCTTGGTCTTTTCCTGACAAACTCGGGCTAATGAGCGTGAGCGTGCCGAGAAGAATTCTGGAAAGGTTTATAGCCTCAAGGTTCATGGCCATTGGACTGTTGGTTTTTGGGTAGGCTTAGGGTTGTTGGGTCCAGGCCCAACGAAAGAGATTTCGAGCATCGCTATCACGGGCCTCTTCTGATGTGCTTCCGAGTACGACGACATGCAGTCGACGTTGTTCTCTTTGACCGCTTGCGATCAAACAGTGTCCGGCTTGGTTAGTGAGTCCGGTTTTGATGCCATCGTAGCCGAGGTCGAGTTCAAGCAGTGCGTTGGAGTTCTTCCAACTTGCGGTGCGCAAGCTGCCATCCGCCTTTTTGATGCGAGCTTCGTGATGGCGGGTGGCGACGGCTGTCCGGAATGCTGGCAACTGCATGGCCGCAAAGGCGAGACGAGAGAGATCAGCTGCGGTGGTGGTTCGATCATGCTCAGTGCCGCCGTCGCCGAAGGAAGACCGGTAAATGGTTTGAGTCATGCCGATTTGACGCGCAAAACGATTCATTTCTGCGATGAAGTGAGAGCGTGTGTTGAGAAGGGGGTTGTCGAGTCCGGCGTTCAATAAAACTTCGTCTGGTGGGGCGAGTCGGAGATGAAAGTGTTCGGCCAAAGCGTTGCCAGCATCGTTTCCGGAGGGCAGGAGCATGGCTAGAAGGGCGTCCTTAACCTGAATTTGCTCACCCGGCTTGAGTTCAGCGGTTGAACCGACGGTGGTTCCGGCCAACTGGGATATTTTGACCCATTCGGACATGATGGAAGGGTCTTTAGTTGCAAGCTGGAAGACTGTGTAGGCACACATGACCTTGGCTGTGCTCGCGGCCTTGCGCTGCTGGTCTGCCTCGTGCTGCCAGAGCAGTTTGCCGGATGCGGCATCGCTGATGACCCAGGCTTTTGCGGTGACGACTGGCGGTGAATTGAGGTCTTCTTCGTTGGCGTGGAGTGCAGGCACCGAGGTTGCGAGCATAAGAATGAGAGACTTGGGATTCATATTGGGCAAATGCTACAGGAGAGGGGAGTGGGCCAGCGATTGGAAAGCCACCATGGGGTTCCATTCGTATTTACTCGCCCAAAACGGATTGCTTCACCCAGTTTGAATAACGTTCGGAGACTGCTTCGGGACGAATGGCAATGATCTCGGGGGTATCGTAGGGGTGGTGCGCTGATAAAGTCTGTTCGAAGACGGGTAGTCTATCCCGCGTGGTCTTGAACAAAGTTTGGACCTCCCGGGCTGATTCTATGGCCCCCTGCCACCTGTAGATGGACTCGATCCCTGGGATCAAATTGACACAAGCAGCTAGTTGAGTCTCAACTAGAAAGGTGCCAACTTGTCGCGCAGAATCCTTGTCTGGAAACGTGCAGAAAACCAAAATCACTTCATTTGTATTCATGGGCCCTAGCGTATGAGAACCGCTTTCATTGACAAGCTCATCAAGCGGATTGACAAGCTCGAACCAGGCGAATTGCAGCATGTTATGCTCGATTTGCTGAGAGAAAAGGGTTTCCTGGAGAAGGTCTTTCAGGCCCTACAGGAAGGTATTATCCTTCTCGATACCGAAGGCCAAGTGACGTATGTGAATCGTGCTGCCTGTCAGTTTTTCGGACTTGAGGCGGAGCAGGTCGTCGGGCAGAAACTGGCGCAGGGATTGCGTGGCTTAGATTGGCCTGAGCTACTGAAGCCAGGAACTGTCGTCAGCCGCGATTTAGAGGTCGTTTACCCTGAAAACCGATACCTGAACTTCACCATCACGTCCATTGATGACGAAGCGCCCCTGGGGTTTGTAATGATCATTCGTGACATCACCCAAACACGCAAGGTTACCGAGGAAAAAATTGAAAGTGAACGCATCAGCGCGCTGACGATACTAGCGGCGGGTGTAGCCCATGAACTGGGCAATCCACTCAATTCGATCACGATACACCTGCAATTGCTTGAGCGACGCATTCGCAAAATGGGTGCTGCTGGGGCCAAACTTCAAGAGCATTTGGATGTCGCTCTGGGTGAGATCAAGCGCTTGGACTTCATCATTTCACAGTTTCTGACCGCTGTTCGACCAACCCAACCCCATTTTCAGCCTATCATTGTCACCGATTTGATCCTTGAGTCACTGGCATTCCTAAAGCCTGAGTTAAGTCAGCACAATGTGAGCGTTCGAACTGAACTACGTGCCGATGTGCCGGCCATGCCCCTGGATGGCAACCAAATGAAACAGGCGTTTTATAATTTAATTCGTAATGCCTGCCAAGCCATGCCTGAAGGCGGAACCCTCACAGTTGAGGCAACCTTTAATGATTACGAAATTCGAATTGCCTTCACTGACACAGGAAAGGGAATCTCTGCGGATAATCTAAATCATCTTTTCCAGCCTTTCTTCACCACGCGTGGCAGCGGAACAGGTTTGGGCTTGATGATCGTTCGGCGTATCGTTCGCGAACATGGCGGTGAAATTGACATTGAGAGTCGAGTCGGCAAGGGCACGCGATTCACTCTTTTCCTGCCTCTCGTAGAAAAGAAAATCCGACTTTTGGAGGCTGGTTAACAATTCAATATCCTTTGCATGATTACCGACGCACCCACTGTCCTGATTGTCGATGACGAGAAGCATACCCGAGAGGGACTAAGGCTCACTCTAGAAGACGACTTCGATGTCTATGTCGCATCCAATGCGGCGGAAGCTCTTGAGCATCTTCGACATGATGAGATTGCTGTCATGCTGACCGATCTTCGCCTTGGTGCCGATGATGGGATGAAGTTGCTCGACGAGGCGCTCAAGCTACCAAAACCACCAGTGTGTATCATGATGACCGCCTATGGTAGTGTCGACACGGCAGTTGAAGCCATGCGACGTGGGGCTTGGCATTTTGTGACCAAGCCATTGAATCTTGATGAAGTCGAATTGCTTATCAAGCGCGCACTTAGAGGACGATCACTCGAGCAGGAAAACCAGCAACTTCGACAGCAAGTAGAGAGGAAATTTTCTGTTAATGGTATCTTGGGCCAGTCGGATGCGATGAAGCAGGTGATCGAAACAATACAGCAAGTGGCGCCCACTCGCGCGACCGTCTTGATTGAGGGGGAAAGTGGCACCGGCAAGGAGCTTGTCGCGCGTGCCGTGCATCATCTCAGCGGCCGACCTGTCGCCAAACTAGTTTCTGTTCACTGTGCTGCTCTATCACCGCAAATTCTCGAAAGTGAGCTTTTTGGCCATGAGAAAGGTGCCTTTACCGGGGCGATGGAGCGGCGTATCGGGCGATTCGAACAAGCCGATGGTGGCACCCTGTTTCTTGATGAGATCGGCGAAATTGATGGCAGCACGCAAATCAAACTTCTGCGTGCTCTTGGAGAACAAATCATCGAGCGCGTTGGCAGCAGTAAACCAATCAAGGTGGATGTTCGTGTTGTTGCTGCGACCAATCGTGACCTCGCCCGGATGGTAGAAGAAGGAACCTTCCGAGAAGATCTTTACTGGCGGTTGCGGGTGGTGACGCTTAACATGCCACCACTTAGAGAACGCAAAAGTGACATTCTTGTTCTTTGCGAGCACTTCCTCAAGGAAATCGCCGAGGCTAATGGCAAAGCGCCCAAGCCGTTTGCAGATGAAGTGTTACCAGCTCTTATGGCGTACGATTGGCCTGGCAACGTGCGAGAGCTACGCACGGTGATTGAGCATGGTGTCGTCATGAGCAATGGTGCCAAAATCCAACTTCGGCATCTTCCCGGCTACCTCTCCCACATTCCAGGCGGCATCGGATTGCGCGCTCCCATTTCTAGTGGCCGAAACAAGACGCCGCTCGCTGCTCAGGAAAAAAAATCAGCGAATGTTCCAATGTCCGAATCCCAAGCCGATCTCGACCTTGGTCACCTTGAAGCGATGATGATTCGCGAAGCCCTCGCACGAAGTGGCGATAATCGCACCGAGGCTGCTGAAAAACTAGGGATTTCGCGGCGCACTTTGCAACGCAAGTTGAAAGAAATGGGCCTCATTCGCAGGAAGCGCCAACTTCGGGATGAAGGTTAATGTTCGAAGGGTGAAATGGTTGCGCTTCGCGATATTCATCTTCGCGAGTACGGGGATCTTTTGGCACCTGCTGCCATATGCGTTCGACCTCCCGCCCGCCCTGTTAGTCCCTAGACCTGTATCTCCTCGCTATTTCGCCCGTGACGCCACAACGCTGCGTCTCATGCTCGATGAAACGGGACAAAGGTCCGCACCCGAAGTTGCTTGGCATGAATTGCCAAAAGCCCTCATAGATGCCACCATCGCCGTAGAGGACCAACGCTTCTTTCAACACGGTGGAATCGACTACTTCGCTATTGGGCGAGCCATTAGCCAAAATGCCCGTGCTGGTCGCACTATTTCCGGTGCCTCGACCTTGCCCCAGCAACTCATCAAAATCAGTGCCGCTAAAACTTCAAGAACACTGTGGCGCAAATTCGTTGAAGCGCAGAAAGCGCGTCTACTTGTCCGCAAATGGCCGCGCACTCGCATTCTCGCAACCTGGCTGAATCGCGTTTCATTCGGAAATCTTCTCATAGGCTGCCATGCCGCAAGCGAAGGATACTTTAACAAGCCACTCAGCGATTTGACCGTCGCCGAATGCGCTCTGCTAGCGGGCCTCCCTCAATCTCCGGCACGTCTCAATCCACTTTGCCAACCCGAGCAGGCTCAAAACCGCCAGCGACATGTTCTCAAGCGACTCTTGGAAGAAGATTTTATCTCGTCCGAGACCTATGAGCATGCCCGAACTCAACAGCTTGTTTATACGCCCTTCCATGGCGGGTTTGCAGCTCCCCACGCCGTAGAACTTCTGACCCAAAAAACCGATACGACTCAAATCACGACATTTCAGACGACACTGGACTCCACGCTTCAGCATCGAGTCGAGCAAGTCCTCACCAATCGCCTCGCCGGCTTGCGCGACCGACACGTCACCCAGGCTGCGGCCGTTGTCATCGAAAACGCCACGGGCAATGTGCTCGCGTTAGCGGGATCACGAGACTTTTTTTCGCAGGACGGTGGCCAGATCAACGGTGCTTGGACACCCCATTCTCCAGGTTCCGCCATCAAACCTTTCACTTACCTGTTGGCCCTCGAGCGTGGACAAACTCCAGCTTCCATCATTGCGGACCTTCCCATTACCTTTAGCACCCCAACTGGGCAATACCGACCCGAGAACTACACCGGCAAAAACTTCGGTCCAGTAACTCTTAGAGCAGCACTCGGAAACTCCTTGAACATTTCTGCAGTCAAAACCCTTGATCACATCGGGGGCGCGCCCGTCCTTCTGGAAACGCTCAAACGCCTTGGCCTGACCACCCTCACCGAGACGCCTGAACACTACGGGCTTGGACTGACCATCGGGAACGCTCCCGTCCGCCTCCTTGAACTTGCCAACGCTTACGCATGCCTCGCTCGCCTCGGCGAATTCCGCCCGTGGCGCCTCCTGAATACCGACCCCTCGCCCCCAGCAGTTCGGCTCTTCGATCCCCGTTATGCCTGGCAAATCGCCGACATTCTCGGTGATAACCAAGCCCGCCTTCTCACCTTCGGGGCGCACTCCCCGCTTCGAATGCCATTCAAAGTGGCGGCCAAAACCGGCACAAGTTCCTCCTATCGCGACAACTGGGCCCTCGGCTACACTCCCGAATACACCGTCGCCGTCTGGGCCGGCAACTTTGACCGCACCCCCATGCAGGGCGTTTCTGGCGTCACAGGTGC
>Ga0164292_10004645_pt1 | contig 11182 bp, 8 predicted proteins | sample GEODES117metaG_FD_111486 | JGI IMG/M metagenome (GOLD analysis project Ga0164292, IMG submission 111486) | Eutrophic lake water microbial communities from Lake Mendota, Wisconsin, USA - GEODES117 metaG | ecosystem: Environmental > Aquatic > Freshwater > Lake | place: USA: Lake Mendota, Wisconsin... | reverse complement strand
GTCATCCTTGTAGTAGCTGTTGCCGCCGTCGATCAGGCAGTCGCCCTTGGCCAGGAGCGGCGCAAGCTTGTGGATGGTCTCGTCCACGAACGCGGCCGGAATCATCATCCACACGCTGCGGGGGGCTTCGAGCTTCGACACGAGGTCCTTCATGTCGGCCGCCGCGATGGCGCCCTTGCCGGCGAGTTCCTGGACCGCGCCCGCGTTCATGTCCCACACGACCACCTGGTGGCCGGCCTTGAGAAGGCGAAGCGTCATGTTGGCGCCCATGCGGCCGAGGCCGATCATCCCGATCTTCATGATGAGGTTTCCTTGTGGTTCGATTGCGAAGCGGGCAAGGCTACCGACCGGCGCGTTCCCTCGCGGCGGGCAGGATCCGCTTTGCCAGCCATGTGGCGAACTGCGCCTTCGGGCAGGGCCCCTCCGGGCGCTCCACGCGACCATCCGCCCAGACCAGCGCGCCGTCGATCTCCGTCGCGTCCATCGTCTCCAGCGGGTTCGCCACGATGCAATCCGCCCGCTTGCGTCCCAGCTTGGCATGTGCCGAGGCGAGCATCTCCCCGGCTGGCTCCAGCGCGAAGCCCACCACGAACTGATCCGACCTTGAGGTCAGCGATCCGAGAATCTCTGGGACCGCCTCCAGCTCGATCGAGAGCCGTCCGTCCGACCGGCGGCGCTTGCCACGCCGCACCTCGGTCGGTCGCCAGTCGGCCACGGCAGCGGCCATCACCAGCATGTCCGCGCCCGGCCAACGACGCAGCAGTTCCGCGCGCAGTTCCTCGGCGGTTCGGAACCGCACGACCCCGGGAAGCGAATCCAAGCCGGCGGGCTGGCATGGGCCGGCCAGCGTCGTGACGTCGCATCCGCTTCTCTGGAGCGCCGCCGCGATCTCGGTTCCCATTCGGCCGCTGGAACGGTTGCCCAGGAATCGGACCTCGTCGAGAGGCTCCTGCGTGGGACCCAGGGTCACGATGGCTCGAAGGGGGGCTGGCATGGCGCTCGCCTTCGGTTGCGGGGGACCGCAGGCCGACGCATACTAGGGTTTCTCGACACTGCAACGCGACCCCCTCAGGAGACCACGTGGCACGCAAACTCCGTCAGAAACTCGGCGAGATCCTTGTGCAGAACAAGGTCGTGGCCGAATCCAAGGTGGCCGAGGCGCTGCAGGCGGCCAAGGGAAGCGGCAAGCGCATCGGCGAGGTGCTGATCGAGATGGGGGCGTGCACCGAGGAGGACGTCGCCCGCGCACTGGGCGCCCAGTTCGGCATGGAGTTCCTGAACCTGGAGCGCGCCGAGGACGCCGCGAAGATCGACATGAGCCTGATCAAGGAGGCCGACGCGAAGAAGTTCCTCGTCCTTCCGATGGCGAAGTCCGGCGGCCGAATGAAGATCGTGATCCACGATCCGATGGACCTGGACACGCTCGAGGTGCTGCGCTTCAAGCTTGGCGCGGAACTCGACACGGCGATCGCCAGCCGGCGACAGATCGCGTACTACCTCGAGGGCGACAAGAAGGGCGCCTCCATCGCGCAGCAGGCAGGCAGCCTTCTCACCGACTCGATCGACAAGAGCGTCGACAAGAGCGTCGATCGCTCCGTGGACAAGAGCATCGACGTCGAGAGCGACGAGGCCCCGATGGTGCGTCTGGTCAACCGCATCATCATCGAGGGGGTGACGGGCCGAGCCAGCGACATCCACGTCGAGCCCATGCACGACGGCGTGGTGGTCCGGTACCGCATCGACGGCGTCTGCGTGGTGCGTGACAAGCTGCCCAAGCGCAATCAGGCCGCGATCCTTGCCCGTTTCAAGCTGATGGCCGGCGTGAACATGGCCGAGAAGCGCATTCCGCAGGACGGCCGCATCAAGCTGGTCGTCGAGGGCACCGCGATCGACTTCCGCGTGAGCACGTGCCCGGCATACCACGGCGAAAGCGTGGTGCTGCGAATCCTTCGCCCGGACAGCGTGCGCATCGGCCTCGTGAACCTGGGCCTCGAGCAGGACACGCTCGACACCTTCAACAAGGTGATCCGGCGACCGAACGGCATATTCCTCGTGACCGGCCCGACCGGATCCGGCAAGACCACCACGCTCTACTCCGCGCTCGACACGCTGAACCGGCCCGACCGCAAGATCATCACCGCCGAGGATCCCGTGGAGTACAACTTCAAGGGCATCAACCAGGTGCAGGTGCGCGAGCACATCGGCCTGACCTTCCCGATCATCCTGAAGAGCATGCTGCGACAGGCGCCCAACATCATCCTGGTGGGCGAGATCCGAGACCGCGAGGTGGCCGACATCGCCATCGCCGCGGCGCTCACCGGCCACCTGGTGTTCAGCACGCTGCACACCAACGACGCGCCCAGCGCGATCACGCGTCTGATCGACATGGGCGTGAAGCCGTTCCTCGTGGCCAGCTCGATCCAGGCGGTGCTCGCGCAGCGCCTCGTGCGAATCCTCTGCCCGAAGTGCCGCAAGCCCGATCCCGAAGTCGATCCCAAGCTGCTGCGGCTGGTGAACATCAGCGAGATGGAACGCGACAAGGTCATGGGCCCCAAGGGATGCCCGGACTGCGGCGGCGTGGGCTATCGCGGCCGTCGCGGCATCTACGAGATGATGACGATGAACTCGGAGATCCGGCACCTCGCGTTCGAGCGCAGCGGCATCGCCAAGCTGCGCGCGGCCGCCGTGCGCAACGGCATGCGCGGCCTGCTGGGCGACGGTCGGCTGAAGATCCTGAAGGGCATGACCACCCCCGACGAAATCGCCAAGTTCGCGCAGATCGAGGGCTTCGATCCGGCGACCGAGATGGCGGTCTGAACCACGAACGACGCCCTGGGTCCCAGGGCAGGAGCACGACATGAGCGCAGAAGGCGGCAATGCACCGTTGGGCAAGCAGAGTTCGGTCCAGATCGACCGGCTTCTCGACGTCATGGTGAAGCAGGACGCGTCCGACCTTCACGTGACCGTTGGGCGTCCGCCGACCGTGCGCCTCAACGGTCGCCTGCGCAACATGCAGACCAAGGTGCTCGACGCCGACGACACCATGGCGCTCATGAAGTCGATCACGCCCGAGAAGAACCAGGCGGAGTTCCAGGAGAAGGGCGGCACCGACTTCGGCTTCAGCTTCAGCGAGGCCGCGCGCTTCCGCGTCAGCGTGTTCCGCCAGAAGGGAAACGTGGCGATGGTGCTCCGCCTGATCCCGAACCGCCTGCTGCCGTTCGACGTGCTCGGCCTGCCTGGCATCGTGAAGGACCTGATCCGCCGCCCGCGTGGCCTGTTCCTGGTCACCGGCCCCACGGGTTCCGGCAAGACGACCGCGCTGGCCACGATGATCGACGAGATCAACATGAATCTCGAGCGTCACATCATCACGGTCGAGGATCCGATCGAGTACTACCACCCGCACAAGAAGGGCATCATCAACCAGCGCGAGGTGGGTGGACTGGCCGACGTGCCAAGTTTCAGCGAGGCCCTGCGCCGCGCCCTGCGTCAGAACCCTGACTGCATCCTGGTGGGCGAGATGCGCGACCTCGAGACGATCGAGGCCGCGATCAAGGCCGCCGAGACGGGCCACCTCGTGTTCGGCACGCTGCACACCACGGGCGCCGCCGGCACCATCAACCGAATCATCGACGCCTTCCCGGTGGCCCAGCAGGAGCAGGTCCGCGTGCAGCTCTCCACGAGCCTGCTGGCGGTGCTCAGCCAGGTGCTGCTGGCCCGTTCCGACAAGCCCGGCCGAATCGCCGGCTACGAGTTCCTGGTGGTCACCCCGGCCATCAGCAACCTGATCCGCGAGAACAAGACCTTCCGCATCGACTCGGCCATCCAGACCGGCAAGAAGTTCGGCATGCAGCTGCTCGACGAGCACCTGTGGAACATCTACTCCAAGGGTCTGATATCCGCCGAGGAAATGGTCGACAAGGCCCGCAATCCCGGCGAGCTCAGCGAGCGCGTCCGCCGGTCCGGCGTGCAGCTGGCGCGTGCGGAACTCGAGGGCGGCGAAGCCTGAATCAGGCCGCGCTTGGGCCCGGGTGCAGGGGCATTCCATCCTCCTTGGCTCGCGATAACCAACCTCTCTGTTGGCCTGAGACGGGCTGACTTGGGCGCAGATATCCTGATTGTGTACTTTCACAGTCGCAACGTTTCCTTGGTTCCTGTGCAACAGCGGCCGATTTCACCCCGGAAGATGATTGGGGGGCGAGTCAGCCAGGAAGGACCTTCATGCCTCCGACACCACCCCCGATCAAGCCCGATCCATCCAACCCCAAGTACGTCGAGGCCGAACTGAAGGGCCGACGATTCGGTCGCGCGTTGGCCAAGCTTGGGAAGGCCACCCGCGAGCAGGTGCACGAGGCACTGGCCATCAAGGAAGGGCAGATGACGGTGAGGGTGGAGAGCCAGAGGCAGTTGATCAAGGATGCAGAGCAGTCAAAGGCGCCTCCCTCAAGGATCGAGTCGCTGAAGAGCGACCTTGTCAAGCTGGAGCGGCTTGCGGGCATGAAGGGCAAGCGGGTTGGTGAAATCATGGTCGAGATGGGAGTGATCACCGCGGAGGATGTGGTGATGACCCTGTCGGGCATGATGGGGCTTCCGTATGCGTCGCTTCGCGAGCGCTCGCTGAGCGAGGACACCATCAAGGCGATCACGGGCGAGACGGCGCGCAGTTACCAGGTCGTTCCGGTCGACTTCGACGCGGGCAGCAAGCGGCTCGTGGTGGCGCTGAAGGGCCCCGAGAATTTCCGGGCGATCGACGATCTCCGCATGCTCATGGGCATGAAGGTGTCGGCGATCGTGGCGCCGGCCGACGAGGTCGAGGAACTGCTGAAGAAGCACTACGCGGCCGCCTCCGGCAAGGACGCGATGGACGACGTGTACGCGAACCTGCAGAGCAGCGAGGCCGCGCAGATGCTCGCCGGCCGCGGCGACCGCATCGATCTGGCCACGCTGGGCGACGCCGCCAACGACAACAGCGTGGTGACGCTGCTGAACCTCGTGCTTCTGCAGGCCATCAAGGACAAGGCCAGCGACATCCACTTCGAGCCGTTCGAGGACGAGTTCAAGATGCGCTACCGCATCGACGGCGTGCTGTACGAGATGCAGCCGCCGCCGAAGGACCTTGCGATGGCGATCGTGAGCCGCGTGAAGGTCATGGCCAAGCTCGACATCGCCGAGCGGCGCCTGCCGCAGGACGGTCGCATCGAGCTCACGCTGAATGGCGCACCGGTCGACCTGCGCGTGGCCGTGCTGCCGACCATGTTCGGCGAGAGCGTCGTGATGCGCGTGCTCGATCGCGGCAACGTGCAGCTCAGTCTGGATCGCATCGGCCTGCGCGAGGACGACCTGGAGAAGGTCCGCGGCCTGATCAACAAGCCCAACGGCATCGTGGTGGTCACGGGTCCCACCGGCTCGGGCAAGACGACCACGCTCTACGCCGCGCTCAACGAGCTCAACACCCCGGACACCAAGCTGCTCACGGCCGAGGACCCCGTGGAGTACGACATCGCCGGCATGATCCAGTGCCAGGTGAACGTGGAGCAGGAACTCACCTTCGCCAAGCTCCTGCGAAGCTTCCTGCGTCAGGACCCCGACATCATCCTGGTGGGCGAGGTCCGCGACCTGGAGACCGCGCAGATCGCCATCCAGGCCAGCCTCACCGGCCACCTGGTGTTCACCACGCTGCACACCAACGACGCGCCGAGCAGCATCCTGCGACTCGTCGACCTTGGCGTGGAGACCTTCCTCCTGACCGCCACGCTCGAGGCGATCGTCGCGCAGCGGCTGGTGCGACGCATCTGCACCAAGTGCAAGGAGGAGTTCACGCCGACCGAGGAGCAGATCATGGAGCTCGCGCTCAAGCCCGAGGAGATCCGGGGCCGCAGCTTCTTCCGCGGCAAGGGCTGCGACCACTGCAACCGCACCGGCTACAAGGGCCGACTGGCGCTCTTCGAGATCATGTCGATGGACGACACGCTTCGCGAGCTGATCATGGCGCAGGCGAACACCTCCGTGCTGCGTGCCGAGTCGCGCAAGCGCGGCATGCGCACGCTGCGCGAGGTGGGACTGCTCAGCATCTACGACGGCCAGACCACCATCGACGAGGTCGTCCGCGAGACGATCGTCGAGGATTGATCGCCACGCACGCCTGAACCAAGGAACATCGCATGCCGACCTTTGCCTACGAGGCCATGAACGCGTCCGGAAAGGCCCAGAAGGGCACCATGGACGCGGCCAGCAGCGACGAGGTGATCCAGAAGCTCCGGGGCGAGGGGATGTTCCCCACCTCGGTCCGGGAGGCGAAGGCGGCGGGCAAGGCGGAGAAGCCCAAGGCGGAAAAGGCCAAGAAGAAGCGCAAGCTCGGATTCTCCATGCCCGGCGGCGTGAGCGCCAAGACGCTCACGCTCTTCACGCGGCAGATGAGCACGCTGCAGGACGCCGGCCTGCCGCTGCTGCGCTCCCTGCAGATCCTGGAGCAGCAGCAGAAGCCCGGCAAGATGAAGTCGATCCTCGGCAAGGTGTGCGAGGACGTCGAGGGCGGCAACACCCTCAGCGAGAGCTTCTCGCGCCATCCGAAGGCCTTCGACCGCCTCTACTGCAAGATGGTGGCGGCGGGCGAGGTCGGCGGCGTGCTCGACGTGATCCTCCAGCGGCTTGCCGACTTCATGGAGAAGGGCGAGCGCCTGAAGCGGCGCATCAAGGGCGCGCTCATCTATCCCAGCTGCGTGATCTCGATCGCCATCGCCATCGTGACGGGCATCATGTACTTCGTCATCCCGAAGTTCCAGGAGATCTTCAAGGACTTCGGCGTGAAGCTGCCCGCGGCCACGACCTTCCTGATCGACGGCAGCAAGTGGGTCGCGGGCACCTACACCAAGGACCAGTCCGTTCCCGGCGTGATCTGGATCCTCGCGGCGCCGTTCGTGATCTTCTTCGCGTTCAAGCTGATACGGAAGACGCCGATCGGCAGGGCGGTCTTCGACATCGTGATCCTTCGCCTGCCGGGCATCGGCAACCTGACGCGGAAGACCGTGGTGGCCCGGTTCACGCGAACGCTGGGCACGCTGGTGAGCGCCGGCGTGCCGATCCTGGAAGCCGTGCTGATCACGCGCGACACGTGCGGCAACTACGTCTTCGAGAAGGCGCTGAACAAGGTCCATGACAGCATCCGCGAGGGCGAGAACTTCGCGGTGCCGCTGCGTGAATCCAAGGTGGTCGACTCGCTCGTGGTGAACATGATCGACGTGGGCGAGGAGACCGGCGACATGGACGTGATGCTCACCAAGATCGCCGACAACTACGACGAGGAAGTCGACGTGGCGGTGGGCAGCCTGCTCAGCCTGCTGGAACCCTTCATGGTGATCATCCTGGGAAGCGTGATCGGCGGCATCGTGCTGGCGCTCTTCCTGCCGCTCGTCAGCATGATCGAGAGCGTCTCGGGCGGAGGCAAGAAGTGATGCGCCGCGCCCGTCGCCTCGGCTTCACGCTGATCGAGCTGCTCGTGGTCATGGGCATCATCGGCGTGCTGGCCAGCCTGCTGGTCGTGGGCGTGGGTGCCGCCACGCGCCGCGCGCAGAAGGGCAAGACCGCCACGCTGCTCACGTCGCTCTCGCAGGCCATCTCGCGGTTCAAGTCCGACAACGGCTACTACCCGCCCGTGCTCGGCGATCCGCGAAGCCTGTCCGCAGGCGGTGCCGCGCTGGGGTGGGCCGCGAACCTCCCGTTCTCCACCGGTCCCGCGCCGACGGCCGTGGGCAACTTCATGCCATCGGGACAGCTTGGCTGGATGCGCGACCTGCTGCCGCCCCCGGTGAAGGTGGCGAACACGGGCGCCGGAACCACCAAGGTGTCGCAGTGGACAAGCGCCGAGGCGAAGGCCCTGCAGCGCTGGAACAGCGTCACCAGCCTCGCGGAGTACCTGATCGGTCCCGGCGACCGCGCGCAGGACGGGTTCGGCATCTGCGGCGACATGCCCGAGACGATGCCACAGGATCCGAAGCGGGGCCTGCGCGAGGTTCCGCGCGAGGGCATCCGTGCTCCCGGCACCGATGGCGTGTGGGGCGCGGCGCTGTCGCCGGTGCTGCCGGCGGACTTCACCGGCACATCGCTGGCGACCAACTACTCGGGCGCGAAGTTCGGCGTGGGACTCTTCGGCAGTCGCAATCTGGCGGTGCCGGCTCGCAACACCGCGGCGCAGACCATCCCGCAGGCACTGAACGCGATCGGCAACGACGACGTGCAGTGCCTGGTGCGTGTGCAGCCGAACCTGAAGGGCAAGACGCTTGGCCCGTACCTGGAGCTCAAGGATCCGAGCACGCTGGGCGGCATCCGCGGCATTCGCAGCGTGGGCGACGTGACTGGCGATGGTCAGCCGGACTTCGATTACGACGTGGTGCGCGCCACCGACGGCGATCCGAACTTCGATGCCTATCCCAAGTGCATCATCGACTTCTGGGGCACGCCCATCCGGTACTACCGACGCGGCTACCTGAACATGACCCCCAACCAGGTGGACAAGTCAAGCGACGGGACGCGCTTTGACCTGGGCGACTTCTTCGTGCTGCGCCCAAGCGGCGGCGCGGAGGGCGACTTCCTGGATCCGGCCGAGGCAGCGCGCGAGGCGCTCGATGACGAGAACCCCGACTTCCCGGTCGATCCGGCGATGAATGGACGTGATCGCTCCAGCACACGCCGCCTGCGCGCCGCGGAATTCGCCGTGATGAGCTACGGACCCGACAAGCGCGCGGACCTGAGCCGCCGCGTCAACTTCAGCGGGCCCAAGGCCGCCGGCGCCAAGGGCCGCGAGAACGTGAACGAGGACAACATGGTGGAGACCGGCCCGTGACGATGCGCCGCGGCTTCACGCTGGTCGAGCTGCTCGTGGTCATCGGCGTGATCGCCGTGCTCGCGGGGCTCGTGCTGGCCGTGGGGTCGGGGGTCGCGTCGCGCTCCGAGCGCCAGCAGATGCAGGATGCCTTCTCGCTGCTCGACCAGGCGATCGCGGAACTGGAGTCGGCGCGCGGACAGCCGCTCGTGTTCCAGCGCGTGAACGGGACGGCGTCGGACGCGCTTCCGTTCTATGACGTCGTGCAGCTTCAGGTGCCCGCGTCGGATCCGCGCGGCGCGGACTACATCATCTGCGCGCTGCTTGAGCTGCTCATGCGCAACGAGAAGAGCCGCGAGTACCTGAACAGGATTCCGCCCGACCTGCTGCGCCGCCAGACCCAGACCTTCAATGGCGTGACGTACAACTACGTGCTGAAGGATCCGTGGGGCGAGACCGTGAAGGCCTATCCGTGCGGTCGTCCTGCCACGCGCGGCGAGATCAGGAAGGCCCGCGACGAGATCGCGGCCGGGCGCACGACCAGCGCGGCGGATACCGTGCTGAAGTTCGGCATCGACCTTGATGACGCGACCGTGCGCACCTATCAGGAGGACGAACTTGGCTTCGCGTGCGCGGGGCGCCAGTGGCTGTTCTTCAGCAAGGGTCCCGACGGGCAGGTCGGACGTCCGCCGTTCGACACGACCGCGACGGACACCCAGAAGGATTCCAACAAGGACGGCATTCCGGACTGGTCCGACAACGTGCTCAGCCACGAACCGCTGAGGCCCAATCCATGAGTCTTCGCCTGCGAAGGATCCTTGTCCGGGGATTCACGCTGGTCGAGCTGCTGGTGGTGATCGGCGTGATCGCGGTGCTCGCCGGGCTCGTGCTGGCCGTGGGCTCGGGCGTGCTTCGCCGCACCGAGCGCACCGTGACCGAGACCGCGCTGACCGTGCTCGAGCAGGCGATCGACGAGCTCGAGCTGCGGCGAGGCCAGACGCTGGTGTTCAATCGCCGCAAGGGCGTCAGTGCGTCCGATCCACAGGACACGCTGCCCTTCATGGACGTGAACGAGCTTCCACCGGGGTTCGTGAACGAGGCCTACATCATGCCGCGCCTCATCGCGTTGCTGGCCGCGAACCAGGCATCCGCGGCCATGTTGACGCGCATCCCGGGAGACCTGCTGCGCGCCGAGGAGCGGCGGTGGCCCGACGGCACGGTGACGCGCATGAATCTTCGCGACGCCTGGGGCGAGCAGATTGCCGTGGTGCCCTGCGGTCGTCCCGCGACGCGGTCGGAGATCGCGCTGGCCCGGGAGTCAGTCCGGTCGGGAGGTTCCAGCGATTCGGCGGATCCGCTGCGCATCGGCATCGATCTCGAGGACGCGACCGTGCGCACCACGGACGAGTGGTCGCTGAACGTTGGATGCCGAGGTCGTCGCTGGCTGTTCATCTCGCGAGGTCCGGACCAGTCGCTGGGCATGCCTCCGTGGGGCCCGGGCGGTCCCGCGACCAGCGTGAGCGACGGCAATCGCGACGGCCAGCCGGACTGGGCGGACAACCTGTTCAACTACGAGCCCGGAAGGACGGAGCCATGAGCCGGCGCGCCTTCACCCTGATCGAGCTGCTCGCCGTGATCGGCGTGCTCGTGGCGCTCGCCGCGATCACCGCCGTCAGCGTGCAGCGCATCGGGCAGGACACGCGCATGACGAAGGCCGTGAACGACCTGCTGAACGTGCTCGAGACGGCGCGCGCGCTGGCGATCCGAAGCCACCAGCCCGTCATGGTGGCGTTCCGGGGGCGTGCGGAGCGATTCGACGAGGTGGCGGCCGACATCATGAAGTTCCCGAACCCCGCGCGCATCAAGCGCCGCTGGACCGAGGCGGTGGTGGGGCGGCTTGAGGAGCCGATGCAGCGCAAGGTCGCCAGCGGCGACGCGACGAGGCAGATCTTCATCGACCGCTTCGTGCCGGAGCCCGGCATGATCGCCTTCGCCTTCCCGGAGGGCATCGGCGTGGCGGGAAGCTTCGCGGGCTTCGGCAACGAGCTCTACGACCGGGCGTGGGTGACGCAGCCCAAGCTCAGCGAGGATGCCAGCGCCGACGAGGACAACGAGTGTGGAAGCCTGGTGGCGGTGATCTTCGACGAGCAGGGGCGGCTCATCACGCGCCTCGACAGCAGCGGGATCGCCTCGCTGAGCCAGGGCCGCTACCCGATGATGGACTTCAACCGCAACGGGGTGCAGGACATCCTGAATGAGGCCGCCAGCACCGCGCAGGCGCACATCCAGGACCAGGAGGGCGACGAGCCGCACGCGGTGACCACGCAGGTGCTCGCCGTCTACGACGACAAGGCGGCGCGCGAG
>Ga0164292_10004642_pt1 | contig 11184 bp, 9 predicted proteins | sample GEODES117metaG_FD_111486 | JGI IMG/M metagenome (GOLD analysis project Ga0164292, IMG submission 111486) | Eutrophic lake water microbial communities from Lake Mendota, Wisconsin, USA - GEODES117 metaG | ecosystem: Environmental > Aquatic > Freshwater > Lake | place: USA: Lake Mendota, Wisconsin... | reverse complement strand
GTTTACTCACGCGATGCAGAACCTTCCTTGTAATCCTCTTTGCCGCCGGACTTGACCCAGGCCATCATCTTTCGAAGTTCACGTCCGACTGCTTCGATCGGATGCGCCTCGCCCTTTGCACGTAACGCCTTGAATTCTGTTGCACCGCTATCTTGATCATTGATGAAGCGCTCAGCGAAGGAGCCGTTCTGAATGTCAGCAAGGACTGCCTTCATATTCTCTTTCACATGTGGATCGATGACTCGAGGACCTGAGACATAGTCACCATATTCCGCGGTATCAGAGACTGACCAACGCTGCTTTGCGATTCCACCTTCGTACATCAAATCGACGATGAGTTTGAGCTCATGGAGGCACTCGAAATAAGCCACCTCTGGCTGGTATCCCGCTTCGATCAAGGTCTCATAGCCATACATGACGAGTTGTGATGCACCACCACAGAGGACTGATTGCTCTCCGAATAGATCGGTCTCGGTCTCCTCGGTGAAAGTGGTGAGGATCGCGCCAGCACGAAGACCCCCCATCGCCTTCGCGTAAGAGAGAGTGAGTGGCCAAGCGCTGCCAGTCGCATCCTGCTCGACAGCGACGAGATCTGGAACGCCGCGTCCTGCGACATATTCGCGGCGCACAAGATGACCTGGTCCCTTCGGTGCAACCATGCAGACATCGATATTTGCTTCCGGCTTGATGTAACCGAATCGAATGTTGAATCCATGGCCGAAGAAGAGCGCCGATCCTGGCTTGAGATTCGGGCGGATCGATTCGTTGTAGATGTGGCGCTGCTTATGGTCAGGGGCAAGGAGCATCACGACATCAGCTTCCTTCACCGCATCGGCAACCGAGAGAACGCGAAGTCCTTCCTCTTCTGCCTTTGCCCGTGACTTCGATCCATCAGCGAGACCGACGCGGACATCGACACCTGAGTCGCGGAGATTGAGAGCATGGGCATGGCCTTGGGAGCCGTAGCCGATGACTGCGACCTTCTTGCTCTGGATGATCGAAAGATCTGCATCCTCGTCGTGATAGATAGTTGCCACTTTCCTTGCTCCTTCTTCTCGTTGTTCTAACCTTTTCTTGCTCTCGTTCTTGTTTTTCTTACTTGACTCTAGTTCTGATAATCCGCGGTCAACGCATCCGCACTATTTGGATCTTCCGGGTTACTTAGGCCCGTCTCCAGTCGAACTCGATCACTGAGCGTCATCTTCCCCTTCTCGAGAGCGATGACACCGGATTGGACTAGTTCGATCACCTTGTAGGAGGAGAGATCCTTGAGGAGCGCTTCGAGTTGATCGCTCTCTGCGACCGCCTCGATGATAGGAGTCTCGCCATCGTCGACGATCTGTGCGCCATAGGTCGCAACGACCGAGGAGAGATTCGCATCTTTCTTCGCAACTTTGACCAAGAGGAGCTCTCGTTCGTAGCTCTCGTCGGCTCGCATCTCTTGGATACCGATCACATTGATGAGTTTGAAGAGCTGAGCGCTCACCTGATCAAGGGCATGGCCTTCAAGGTTCAAGACGATGGTCATGCGAGAGATCTTGGGGTCCTCAGTCGGACCTACCGCGAGAGAGTCGATGTTGTAACCGCGACGGGAGAAGAGCGCAGCAACGCGAGCGAGCACACCAGGACTGTTCTCGACGAGGACGGAGAGAGTATGGATCGCCATCTATAGCTCCTGCGATCCCCAGTCGGGCGCCATCTCTCGCGCAATCATGATCTCATCGTTGGAGGTTCCGGCAGCGACCATCGGCCAGACCATGGCATCACGGTGCACGCCGAAGTCGATGACGACCGGTGCATCATTGATCGACATCGCCTCTTTGATTGTTCCATCGACATCTTCTTTGCTCTCGCAACGAAGACCGACACATCCCATCGCATCTGCGAGCTTGACGAAATCAGGGATGCGCTTGGAATGAAGATCCGTGTTTGAGTAACGCGAGGAGTAGAAGAGCGTCTGCCACTGACGGACCATGCCGAGGCTCTCGTTATTGATGATCGCGACCTTGATCGGGATCTTGTTGATCGCACAGGTGACGAGTTCTTGATTGGTCATCTGGAAGCAACCATCTCCATCGATCGCCCAGACGGTTGTATCTGGCATGCCGACCTTCGCACCCATCGCAGCTGGAACGGCATAACCCATCGTTCCGAGTCCGCCGGAGTTCAGCCAGGTCCTTGGGTTCTCATACTTGATGAATTGCGAAGCCCACATCTGATGTTGTCCGACGCCAGCGCAGTAGATTGAATCCGGTCCCGAGATCGCACCGATCCGTTCGATTACATACTGTGGTGAGAGACCATCTGTCGGATGGTCATAACCGAGCGGATATGTCTGACGAAGTCCGCCCACTTGCTTCCACCAAGGTGAGAGATCAGGTTTCTCCTTCGCGAACTCATCCTTCAGGGCAGGGATGAGGGCGATGATGTTCCGTTTGAGATCCCCTATGAGTGCGACATCAGCGAAGCGATTCTTTCCAATCTCTGCCGGGTCAATATCTGCGTGAATTACCTTGGCGTTGACGGCGAAAGTGGAGAGTTTTCCGGTGACGCGATCGTCGAATCGCGCACCGAGAGTGATGAGGAGATCAGCCTTCTGTAGCGCAGTTACGGCAGCTACGGTGCCATGCATGCCAGGCATACCGAGATGGAGCGGATGCGAATCCGGGAAGGCCCCTCGTGCCATCAAGGTCGTCACGACTGGAGCGCCAGTCAACTCAGCGAGCGCGAAGAGTTCCTTCGTCGCATTCGACTTGATAATGCCGCCGCCGACATAGAGGACTGGCTTCTTTGACTCTGCGATCAATCGCGCAGCATCACGGATCGCTTCATTCTCGGCATCGAGTTGTAGTCGATATCCGGCGAGCGCCCGTTGTTTCGGCCACGCGAAGGTGGTCATCTTCTGCAGTGCATCTTTGGCGATATCGACAAGGACAGGACCGGGGCGTCCGGTTCCCGCGATGTAGAAGGCCTCTGCGATCGCTTCTGGGATGTCAGCAGGATCGGTGATCAAGTAATTGTGTTTGGTCACTGGCATCGTGACGCCACGGATATCCGCCTCTTGGAATGCATCGGTTCCGATGGCGGCAGAAGGAACTTGGCCAGTGATCGCAACGATAGGGACAGAGTCCATATGAGCGTCAGCGAGTGGAGTAACGAGGTTCGTCGCTCCGGGACCTGAGGTTGCGATACAGACACCGACACGACCTGTTGCTTGGGCATAGCCTGTTGCAGCATGACCCGCGCCTTGTTCGTGGCGAACGAGGATGTGGCGGATCGAGGAATCGAAGATCGGGTCGTAAGCAGGAAGGATCGCGCCACCAGGGATGCCGAACATGACATCGACACCAGCGCGCTCGAGGGACATCACTAGCGACTTCGCACCTGTGACTTGCTCACTCACTTTGACACTCCCCTCTCGTTCATCTCACTTACCCCCGCAATGAAAAAACCCTCAGTTTCCACTGAGGGTTGCGCGTTTCCGACTCTTGAAGTCAGATCGCGCACCCCGCGATCACCACTGAAATCACCACGGAGACGGCCCCCGATGGCGAGACAGATGAGTCGATTACGCGGGTTTGCATGGCTCAATTCTCGCTGGTGGAAAAGGAGTAGTCAACCCTTGAGATGTGCGTCTCAGGATATGAACTAGTCGCAGACCGCTCCGCGCGATGCCGACCCCACCAGCTTCACATACTTGGCAAGGACACCGCGGGTATAGCGGGGAGGTAATGGCGAGAAATTCTCTCGCCGTTTGGCCAATTCGGCGCCATCGACGAGAAGTTCGAGAGTGCGCGATGGGATGTCGATCCGAACCAGGTCACCATCTTTGATCAACGCGATCGGCCCACCATCGGCGGCTTCTGGCGCGATGTGTCCTACACAGAGCCCGGTCGATCCACCTGAGAAACGACCATCGGTTAGCAATAAGACTGATTTACCGAGACCTGCGCCCTTGATCGCACCGGTGATCATCAACATCTCACGCATTCCAGGTCCACCCTTGGGGCCCTCATAGCGAATGACGACGACATCGCCGGCTTGAATCGTTCCGTTCTCAAGCGCTTCCATCGCAGATTGTTCGCGATCAAAGACACGAGCTGGACCTTCGAACTTCTCTACATCGATTCCAGCGTTCTTCACGACCGCACCATCGGGTGCAAGTGATCCGCCGAGGATGGTGATGCCACCACCTTTCGACATCGGACTCTTCGCTGCGCGAAGGATCTCGCCATCGGGATCTGGTGGCGCGATATGAGCGAGGTTCTCCGCCATCGTCTTACCCGTGACGGTGAGGCAATCTCCATGAAGAAGTCCGGCATCAAGCAGAGCCTTGAGGACTACCGGAATGCCACCGACCTTGTCGAGATCAGTCATGACGAATCGACCGAATGGTTTGAGGTCACCAAGTAGAGGTGTCTTGGCACTGATTCTCTGGAAATCAGCCAGAGTGAGATCAACTCGTGCCTCATGTGCCATGGCAAGAAGATGGAGGACTGAGTTCGTCGAACCACCCAGAGCCATCACGGCGGTGATCGCATTCTCGAATGCCTTCTTCGTCATGATGTCTCGCGCGGTGATCCCTTGTCGGATCAATTCGACAACCGCTTCGCCTGCTTTGATCGCGTAGGTATCGCGACGACGATCGATCGCAGGAGGGGATGCGGAACCCGGTAATGAGAGACCGATTGCTTCTCCGACGGTGGCCATGGTGTTTGCGGTGTACATACCGCCGCACGCACCTTCTCCGGGACAGATGGCCCGTTCGATCTTGTCGACCTCTTCTTGACTGATAAGGCCACGTGCGCAAGCACCAACCGCTTCGAAAGCGTCGATGATCGTGACGTCTCTACCGTCGACATTTCCAGGCATGATCGAACCTGCATAGACGAAGACGTTGGCGACATCGAGACGCGCAGCCGCCATCATCATCCCAGGAAGCGACTTGTCGCATCCTGCAAAAGTCACCATGCCATCGAAGCGTTCGGCTTCCATCACCGTCTCGACTGAGTCAGCGATCACCTCACGCGAGACCAGGGAGAAGTGCATCCCTTCATGTCCCATCGAGATTCCATCTGACATCGAGATGGTCCCGAACATCATCGGGAATCCACCGGCTTTACGAACGCCTTCCTTCGACGCCTTCGCGAGACGATCCAAGGGCATATTGCAGGGCGTGATCTCATTCCATGAAGAAGCGATTCCGATCTGTGGCTTGGCGAAATCCTCATCCTTCATTCCGACGGCGCGGAGCATGCCTCGTGCCGGAGCACGTTCCAATCCATCGGTGACTTGATAGGAACGTGGCTTCATCGGATTGGTAGTCATGAACTCACTCGTCTCTCACTCAGACTGTCCCAAGGTCTTCAAGAGTAGCGAGCGAACCTTGGAAGCATCAGCCTGTCCTTTGGTCTCCTTCATCACAGCACCAATCAAGGCGCCAGCCGCTGGGATGTGACCATTGCGAACTTTCTCAGCGACATCAGGTTGGGCTGCTATCGCCTTCTCGATGGCAGCGAGGAGCGCGCCATCGTCTGATACCACTTTGAATCCTCGTGCTTCGATAACATCTTGCGGAGATCCTTCGCCGTTGATGACACCTTCTACTACCTGCCGTGCGAGTTTGTCGGTGAGCTCTCCCTTGCCTACCAGCTCAACAATCTTTGCGACATCCTTCGGTGAGATGGAGAGTTCAGAGGCCGGCACCTCACGCTCATTGGCGATACGTGCGATCTCGCCAAGCCACCAACCACGAGCCTTCGTTGGATCGGCACCGAGTTTCACGCTCTCCTCGACGAGATCAAGGACATCGGCATTGACCATCGCTGCCATCTCTTTATCCGGTACTGCCCAGGCATCTTGCAATCTCTTCCGTCGATCTGAAGGTCTTTCGGGAAGTCTCGATCGAATCTCCTCGATCCACTCTTTCGATGGTGCGACGGGGACGAGGTCGGGCTCTGGGAAGTAGCGATAGTCCTCGGCTTGTTCTTTACTGCGACCAGGGGTCGTCTCCCCGGTGTTCTCATGGAAGTGGCGAGTCTCCTGCTTCACCCGCTCGCCCTTACCGAGGATGCCGGCATGACGGATCATCTCGGCTCGAACGGCGCGCTCAACGGAGCGGAGTGAGTTGACGTTCTTCGTCTCACTTCTAATCCCTAACTTCTTCTCTCCGACAGGGCGGAGTGAGACGTTGGCATCGCAACGGAGTGAGCCTTGTTCCATCTTCACATCACTGACACCAAGGCCGCGGAGGATGTCACGAAGTTCCTTGACATAAGCCTTGGCGACGAGAGGCGCGTACTTACCGGTTCCCTCGATCGTCTTAGTGACGATCTCAACGAGAGGGATCCCAGCGCGGTTGTAATCGAGAAGTGAGTAGTCGGCGCCATGGATACGTCCCGTCGCACCACCGACATGGAGCGACTTACCAGTGTCCTCCTCCATGTGGACGCGCTCGATCTCGACACGGAACTCCTTGACTCCATCTTCGGTCTCGACTTCAAGGTCGAGATAGCCATTGACGCAGATCGGCTCGTCATATTGCGAGGTCTGGAAGTTCTTCGGCATATCGGGATAGAAATAGTTTTTGCGAGCGAAACGGCTGAAGGGAGCGATAGAGCAATTGAGCGCGAGTCCGATCGCGATGGTGTACTCGATCGCCTTACCGTTGACGACAGGAAGCGAACCTGGAAGGCCAAGACAGACGGGACAGACTTGGGTATTCGGCTCTGCACCGAAGACGGTCGCACAACCACAGAACATCTTCGAGGCAGTGCCGAGTTCTACGTGGACCTCAAGTCCGAGGACTGGGTCGTACTTGGTGATGACTTCGTCGTAGGAGATCGCCATCAGAGCAACTCCGGCGCCATCTCAAGAAGGGGCTTGCCCCACTTTGCAAGAAGCTCTCGCTCAAGGGCAGCACCTGCGTTGTAGAGGCGATCATCTGCCATCGCCGGCGCCATGATCTGGAAACCTGCCGGCAACGAATCTTCGGTCGCCAGCCCTGATGGCAAGGACATCGCGCAGACTCCAGCGAGATTGACTGGGATGGTTGCGATGTCATTGAGATACATCGCAAGTGGATCATTGCTCTTCTCACCGATCTTGAATGCCGTCGTCGGCGCAGTCGGCGAAACGAGAATCTCTGCCTTATCGAAAGATCTTGCGAAATCATCTTTGATCAGAGTGCGCACCTTCTGTGCACTACCGTAGTAGGCATCGTAATAACCACTCGAGAGTGCATAGGTTCCTAGGATGATGCGACGCTTCACCTCTTTGCCAAATCCTGCTTCGCGAGTCTGGTTCATCACCTCTTCCGCACTTCCTTCACCGGTTCGCATTCCGTAACGCATTGCATCGAAGCGGGCGAGATTCGATGAACACTCACTCGGTGCGATCAAGTAATAGGCGGCGAGCGCATAGTCGAATGACGGACAGGAGACTTCGACAATCTCTGCTCCTAGGGAACTCAAGATCTCAAGCGACTCTTGGAAACGATCCAAGACTCCCTTTTGGTATCCCTCACCCTGCAACTCTTTGATCACGCCGATCTTGAGGCCCTTCACATCTGCGCGCTTGGCCGCCTCTACGACCTTCGGCACGGGTGCGTTGATCGACGTGGAGTCCTTCGGATCATGTCCTGCAATCGCTTCATGGAGAAGTGCTGCATCCAAGACTGTCCGTGCACATGGCCCTGCTTGATCAAGTGATGAAGAGAATGCGACAAGGCCGTAGCGCGATACGCCGCCGTAAGTGGGCTTGACTCCTACCGTTCCAGTCACCGCTGCAGGTTGTCTGATCGAGCCACCGGTATCGGTGCCGATCGCAAGCGGAGCTTCGAAAGCTGAGATCGCTGCGGAAGATCCGCCACCTGAACCACCAGGGATGCGAGTTAGATCCCAGGGATTATGAGTGGGGTGGAAGGCAGAGTTCTCTGTCGATGAACCCATGGCGAACTCATCCATATTGGTCTTTCCAAGGATGACAACGCCGTTGCGCTTGAGATTGGTGACGACTGTCGAGTCATAAGGTGGTCGCCATCCTTCGAGGATCTTCGAACCACAAGTCGTTGGGATGCCCTTCTGGGTCATCACATCCTTAAGTGCGAGTGGCACTCCTGCGAGAGTCGGCAGGTTCTCACCACGAGACCTTCGCTGATCGACATCCTTCGCCGCATTGATTGCGCCCTCGGTATCGAGATGGAGGAACGCCTTGACCTTGGAATCTACTGTCGAGATCCGTTCGAAGTGCGCCTTGGTCAACTCCTCAGCGCTTACTTCCTTTTTGGCGAGAGCTTGCGCCATATCGGCGGCGCTCTGGCGGATCATGCTTCTTCTCCGAGGATCTGCGGCACTTTGAAGCGACCTTCTTCACTCGCTGGAGCGCCAGAGAGCGCTTCCTCCTGAGTGAGACTCGGTGCGACCTGATCCTCGCGGAAGACATTGACGAGCGGAAGCGGATGCGATGTCGGTGCGATCTCTCCCTTAGCCACCTCACTGACGCGAGCGACAGCGTTGAGGATCACTGCCAGCTCGGACGAGAGATGGTCGAGCTCGCTCTCGGTCATCTCGATGCGGGCCAATTTCGCAAGATTTGCGACATCACTTCTAGAGATCGCTGGGGTCTCCGACATGACGCTAAGCCTACCGAGGAGGTGAAGGTAAGGCGAAAGTCATGATCTGATCTGTCCCGATCCGTGGACGATCCAAGTGGTCGTTGTCATCGCTTCTATTCCCATGGGACCCCTGGCATGGAGTTTCTGATTCGATATACCAATCTCCGCACCAAATCCCATCTCCTCACCATCGGTGAACCGTGTCGATGCGTTTATCATGATCGATGCTGAATCTGAGAGTGCGACGAAACGTTGCGCCTGAATCTCATCCTCGGTCACGATCGCTTCAGTGTGATGAGTTCCATAACGATCGATATGGGCAATCGCACCTTCGAGGTCATCGACGAGTGCGACATTGATATCGAGCGTTCCATACTCAGTCGACCAACTCGCATCATTCGCTGGGGTCGAAGCAATCCCATACTTCTCTGCGATCGTGGAGACTTCATGATCTGCATGGATACGAACACCTGCAGCGGTCAATGCCTCAAGCGCCCTTGGCAAGAGATCGTCCTTTCGTCCTCGATGGACGAGGAGAGTCTCAGCCGCATTGCAGACACTTGGTCGCTGGACCTTTGCATTGACCACGATGGGGATCGCCTTCATCTCATCTGCACTCGCATCGAAATAGATGTGGCAGACACCAGCTCCGGTCTCGATTGTCGGAACTTTCGCTTCTTCGATGACGGTTCGGATGAGTTCTGCGCTTCCCCGCGGAATGACGAGATCGACATCACCACGGGCGTGAAGAAGCGCGCGGACTGTGTCTCGATCATCACCTGGGATCAGTGTGACCAGATCGGAGTCGAATCCTGATTCTGCGATCGCGCTACGCATCACCGAAGTAAGAGCCTCGTTCGATTCTCGAGCAGAGGAAGACCCACGGAGAAGTGCAGCGTTACCTGCAGCAAGAAGGATCACTGCTGCATCGACTGTGACGTTGGGACGAGCTTCGTAGACCATCCCTACGACTCCAAAAGGAACCGTAACTTGGCGAAGTTCCAAACCATTCTCGAGTCGCCGTTCGATCAGCGTTCGACCGAGCGCGTCAGGAAGGGCTGCGACTTTGCGCGCACCGTTTGCAATCGCTTCGATCCGTGAGGGGGTCAAAGTCAATCGGTCGAGAAGGGAAGAGTTCATGCCTGCTTGCTCTTCCCGCACCACGTCCTTCTCGTTCGCCCGAAGAATCGCCGGTATGGCGCGCTCGATTTCCCGAGCGATCGCTTCGAGGAGAGATTGACGGGCTTCGTATGCAGAATGAGCCAGAGACCTTTGCGCCCTGCGCGCCGACACTGCAAGGCGCGCGATCATCGCATCATTGCCCCGACTATCAACCGATGAACTCATAGCAGGACCATCTCATCTCGATGAACGAGCGCATACCCATATTCCTCACCAAGTTCCTGACTCAACTCTTTAGTGCTGCGTCCTAGGAGTTTGGGGATCTCCTCAGCGTCGTACGAAATGAGCCCCCGAGCAATGACATCTTCTGCAGGGGAGAGAAGTTCAACAGTGTCACCACTGACGAAAGAACCTTCGATCCTTGTGACTCCAGCGGGAAGGAGCGAGCTACCCCGCATCGTTATCGCTTCGACTGCGCCCTGATCGAGAAAGAGTCTTCCGCGAACCGTCGCGGCAAAGCCGAGCCAGAGGCGTCGTGATGCAATCGGATCAGGACTCGGGAGGAATCTCGTGCCACACCCCTGCTCCACTAGGGCCTTCTCTGCATTGTCCAGGTCGGTAAGTAACGTCAGCACTCCAGCACTCGTCGCGATCCGAGCAGCCTCGATCTTCGTGATCATCCCACCACTTCCTACTTTGGAGTCAGAGCCCGTGATCTGTAAAGAATCAAGCGCGTCGAAATCTGAGACCTCTTCTATCCGCTTTGCGCCACCAGAACGCGGCGGGGCGTCGTAGAGCGCGTCGACATCAGTGAGAATGAGGAGCAGATCAGCGCCGACGATGTGTGAGACCAAGGCAGAGATCCGATCGTTATCACCGAATTTGATCTCCGCGAGCGCTACCGAGTCGTTCTCGTTGATCACCGGGACGAGGCCAAGTTCGAGCGATCTCAGGAGTGTTGCTCGCACGTTGAGATAGTGGCTCCGTCGCATCACATCCTCGGCAGTGATCAAGACCTGGCTTGCGATGATCGAATGACGTGCGAAAGAGTCGAAGTAGTTGCGAATGAGAAGTCCTTGCCCGACGGATGCGACGGTTTGTTGCATGGTCAGGTCCTTTGGGCGGGCCTTGAGGCCCAGAGCAGATAGCCCTGAAGCGATGGCCCCCGAGGAGACAAGAACTACTTCGCGACCCTCGCTTCGTAACCGTGCGACCAGGTCTACGACCTTGTCGAGACGGAAGCGATCCAGGAGCGCACCATCGCGTCCCGTGAGCGTCGATGAACCGACTTTCACGACGATCCGTCGCCCTTCGATCATCGATCGCGCTCCCAAGGGATTCGGAGATCTTCTCCTCTCGGCCCTGCAAGCAATTCGGCTCCGGCTTCGATCGTCGGTTCCCAATCGAATACGACTGCATCGTCGCCGGATCCGATTCGCACTTCACTG